>Ga0209375_1001050_pt1 | contig 21610 bp, 25 predicted proteins | sample GraSoiAngelo_131_FD_185888 | JGI IMG/M metagenome (GOLD analysis project Ga0209375, IMG submission 185888) | Grasslands soil microbial communities from the Angelo Coastal Reserve, California, USA - 14_0929_02_30cm (SPAdes) (version 2) | ecosystem: Environmental > Terrestrial > Soil > Grasslands ... | reverse complement strand
TGGGGTTTGTGGAGGTTGCGACCCACCGCTTCATGGAGTCCATGCCCATGGTTCGGCCGCGATGGATCGTCCCGTGCTCATCGACACCGATGATGTCGCGAACCCCCATGGACTGGAGGATCTTGATCGTGGCGGTGCCCGCCGCGCCTACGCCCGTCACCACCACTCGAATCCGCCGCGCTTCCTTACGGACGATCTTCAGTGCGTTGAGCAGGGCGGCCAGCACGACAACCGCTGTCCCGTGCTGGTCGTCGTGGAATACGGGGATGTCGAGCTCCTTGCGCAGCCGATCCTCGACCTCGAAGCACCGCGGTGCGGCGATGTCCTCGAGATTGATGCCGCCGAAGGCCGGGGCGATCAGCTTTACGGTCTCGACGATCTTGTCGGGTTCCTTGGTCGCGAGGCAGATCGGAAACGCGTCCACGCCGGCGAACTCCTTGAAGAGCATCGCCTTACCTTCCATCACCGGCAATGCCGCCTCCGGCCCGATGTCGCCCAGACCGAGCACCGCGGTCCCGTCGGTCACCACGGCGACGGTGTTCTTCTTGATCGTCAGGGAGAAGGCGCGCTCACGATCGTCCCGGATGGCCAGGCATATCCGAGCCACGCCTGGCGTGTACGCCATCGAGAGATCGTCTCGAGTACGGATCGGTGTCTTGTTGCGGATCTCGATCTTGCCGCCGAGGTGCATGAGAAAGGTCCGGTCCGAGACCGCGCCGACACGGATACGCCCGACGCGCCTCAACCGGTTGACGATCTGCTGCGCGTGAACGCCGTCGCGCGCCTTGACCGTGATGTCACGCTCGGTTCGGTCACGCGTCGTCTCGACAAGGTCCACGGCTCCGATGTCGCCTCCGGCATCCCCTATCGCCGACGCGACCCGACCGAGCATCCCGGGACGGTTCGGAATCTGGAGCCGAACCGTGAAGCTGTAACTCGCGCTCGGGGTGATCACGCCATCGATTTTACATTCTTGGGCCCGCCCCCGTGAGCGGCCATCGTCCGCGCCCCGCCTGGAACTTGAGCACCAGCGACCTGGTTGTTGCGTTGGCGAAGCGGGAATGGCTGTAGAGGAAACTCCCGTGAGCCCCTCCGTGAAAGACCTGATCGATTGTCGTGACCGAGATGGGCTATGCCTAGTCAAGACCACCCCAGCCCTGGCGCCGGTAAACTCTCGACGTGGTCGTGAATAGTCCCAGCCGGTGATACGCGGGACCGGGCAAGAATCTGCCCGGACGTGAAACGCCAGGCACCGACAGCGCATCTGAACCAACAGGGATCTCCATAAAGACTGGTGACAATAAAGACTGGTGACACGATGACATTTAGAGAAGCTTCTCCGGACACCCTCGAGGCCCCCTCGGCGGCCCCGATCGATCCGGCTGAGGACCGAGAGATCCCCGTCCAGGTGGAGGATGAGGTGGAAGAGTCCCCGCAGGCGGTTACCGAGGAAGCCGATGCTCGGTTTGCGCCCAAGGGTGAGGATCCCGTCCGTCTCTACCTGAAGGAAATCGGTAAGGTCTCGCTGCTGACTGCGGCCCAGGAAGTCCAGATCGGTCGACGGATCGAGGTCGGTCAGATCGCGCTGCGCCGCACGCTCGCCGGGATTCCGATGGCGGTCACCGCCCTCCTGGAAGTCGGCGACAGGCTGCGTCGGGGCGAAACCTCGCCCGACGACGTCATCGTCCTGGCTGAGGGGGGCGAGCTCGAAGCCAAGGCGATTCGGCCGGTGCTTGCGCAGTTCGCGCGTATCCGCCGCCTGGAGCGCAAGATCGTCCGCCTCGAGGAATCGCTCCTCACGCGGCGGCGGTCTCGCATCGGCCGGAAGACTACGACCACGGCGGTCGCCGTCGCTCGCGAGTCGATCCAGAAGGTGGTTGCGGAGATGCCGCTCAAGCCGGCCCTGATCGACGAGCTGGTCGCTCAGGTGCGTCGTCGCTGGGAGCGTCTCTGCGAGCTCGACCGAGAGAGTCGCCGCGGCCGCACTCCGGCCGCGGCGCGCGAAGGCCGCGCGCTCGAGCGTCTGGTCGGGCTGCCGCGCCGGCACCTCGGCCCGCTCCTCGAGCAGATCGAGCGCAGCGACCGCACGGTGCGCCAGGCCAAGCGCGAGCTGATGGAGGCGAACCTGCGTCTGGTCGTGTCGGTCGCCAAGCGGTATCTCGGGAGCGACCTGACCCTGCTCGACCTGGTCCAGGAAGGCAACATCGGGCTCATGAAGGCCGTCGACCGGTTCCAGTATCGGCGCGGATTCAAGTTCTCGACGTACGCGACCTGGTGGATCCGCCAGGCGATCACCCGAGCGATTGCCGACCACTCGCGCACGATCCGGATTCCGGTTCACATGGTCGAGACGCTGAACAGGATCTCCCGGGTGAACCGTAACCTGGTCAACGAGATGGGGCGGGAGCCGACCCCGGAAGAGCTCGCTCAGCGCACGGGGGTGCCCGCGAAGAAGGTGCGCCTGATTCTCGAGTCGTCCCGCAGGCCCCTGTCGCTGGAGACGCCGATCGGGGAGGATTCCGAGCTCGGCGACTTCCTCGAGGACAAGTCGGCAGGCTCACCCAATGAGACGCTCCTGAACCAGGACCTCACGAATCAGGTGGAGCGGGCCCTCTCGATGCTCTCGCCCAAGGAGAAGGAGATCCTGCGTCTCCGCTTCGGCATCGGCGAGGAGAGCGAGCACACCCTCGAAGAGGTCGGCAGGCGCTTCGACGTCACGCGCGAGCGCATCCGTCAGATCGAGGCCAAGGCGCTCCGCAAGCTCCGCCATCCGCTGCGCGGCCGCAACTTGAAGGCGTTCATCGAAGGGTAGGTCGATTTACTGGGGGGCCTCGAAAGGGCCCCCCAGACCCCCAGCGACGACCTCCTCGCCGAGGGTGCTCGCGACATCGAACAATCATCTCGAGGCCCATCGTTACCTCCTACTCCAGCACGGCGACCACGTCGCCTTCCTGAACGGTCTGACCTTCCCGCACCTTGATCTCCTTCACCGCGCCGGCCCGAGGCGCCTCTACGGGGATCTCCATCTTCATGGACTCGAGCACGATCACGGCGTCGCCGGCCGCGACGCGATCGCCGGGCTTCGTGGGGATCTGGAACACGACCCCGGTGATGTGGGCCTTGATCTCCTCAGGCATTGAACGCTCCTTGTTCGAGCATCTGGGTGTGCACTCGGCCCTGCTGGAACTCGTTGCTGGCGATGACGCGGCGGAGGAACGGGATCGTGGTGCGGACGCCCTCGATCACGCACCCGTCGAGGGCGTCCGCCATGCGCTGGACCGCCTGCGCCCGCGTCGGCGCGTGGGTCACCAGCTTCAACAGCAGCGGATCGTAGTGGACGGACACCGTGCTTCCCGCGTCGATCCCGGATTCGATCCGGATGCCGTCCCCCGAGGGCAGGACCAGCTTCGACACCGTGCCCGGCGACGGCAGGAAGCCCTTCGCCGGGTCCTCGGCATACACGCGACACTCGACCGCCGCCCGGCCTTGGACGATCTCGGTCTGGGACCATGGCAGCTGCTCGCCCGACGCGACCCGGAGCTGGGCGACGACCAGGTCGAGCCCCGTGGATTCCTCCGTGACCGGGTGCTCGACCTGGAGCCGGGTGTTCATCTCCAGGAAGTAGAACTCCCCGCTCTCTGAGACGAGAAACTCCATCGTCCCCGCGTTCGTGTACCCGATGGCGAGCGCGCCAGCCACCGCCGCCCTCGTGAGGCCCGCCTTGCTCGACTCCGAGAGGGCCGGCGCCGGCGACTCCTCCACCAGCTTCTGGTGGCGCCGCTGGATCGAGCACTCACGCTCGTGCAGGTGTACCACCCGCCCCGAATCGTCGCCGAAGACCTGGATCTCCACGTGCCGCGACCGCTCCAGATAGCGTTCGACGTAGAGCTCCCCTGAGCCGAACGCGGCCTGGGCGCGACGCGAAGCCGGAAGGTCGGCCTCTTTGCCGACGCGCGCCATGCCAATTCCACCGCCGCCGGCCGCCGCCTTCAAGATGACCGGAAAGCCGACATGACCCGCCACACGCTGAGCCTCGGCGGGGTCCGCGACCGGCGTGAAGCTTCCGGGCAAGACCGGGACTCCTGCCGCCGCCATCAACCGGCGCGCTTCGATCTTGTCGCCCATCTTTCGGATCGCGTCTGGCTTGGGGCCGATGAAAACGATGGTCGCGTCCCGGACCGCCTGGGCGAATCGCCAGTTCTCCGAGAGAAAGCCGTAGCCGGGATGGATCGCGTCGGCCCGCACCTGCCGCGCTGCCTCGAGGATACGCTCGGCACTGAGGTAGCTCTCGCGCGCCGGGGCTCCGCCGATCGGCACAGCCTCGTCGGCGTCGCGCACATGGACGGCGTTGCGATCGGCCTCGGAGTACACCGCGACGGTCCGGATCCCCAGCTGACGGCAGGCGCGGAACACCCGTCGGGCGATCTCTCCCCGATTGGCAACCAGGACGGTGCGAATCACCGACGATCAGGCCGGGCGGGGGTCCCGCGCCAAGACGTCGAGGGCGGCTACGCGCCAGCCGTCGGCGGCCGAAGTCCACCGAGTCAAGACGACGACCGAGCCAGCCGACCCGTCGAGCCGCGTCTTCACGAGGTGCTGGTGGCCGAGCCGCGCGAAGGCGACGACTTTGTGTCCGGCGTAATCAGCGGCGCACAGGGTTTCCCAGGCGACGTCGCTGATCGCCACTCCCGGGGCGAGCCAGTGGGACAGCGCCTTGGAGTCGCGCGCGACGAGCGCCGCCGCAAATCCGGTGAGCGCGTCGTGGAGCCCTGCCGGAACGGGCCATGTCCCGGTCGCCGCCTCGAGACGGATGAACTCTCGCGCGTCGTCCGAAAGATCGGCTGGGAGCGGCTCGACCGACGTCAGGGGCGACGATGGCATCCCGTCGCCCGCCACACCGCCCGCCGCCGCCAGCAGCCCGTCGAGCCGGGCCTGATGCACCCTCGCACGCTCCTTCGCGGCCGCCGTGCCACGGAGGTGGCCAAGGATCTCCCCGCCCGCGACGATGTGCCTGGTTTCGTCCTCGATGCAGCGCGTGAGGATCCGTCGGGTCGGAGGCTCGTAGACCGGATTGGCGCGCGCGAGATGCTCGCGGTAGATCGCCCGGAGATGCGGCTTGAGAACGGAGTAGACGCCGACCAGCCGCTCCATGGTCTGGTCGGGCGCCTCCGGCTCCTCGATCGCGTCCATGAACGTGGCGATCGAGGGGTTGGCCGACTCGGACTCTTGGGCGTGGGCGCGGAGCTCGGGCAGCCGCCGGCCGAACGCGTCGCAGTGTTGAGCCAGATCCCAGACGTGACGCCCCATCAGGAGCTTCGCGGACAGCTCGGGGGTGAGCGCGATCCAGCCGCCGAGGGCGCGCATCGTGCGCTCCACGACGTAGCGGTAGTTCCTCAGGAGACGGGCGGAATGCTCGGCGCTAAAGGTTCCTTCGAGGGGCTGCGCCACGAGCGCTAGTAGACTTGCGACCGCTGGGTCGTCTTGATCAGCCGCTCGATCTCTTCCTCGGTGAACCCGGCCAGGCGCCGCACGTCGGTCGCGATCGAGATCGACACCGCGTCGTGATCTCCCTCGCGCCGGACGCCACCGAGGTTGAACCGCTCGTCGATGTTCTCCTGGAACTCGATGGCCCGGCGCCGACGCTCGGCATCGCCCTCGGTCAGCTTCGTGAGCCACTTCGACCCCATGCGGACGTGGGTGATCTCGTCGGCGAGGACGAAATCGACCGCGCGCTCGAGGACCGGGTCGCCGATCTTCCGGGCGATGTGGACGAGCTGGTTGAAGACGTCGCACGCCAGCCCCTCGAGGCCGCGGTTGACGCCGGCGACCCGCGCCGCGGCGTCCTCCGCGCATGCGCACCGCCAGAGGATCGTCGTCTCGGGGAACTCTCCGGCGTAGCCCCCGAGGTGGTCGAGCAATCTCAAGTAAATCTCGACGTGGCGCGACTCGTCCCAGACCTGCCGCGCCATGTCCATCGTGAACTCCCAGGGCGCATCCGGAAAATCGCACACGCTCCGGCCCGCGCCCTCCATCGCCTGCAGTTCGCCGACCATGATCCCGTGAACGCGTTCCTTGATGGATTCGGCGCTGGAGAGATCGGGGAACGGCGGAAGACCCTGCGAGACCTTGAGCTCGGCGACTTCTCGCGCGCGCATCCTGACGAACCGGTCTTCCCGCGCGAGCTTGTCGTAGGCGATCGGACGATCCATCGAGGCCTCCCGGCGAATGAACCGCTGTTCAGTGCAGTGTAAACGAACGCCCGCCGGGTGGCAAACCTCGCGACGCCCACAAGACGATTGACGCGGGGCCCCCCCTCGATATAACCGGCGAGTTTCGCTACCCTGGTCAGGCGGCTCCGGGGCGGCCGGGCAACGACGCTCGAATTGGAGGTCCATTCTGGAGATTGTCCTGCAGCTGGCGTTGAATGGTCTGGCGGTCGGCTGCATCTATGGTCTGGTGGCTTTGGGCTTCGTCCTCATCTACAAGGCGACCGAGCTCGTGAATTTCGCTCAGGGCGACCTCCTGATGCTGGGCGCGTTCACCTGCTACATGTTCGTCGTCTGGTACGGCGTCGGTTACTGGCCGGCGTTCGCCCTGGCGATCGCGCTGGTCGGGCTCTTCGGCGCGGCGCTCGACGCGACGGTGCTCCGCCGCGTCATCGGACAGCCGCAGTTCGCCGTCGTCATGCTGACGATCGGCCTCGGCGCGATCTTCCGCAGCTTCGCGTCGATCGCCTGGGGATCGGAGATCTACACGCTGCCGACGCCGTTCAGCGCCAAGGCGACGCGGATCGCCGGCGTCACCGTGAGCCACGAGTACGTGTCGATCATCGTCGGCACCGTGCTGCTGTGCGCCCTGCTCTACGTCTTCTTCACCTACACGCGTGCGGGCGTCGCCATGCAGGCCGCCTCCCAGAACCAGCTCGCGGCGTACTACATGGGCATCCCGGTGAAGCTGATGTTCTCGCTGGTGTGGGCGATCTCGGCGGGCGTCGCGGCCATCGCCGGCGTGCTGCTGGCGCCGGTCTCGCTGATCGACATCAACCTCGGGTTCATCGGACTTAAGGCCTTCGCGGCGGCGGTGCTCGGCGGATTCGGCTCGATTCCCGGCGCGCTGGTCGGCGGAATCGTCATCGGGCTGATCGAATTGTTCTCGGGCGTGTATCTGCCGCAGGGGTTCAAGGACGTTGCCGCGTACGTGGTGCTGCTGATCGTGCTCGCGGTCCGGCCGCAGGGCATCTTCGGGGCCCTCGCCCGGAAGAAGGTCTGACGCGTGCGCTTCGTCTTCAAAACCTCCTACGCTCAGGATCTGGAGCTGTTTCGCGACAGCGTCCAGCGCAACTGGTACGCGGTGCTTCTGGTCGGTCTGCTGATCGTGCCCCTTCTCGTGCCGTCGTACCTCGTCGACATCAGCCTGGTGTTCATCTACGGGCTCTGCGGTCTCTCGCTCATGGTGCTTGCCGGCTACACGGGCCTCGTCAGCCTCGGGCACGCGGCGTTCCTCGGCATCGGCGCCTACGCCCACGTCTACTTCGTCCACGACCTTGGATTGCCGTGGCTTGTCTCGGTGGCGCTCGCTTCGGTGGTGACGGCTGCCGCGGGCGTCCTGGTCGGCCTGCCGGCGCTCCGGATGACGGGCGTCTACCTCTCGATCGCGACACTGGCCTTCGCGCTCATCATCCAGGAGGTCCTGACCCGCTGGGAGCGGGTCACCGGCGGGCTCAAGGGCAAGCCGGTGGACAAGCCGGTCGTCTTCAGCGTGAACCTCGGTGGCGAGGTAGCGTTCTACTTCCTCTGTCTTGCCTTCCTGATCGGCGGGCTGTGGCTCACCGGGAACCTCTTGCGGGCGCCGACGGGCCGGGCCTGGGTCGCGATCCGCGACAGCGAGATTGCCGCCCAGTCGATGGGCGTCAACCTCGCCGTGTACAAGACCATCGCGTTTGCGTACTCCGCGGCGCTGATGGGGGTCGCCGGCGCGCTGTTCGCGCACAAGATCGGCTTCCTCGCCCCCGAGACCTTCAGCGTCCTGCTGTCCATCCAGTTCTTGTTGATGGTCGTGGTGGGCGGGCTCGGCAGCCTGCACGGGGCCTTCTACGGCGCCGTCTTCGTCGCGCTGCTCCCGGTCGCGATCTCGCAAGCTCGCGACTCGGTTCCCGCGTGGATCGGCGCCGTCGCCGGGCTCTTCGGCAAAGACGCTGGCGGGGCTACGTTCCTGGCTGTGGACCAGTTCGTCAAGAAGCCCGGGCTGGAGCCGGGGTTGTTCGGGCTGATCCTCGTCCTATTCATCCTGTTCGAGCCGCTCGGGATCCACGGCCGCTCGCGCAAGCTCCAGCTCTACTTCTCGACCTTCCCGCTCTACAAGCGTGCGACGTTCCGGCGCCAGAAGACGTACATGCGATCGGAGCGGCTGCGGTGAGCCTCCTGGCAGTCGAAGGGCTCGTGATGGATTTCGGCGGTGTCCGGGCAGTTGCCGACGTGACGTTCACGGTCGAGCCGGGCGAGGTCTTCACGATCATCGGGCCCAACGGCGCCGGCAAGACGACGATCTTCAACGTCATCTCGCGCATCTACGACCCGACCCTGGGCCGGCTGATCTTCGACGGCGAGGACATCACCGCGGTGCCGCCCCACGAGATCGCCCGGCGCGGTATCGCGCGCACGTTCCAGAACATCGAGCTGTTCGAGCACGCCAGCGTGCTGCAAAACTTATTACTCGGGCGGCACGCCCACAAGCGCTCGGGGTTCGTAGAGGAGATGCTGTTTCTGCCCCGCGTGCGGGCGCTCGAGATCGAGCACCGCGACGCCGTCGAGCAGGTGATCGACTTCCTCGACCTTCAACCACATCGCGACAGCCTCGTCGTCAACCTTTCGTACGGGGTTCGCAAGGTCGTCGAGATGGCGCGCGCGCTCTGCACCCGGCCGAAGCTCCTGCTCCTGGACGAGCCGTCGTCTGGGCTCAGCGTCGAGGAGACCGAGGACATGGCGTTCTGGATCCAGGACATCCGGACGATGCTCGGCATCACCGTGCTGATGGTCGAACATGACATGAGCCTGGTCAGCGCGGTCTCCGACCGCGTCCTGGCGGTGAACTACGAGCATCCCGACGTGATCACCGCGTATCTCGGGGGCTGAGGCATGGGCGATCCCCTGCTCACCGTGACCAATCTCGAGACGTACTACGGGCCGATCATGGCCATCCGCGGCGTCAGCTTCAGCGTCCCCGAGCGCGCGATCGTCACGATCCTGGGCGCCAACGGTGCCGGTAAGAGCACGATCCTCAAGACCGTCTCCGGCGTCATGGATCCGCAGAAGGGCACCGTCACCTTCGCGGGCCGCGAGATCCAGGGCATGGACCCCGACAAGGTGACGCGGCTCGGCATCAGCCACGTCCCCGAGGGCCGCGAGATGTTTCCGTTCCTGTCGGTGCGCGAGAACCTCATGATGGGCGCCTACACGCGCCGGGACGGCGACCGGGTCAAGGCGGACCTCGAGCTGGTGTACGGCTACTTCCCGATCTTGAAAGGCCGCGCCGACCAGCGCGCCGGACAGCTCTCCGGCGGCGAGCAGCAGATGCTCGCGATCAGCCGCGCCCTCATGGCCCGGCCCCGGATGATGCTGCTCGATGAGCCTTCGCTGGGGCTGGCTCCGCGGCTCGTGAAGGAGATCTTCGAGATCATCGCCCGCATCAACCGTGAGCAGGGCGTCACGGTACTGCTGGTCGAGCAGAACGCCAACATCGCGCTGCACGTGGCCGACTACGGGTACGTTCTCGAGGTCGGCCGGATCGTGATGGAAGACGCGTGCGCGCGCCTCCTCGAGAAGGAGGACATCAAGGAGTTCTACCTGGGGATCAAGGAATCCAGCGTCCGCGGCACGCGGCGCTGGAAGAGGAAGAAGACATGGCGGTGACGACGGTCTACGGCCAGGACACGGTGGCCAAGCTGTTCCGCCACGTCGCGCGCGAGCGCGGCGAACGGGTGGCGATGCGCGAGAAGCACCTCGGGATCTGGCGCGCCGTCAGCTGGCGCGACTACGGTGAGCGGGCGAAGCGGGTCGGTCTGGGGCTCGTCGCGCTCGGGCTCCGGCCGCGCGACGTGGTCTCGATCGCCGCCGACAACTGCCCGGAATGGCTGTACACCGATATGGGGACGATCTCGGTGGGGGGCATCACCAATGGTATCTACACCACCGACGCCCCGCGCCAGGTCGAGTACATCGTCAACGACAGCGGCACGCGGTTCTTCTTCGCGGAGAACGAGGAGCAGCTCGACAAGATCCTAGAATCCCGGGCCGCCTGCCCCGGGCTGGCAAAGATCTTCGTCTTCGACATGGACGGGCTTCACGGGTTCCAGGATCCGCAAGTCATGCCGTTCGAGGCGCTGCTCGACCTGGGCGCCCGCTACGACGTGGAGCACCCCGGCGCCTTCGATGCCATGGTCGAGATCGCCCGCCCCGAGGATCTGGCGATCTTGGTCTACACGTCCGGCACGACCGGCCCGCCGAAGGGCGCGATGCTGAGCCACCGCAACATCCTGTTCCAGATCGCCTACGCCGACTACATCACTGCCCTGCGCGAGGGTGACCAGCAGCTCTCCTTCCTGCCGCTCTGCCACATCGCCGAGCGCACCGTCAGCGTATTCAACCCGCTGAAGACCGGCGCCACCGTCAACTTCGCCGAGAGCATCGACACCGTGCCGGACAACCTCCGCGAAGTCGCCCCCGCGCTGTTTTTCGCGGTGCCGCGCATCTGGGAGAAGTTCTACTCGGCGGTCGCCCTGCGCATGCGTGACGCGACCTGGCCGGGCCGTCTCGCCTATGGCTGGGCCATCGGAGTTGGCACCCGAGTGGCGGAGGCCCGGCTCGCGGGGCGGCGACCGTCGCTGGCCCGCCGGCTCCTGTACCGGCTCGCCGACTTCCTCGTGCTCGACAACGTCAAGCGCTCGATGGGCCTCCATCGCGCGCGCGGGACGGCCACCGGCGCGGCGCCGATCGCCCCCGAGCTGATCAAGTGGTACATGGCGCTCGGGATCGATATGCGCGAGGTCTACGGCCAGACGGAGAACTGCGGTCTGGCCACCGCGATGCCGCCCGAGCGGATCAAGCTCGGCACGGTGGGGATCGCGCGACCGGATACGGAGGTTCGCATCTCGCCGCAGGGCGAGATCCTCCTGAAGGGCCCGCACGTCTTCCTGGGCTATTACAAGAATCCTCAGAAGACCGCGGAGACGATCGTCGACGGGTGGCTGCACACCGGCGACGTCGGGGTCATGGATGCCGACGGCTTCGTGCGCATCACCGACCGGATGCGCGACATCATCATCACCGCCGGCGGCAAGAACGTCACTCCCTCGGAGATCGAGAACCAGCTGAAGTTCTCGCCCTACATCTCCGACGCGGTCGTGATCGGCGACCAGCGGAAATTCCTGTCGTGCCTGGTCATGATCGACCCCGAGACGGTCGCCCAGTTCGCCCAGGAGCGGAACGTGCCGTTCACGAACTTCGCCTCGCTCTGTCGCACCAAGGAGGTCCAGGATCTGATCGCCGGGGAGATCGAGCGGGTGAACAAGCAGCTCGCGCGGGTCGAGACCATCAAGACGTTCCGGCTGATCGAGCAGATCCTCACCGCGGAGGACGAGGAGCTCACGCCGACCATGAAATTGAAGCGGGCCTTCGTCAGCAAAAAGTACAAGGACGTCATCGATGCCATGTATACAGGGGCATAGCGAAAGGAGCGAACGATGAGGAAGCTATTGGCAGTGAGCGTGCTCGCCGGCGCCATCGGGCTGGTCGGCGTGGCCGCGGCGCAGAAGGAGACTCGCGGCGTGAGCAAGACCGAGATCGTACTCGGCATGCACACGGACCTGTCGGGACCGGCCGCGACCTACGGGGTTTCGTCGTCGAACGCCGTGAAGATGCGGTTCGACGACGTCAACGAGAAGGGCGGCATCGCCGGTCGCAAGATCAAGCTGATCATCGAGGACACGCAGTACCAGATACCGCGCGCGGTCCAGGCCGGGGCCAAGCTGATCAACCGCGACCACATCTTCGCGATGGTCGCTTCGCTCGGCACGCCGATGAACAACGCGCTGTTCAAGGACCAGCTCGAGGCGGGCGTCCCGAGCCTCTTCCCGCTGTCGGCGGCCCGCTCCATGTACGAGCCCTTCCACAAGCTGAAGTTCTACAGCGCCGCGTCGTACGTCGACCAGGTGCGCGCCGGCATCAACTACTTCGTGACCAAGAAGGGCAAGAAGGCGCTCTGCGTCATGTACCAGGACACGGACTTCGGTAAGGAAGTCCTGGACGGGGTGCAGGCGCAGGCCGAGAAGATGAGGGTCAAGATCGTCGAGACGACCACGCACAAGCCGACCGATCAGGACTTCACGGCCCAGATCACCAAGCTGAAGACCGCCGGCTGCGATCTGGTCGTCTTCGGCACCATCGTGCGGGACACGATCGTCCCATACGCGACGGCGCGGAAGATCGGCTGGAGCGATGTCGACTTTTTCGGCTCCACGGCCAGCTACGACCTCTTCGTGGCGGCGGCTCAGGGTGGCGCCACCGAGGGTCTCTATGCGATGGGGCTCACCGACATGCCCTATCGCGACACGCTCAGCCCCGTCGCCCAGGCGTGGTTCGATCGGTATAAGGAACGGTACAAAGTCGATCCAAACATCGGAGCGGTCTACGGCCACGTCGCGGCGGACCTCGTGGTGGTGGCGCTGGAGAAGACGGGACCCGAGCTGACTCTGGACAACTTCGTCAGGGCGATGGAGTCGGTTCGCGGGTACAAGGACATGTTCAACGGCCCTGAGGTGAACTTCGCGCCCGACAAGCACCAGGGCGCCAACTCGGCGTTCCTGGCCCAGGTCAAGGGCGGGCGCTGGGTGCGTTTGACCGAGCCGCTCGGCTTCTAGCCCGCGCCGTCACTGCTCGTCACGGGGCGCGCCGAGATCGTTCGGCCGCCCCGTGGCGGTCCAGCAGGGTCGCGGGAATCACCGTCCCCTCGCCGAAGCGCGTCGTGAGGCGGTCCACGACGCGCGCCAGCCGCTCCCGCCGGAGGGCCGCCGGGTCCAGGAGATCGAGCTGACCGGTTCCGGACGGGCCCAAGCGTGACGCCGAGAGCCCGATCAGGCGAACGGGTCGCGTGAGCCGCTCCCGCTCGAGCAGGGCGGCGGCGCGGCGGTAGAGCTCGAGACCGTCTTGAGTGCGTTCGCCTGACGTGCTGCGCGTGTGAGTCTCGAATGGAGCCAGCCGGAACTTGAGGGTCACGCGAGCGGCCGCGAAGCCGCCCGCTCTCAGCTCGGCGGCCACGCGCTCGGCCTGACCCCGCAGTGTCGTCCGCAGCCGCGCGTGGTCCGTGCAGTCGACGCCGAAGGTCTCTTCGGCGCCGATCGACTTCGGGACGCCGAACGGCTCGACTGGGCGGTCATCACGGCCGTGGGCGAGGTCGGCCAGCGCCTCGCCATGCTTGCCGAACTTCTTGGCCAGGACCGCGCGCGGCGCCTTCTGCAGCTGACCGATCGTGGTGAACCCGAGATCGCAGAGCTCTTTCGACATCACCCGGCCGACACCCCAGAGGTGCTCGACCGGCAGCACGCCGAGGAAGCGTGCCTCGTCGCCGGCCGGCACCACGACGAGCCCGTCGGGCTTCTCGAGCTCGGAGGCGACCTTGGCCACGAACTTGTTCGTGGCGAGCCCGGCCGACGCGGTCAGCTGGGTCTCGGCGCGGATCCGCTGCTTGATCAGCCGAACCGCGTCGAGCGGGGTGCCGAAGAGCGGCTCGGTTCCGGTCAGGTCGACGAACGCTTCGTCGACCGACACGGGCTCCACCAGCGGTGAGAAGTCGGCAAGGATCCCCATGACCTGGACCGACACACGCTGATACTTCTCCATGTCGACGGGGACGAAGGCGGCGTGGGGACAGAGCCTCGCCGCCCGGCTGACCGGCATCGCCGAGCGGACACCGAAGGGGCGGGCCTCGTACGATGCGGCCGAGACGACGCCGCGGCCGCCGGGGCTGGCCCCGACGATCACGGGGCGGCCGCGGAGCTCCGGACGATCTCGCTGCTCGATGGACGCGTAGAACGCGTCCATGTCGACGTGGGCGATCGCCCGGGCCACAGCGTCAGCCGCGGCTGAGACCGATCTCGGGGGCGACCTCCGTCAGCGCTGACACGACGAACGTGATGTGCTCGTCGAGGTCGACACCGAGCTCGGCGGCGCCGCGGTAGACGTCGTCACGGTTGACGGTGCGCGCGAAGGCTTTGTCCTTGAGTTTCTTCCGGACCGATGGCGGCTCGAGGCCGGCGATCACCCGCCCGGGACGCACGAGCGCGACCGCGTGGACAAATCCAGACAACTCGTCGCAGGCGTAGAGCGCGCGATCGAGCCGGGAGACGCGGGGCACGCCGCCGTAGTCGGCGTGGGCCAGGATGGCATGGACGATCTCCAGCGGCACGCCGCGCGACAATAGAATTTCGGCGCCCTTCAGAGGATGGTGCGGCGCCCGGGGATGCATCTCGTAGTCGAAGTCGTGGAGCATGCCCGCCACGCCCCACGCCTCCGGATCTTCGTCGTAACGGCCGGCGTAGGCGCGCATCGAGGCCTCGACGGCGCGGGCGTGCTTCCGGAGGCTATCGCTCTTGGTGAACTCGGTGAGGATCGACCAGGCGTGATCGCGGGGGATCACGGGCGTCGCACTTGGAGGCTTCGCCACTTGTCGATCGACTTCTTCGAGAAGATCCAGGCGCCGTCGAGCTGGACCGACGGGATGCGCCGCTCTGAGGCGAGCGAGGCGAGCGTCCTCTCGTCCATTCCGAGGTACGTGGACGCCTCCTTGAGGCTCAGCATGTCCTTGGGGTTCACGCGCGTTCCTCCTCGACTTTCTTCCTGAGCGTCTCGAGCTCGCCCTCGAGGGATCGGATCCGCTCGACGAGCTGCTCGATCGCCTTGCTCACGGGATCCGGAAGATCGGTCTGGTCCAGGTCGATCTCCCCCGCCACCCGTTGCCCGTCGCGGTATGTTACCCGTCCCGGAACGCCCACGACAACGGAGTTCGTCGGCACCTCGCGCACCACAACGGAGCCGGCGCCGATGCGGCTCCCGTCGCCGATCTTGAAGGCGCCGATGATCTTGGCGCCGGCGCCGACCACGACGTTGTCGCCGAGGGTCGGATGGCGCTTGCCCCGCCGGAGACTCGTCCCGCCGAGCGTCACGCCCTGCAGCAGGGTGACGTTCTCACCGACCTCCGCGGTCTCGCCGATCACGACGCCCATACCGTGGTCGATGAAGAGCCCAGGCCCGAGCGTCGCGGCCGGATGGATCTCGATGCCGGTGAGGAAGCGAGCCACGTGCGACAGCAGGCGCGCCGACGTGGTCCAGCCGCGCCGCCAGATCGCGTGGGCCAGCCGATGGAAGCAGAGCGCGTGCACGCCGGGATAGCACAGCAGGACCTCGAGGGCGGAGCGCGCGGCCGGATCCCGCTCCAGCACGGCGCGGATGTCCCGGCGGATCGCGGCGAGCATTCGTCAGGCCTGTCGCGCCTGGTACTGGGCCGCCGCCGCGCGCAAGGCACCGGCGGCGACGTCGGCGGCGTGACGACGGTCCTGGGGCAGCCCGTCGAGGGCCTGCTCGATCTCGGCCGCGTCCAACGCGCACAGCTCGCCGACGAGGCGGCCACGATAGAGCTCGCTCGCCATGCTGGCCGCCGCGATGGTGGGACCACAGCCGTAGGTCTGAAAGCGGATCTCGACCGCGCGCCCGTCGCGGACGCGCAGGAAGAAGCGGGTGAGGTCGCCGCACCCCGCGTACTCGTCCTCCCCGACCCCGTCCGGCTCGCGCATGATGCCGGCGTTCCGTGGATTCAGGAAATGGTCCACGAGGGTCGGACTATACCTCATGCCGCCCCGACGGGCATCGCCTGCCGCAGCTTGCGCACCAGCGGCTCGACGCACTCGACGACGTAGTCGATGTCCTCGGCGGTGGTCGAGCGGCCGAGCGAGCAGCGCACGGCCCCCATCGCCCAGTCGACCGAGATTCCCATCGCGACCAGGACGTGCGAGGGCTCGACGTTGCCGGACGTGCACGCCGAGCCGGCCGACACGCCGATGCCCTTGAGGTCGAGGCCGAGAACGATCGACTCGGACTCGACGTGTCGGAACAGCAGGCTGGCGGTCCCGGGGAGCCGTTGCGTGGGATGGCCGGACAGCCTCACCTCGGGCACGCGCGCGCTCACGCCCTGCCAGAGCCGGTCGCGCAGCGCGCCGACGCGCTCGGCCTCGGCCTGCATGTCGCGGGCACGGACCGCGACCGCCTTGCCCAGGCCGACGATGCCCGGGAGATTCTCGGTGCCCGCCCGCCGCCGCCGCTCGTGCTCGCCGCCGTGCTGGACCGCGACCATCTTGGTGCCCTTGCGGACGAAGAGCCCGGCCACGCCCTTGGGGCCGTAGATCTTGTGGGCCGAGAACGAGAGCGCGTCGATCCCGAGGGCGTCGACGTCGAGCGGCAGCTTGCCGAAGGTCTGTACCGCGTCGACGTGGAACGGCACGTCGTGCTCGCGCGCGATGCGGCCGATCGCTGCGATCGGCTGGATCGTGCCCACCTCGCTGTTCGCGTGCATGATGCTGATCGCGATCGTGTCGGGACGGATCGCGCGGCGGACCTCGTCCGGATCCACCATCCCGAACTCGTCGACGCCGACGCAGGTCAGGTCGAAGCCTTGCGCCTCGAGCGCCCGACAGGTCCGGAGCACCGCGTGGTGCTCGACCTGCGAGGTGATCAGATGGCCCTTGCCACGGGCCCACGCCAGTCCCTTCACGGCAAAGTTGTCGGACTCGGTGCCGCCCGACGTGAACACGATCTCCGGGGGCGAGACCTTGAGAAAGCGGGCGACTCGCTCACGCGCCAGGTCCATGCCGTCTCGCGCTTCGCGCCCGAACGCGTGGATGCTCGACGGGTTCCCGTAGAGCTCGGTGAAGTACGGGAGCATCTCCGCGACGACCTCGGGGTGCACCGGCGTCGAGGCGTTGTGATCGAGGTAGACTCGTCGGCTCATCGGCTTGCTCTCCATTTTTTACGATGCTACCCTCGCTTCGCGATGGATCTCGCGAAGAAGAAGCTCGGTATGCTCCTGTCGACCGGGCTCGAGCACGAAAACCTCGAGACCGCCGTGGGGCTGTCCCAGGCGGCGCTGGACCGCGGCGCGGAGCTCTATCTGTACCTCATCGACGACGGGGTCCGCGCGCTCGACGACCCGCGCATCCGCACGTTGCCCGAGCGCGGCGCGAAGCTGTTCGTGTGCGCCTACGGCTGTGTCAAGCGGCGGATCCCTTTGCGCGACGCGGACAGCGTGACCTACTGCGGTCTGGTCGTGCTGACCGACCTGATCAACGCGACCGATCGTTTCATCGCGCTCAACTGATTCCGTGGTCGAGAGCTCTCCCGTCGTGGTCGTGATCTCGGTCGACCCGCGCGCCTCGCACCGCGCGAACGAGGCGATGCGCATCGGCCTCGGCATCGTCGCCGGCGAGAACGCGGTCATCTTCGTGCTGCTGGGGCCAGGTGCGCACCTGCTCGACGAGGACACCGACGAGCTCATCGACGGCGACGACATCTCGAGATTCCGCGCGAACCTCAAGGCGCTCGGCGTGCCATTCCACGTCGAGACCGACGCGATTCCGTCCGACGCGAGCTGGAACGCGGACGCCCATCCGGTGGTCCGGATCAGCCGCGACGAGGCGGCCGGCCTCGTCCGGAACGGCCGCCGCGTCCTGGTCTTCTGATGGCCGCCGTCGTCCATCTGCTCACGCGCGGCGAGCCCGCGCTGGCGAGCACCGTGATCGATCAACACGTGCGCGCCGGCGACCAGGTCACCGTGGTCGTCCTTCCCGGCGGTGCGGTACCCGATCTCCCGACCGCGGTGCCCCTCCGCCGTCTCGACGTCGATCTGTCGTATTCGGAGCTCCTCGACCTCATCTTCTCCGCCGATCGCGTCGTCACCTGGTAGGCGCAACCCCGGCGCTATCGGTTCCGGTACTCGTCCAGCCACGCCATCTGGATCGCCTCGAGGATCTTCTCGTTGGATCCCTTGGGGTCGTCCTTGAATCCGGGCAGCTCCAGCACCCAGCGATGGAGATCGGTGAAGCGCACCGTCAGCGGGTCGAGCGCCGGATGGTTCTCGCCGAGCGCGATCGCGATGTCCTCGGTGTCGCGCCAGCCGATCACTTCGGGATCTCCACGACGACGTTGCCGCGCACGATCGCCTGGCAGCCGAGCCGCGAGTGGATGGTCAATCCCTCCGCCATGTCCAGCCGATCCTCCTCGTCCGACTGCATCTCGGACAGGTTCTCCTCACCTTCCTTCACGATCACGTGGCAGGTCGTGCACGCGCAGCTGCCGCCGCAGTTGTGCTCGAGGTGGATGCCCTTGGCGAGGGCGATGTCGAGGAGCGAGCCCGGCTTGCCGTGGTCGGCCATCGGGTACTTCTCGTCGTCGACCTCGACCGTCACGTCGAGCGGCAGGAACGTCACTTTGTGGACCGCCATTACTTCTCCAACACCTGATCGGCCCGCCGGCTCGCCAGCGCCGCCTTGAGGGCGGCGTCCATCATGAGCTCCGCGAGATGCTCGGTGGCCCGGTTCATCGCGGTGGTCGCCTCGCGGATCAGCTCGCGGTCCTCGGTCGCGCGGGCCCGCCGCAGCGCGTCCAGCACCGCGCCGATGGTCTGCTGCTCTTGGGCACCGATCAGTGCTTCGCCCTGCCGGAGCGCGCGCTCGACGTGGGTGATGACCGTGTCCGCCTCGTTGCGCGCCTCGATCAGCAGCCGCGCCTCCACGTCCGCCTCGGCGTAGGTGAACGACTCCTCGACCATCCGGTCGACGTCACCCTCCGCGAGGCCGTACGTCGGTCGCACCTCGATCGCGGCGGCCTTGCCGGTGCGGAGCTCGGTGGCGGTCACCTGCAAGATCCCGTTGGCGTCGATCAGGAACACGACTTCGATTTTCGGCATGCCGGCCGGCATCGGATCGACGCCCGACAGCTCGAAGCGGGCGAGCGAGCGGCAGTCCTTGGCGAGCTCCCGCTCACCCTGAACGACGTGCATGTCGACCACGCGCTGGCCGTCCACCGAGGTCGTGAACATCTCGCGCGCGTTGGTGGGGATCGTCGTGTTACGCGGGATCAGGACGCTCACGATGCCCCCGAGCGTCTCGATCCCCAGCGAGAGCGGCGTGACGTCCAGCAGCAGCATGTTCGTGATCCCGCCGGCCAGGATGTGCGCCTGCACCGCCGCGCCCAGCGCCACCACCTCGTCCGGGTTGAGCTGACTGTGCGGCGTCGTGCCGAAGAGCTCGTGCACGCGACGCCGCACCAGCGGAACCCGCGTCGACCCGCCGACCAGCACGACCTCGTCGATGTCCGCCGGCGCCAACCCGGCGTCGGCGAGGGCCATCCGGCACGGCAGCAGGGTCGAATCGACGAGCTGCTCGATCAACCCTTCGAGGTCACCTCGCGTGATCTCGCGCGAGTAGGTGAATGCGTCGAACGGGATCGTCAATGGGGTCCGCTCGTCCTTCGAGAGCCGGATCTTCGCGGCTTCGGCGGCGAGCCGAAGCTCCTGCATCGCCTCCGGATCAGGGGAGAGATCGGCGCCGTGCCCGCCCCGGACGTCGTCGAGCAGCCACCGCACGATCGCCTGGTCGAAGTCGTCGCCGCCCAGATGGGTGTTGCCGTTCGTCGCCAGGACCTCGAAGACGCCGTCCTTCACTCTCAGGATGGAGATGTCGAACGTCCCGCCGCCGAGGTCGTAGACGGCCACCACACCCTCGTGGAGACGCTGCAGCCCGTAGGCGAGCGCCGCCGCCGTCGGCTCGTTGAGGATCCGCACCACGTCGAGTCCGGCGATGCGGCCGGCGTCCTTGGTCGCCTGGCGCTGGCTGTCGTTGAAGTACGCCGGCACCGTGACGACCGCCTTCTCGATCGGCTCCCCGAAATGCGCCTCCGCGCGCTCCTTGAGCGACCGCAGCACGATCGCCGAGATTTCCGGCGGCGTGACCTCGCGGCTTCCGATCTGGATCTTCACGATCCCTTCGGACGGCAGCACCTTGAACGGGAAGTAGCGCAGCTCCCCCTTGACGTCCTCGTAGCCGCGGCCCATCAAGCGCTTGATCGAGTAGACCGTCGACTGGGGCCGGCGCACCAGCTGCCGGCGCGCGGCGGCGCCCACCAGCACGCCCTCGCCCGCGAACGAGACGATCGACGGCAGCAGCGGCTGACCGTCACGGTCGGGGATCACCCGGGGCTGCCCGGTCTTGTCGTCGACGTAGGCGACCAGACTGTTGGTCGTTCCCAGATCAATGCCGACGATGCGAGACATGGCCCTCCCCAGCCTCTCCCAGTGCCTGGTCGATGTCGTCGATCACGGTGCGGAGGTACGCGCGTGTGGCCAGCGCGTCCTTGAATCCCCCGAGGACGCGCGAGCGCTCCGCGGATCCTCCGGCGTCCCACCCCTCGCTGAGCGGACCGCGCAGCCGAGCTTCCTCGTCCCGATAGCGCGCCAGCAGGCGATCGCGCTGAGCGGCGAGGGTCTCCCTCGCGCCGGGCTCCAGCCCGTCCGATCGGTTCGACGCCTTGGCCTCCTGCAGCGCTTCCTGGATCTCGAACATTTCCTCCAGCAGCTCGGGCGGCGCCTTCGGTTTCACGGTCGCGCCCTCGTTGGTCTCGCGCCCCTCTTCGAGCCTGACCAGATACTCGATCCGACTGATCGGATCGCGCAGCGCCCGGTATGCGGCGTTGAGCCGCGCCGACGCGTCCAGGACTTCGGCCTGGCGCTCCGCGGGAGCCGCCTGGTGAAAGTCGGGGTGGTAGCGCCGGGAGAGCTCGTAGAACTTGCGCTGCAGCTCGGCACCGTCGATCCGGAGCCGGCGCGGCAGTCCGAACACCTCGAAGTGATCCATCGTCCTCACTGCCCTCAAAAACGAGAACGGGCCCTCCGCCGGGCCCGTTCTCCGAAGCTCGAGGACCCGGCTACGCCGAGAACGACGTGCCGCATCCACAGCTCGACTTCGCCTGGGGGTTGACGAACGTGAAGCCGCCCGTCAGCCCCTGCTGCACGTAGTCGAGGGTCGTGCCATTCAGGTACAGGTAGCTCTTCTTGTCGACGACGACCTTGATGCCGTCGATCTCGAACTCCTTGTCGTGCGGCCCGATCTCGCTGTCGAACTCCAGCGAGTACGAGAGACCCGAGCACCCTCCGCCCTTCACGCCCATTCTCAGGAAGACGGTGCTGGGCAGGTTCTGCGCTTGCTGGAGCTCCTTCACTTGCTTCACCGCAGCCTCCGACAACGCTAGCGCCATAGAACTATGCCCCTCCCCTGCGCTACCTGGACGCCTCGGCGTCCGCGACGTGCTTCTCGCGGTAGTCCGCCAGCGCTGCCTTGATCGCGTCCTCCGCCAGCACCGAGCAGTGGATCTTGACCGGCGGCAGCTTCAGCTCGTTCACGATGTCCGTGTTCTTGATCTTGGACGCCTCGTCGACCGTCTTGCCCTTCAGCCATTCGGTGGCCAGGCTCGACGACGCGATGGCGCTGCCGCAGCCGAACGTCTTGAACTTGGCG
>Ga0209375_1001042_pt1 | contig 21700 bp, 19 predicted proteins | sample GraSoiAngelo_131_FD_185888 | JGI IMG/M metagenome (GOLD analysis project Ga0209375, IMG submission 185888) | Grasslands soil microbial communities from the Angelo Coastal Reserve, California, USA - 14_0929_02_30cm (SPAdes) (version 2) | ecosystem: Environmental > Terrestrial > Soil > Grasslands ... | reverse complement strand
GCACTACGACGTCGCGCGTGGAGTGCAGAAGGTGCTGCAGCGACTCAAAGACCTGCAGGATATCATTGCAATTCTCGGCATGGACGAGCTTGCGCCGGAGGACAAGCTCACGGTACTCCGTGCCCGCAAGATTCAACGCTTTCTGAGCCAGCCGTTCAGCGTGGCGCAAGTATTCAGCGGGCGGGAGGGCAAGCAAGTCCCGGTGGCCGAAACGGTGCGGGGCTTCAAGGAGATCCTCGAAGGCAAGCACGACGCCGTGGCGGAAGGCGACTTCTATATGAAGGGCGGGATCGATGAAGTCAAACCGAATTGAGGGATCGCGCTGAACATGGCCAACACGCTGAAATTGGAGGTCGTCACACCGGCGGGCACGGTGTACTCCGAAGACGTGGAGATGGTCACCTTGCCAGGCGTGGCGGGCCAGATGGGAATTTTGCCACTACACGTCCCGCTGATTTCGCAAATGGTGCCGGGCGAAATGATCGTGCGCAAGGACGGCCGTGATCTGTTCGTCGCAACGGGCGAAGGACTCATCGAAGTCACTGCCAATCGCGTCGCCATTCTGACGGACCTCGCCATTCCGGCCGACCGCATTGACGAGGCGAAAGCCGAAGAAGCGCGGCAACGCGCCGAAGCCCGTCTCCGGGAAAAACTCTCGGACGAACAAGTCGCTTCCGTCAACGCCGCGCTCACTCGCTCCCTCGTCCAGTTGCGCGTCAAGCGACGACGACGCGTGTGATATGGAGCCGCGGCGATTCCAGCGAATAATTTTGCGATCAGCGAACCTAAAGTTTGGAGGACTACCGTGAATACTAAGACTGTTGACTCGATGCTGCGGCGATCACCGAGGGCTGCGCAAATCCTGGTTGCCGCTGCGGGGGGTCCGCGCGAAGCGACTATGGCATGCCCGAACGGCTAGGGCGCCAAGTGGCGCCGACGCCGAGTCCGCCTTGGAGCGCCCCCCGGATCTGAAGTGGAGGATCGACAATGACGAAATCTGGGAACTTGTGGGCAATTGGGTACGACGACATGGGACGGGCCAATCAGGTCCGTGACGAAATCATCAGCCTGGGGTGGCACAAGCATTACCTCATACTCGATGATGTGGCAGTGGTCGTGCGGCACCCCGACGGATCGTTCACGCTAAACCGAGAAGCGTTCCCGGCCGCGTCCAACGTCCTCGGCTGTAGCGTGGTGGGGTTCCTCGCGGGGCTGGTGCTCGGCGCGCCACTGAGTGGCGCGACCATCGGCGCCATGGTCGGAGGCGCTGGCACCGCCATCTCGGCCTCGGTTGTAATCGGCGACGACTTCGTCAGGGAAGTGAAGGAGCTGATGAAGCCAGGGACGTCCGCCATTTTCGTCCTCGACGATGAGGGGGATATGGACGTGATATTGCACACGATACGCGGCCTGGGCGGAACGGTGTTGAAGACCAACGTGGATCTGGAGCGGGCACGGCTGATCCAGTCGACCCTGGCCGCGCCTTCAGCACAAACGAGCAAACCGGACGTCAAGTAGTAGGTTCAGCAAGTCAAACTATGCCTTGGTGTCTCATGCCGAACAGCTTTGCGATGTCTGCTCTGGGGCAATATCCTCATGACCGCCCTAGGTCCTGTCACTGCTTCACCAAGGCTTCAGTAAACGAGTTTTAACCCGAATGCGTTCAACTCTTTATCCCGTTGTCGGCGTCGTTCGAGTCGTTGACGTCCTGCTCGCCCTGTCCGTGTGCTTCCTGCTCGCGGGTTGCCAGACTCTCGGACCCGCGGCCCTAGGCGCGGGTCGTGGCGCCTACAACGAGGTCATTGCGCGCACAAGTTCCGAGCAGACTCTCGGACTGCTCGTTCGGTTGCGCTACTCGGATCCCATTGGTCTGCTCATGGTCTCTAGCGTCACGGCGGGCCTTAAGTTCAGTGCCGCAGCCAAGGGCGAGGCGGGGTTCGGGCCGCGCGCGAATTACGCGGGGAACCTGGTTCCGTTCTCGGCGGGAATCGGCTACGAGGACAGTCCCACGATCTCCTACACACCAGTCGACGGACAGGCGTTTCTGCGCGAGTGGCTCGCGCCAGTCACGCTGGAGACACTAGCGCTGGTGATGCAGGCTGCCGCGCGCCAAGACGCTCTCATCGTGCTCCTCATCGAACGCATGAATGGACTGCGCAATAGTGCAAGCGCGACGGCCGAAGAACAGATCGCGTTCCAACGCGCGGCGACACTCCTGGCGGAGTTTCGCGACCTCGGCGTGGCGTCGTGGGCGCACCAGAGCGGCGCGGCCGGGCGTTTCGAACTGATCCTATCGCACTATTCGCCGGGCCACCTTACCGAGGCACAGGAACTCCTCGGTCTCCTTGAACTGAAGGGCGACCCGGCGCGCGAGAGTATGATCCGTATCCCGGTTGCCTTAGGCGTTAGGGAAGCAGACTTCGACGGCCTGGCTGTGCAAACTCGGTCGGTCGCGGAGATCATGCTTACTGCGGCAGCTTCGATCGAGGTGCCTAGCGAGGATGTCAATACCGGCCTCGTGGAGGCTGGGGCGGACTCTCCTGGGACCTTGGGAGCCATGCGGCCGATCCTGAAAATACATTCGAGCAGGAACGCGCCGGATCGAGCCAACGTTGCCGTGCAGCATCGCGGCTGGTGGTTCTATGTGGACGACACGGACCTGACGAGCAAGCGGATGTTTCAGCGGATCCAGATGCTGTTTCTCACCCGGCTCTCCGAGGCGACCCGGGGAACACAGACCACACCGCTTTTGACCATCCCAGTCAAGTGACGACAAGCAGGTGAGAGACGCCGGGAAATCCGCTGTTGAAAGTTTTGAGAGGAAAAACATCGAAGCGATGATTAACAGCGACCAGAGAGAAATACTGGCGGGCGGCGGACGCTGCTAAGCGCAATTCTATTCAGGAAAAGACGAGCATCAATCGGGAGGTTCTATGGCAAAAAGACAGAACAATGATCAGAAGCCAAAGTTAAAGCGAAAGCAATACGAAAAGGAACTGCGCCGTCTGCAAGCGGAACTGTGCCACCTTCAAGAGTGGGTCAAAGCGAAAGGCCGGCGGATCATGCTTGTGTTTGAAGGGCGCGATGGCGCCGGCAAGGGAGGAACCATCAAAGCGATTACAGAGCGCGTGAGCCCGCGGGTGTTTCGCGTCGTAGCTCTGCCCGCTCCGACAGACCGCGAGAAGTCGCAGCTATACATCCAGCGTTATATGGAGCATTTTCCAGCGGCGGGGGAGATCATCATTTTTGACCGCAGTTGGTACAACCGCGCCGGCGTGGAGTATGTCATGGGGTTCTGCAGTAAAGCAGAGCACCGCGACTTCCTCGAACTTTGCCCGCAGATCGAAAAAGTCGTTGTCGACCAGGGCGTCCAGCTCATCAAGTATTGGTTGGAAGTAAGCAACGCGGAACAAAAGCGCCGTTTTGAAGCGCGTATCACCGATCCGCTGCGCCAGTGGAAGTTGAGCCCTACGGACCTGCCATCGCGCAGCCGCTGGTACGACTATTCTCACGGGCGCGACATGATGCTGAAGGCCACCGATACGAAGGCTGCGCCCTGGTACATCCTCCGTTCAGACGACAAGAAGCGGGCGCGCCTTAACTGCATCTCGCATCTCCTGAAGCTCATTCCCTACAAGAAGGTAAAGCGGCAAAAAGTGAAACTGCTCAAACGCAAAAACAAGGGCGCTTACGATGACCAGGCCACACTGAAAGCGCGAAACTTCGTGCCCGAGAAGTACTAATATGAGCCTCTTGTAAAGTGACCAAAGCCGAGTAATAAAGTATTTAGTTTTCTCATGAACTTAGCGGTGACGATGAATTGTTTTTGCATGTCCCGGCTCGATAACTGAATGAAACGCGAAGTTGTAAAAGCTGTCGGCTGGGGGCTTTTCTTCACGGCGATTCTAGCTCTGCTGATTATCGTCGGATCGCGCAATCTCTCGCGCTTCGATGCGGCCCTGGTGGCTTACACCTTCGCCTCGCTCTTTGCCGTGTTCGGCATCACCTACCGCTATGCGATGTGGCTGCAACGTCCGCCCACCGCGCTCTATTGGAGGCGCGGCTGGCAGGTTTTCTTCCGGCGCAGCCACTTCGCCGCGAACTTTTGCTCGTGGATCGAGCGGGTGACCAACGACTTTGCCCTGAATCGATTCATCTGGAAGCGTGATCCGCTGCGCGGTTTAGCGCATTCGCTCATCATGTGGGGCTGTATCATTGCAGCGGCGATTACCTTCTCTTTGGTCTTCGGTTGGGCGTCGTTCGAATCTTTGCCCGATCAACTGCAACGGTATCGCGCGGTTGTTTTCGGATTTCCAACGATCTCCTTTTCCAGCGAATCATGGTTCGGTTTTTTGGTTTTCCACGGTCTGGTGTGGGCTGCTTTGCTGGTGATACCTGGCGTAATGCTCGCCATGCGCCGGCGCATGCGCGACGAAGGAGCGGCGGCTGTGCAATTGTTTGCGGAAGATTTTCTTCCGCTTGTGCTCCTCTTCGCTATAAGCGTTACGGGGCTTTTGCTCACTGGCAGCGCCGAACCCCTGAAGAGCAGACGGAGTTTATAAAGGTCTTTAGCGACCTGTTGGAGCAAACCTATGTGGATAAGATCGAGTCCTACAACAACGAGAAATTCATCTATGCGAATGAGAGAATAGACGGACCCTATGCTGAGGTGGGTAGTAAGATGCAGACCTCTAAGGGAGAGGAATTTACTATCAACTACAAACTTCATCGCGTGGGAGAGGATTGGAGAGTCTACGACCTAGTCATTGAAAACATCAGCCTTATAAACAATTACCGCTCCCAGTTTAACCGCATCCTCACCGGTTCTGGCTTTAACGAGCTGGTCTCGAGGATAAAGGCTAAACTTTCCGACAAAAGCGACCAGCTAGAATGACCCAAATGCATCTCCTGCAGGCAGAACCAGGGTCGCTACCGGCGCATCGCGTGGTTAAAGCAAGATCCAGCGGTGTTGGGCAGAGGTTTATGAAGGCTGGCAGAGGAGTTGGCGAGCAAACCGGACTAGCGTGATGTCATGGAAACGCTCTACGACAATGACCGTGATGCCCGGATGGTCGGCGAAATGGAACTTTATTGACGTTCGGGCTGAGCTTTGTCGAAGCACGAACAAACTTTCCTGCGGAAAATGAAACAAAAAGGAGGCTCTATGGCATCAAAGAAACGCGCCATTGTTGTCATGGCCTTGGCCATGGGGTTAGTGGCCGGCTGCAGCACAGGATCGGTCACCAAGGAGGAAGGAGACGCGCTCTTCAAGAAGGCCCAGGCTTCCAGACAGGAATGGAACACAGTGGATCCACAGTTTGAAGCCTTTGCCAAGAAGGGTTACGGCTACGCTTTCTTCCCTGAGATCACCAAGGGCGGCTTGGTCTTTGGCGGCGCCCGCGGTCGGGGTGTCGTCTACGAGAAAGGCCAACACATCGGTTACGCGGACTTGACCCAAATATCGGCGGGGTTTCAGGCCGGGCTTCAGGACTATAGCCAGCTGATTGTGTTCGAGAATCAAGCGGCGATGGACAAATTCAAACGAAACGAGATTGATTTCGGTGCCAACGCCTCCGCAGTATATGCGGATACAGGTGCCGCCAGGAGTGCCCAGTTCGTTGACGGCGTGGCGGTGTTTGTCAGGCCCACGAGAGGTGCGATGGCGGAGGCTTCCCTTGGCGGCCAGCAAATAACTTATCTGCCGAAGTGATCGGCGGCCCTCGAAGAGTCGCCTTCCGCCACGGCGTCGTGCTTGCCTTCGATCGATTCTTTGGCGCTGGCGCAGAGGAACAGAGTACGGACATCGATCAAATACTGTTGGCTGCTGCGGTGATGATCACAGCGACCGTTGTCGCAGGCAGCGTGGCGAAGCAACTGAACCTGGGCTCGATCGTGGCGCTGCTCGTCGTCGGAATGGCGCTCGGGCCCCATTCCCCGAGGCCGCTGTTGACCGGTCACGTCGAAGAGCTGCAGACTGTCGGCGAGATCGGTGTGATATTGCTGCTCTTCCTCGTTGGGCTTGAAACCAAACCTGAGAGCCTGTCTTCTATGCGCCGCCTCCTCCTCGGGGCGAGAGCGGATGCATTTTAATCTAGAGCTGGCCGTCGCGAAGTATCTGGCAGCTCCTGTGAGCGAGATTGCGGTGTCATAATAGATACATCGTTTGTGTCTTGACGATCCACCCCATTCTTACCTGCTCGAACAGAACGAATTTGATGCTCGACAAGCCCCCATTAATTGTCAGTACGCAATACCCGATCGGCCGCTCTGCCTCAAGCCTGGAGGCCGATAAGGCAACCGTGTTTGATGGTCTTCAGGTCGAGATCGGCGAGCTCACGCACCGCCTTTCGACAGATCGCTTCTTCTGGCTCGACATAGATGGCGCGTCGGCGGAAGAGCTCCAAACAGTGACGTCCGTTCTCCAAATTGCTGAGCCGGCGAATTCCTAGCTCCCGCGCTTCGGACAGCGGGCCAGGTTCGAGGTGGACGGACAGCAAATTCGGATTTCAACATTTGCCCCTGGAGTTTCCGGTCTGCCGATTGAGGGACACATTCTATACGCACGGTCGTGGCTCCTAACCGTGCACGCCGGTGCCACAGCAACTCACCAAGCGGCGGCAGGTATTTCGACCTCCGGTGCCAACTAAATAGTGCTAACGGGCTGGCAGTTGCCAGCGGATTGGCACCCGGCTTCAGAGCAAGCCAAATTTCGGTAGTGCTGATATCGCGTCACTGATCGGCAAATGTTTAACTCCTGAAACAGGAGAGGGTTTCTTACCGAATACAAAAAACTACTGGTGTGCGTTTCTTCGATGCAGAGGAACGTTCAGGATTTTCCACCCGTGGTGTGCTGAAATTTAGTCAGAATACGATCTTTCGACACGATATCTTCCTCTGACCAATGCAGGACCACAGACGATTGCGCGAATTCTGAACTGAAAAGTCGGTCAATCGTGTTTTTACTTCGTTGGCATCATCGTTGCTCACTGAATGAAAACACAGCGAGATGAAAATGATCCAACCACTATTTCTTTTCGAACTTTTTCTAACGGGAACACTTGTGTGGGCTTGGGGCCGATATCATGGTATTGCCACGACAGCAATTTCTGCGAAGGCCCGGATCATGAAACGAGCCCGGAACCGATCATGAACGAAGTGGCGATGTGTGCCGCGCGCTCGCGCAGGACTGAGATACGTATGTCGGTGATTGTATTTGGTGTTGCTGGGCAAGATCGTCGTGAGCAAACGAGAGGAGTGAACCGATGAGCGAAGTGCTTCCGATCGTTTACCTCGCCAGGCACGGGGAAACCGCGTGGACCCTCTCGGGCCAACACACTGGACTTACCGACCTGCCGCTCACGGAACGCGGCGAGCGCAATGCACGCCGGCTTGAGGAACGGTTGCGCGGCGTGACTTTCGCCAAGGTGTTTACCAGCCCGTTGCAGCGTGCCAGACGAACCTGCGAGCTGGCCGGCTTTGGATCTGTGGCTGAAATCGACCGGGACTTGCTCGAATGGAACTATGGCGAGTATGAGGGTCGCCTTACCACTGACATCCACAGGGAGCGCCCTGACTGGCAGCTGTTTCGGGATGGCTGCCCCGGAGGAGAATCGCCGAACGAGGTCGGCGCGCGGGCAGATCGTGTGCTGAAACGTTCCCGCGCGGTCGAAGGTGACGTGCTACTTTTTTCGAGCGGGCATTTCCTGCGGGTGCTCGCCGCCCGCTGGCTCGGTGTCGAGCCGGGAGCCGGCAGATTCTTCCTGCTGAGCACGGCGAGCCTGAGCGCGTTGGGCTACGAGCACAACCTGTCTCAGCCAGTAATACGGCTGTGGGACGACACTCGCCATGTTGAAAGCTAGTCGAAACGGCTATGACCAAGGAACGGTTATGCCGGAGAGAGAAATGAAAATTCTGGTTTGTAACGCCGGCTCCAGCAGCCTCAAATTCAGCCTCTTCGAAGCTGAAGGCGATCTGTTGCTGGCCGAGGGCGGCATCGACTGGACGACAAAACCGACGCGGCTGGTTTTCCGTCGCACGGGCCATCAGGAAATCCGCGAGGAGCTCAAGCTGGAAAAGCACGCTGATGCCGTCGCTCGCATCCTCGACGACCTGCAAGCTGGCCCGTCGGCACCGTTGCGCGTATTCGGAGAACTCCAAGCCGTGGGACATCGCGTCGTTCACGGCGGCAAGCGGTACACCGCCGCGGTGCGGATCACGCCAGAGGTCAAGCGGACGATAGGGGAACTGGCAGAGCTGGCGCCGCTCCACAACCCGGCCAGCTTGGACGGCATTACAGCGGTCGAGCAAGTCCTGCCAAAGGTCCCACAGGTAGCGGCGTTTGACACGGCCTTCCACGCAACCCTGTCCGAGGCGGCCCGAACCTATCCGGTGCCGCAGAAGTGGACGCGCGAATGGGGCATGCGCCGTTACGGTTTCCACGGATTGAGCCATTCTTACTGCGCCGGCCGGGCGGCAGAGATGATCGGCTGGCGGGACTTGCGGCTCATTATTGCCCATCTGGGTAATGGCGCGTCGGTGTCGGCGGTCTGTAACGGCATCTGTGTCGATACCTCTATGGGTTTCACGCCCCTGGAGGGTCTGATGATGGGTACCCGGAGCGGCACCGTTGACCCAGGCATGCTTGTTTACCTGTTGCGGCACAAGGGCCTGGACGTAAACGAGCTCGATCAAGCTCTCAATTATCAATCCGGTTTGCTCGGTCTCTCGGGAGTCTCTTCCGACATGCGCCAGGTTCTGTCGGAGCTGCCACACAATCCGGACGCTGGACTCGCCGTTGAAGTGTACGTCCATCGGATCCGGCAAACGGTCGGCGCAATGGCGGCGACGCTCGGCGGCATCGATGCTTTAGTGCTCACTGCCGGTGTAGGCGAGCATGCGCCAGAGATCCGCGAGCGGGTTTGCGAAAAACTGAACTATCTAGGGCTGGAGCTCGACCGAACCGCTAACCAAACTTGCAAGCCGGACGCTGACATCGCCATGCCAGCCTCGGTGGCGCGTATCCTCGTCATCGCCACGCGTGAGGATTTGACCATCATGCGCGAGACGCGGCAGTTGGTTGGCTCGTCGATAAGCCAGCCACCAGGAAGCGAACATGCTCGACTGCCTCAATAGTAGAAGAAAAGAAGATTAATAATGTCAGCCCCGATGGGGCAAAGCGGGCATGACCCGCGAAAGGAGCATTAGAATCATGGCAACTATAACAAAGGAAATGAGTGATAACGGAGCAATCTCCGCGTACGGCACGGCTCGCTCGACAGTCAAGGGAGCCCCGCTCAGCCCCGAGGAGCTGGACAAGATCGACGCATACTGGCGGGCCAGCCTCTACCTATGCGTGGGTATGTTGTATCTCAAAGACAACCCGTTGTTACGAGAACCGCTGAAGCTGGAGCAGACCAAGGCTAGACTGCTAGGCCACTGGGGCTCGGATGCCGGCCAGGCCTTTACCTACATTCACTTCAACCGGTTGATCAACAAGTATGACCTAAATGCGATTTTCATCTCCGGGCCAGGCCACGGTGCGCCGGCTGTTCTCTCCCAGGCCTATCTCGAAGGAACATATTCCGAGGTTTACCCTGACAAGAGCGAGGACTTGGCCGGGATGCAGCGCTTCTTCAAGCAGTTTTCCTTCCCTGGCGGGATTGGCAGCCACGCCACTCCGGAAACGCCCGGAAGTATCCATGAGGGAGGTGAGTTGGGCTACAGCATCTCGCACGCCTACGGGACCGTTTACGATCAGCCCGACTTGATTTCGTTGGTCATGGTGGGTGACGGCGAATCAGAGACAGGTCCTCTCGCCACGAGCTGGCACAGCAACAAGTTTCTCAACCCGATCACCGACGGCGCGGTGCTGCCTGTGTTGCACCTTAACGGCTACAAGATCAATAACCCCACCGTCCTCGCCCGCGTCAGCCACGAGGAACTGGAGGCCCTGTTCGTCGGCTACGGGTACACACCTTATTTTGTCGAAGGCAGTGACCCGCGCACTATGCACCAGGCTATGGCCGCCACCCTGGAACAGTGTGTCCTGGAGATCCGCAAGATCCAAGAGGAGGCGCGGCGTACCGGAAAGGCTTTCCGGCCGCGCTGGCCCATGGTCGTGTTGCGCAGCCCCAAAGGTTGGACCGCCCCGCGGAAGTTGGGCGAGCACTACCTCGAGGGCTATTGGCGTGCGCACCAGGTCCCGATCGCGGATATCGCCACCAACGCCGCAAGCTTGAAAGTGCTGGAGCAGTGGATGCGCAGCTACAAGCCGGAGGAGTTGTTCGACAAGAACGGGCGAATCATTCCCGAGTTGAAGGCTTTGGCGCCGAAGGGTCATCGGCGGATGAGCGCCAACCCAATCGCCAATGGCGGTTTGCTACGAAAACCCTTGGAGATGCCGGATTTCCGCAGCGCCGCCGTTGAAGTCAAGAAACCCGGCGTGACCCTGGCCGGTAACGTCCCCACCCTCGGCAACTTTCTCCGAGAAGTGATGCGGCAGAACATGCAGAACTTCCGGGTCTTCGGGCCAGACGAGACTGAGTCAAACCAACTCCAGGCCATCTATGAAGTTAGTAAGAAGGTTTGGCTTGGCGAGTATTTCCCGGAAGATGCCGACGGCGGGGAGTTGGCCCCGAATGGCCGGGTGATGGAAATGCTCAGCGAGCACACCGTGGAAGGATGGCTGGAGGGTTATATCCTGAGCGGCCGGCATGGACTGATCAACAGCTATGAGCCCTTCATTCATGTTGTCGACTCGATGTTCAATCAACACGCTAAGTGGTTGGAAAAGTGCAACGAGCTGTCTTGGCGCGCCCCGATATCATCGCTCAATCTGCTGATTACCGGCCTGGTGTGGCGGCAGGATCACAACGGTTTCACACACCAGGACCCAGGCTTTCTCGACGTGGTGGCGAACAAGAGCCCCAGCGTTGTGCGAATCTATCTGCCACCCGATGCCAACTGCCTGTTGTCCGTCGCCGACCACTGCCTGAGCAGTATCAACTACATTAACGTCATCGTCGCGGACAAGAAGGTCCACTTGCAGTATCTGGATATGGAGGCGGCGATCGCGCACTGCACGAAGGGCGCCGGAATCTGGGATTGGGCCAGCAATGACCAGGGTGCCGAACCCGACGTGGTCATGGCGAGCTGCGGCGACGTGCCGACGATGGAGTCCCTGGCCGCAGCCGCACTGCTGCGCGAGCACCTGCCCGACGCGAAGGTCCGGTTCGTGAACGTCCTTGACCTGTTTAAACTGGTGCCGAATACCGAACACCCCCACGGTCTGTCAGACCGTGAGTTCGAGGCCATCTTCACCCCGGACAAGCCCGTGGTCTTCAACTTTCACGGCTACCCGTGGCTGATCCATCGCCTCATTTACCGCCGGCCCGGTCAGCACAATATCCACGTGCGCGGTTACAAGGAGCAGGGCAACATCAACACGCCGCTGGAACTCGCCATCCGCAATCAGGCCGACCGCTTCAGCCTGGCCATCGACGCCATCGACCGGATGCCCCGTTTCCGTGTCAGCGGCGCGAGCGCCCGCGAGGCGCTAGTCAACCAGCAGATCGCGGCCAAAGAACACGCCTACGAGTTCGGCGTGGATCGTTCTGAGATCACGGATTGGAAGTGGCCATTTTAGATTTAGTCTCATGGTGATCTTTAGCCAACGAAGAATTCAAAAAGGACTAACGCAATGAAAGCAGAAAAACAAAAGCAGTCCGTTTCCGCCACATCACCAGGCTCCGACATAGCGCAGCTTCGCCAGCAATACGGTTGCGGGCCGGTTGAGTTAACTGGAAATGCCGACGCGCTCTACGAGCGGCACCTGTTCTTTGACAACGTCATGGAAGTAACGACGATCGGAGCTCGAGAGCGTTTTGAGGCGATCGCCCGCTCCGTGCGCGATATCCTTTCGCAGCGATGGCTGCATACAGAAAAAACCTATGAGCGCGAGAATCCAAAGCGGGTTTATTATCTCTCGATGGAATTTCTCATTGGCCGATCGCTGGCCAACAATGTCACGAACCTTCTTCTTGATGGGATCACGAAAGACGCCATCAAGCAAAAGAACCTCGATTGGTTCGAGTTGCTGGAGCAGGAACCCGATGCGGGCCTGGGTAACGGCGGCCTCGGGCGCCTGGCGGCGTGCTTCCTCGATTCGATGGCGACGATGCAAATTCCCGCCATGGGCTACGGCTTGCGCTACGAATACGGCATCTTCAAGCAGACGATTCAGGACGGCTGGCAACGCGAAGTCCCGGACAACTGGCTCCGTCGACCCGACCCATGGGAGGTTGCGCGCCCATACCAGACGGTGGACGTTAACCTCAATTGCTCGTTCGAGATACGCGGCGGTATCTTGCGCGCGGTCACCGGTCGTCCATCAACTCTTATCGGCATTCCATTCGATCGTCCCGTGGTGGGCTACGGCGGCAAGACTATCAATACGCTCCGGCTCTGGGCTGCGGCGGCACACGATTACTTCAACTTTCAAGAATTCAGCAGCGGCGATTTCGTCGGGGCGCTGGCGGAGACGCTCGAAGCCGAGTCGCTGACACGGGTACTATACCCCGACGATCACACAATCATGGGGCAGGGATTGCGCTTTGTGCAGGAGTATTTTCTCGTCGCCTGCTCGCTGGCCGATCTCGTGCGGCGCTTCCGGGCGAGCAACCTCGACTGGAGTGCGCTTCCCGATAAAGTTGCTATCCAGCTCAACGATACACACCCGACGATGGCGGTCCCGGAGTTGATGCGGATTTTGCTCGACGAAGCACACCTCGGTTGGGACGAGGCCTGGGACCTCACACAAAAGACTCTGGCGTACACTAATCACACATTACTCCCCGAAGCTCTCGAGAAATGGCCGCTCGCATGGTTCGAGATCATGCTGCCGCGTCATCTGGAGATCATCCTCGAGATTAATCGCCGGCTGCTTAATGAGGTCCGAACCCGTTTCCCCAGCGACGAGGGACGGGTTGAGCGCGTGAGTCTCGTGGAGGAAGGCGCCGAGCGCAAGATTCGGATGGCCAACCTGGCTATCGTCGGATCGCACAGCACCAACGGTGTCGCCGCCATACACTCCAGGCTCCTGCGCACGATGACGGTCAAAGATCTGGCCGAAACGTTTCCCGAACGCTTTAGCAACAAAACAAACGGCGTAACGCCGCGCCGCTGGCTGTTGATGTCGAACCCTGCGCTCTCGCAGATGATCACAGACGCCATCGGCGACGGCTGGATGACCGATCTCAGCCAGTTGAAGAAGCTGAAGCCCCTGGCCGACGACCAGGCGTTGCGCTACGCCTTTCTAAAGGCTAAACGCGAGGCCAAGTCGCAATTTGCCGATTGGCTCGAGCGGACGACCGGCGAAACGGTAGACCCGGACAGTATCTTCGATTGCCAGATCAAGCGCATCCACGAATACAAGCGGCAACTGCTGAATGCGGTGCGTGTCGTGGTGCTCTACAATCGGCTGCGCGAGAATCCAAAACTTGACATGGCGCCGCGAACCTTCTTCTTCTCCGGCAAGGCGGCGCCTGCCTACCAACTGGCTAAGGTTATTATCAAGTTCATCAACAACCTTGCCGGCACCATCGACGGCGACCCGATGATGCGCGGGCGGCTGAAGGTTCTGTTCCTGCCCGATTATTGTGTTTCACTGGCAGAGCGGCTGATCCCTGCAAGTGATGTCTCCAACCAGATTTCCACCGCCGGCTACGAAGCCAGCGGCACGAGCAACATGAAGTTTATGATGAACGGAGCGTTGACGATCGGCACGCGCGACGGCGCGACCATCGAGATGGCAGAAGAAGCAGGCGAAGAAAATTTCTTTCTCTTCGGCCTGACTGCCGAAGAGGTGGCGGCCAGCCGCGGGTGGTACAACCCGCACTGGCACTATGACAACGAGCCGGAGACCCGCGCCGCATTAGATCTGATCTTCTCGGACCACTTCAGCCGCAATGAGCTGGGCGTTTTCACTCCGCTGCGTGATGCCCTGCTGACCCACGGCGACTACTACATGCATCTGGTGGATCTCAAATCCTATTTAGAGGCGGACCAGCAGCTATGCGAGCTTTACGCCGACTCGGTGGGATGGTCCCGCAAGGCGATCTTAAACGTGGCCGGCTCGGGAAAATTCTCCAGCGACCGAACGATTGGCGAATATGCAGCCGACATCTGGAAGGCGAAGCGGTGTCCGGTGGAGTGAAGCAGTGCAAAGGGGCGACACTTATAGATATTAGGTTTCAGGTGTCAGGAGTGTCGATTCGCATTTTGGATTTAGTTTTGGCCTGATTATCGAAAGGGAACAAACCCATGGCAATTTCTCCACTTGCAGGCAAGCCTGCCGACCCGTCGCTACTGATCAACGTGCCCAGGCTGGTGACCGCGTATTACACGGGGCGACCGGATCCATCAGTGCCCGCACAGCGCGTCGTGTTTGGAACTTCCGGGCATCGCGGCTCCGCGCTCGATAACGCGTTCAACGAGGCGCACATCCTTGCAATCACGCAGGCGATTTGCCTCTATCGTAAGCAGCAGAGCATCGACGGACCGCTCTACATCGGCATCGATACGCATGCGCTTTCGGAGCCCGCTTTTGCCAGCGCACTGGAGGTGCTGGCAGCGAATGGCGTCGACGTCATGGTCGATGCTAACAATGGTTACACTCCCACCCCGGTAATCTCGCACGCGATTCTCACCTACAACCGCGGTCGCAAGCGCGGTCTCGCGGACGGCATCGTCATCACGCCATCGCACAACCCGCCACGATTCGGCGGCTTCAAATACGATCCGCCGAGCGGCGGACCGGCTGATACTCACGTCACGGAATGGATAGAACAACAAGCCAACGCTTTCATTGCGGACGGCTTACGTGGCGTGGCGAGAGTACCGTTTGAGCGTGCCCGGAGCGCCTCCACCGTACATCCCTATCAGTACCTCGATTCCTATGTGCGCGATCTTCCCTCGGTGATCGATCTTCAGGCAATCCGCGAGAGCAAGGTTCGCATTGGCGTGGATCCGTTGGGCGGCGCCAGCGTGGCTTATTGGGACGCCATCGGCGAGCGCTACGGACTCAACATGGAGGTCGTGAACCACGTCATCGATCCAACCTTCCGCTTCATGACCGTCGATTGGGACGGCCAGATCCGCATGGACCCTTCGTCGGTGTATGCGATGGCACGTATGGTTGGCCTCAAGGAGCGATTCGACGTAGCGTTCGCCAGCGACACCGATGCCGATCGGCACGGAATTGTAAGCCGCAGCCATGGACTGCTCGACCCGAACCACTATCTCTCCGTTGCCATCTCATACCTTTTCGCGAACCGGCAGCAATGGTCGCACTCAGTCGCCGTCGGCAAGACCGTCGTGAGCAGCAGCATGATCGATCGCGTGGTGAAAAAACTTGGCCGGAGGCTGGTCGAAGTTCCGGTGGGCTTCAAATGGTTTGTGGAAGGACTCATCGACGGCTCACTCGGCTTTGGCGGCGAAGAAAGCTCGGGCGCAACGTTTTTGCGGCACGACGGCACGGTCTGGACGACGGATAAAGACGGGCTTGTTCCGAACTTGTTGGCGGCAGAGATCACCGCCCGCACGGGCAAGGACCCGGGCGAGCATTATCAGCAACTGACAGCGGAGTTCGGCACACCGTACTACACGCGTATCGATGCGCCAGCGACGCCGGAACAGAAGACGAGACTGGAAAAATTGTCGCCCGAGGTGGTCGCAACTGCGAAGCTCGCCGGCGAGCCGATCACGTCCAAACTGACTGCGGCCCCAGGTAACGGCGCACCGATCGGCGGCCTCAAGGTAGTGACTGCCAACGGCTGGTTCGCCGCGCGACCCTCCGGCACCGAGAATATCTACAAGATCTATGCGGAGAGTTTTAAGGATCAGGACCACCTGAAAGCTATCGTGAGCGAAGCTCAGGAGATTGTGAACCATGCACTTGAGTCTTTTGATTCAGCTCACCAGCGAGAGGCAGGCTAATGAGCGATAACGGCCGACCGATGAGTCTTCCCCCGTTTTCGGCGCAATACCGCGCGTCCGGTGTTCTTCTACACGTTACGTCGTTGCCCTCGCCATACGGCATCGGCGATGTGGGGCCAGCAGCGGTCAAGTGGATCGATCAACTCCATGACGCAGGACAAAGCTGGTGGCAGGCGTTGCCGCTGGGACCGACGGGGTACGGCAACTCTCCATATCAATCCCTGTCGTCTTTTGCCGGCAATGGACTCCTGATCAGCCCGGAATGGCTGATCGAAGATGGTTTGCTACGCGCAAGCGAATGCGCGCCACCCTTGTTCGCGGAAACTACCGTCGATTACCGGATGGTTATCACGTTCAAACGCCGGTTGCTCGAGAGAGCTTGGAATAACTTCAGCACCGGCGCGCCTCCGGAGTTACAGGCCGCCTTTGAACAGTTCTGCCACGACCAGGGGCACTGGCTGAAAGACTACGCACTGTTTCGAGTATTGAAAGCCAAATATAACGGCGCCTACTACCTTGAGTGGCCGGCGGAGTTTGTGAAGCGCGTGCCGGCGGCTTTGGCCCAAGCTCGGCGCGATCTGGCGAACCAAATCGATCAAGTTTGCTTTGCTCAATTCCTGTTGTTCCGCCAGGGCGAACGGCTCAAGAAACATGCCCGCGCCAAGGGCGTGCACTTGATCGGTGACCTGCCCTTTTTTGTTTCTCCTGACTCAAGCGACGTTTGGGCCAACCCGGAACTGTTCCTGCTCGACGAACAGCACAGGCCCCGCTTCGCGGCTGGCGTGCCCCCCGATTATTTCAGCTCCCAAGGACAGCTCTGGGGCAACCCCGTCTATAACTGGGACGTGCTGCGCTGGACGGGCTATCGCTGGTGCATCGATCGCTTCCGCGCGCTACTGGCTCACGTGGATGTGGTTCGTTTGGATCATTTCCGTGGCTTCGCGGCCGCCTGGCATGTACCGGCCGGGGCAAGTACGGCCCAATCCGGCCAGTGGGTACCAGGTCCGGGCGCTGATTTTTTCAACGCGATACAGAGAGAGTTGGGCGTACTACCGTTCATTGCTGAGGATCTCGGCTTGATCACGCCGGACGTTTCTGCGCTCCGCGACCAGTTCCACGTGCCTGGGACGCGGGTGCTGCAGTTTGCTTTCGACGGCCATTCAGATAACCCGTATCTGCCTCACAACTACGTTCCTAACACAGTCGTATATACCGGCACGCATGATAATCCCACGAGCCGCGGATGGTATGAAGAGCTGCCGCCGTACCAGCGGCAAAACTTGTGGCGATATCTGAAGTCGCCGGAAGGTGAAAGCGGCCAGGTCGCGCGGGATTTGATACGCCTCGCGTGGTCGTCGTCGGCTGCGCTCGCCGTCGCGCCACTGCAAGACTTGCTCAATCTCGGGCCAGAGGCTCGAATGAACGTACCCGGTCGTGCGGAAGGCAACTGGAGCTGGCGCTGTACCGAAGAGTTGTTGTCGGCTGCAGACTTTCATTCGCTACGAGAGCTGACAAGAAGCTCAAACCGTACGGGGCTTCGTAGTCCGAGTGAAATGGCGGAGGCCGCGTCATGACCCCGAGCCCAATTGTTTTTCTAGTCGACGTCGACAACACGTTGCTCGACAACGACCGCATTCAAAATGATCTCAAGCGCCACCTTGAACGTGAGTTCGGGGCGGCCTGCCGCGACCGGTATTGGGCGATTCTCGAGCAGCTCTTCAGTGATCTGGGATACCGCGATTATCTCGGCGCCCTGCAGCGCTACCGCGTCGAGCACCCTCGAGATCCTCACCTGCTCACTATGTCGTCATTCCTGGTGGACTACCCGTTCGCCAATCGTCTCTATCCCGGATCGCTCGACGTGCTTGAGCGGTTCCGCTCGTGGGGGCAGACGGTCATTCTCTCGGACGGCGACGTGGTGTTCCAGCCACGCAAGGTCGAACGCTCGGGCATCTTCGAAGCCGTAGACGGCCACGTGCTTATCTACATTCACAAAGAAGAGACGCTGGATGACGTCGAGCGGTTTTACCCAGCGGAACACTACGTCCTGGTGGACGACAAGCTGCGTATCCTGACCACGGTTAAGAAGGCCTGGAGGTCGCGTGTGACCACGGTATTTCCCCGGCAAGGCCAGTATGCCCATGACCGAAAGATTATCGCCGAATGCCCTCCCGCGGACCTGACGGTAGAGCGCATCGGCGATCTGCTTGATTACGACCTGTCCGCTCTAGTCGCGGGCCAACAATCGGTTCCAATTTTTACGGAGGTGACAAGATGAAAGCTACTCAACTGCTCCACAACCTGGGCCAGAGTCTCTGGCTCGATAACATTACACGTGACTTGCTCGATAGCGGTACACTGAAGCGCTATATCGATGAGCTGTCGGTGACGGGGCTGACTTCGAATCCGACGATCTTCGACCATGCGATTAAAAACAGCAGCGCCTACGATGCCGTCATCCGCAAAAAGCTCGGCGGGGGTAAGTCGGGCGAGGAGCTGTTCTTCGAGTTAGCGCTCGAGGATCTCACGCGGGCCGCTGATCTGTTCAGACCCATCTACGATCGGACCGACGGCGTCGACGGCTGGGTGTCATTGGAGGTATCGCCCCTGCTGGCCCACGACACGGCTAGCACTCTCGCTGCAGCCAAGAGTCTGCACGCCCGGGCCGGGCGTCCCAATCTGTTAATCAAAATTCCAGGTACTAAAGAAGGTCTGCCGGCGATCGAAGAGGCGATCTTCGCCGGCATCCCTGTCAATGTGACGCTCTTGTTTTCCCGCGAGCATTACGTCGCGGCCGCCGAGGCTTTCTTGCGCGGCATCGAGCGGCGCATCGATGCCGGGCTTAAACCCGAAGTCGGTTCCGTAGCTTCGGTTTTCGTCAGCCGTTGGGACGCCGCAGTTACCGGCAAGCTGCCCGCCACGCTCAACAACCAGCTCGGCATCAGTATCGCAAAGCGTACTTACAGGGCGTACCGCGACCTGCTCGGCTCACCTCGGTGGCAGCGCATCTATAACGCGGGCGCTCGTCCGCAGCGCTTGTTGTGGGCAAGCACGGGAACGAAGGATCCGAAGGCCTCGGATGTTCTTTATATAAAAGCTCTCGCTGCGCCTTTCACGGTGAACACGATGCCCGAGGGAACATTGAAAGCACTCGCCGATCACGGCGAGATCAGTGAAATCATGTCGGCCGACGGCGGCGATTGCGAAGCGGTATTGGACCAATTCGCCACGGTCGGTATCGACGTCTATGACTTGGCTGCAAGGCTTCAGGACGAAGGGGCCAAATCGTTCGTCAATTCCTGGAACGAGCTCATGGGTGTAATCGCTTCCAAGAGCGCCACCCTTGCGAAGGCGAGCTAAACCCAAGGAGGGCTCCATGAATGTGCTGGTTGTCGATGTAGGCGGAACCCACGTGAAGATCCTCGCCACCGGACAGAAACAATCTCGAGAATTTGCATCCGGCCCCACGTTGACTGCCAAACAGATGGTCGCGGGCGTCAAGAAGCTTGCCGGGGACTGGAAGTATGACGCGGTATCAATCGGCTATCCTGGGCCGGTCGTTAGAAATCGGCCGCTTGCGGAACCGTATAACCTTGGACGCGGGTGGGCCGGGTTCGACTTCGAAACCGCGTTTATGTGTCCCGTCAAAGTCGTCAATGACGCCGCTATGCAAGCTTTGGGGAGCTACAAACGTGGAAAGATGCTCTTCCTGGGTTTAGGCACCGGCCTCGGTTCCGCCATGATTGTAGACGGCATCGTGGAACCCATGGAGCTTGGCCATCTGCCTTACAAGAGGCGCACCTTCGAAGACTACGTCGGGGTCCGCGGATTCGAGCGTCTGGGCAAAAAGAAATGGCGGCAGCATGTCGCGGACGTGATAGCCCGTCTGATTGCCGCTCTTGAACCCGAGGACGTCGTTTTGGGCGGAGGAAACGTCAAGAAACTAAAAGAGCTACCTCCAGGTTGTCGGGCGGGGAACAACGCCAATGCATTCGCGGGCGGATTTCGCCTCTGGCAGAAAACGAGCCGGCGCAATGCTTCGACTTCCGGAAAGGCTCGTTTTGATAGCCACAAGGAAATCTAGAGCAAATCCTCATGAGCACAAAGTCCCAGACCCGCGTTTCCATCGTCATCGTCGTATTTCTTTGCTCGCCGGCTTTAGCCCGGGCCCAGGACGCTTCCCAGGCGCCCGCAGGCACCCGGCCCATAGCAGATACGCCCTTCCAACTGAGCCTGCCTAGCGAGCACCTGCTCGGAGATTGGTACGGCATGCGCAGCTGGCTCGAGGATCACGGCATCACCCCGACCTTGACGTTCGTTACTGACGCCCTCGGGAATCCGAGCGGCGGCATGCGACAAAGCTTCACTGCGTTCAACAACCTCGGCGTTGACCTGCAATTTGATTTGGAGAAGCTGTACGGGCCCAAGGGCGGCTCACTCGAGCTCTCGACTTCATACCGCTTCGGCTCCAGCCTCTCGCAAAAATACATCGGCAACACCTTCAACGTGCAGCAAGTCTGTTGTGGCGCAACGTTCCGGGTCGTCGATGTCGGCTACCGCCAGCAGCTATTTGATGACCGCGTTAGCTTCCGCACCGGCCGCATCGCCGCAGGAGACGATTTCCTCGTGTCACCGTACAACTACGTGTTCGTGCAAAACGGCTTTGACGGCAATCCGGTAGGCATTTTCTTCAACTCCCCCGGCATGACCGCCTATCCCAACGCCACTTGGGGCGCTCTTATCAAAGGGAGACCGACTGAGCGAACTTACGTTATGGGCGGCTGGTATAACGGCGACCCCTCCATTCGCGACAACAAACACCACGGCCTGGACTGGTCACTGGACGGGCCGCTATTCGCGATTGGGGAAGCAGGCTACCAGCTCAACGGTCTTCCGGGCGATCAAGGGCTGATCGGCAACTATAAGGTAGGGCTTTGGTACGACAACAGCGGATTCACCGACTTCAACACCGTCGCGCGGGCCGTCTCCCCCCATACCAGTCGGGGGAACTGGGGCGTCTATGGCCTGTTCGACCAAGTGCTGGTTCAATTCGGCGAACGTGGCAGCAACCGTGGTTTCGGCATCACCGGCTCGTTTATGGTCTCTCCCGACCAATCCGTGAGTCAGATGCCTTTCTTTTCTACAGCCGGCGTCCTCGTCCGCGGCATTTTCCCGTCGCGGCCGACGGACGTGGGCGGCTTTGGTGTGGTTTTCGGCTATTTCAGCAATGACCTGCAAGACTCTCAGCGGCGCGCTGGGCAGTCGGTGCAGCGGTTTGAGACGGTGCTGGAGGCGACTTACCGCCTGCGGTTTTTCGGGGACGCGTTCTTCCTCCAGCCCGACCTGCAGTACATCATCCGGCCGGGAGGTACGGGCCGCACTTCAAACGCAGTCGTGCTCGGCGCCCAGACCGGGATCAACTTTTAGGCGTACCAGAAGCCATTGCTCGAAAAGGACTTTGCTATGAATGAACCAATAAAAGGTGTCCAAGCTGACCTGACCGGGCGCGTATCGCCAGCTACGGGCACTCCCGCGACCTTCGAAGCCGTCCCGGTTAGCTCCGCTTATGTAATCGTGCTGAGCTCGGTGGCCGCGATCGGCGGCTTTCTCTTCGGTTTCGACAGCGGCGTTATCAACGGCACCGTGGACGCCTTGGCGAGCGCCTTCGGCACCCGGGCGGCAGGCACCGGTTTCGCTGTCGCTTCGG
>Ga0209375_1001037_pt1 | contig 21731 bp, 12 predicted proteins | sample GraSoiAngelo_131_FD_185888 | JGI IMG/M metagenome (GOLD analysis project Ga0209375, IMG submission 185888) | Grasslands soil microbial communities from the Angelo Coastal Reserve, California, USA - 14_0929_02_30cm (SPAdes) (version 2) | ecosystem: Environmental > Terrestrial > Soil > Grasslands ... | reverse complement strand
ACCACCTGGCCCGTGCCATCGAACTCCGCCCCCCTGGTCGGATCGCTGCAGGCATTGGAGCTGGTGCGGAAGGCGGTCATCCCTGTGCCGGGGAATGTCGGACCGACCTGAAGCGAGGCGGGGATGCTGTAATCAGTGTAGGTGAGGGTCCCGGAGAGATCGGACTTCACGTCGAAGGTGAACGTCTGCAGGTTCGAGCCGGCCGTAGGCGAGCCTGGACCGATCTGCCCCGTCCCGGAGACCTCCACGCCGGAGGTCGCTGTGCAGCTCACCGAGAAGGCTGCCGTCGCGGTCCCGCCGGCGGGCACGGTAACCGTCTGGGAGGTGCCCCCGCGCACCGTGCAATTCGTGGGCACGCCGCTGAGCGTCACTGTGTGACTGGTGGCCGTGAGGCCGGTGAACGTGACGCTGCTGTTGATCCCGATCGGCTGACTCGTGGCCCCGTCCACCGTCGCCGTGTAGCCGCTGGCAGGGAGGCTCGTACCCGAGGTGTTGGTCGAGACAACGAGGGAGCCTGCGGAGGAAGAACCAGTCGACTTGGCGATGTCCCCGCTCGTCAGCGTGGCCGACTTGCTGTAGTTAATTGAGGGAGCGCTGAAGCTGAAGAAGTCCAGGCCGCTCCCGGCCGGCCCGTTATCGCACACGGCCACGGTGAAGTTCACCATTTCCGCCTCGCCGAACACCTGGCCCGTGCCGTCGAACTCCGCGCCCTTGGTCGGGTCGCTGCAGGCGGTGGAGCTGGTGCGGAACGCTGTGATCCCTGTGCCGGGGAATGTCGGACCGACTAGCAGCGTGTCAGGGAAGGTGTAATCCGTGTAGGTGAGCGTTCCGGTGAGATCAGCCTTCACGTCGAAGTCCAAGGTCTGCACGTTGTTCCCAGCCGACGGCGACCCCGTCCCGAGCTGTCCTAGCCCGGTCACTTCCACGACTGCTGGGGCCGTGTCAAACTCGGGGACGAAGGGACTGACCGAGTCACTGCAGCCCACAGCGAACAGAGCGGCGGCCAGAAGCCCTACAACCCCAGCCCATGTCATCCGCTCGTTCATGATGCCACCCTCTATTGTGGAGTGTGTGCCACGCGGCGAGAAAACGGAACAACGCGTTTTTTTTATCGGCAAAGGTTGAGCCAGAGCGTCACGGCCCTGGAGCACCGCGCGCCTGGATCCGAGTTCCGCCCAGCCGTGGCACCCGGGCAGCATGTCGGGCGGCGAAGCGTCGGCAGGCGGCCTACGCTGCGCCGAATCGACGGAGCGCGTCCGCAGCATCGCGTCGAAGCTTGGCACAACGTCCGAGGGGAGCGGTGGAGCTGGCGGCGTGACCGGCGATCACGACCCGTCGCCGGTCGCGCGATGCCTCACACGACGATGGGACAGCGAGGGATTCCCTACCGGCCTGGGCGGGTGTTTACGATTTCGAGACTGCGACGCGGGACGATCGCTGGGTGGTTATGCACCACGACGACCGCTTCCTCTGGACCGGCGCTAAGAACGCGGTACCACATGCCGAAGCTAAGCGGCCCCGGGACATCGACCACTAAGCGAGCCCACCGTTCTCCCGGAGGAGATGATCCCTCGCCCTGCCCTCCACCCACGCTCACGGCACGCCTCAGCCCCAACGTCAGGTGTACTGCACGTTCTGCACGTTCGATGGTACCGGGTCGTCGTACGATTGGCAAGACTGGTCTCACTGCAACAGTCCGTCGTCGAGCGGACACTCGGCCACTTCCGGGCGGGCCCCCATGGACCCGCCGTCTTTGGAGACCGGTGCAACCTACACCTCGATCTTCGAGAACCGCCACGCCCCGGCGATCACGAACAAGACGCCCACGCCCAGCAACACCGCTATGTCCAGCGCGACCCCAAAATGCGCCGTGCCTATCAGGATGCCGCGCACGCCATCGATCCCATACGTGAGCGGATCGATCCGCGTCAGCACCGCCAAGGCGGCAGGAAGGCCCTGCAATGGGTACAGCGCTCCGGACAAGAACCACAACGGCATCACCAGGAAATTCATGACCATTTGAAAGCCCTGCATGTCCTTCAAACTCGAGCCGATGGCCGTGGCCAGCGCGGCGAAGACGAGAGCGATCAGCGCGATGATGAGAAACGCGAGGATGACAGCGAGCACACTCGTCGGGCGGAACCCGGCTACCAGAGTCACGCCGAAGATCAGGAGTCCCTGGAGCACGGCCACCGTCGCCCCGCCCAATGTCCGACCCATCATGATCTGAACGCGCGGCACAGGCGCGACCAACGTCTCTTTCAGGAAGCCGAACTGGCGGTCCCACAGCATCGCGATCCCGGAGAACATCGCCGTGAACAGCACGGTCATCCCGATGACCCCCGGCGCCACGAACTGGAGATAGCTCCCCTCGCCCGCGCGCCGGAACACCGGTCCCAGGCCGAACCCGAGCACGCCCAAGTACATCAGCGGCGTACCGAGCGAGGCGACGATCTGCGCGCGCGAGCGCAGATACTTCTTGAGCTCCCGCAGCCACAGGATGAAGACCACGCTCATGCCGCTATCTCCTCCACACGCGCGCGACCTGGCGCATGCGATCCTCGGCGCTGAAGGTCTCGTCACGAATGGTCGTGCCCGTGAGCTTGAGGAATGCCGCCTCGAGCGAGTCGGCACCGGTCTGCTGCTTGAGCTCGGCCGACGAGCCGGTCGCGACGATCTTGCCATGGTCGATGATCGCGATGCGGTCGGCCACCCGATCGGCTTCGTCCATGTAGTGCGTGGTGAGGAAGACCGTCACACCCTCGGTCGCATTCAGATTCTTGACGTGCGTCCACATCTGATTGCGGCTCTGGGGGTCGAGTCCCAGCGTCGGCTCGTCGAGGAACAAGACCCTGGGGGTGTGCAGGAACCCGCGCGCGATCTCGAGGCGCCGTCTCATCCCGCCCGAGAACGTCTTCACGAGGTCGTTCCGGCGATCCCACAGCTCGAACAGCTTGAGCAGCGTCTCCCCGCGCTCCCGGCGGACTCGGCGCGGCACGTGGTACAACACACCGTGAATGTCGAGGTTCTCCCAGGCGGTCAGCTCGCTGTCGAGACTGGGATCCTGAAAGACGACGCCGAATCGCTTGCGAACTTCGGTCGAATCCTTGACGGGATCCAGACCGTCGAGCTCGAGCGTGCCGCTCGTCGGGCGGAGCACGGTCGTCAGCATCTTGATGGTCGTCGTCTTCCCGGCGCCGTTGGGCCCGAGGAACGCGAACGTCTCGCCCCTGCGCACGTCGAAGGTGACGTCATTCACCGCCGTCACGGTGCCGAAGGTGCGAACGAGATGCTGGACGCGGATTATGCGGTTGTCTTGGCTCAAAGACCTCGGCGTCTAGCCGTTAGGGTGGCTGACGGGAATCGAACCCGCAACCTCTGGAGCCACAGTCCAGCGCTCTAACCGATTGAGCTACAGCCACCATGTGGTACTGCAACAACTTACCAACTTACGCCGCCGTCCGCACCTTCCTTTGTTTGCCGCTCGTTACGGCAAACAAGCGCGAGAGGCGGCCACGCAAAGGCTCCGGGGACATGAGTCCGTGCGGCAGGACGAGGAGCGCGGAACGTGGAGCCCGAATCAGTTCACCGTGGAGCAGGTCCGGGCGGTCTGGTTTGCTAGTGTGTCAACAGTAGGTGTGTAGAGCCCTACTACGGCTCTACACACCTACACACTTGAGGGTGGCGCGAGGTCTAGAGGAGCCTAACACCCTGAGGTGGCGTGCGACGTTCCGATCTCGCGCGACGCTGGCCGCCAGATCGGCGATCCGTGCCGTAACGGCGCTCGACGTGAACGGCGATCACGACCCGTCGCCGGTCGCGGGTCATGCGGCGACCGAGGTCTCGCCGCCGATCCAAAACGCCTCGCCGTGGCTGGTCCCTCTGCATTGGCTCGGTGCTCATGTCGTACTCTCGTTGGGCGTGCAAGTCAGTCGGGCTCACGTCGCGAGGACCTGCATCCCCGGGGCCAGTTCGGCGTGCCGAGTGGGTGAGGTCATTGCCTTGCTGGAATTGGAGATGCCGTCCGGCCCAACTCGTGGTTCATGCGACGTGCCGAAGCACTGTGGTGGCAGGACCAACGAGTGAGGCAGCGATGCCTCACACGACGATGGGACAGCGAGGGATTCCCTTACCGGCTTGGGCGGGTGCTTACGATTTCGAGACTGCGACGCGGGACGATCGCTGGGTGGTGATGCACCACGACGACCGCTTCCTCTGGACCGGCGCTAAGAACGCGGTACCACATGCCAAGGCTGAGCGGTCCCGGGACATCGACCACTAAGCGAGCCCACCGTTCTCCCGGAGGAGACAACCCCTCGCCCTGCCCTGCACCCACACTCACGGGACTCCCCGGCCCAACCTCAGGGAAACTGCACGTTCTGCACATGTGATAGTACAGGAACGGCGTCCGACTTACAAGACGGACCGATTGATCACCCGGGGATCACCCCCTCCGGGTGGCGATCGACCGGCGCTAAGGGCCATGGCTACCCGTGCACGAAGCGGGAGCATGTTGTCGCAGGCGCGACGTCTTGTGCGTCACGACAGCACCGGAATAGCTCGGCAAAGCGAGGTGCGTACTCGCGGAGCATGTTGTCGCCATCGCAGCCGTCAGGTCCGACATACTCCTCGGTACGATGTGCTACCGAGCGCCAGCCCAGCGCCGCGTGGCCGAAGCGCACCCACTCTCGGGACGGCAGGAACAGGCCGACACGCCCCGCGAAATGGCCCGGCGTGTAACTGCGCGCCGCCGCTATCGTGGCGCGCTCAACCTTGGCGCGCAGCACCAGCACCGGATCCGCTGCGGCAGCGTGCACGCGATCGCGGTGTGCCTTGCGCAGGCGCAGCTTCTCGGCCACGTACACGCGGCGCTCGCCCGATGAGAGCGACACGAGTGCACGAGCATGCCGGCTAATGCGTTCTACCTGCTGGGCGACCCGTCGACGCAGCTGCGGCAGGAACCGGTACCAGGTCGGATACGGGCTCCCAAACAGACCGACGAAGCTGATGGCCGCACCGCCCTGCAGAAGTTGTCGCGCCAGCTCGAATGCAATGCCGCCGCCGGCGCAAAAGCCAACAATGACGTAAGGGCCGTTGGGCCTGAACGCGCGGACCTGGCCTGCGAAGTACGCGGCCAGATCCTCGACCCGCGTGAGCAGCTCGCTCTGGCCATCGAGACCCGGAGGCTGCAGCCCGAAGAACGGCTGATCGTCGCCAAGGTGCTCCACCAGCGCACGGTAGCAGAAGACGTCGCCGTTGTGTCCGGCCACCGCAAAAACGGGTTCGCGCGCTCCACACGGCTGCAGCGGCACGATGGCGCGCTGCTGTTCGGCGAGCGCCACGCCCGAGCGTAGCAACTCGAGAATTTCGCGCTTGCGCTCCTGGAGTGCCTGGCGCAGCTCCGGCGTCAACATGCCCGCCGGCGCCTTGCACCGCAGGCGATCGCCATCGGCCCACATCCGGACATCGCGCTTGCGCAGGTCAGCGAGGAACGCAGACAGCGTCACAGCTCGATCTCCTCTCGAACACCGGAGAGACCGGTCGGCGTCGGTCGCCGTGCTGACCACCACACCGCGTCGACCGCTTCGGCCAGTGAGGCAACGGACGGCCGCTCGAACAGATTGCGCAGCGGGAGGTCAAGGCCAGACGCGGTCCGAAGCTCGGACATGAGTCGGGCCGCCACGAGCGAATTGCCTCCGAGATCGAAGAAGCTGTCAAACACGCCGAAATCTGTCCGCTCAAGCACCCTGCGGAACACGCCCAGCACCATCTCCTCCGTGGCCGTGCGAGGTGCCACGGCGTCCGTACGCGGTCCGCCGTCGCCCACGCTCGGTTCCGGCAGCGCCTTGCGGTCGAGTTTGCCGTTCTCGGTCAGCGGCAATGCGTCGAGGCGGACCAAGTGGGCAGGGACCATGTACTCGGGCACGACGGCGCGGAGCATGGCCCGCAGCTGGTCGACCAAGTCGACGGGAGGATTCTCGGCGACGAAGTAGGCGACGAGCCGTTTGTCCCCTGCGGCCGCGTCGCGCGCGATGACCACGACCTCGCGGATCGCCGGGTGCCTGGCGATGCCGACCTCGATCTCCCCCAGCTCGACGCGAAAGCCCCGAATCTTCACCTGATGATCGATGCGGCCCAGGTACTCGATATCGCCGTTGTCCAGGCGGCGGGCCAGATCACCGGTGCGGTAGAGGCGCGCCCCGTTCGCCGGGGCGAAGGAATCGGCAATGAAGCGCTGCGCGGTCAGCTCGGGGCGGTTGAGATACCCCCGCGCGACACCTGCCCCGCCCACATACATCTCCCCGGGTACCCCGATGGGTGCGGGCCGGCCGTGGGGATCAAGGATGTAGACCCGCAAATCGGGGATCGGGACGCCAATGACGCTCCCCTGTCCGGACTCGAGATCGGCCCAGCGGATCGGACGGTAAGTGACGTGGACCGTGGTCTCCGTGATGCCGTACATGTTCACGAGCAGCGGCCGCATGTCGCCGTACCGCTCGAACCATGGGCGCAGGTTCTGAAGCTCGAGCGCTTCGCCGCCGAAGATCACGTAGCGCAGGGCCAGATCGGCTTTCGGCTGGGACAGTTCCGCCTGCATCAACTGGCGGAACGCCGAGGGTGTCTGATTGAGAACCGTGACGCCCTCGCGCACCAGCAGCTCGCGAAACGCCTCGGGGGAGCGACTGACCCAGTACGGGACGATGACCACGCGGCCGCCGTATAGCAGCGCGCCCCACAACTCCCACACCGAGAAGTCAAAGGCGTAGGAGTGAAATAACGTCCAGACATCGTCACGGTCGAAGTGGTACGACGCGTCAGTGGCCTCGAACAGGCGAGTGACGTTGTAGTGCGTGATCAACGCACCCTTCGGCCTCCCCGTCGAGCCCGAGGTGTAGATGACATACGCAAGGCTATCGGCCGTCGCCACCGGCGCCGGATTCATGTCGGGGCCCGTGAGCGGCTCGTCCAACAGCACGCGCTTCACGGCAAGGCCATCGACATCGGCCGCCAGACTCGTTTGCGTCACGAGGATGGCCACGCCCGAGTCCTCAAGCATGAAGGCGACCCGGTCTTTCGGATACGCGGGGTCGAGCGGCAGGTAGGCGCCGCCGGCCTTCAGGATGCCGACGATCCCGACCACCATTTCGACGCTGCGCTCGACGCGCAGGCCGACGAGCTGATCGGGGGTCACGCCCAGCTCCCGTAGCCGGTGGGCAAGCCGGTTAGCCCGCGCGTTCAATTCGCCATAGGTCACCGCCTGCTCTCCATCCAAGACGGCAATGGCCTCGGGATGCTTGGCCACCTGCGCTTCCAGGAGTTCATGGAGGCACTTGTCGCTCCGATAGGAGGCTGGGGTCTGATTCCCCTCCGGCAGCAGCTGCCGGCGTTCGGCTTCCGGCAGTACATCGAGGCTAGACAACGGAGTGCCCGATGCACTCTCCAGCGCAGTTACCAGCCGCTCCAGCGCGGTGTGCATGAACGCGCAAATACGCTGCGGATCAATCGGCGATTGCACCTGGGCGATCAGTACGAATCCTTCGCCCAGATCGCTCACAGAAAGGGTGAATGGATAGTTGGTGCGGTCTTCGCCACTCAGATACTCGATCCCGGAAGGCGCCTGCCGCTCGGCGGGCGCTTGGACCTCGGGGCTGTGACGGTAGTTCAGGACTGCCGTAAACAGCGGTGCCGGCGCCGCCACCGCACTGCCGCGCTGGGCCAGGGCCAGCGGGGCGTGCTCATGCCGCAGCAGCTGCGTGAGCTGCGTGTGGACATGCCGAACGCTCTCTTGCGCGCTCTCGTCCCCGACCCGGATGCGGACCGGCAGGGTGTTGATGAACGGCCCTAGCATGCGCTCAGCCCCTTCACCGCCTTGCAGGCGTCCCAACAGCACCGTGCCGAACACGACATCGTCCCGCCCCGACACGCGCGCCAGTACTTGCGCGAAGGCCAGGTGGTACAGGCTGGCGGCGCTCACACCGAGCGTGCGTGCGCGCTCACGCAGGCGTTTGGCGACTGACGCATCGACGGTGCGCCGGGCCTCGCCGATGCCGGAGCCGTCACCGTGCACATCCATCAATCCAAAGGGCGTCGTGGCTTCGTCGACATCGCCCAGCAGCTGGTGGAAGAAGGCCTCGTGCTCTTCGCGGCTCACGCCGAGCCGTGCCCGGGCCACGAAGTTGCGAAACGCCAGCGGCGCGGGCAAATGCCCAGCTTCACCGAGCAGATGTGCGTGGATTTCCTGTTCCACGACTTCCAATGTGGTGTGGTCGAGCGCCAGGTGGTGGAACAGGTGCATCGCCACCCAGCGCCGGTTGAGCGCATCGTGGGCGATGCGCACATGCATTAGCGGCGCCTGACGGACATCGAGCCGGTAGTGCCGCCGGCCGAAGCGTGCATGCAGCTGTTGGGCGACATCGCCAATAGAGTCGAGGGTGACTTCTTCGACGCCCAGTGACGCATGACGCCACACCACTTGCACCGGCTCGGGCAGCCCTTCCCACTGCACGGCCGTGCGCAGGATGTCGTGCCGATCGATCACCGCCCGCAGGGCCTGCAGATATGCCTCCAGCTGCGCCCGGCTGTCGAAGCTCAACAGGCGCTCGAGCAAGTAGGGATCGCCTTCGCTCGCCATCAGGTGGTGAAACAGAATGCCTTCCTGCAGCGGTGTCAGCGGATAGATGTCCTGGATGTTGGCGGCGCCGCCGGGCACGGCACCGACGATGCGTGCAATGTCGTCAGGCGTCAGCTGCACCAACGGCAGCATCTCGGGGGTGATGGTGTCGCACGCAGGCGGGATGCGGTTCGGCGGGACGTTCACGATGCCCGCGTCCGCGCGGACCGCGGCGGCCAGCTCCGCCAGGGTGGGCGTGGCAAAGAGTGTGCGCAGGTCGGCCGCCAGCCCCGCCGAACGCATCCGGTGAATCGCACTCGCCGCCAGCAGCGAATGTCCGCCCAGTTCGAAGAAGTGGTCGTGGCGACCGACGCGTTCGACTTTGAGCACGTCGGCCCAGATGTGCGCCAAGGTGGCTTCGATTTCGCCCGCCGGCGGCTCGTAGCCACGGGCAGCGTACGCCGCTGTGTCCGGTGCCGGCAGCGCCTTGCGGTCCAGCTTGCCGTTCGCCGTGCGCGGCATGGTATCGAGCGTCACGAACGCCGCGGGCACCATGTACTCGGGCAGCGTCGCACGCAGCAGCGTCCGCACCGCGCCCTCCAGGTCCGCCGGTGCCTCCGGCGCCACCACATAGGCTACCAGCCGCGTGTCCTCGGGCGCGTACACCCGCGCCGTGACCGCGACCTCGCGCACCGCCGGATGCCGCGCGATCGCGGCTTCGATCTCCGCCGGCTCGATGCGGAAGCCGCGGACTTTCACCTGCTGATCGGTCCGCCCCAGGCACACGAGCCGCCCATCCGGCAACCACCGCGCCAGGTCGCCCGTGCGATACAGCCGGGCGTCGGGAACGAAGGGGCTCGGCACGAACCGCTCCGACGTCAGCTCCGGGCGGCGCCGGTAGCCGCGCGCGACCCCGTCGCCCCCGATGTACAGCTCGCCAACCAGCCCCGGCGGGACGAGCTGGCGGTGAGCGTCGAGCACGTAGACCTGTGTATTCGCGATCGGCTGCCCGATCCCCACTCCACTAGCGACCGTCGCGATCCGCTCGATGGTCGACCAGATGGTCGTCTCCGTCGGACCGTACATGTTCCACAGCTCCGCGCAGCGCGGCAGCAGCGCCTGCGCCAGCTCGGGCGGCAGCGCCTCGCCGCCACACAGCAGCTTCAGCCGGGGCGAGCCGCTCCACCCCGCCGCGACGAGGCCGCGCCACGTCGCCGGTGTCGCCTGCATCACCGTGCAGCCGGACTCGTCCATCCGCGCCAACAACCGCTGGGGATCGACCGCCTCCTCGCGGCTCGCGATCACGACGCGGCCCCCGCTGATCAACGGCAGGTACAGCTCCAGCCCCGCGATGTCGAAGGACAGGGTGGTCACCGCAAGCAGGGTGTCGGCCGCCGTACAGCCAGGAGCGCGCTGCATCGCGAGCAGGAAGTTGACGACCGCCGCGTGCGGGATCTCCACGCCCTTGGGCTTCCCAGTCGAGCCGGAGGTGTAGAGCACGTAGGCGAGATGCTCGGGGCTCGCGCCGGGTGGCTGATCGAGCTGCTGGCGCGCGATCGCGGCGCTGTCGGCATCCAGCCGCACCACCTGGTCGGGCCGCACCGGCAATGACCGGTCGAGCGCGCGGTGGGTCACGAGCACCCGGATCCCGCTGTCTGCCACCATGTCGCCAAGGCGCTCCGCCGGGAACGCGGGATCGAGCGGTACGTACGCCCCGCCCGCTTTGAGGATTCCGAGCAACCCCACGACCATGTCCAGGGAGCGCTCCACCAGCAGCCCGACACACACGTCCGCGCCCACCCCACGCTCGCGGAGATGATGTGCCAGCTGGGTGGCGCGCCGGTCCAACTCCCAATAGGTCAGCGACTGGCCCTCCGCCACCACCGCCACCTGATCGGGTGTGCGCCCAGCTTGCTGCTCGATCAGCTCATGCACACACCGGCCCGGAGCGGTCCATACCACCGCGGTGTCGTTCCAGTCTACCAGCAGCTGCCGGCGCTCCTCCGCGGTAAGGAGCGGCAGCCGGGCAAGGGGCTGGTCCGGCTCGCTCGCGATGGCTTCCAACAGCCTCGCATAGCGTCTGCACAGCGCCCGCATCGTCTCGGCGTCGAACAGATCCGTGCTGTACTCGATCATGCCGTCGAGGCCACGCTCGGATTCGGAGATCAGGAGGGTCAGGTCGAACTTGGACGTGCCGGTCTCGAGCTGCCGGTTGCCGGTCACCTTCGAAACCTGCGAGACGCCCGCAGAGTCATGCAGGACGAACATGACCTGGAACAGGGGTGTGCGGCTCGCGTCGCGCTGTGGCGCCAATTCAGCCACGAGATAATTCAACGGCAGGTCGGGATGCGCGAACGCGCCGAGCGCCCGTGCGCGAACCTGCCGCAACAGCGCGCGGAAGCTCACATCTTCGGTGAACCGGGCGCGCAGCACCACGGTATTGAGGAAGCAGCCGATCAAGCGCTCGGTTTCGCTGTGGGTCCGGCCCGAGATCGGCGTCCCGATGAGCAGATCGTCCTGACCGGTGTAGCGGTGCAGCAGGGCCGCGAAACCGGCCTCCAGCACCATGAAGAGCGTGGCTTGCTCTTCGCGCCCCAGTGCCTTCACGCGCTCGAGCAGCTGCTTCGGCACCTCGAACCCCTCGCTCGCGCCCCGGAAGCTCTGCGCCGCCGGCCGGGGCTTGTCCGTGACCAGCTCCAACGTGGTGGGGGCGCCCGCGAGCTCTTCCTTCCAGTAGGCGATCTCCTGCTGCAGCACGGCGCCGCGTGACCACTCCCGCTGCCACGCGGCAAAGTCCGCGTACTGAATCGGCAGCTCCGGCAGCCGGGACGGGCGGCCGCGAGTGAACGCCGCGTACAGCTGACCGATCTCCTGGTGCACCAGCTCCATCGACCATTCGTCCGCGATGATGTGATGAATGGTCACGAGCAGCCGGTGCTCCTGCGGGGACACGCGCACCACGGTCGTCCGGAACAGCGGGGCGTGCGACAGATCGAACGGCCTGCGACCCTCCTCCCGCACCACGCGGCTCCATTCGCGCTCCCGCTCCGCCTCCGGCAGCACGCTCACATCGACCTCGGGTAGCCCGACGTCGACCGCCGGCATCACGACTTGCTGCGGTTGTCCGTTCCGTTCGACGAACGCCGTGCGCAGCGCGCCGTGGCGACGCGTCAGCTCCTGCCACGCTTTCCGCATCGCTGCGGCATCGTAGGCCCCGGCGATCGGGATCATGTCCACGATGTTGTAGACGGGACTCCCTGGGGACAGCTGGTCGAGGAACCAGAACTGCTCCTGCGCGAAGGAAAGCGCCACCGGACCGTCCACTTTCCGGCGCCCGATCCGCTGTACCGGCGCCGGAGCGGCCCCGCCCGCTTCTGCGAGGACCTTCGCGAGCGCACCGAGGGTCGAGTGCTCGAACAGCGTCCGGGTCTGGAGGTCGACTGCAAGCACGTCCCGGATGCGCGACACCGCCTTGATCGCGAGCAGTGAGTGCCCGCCCAGGTCGAAGAAATCGTCGTGGATACCGATGTGCTCGACCTTCAGGAGGTCGCGCCAAATGGCGGCGAGGGCCTGCTCGGTGTCCGTGAGCGGCCGGGCCACGTCCGGTGGACGCCGATCGGCTGCGACGACCGCAGCGGGCAGCGCGTGGCGATCGACCTTGCCGTTGGCGGTCAGGGGGAGCTTGTCCATCAGGACGAACGCGGACGGGATCATGTATCGCGGCAGCCGGGCCCCCAGCTCGCGACGCAGCGTCGTGGGAGTCAGAACCTCTCCGTCCGGCGCGACCTCCGCCCGGATAAAGGCGCCGGCGGGCTGATGCCGGACGAGACACGCTTCGGCTGAGCGCCGAATCGCGTACACGTAACACAAGTCGGTCGCCGTCAACAGCGGGTCTTGCTCGACGACGATCTCGAAGCCGTTACCCTCGAGCAAGCTCGTGATCGGCTCCAGGTTCTTGTGTTCATCCACTTCGATCACCAGCTGGCGAATCTTCGGCCAGTCGGCGGGACCGATCCCGCGCAGGACGTCCAGCTCGCTCTTCTCGACGTTGATCTTCAGGAGGTCGATGCGATCGATACCCTGCTCGGCGATGACGCCGGACAGGGTGCGCAGCCGGGCGGGTACTGTCTTCGCGTTCAGCCGGGCGTCGACCACCTCGTCGATCGCCGCGGTGAAGCGCTCGCCGTCGGGCGACCCGGCCTGTTGGTTGAAAACGTAGCGCTTCACCACCTCGCGTTCCGTCGCCGCGTCCGCGTGGAATCCCGAGAGCAGCGACAATCCCTCGAAGAACGTCAGCTCCGCCGTCGAGTCGCGGTCGGAGAGACCGACCGGCAGGCACGTCACGCCGGTGCCCCACGCCGCGGCGTTCGCCTGGAGGCAGGCAAAGGCGGCGGGATTCGGTTCCACGGCGACGATCCGGAGATTGCGGGCGGTGCGGCTCGCGAACACGGTGAACAGTCCGATGTTGGCGCCCACGTCGACGATGCAGTCGCCGTCGCGGACGCTGATGCCGTGGCGGCGATACGCCTGCAGCACGAAGATCTCGTTGTAGATGTAGTCAGTCTCGTTCCGGTTCAGGTGGGCCACCGGCGTGCCGTCCGGCAGGACGTGGAGCGTCTTGCAGTCCCACAACGCCTGTCTGCCCCGCTGCGGCACCACGTAGGCCACGAGCTGCTTGTCGCCCGACTCGTCGTCCCATGCCCGCACCACGGCGTCGCGCACCCCGGTCTGGTCGCGGAGCACCGCTTCGATTTCGCCGAGCTCCACGCGGTAGCCGTGCAGCTTGATCTGGTCGTCGATCCGGCCACAGAACTCGACGGCGCCGTCGGGTAACACGCGTGCCTTGTCACCGGTGCGATACATCCGCGCCGCGGCGTCGGGCGCGAACGGATCCGCAACGAAAGCCCCCGAGGTCAGGTCCGGGCGATTCAAGTAACCGCGCGCCACGCCGGCGCCGCCGATGTAGAGCTCGCCCTGCTCGCCGCTCGGTACCGGCATTCCCCGTTCGTCGAGCACGTACACCCGCGTCGCGTGGAGCGGCGTGCCCAGCGGCAGCGTGCCCGAAGCGGTGACCGGCAGCTCGGTGCCGACGCGGTACGTCAGCACCCCGACCGTCGTCTCCGTGGGACCGTAGTGGTTGTGGATCTCGCACTGCGGGGACAAGGCGCGCAGGCGGGCGACCCAGTCGAGTCGCGACGCCTCCCCTCCGAGAATCAGGCGGGCCCGAGGCATGACCCGCTCCGGATGCGGGCCGGCCTGCAAGGCCGCGAGATGTGACGGGACGATTTTCAGGACGTCGATCCCCTCACGCTCGAAATAGTCCGCGAGCAGCTCCGGGTTCTCCGCACGCTGCTTCGAGACGACATGCAGGCAACCTCCGGTGACGAGCGCCGGGAAGATCACGGTGTTGCCGAGGTCGGCAGCGATGGTCGACACGGTGGCGTGATTCATCCCGGGCGTGAGCCCCAGCCGCTGCGCGATCCCCAACACGTAGTTGACGATGTTACGATGCTCGACGGCGACCCCTTTAGGCCGGCCCGTAGAGCCGCTCGTGTAGATCACGTACGCGAGGTTCTCCGGCTGGGTGCGGGGCCCCTCGAGGACCTGCCCGCCGGACGTTGCCCAGTCGAAGGTGTCCAAGTGCACAAACTGCACGGCGTGCCTCGGCAGGTGGGTCAGTCGGCTGGTCTGGGTGAGCGCGACAGGTGCGGCGGCATCGGCGAGCATGAAGGCGATCCGCTCCGGCGGATACTCCGCATCTATGGGCACATACGGGGCGCCCGCCTTGAGAATCCCCAGTATTCCCACCACCATGTCGAGCGAGCGCTCGACGAACAACCCGACGGGCACCTCCGGCCCCACGCCGTGGCGCCGCAGGTGGCGCGCCAGGCGGTCGGCGCGGCGGTTCAGCTCGCGATAGCTGAGACGCTGGCCCTCATACGCAACTGCCGGCAGATCGGGCGTGCGCTCCGCTTGAGCCGCGATCAGCTCGTGCAGGAGGGCGGTCACAGGGCGCACGCGATCAGCTCCTTCATGATCTCGTTCGTCCCGGCGTAGATGCGTTGCACGCGGCTGTCGGTCCACATCCGCGCGATCGGGTACTCGGTCATGTAGCCGTAGCCGCCGTGCAACTGCACGCACTCGTCCACGATCGCGCACTGGGCTTCGGTGAGCCAATACTTGGCCATGGCGGTCGTGATGTCGTCGAGGTTGCCTTGCAGGAAGCGCTCGATGCAGTGGTCGAGAAACACGCGACCGACGCGCGCCACCGTCATGCACTCGGCCAATTTGAAGCGCGTGTTCTGGAAATCGAGCAGCGTTTTCCCGAACGCCGCGCGCTGTTTGACGTAGTCGGCCGTGATGGCCACCGCGTGCTCCGCCATCGCGACCGCGCGCACGGCGACCGCGAGCCGCTCATACGGCAGGGAGTCCATCATCTGGGAGAACCCCTTGCCTTCGGCCGGGCCGAGCAAATTTGCCGCCGGGATCCGTACGTCGTCGAAGAACAGCTCACAGGTGTCCTGGGCGTGCATGCCGACTTTGTCGAGCGGGCGGCCGACGCGATACCCCGCGAGGCCGGGCGTTTCCACGAGTACGAGGGAGATGCCCTTCAAGCCGCCGACGGTCGAGTCGGTCTTCGCCGCGACGCAGACCAAGCTGGCGCTCCCACCGTTGGTTACGAAGGTCTTCGAGCCATTGACGACGTAGTAACCGTTATCGCGGCGCGCGGTCGTCTGGATGCCGCTCAGGTCCGAGCCGGCGCCGGGTTCGCTCATCGCGATTGCGCCCACCAGCTCGCCGCGTGCCATCCGGGGGAGCCACTCGCGCTTCTGGTGCTCGCTACCGTAGGCGAGGATGTAGTGCGCGACGACGCTCTGGATGCCAGAGCCGAAGGCGATTCCGGCGCGCGCGAGCTCGTCCACAACGACGGCTTCGTGCGCGAAGGTCCCGCCGCCGCCGCCGTATGCGTCGGGCACGTCGGCCAGGAGGAGGCCGGCGTCGCCGGCGGCCGTCCACGCAGCGGCGTCGGGCCGCCGCTGTTCCCGCCAGCGGTCCTGGTGCGGCAGGAACTCCTTCTGGATGAATTGCCGGACGGTGGCGCGGAACATCCGCACCTCGTCGGTCAGCCAGGGGGACTCGTAGCTGCACGTCGACATCAGGAATCCTCCGCGACGAGGGCGGCAACGAAGCCGGCCGCCGGAGCGAAACTTTCCATGCGCCAGCGACGCCCGTCTCCGGGCGCGCGCGCCAGGCGCAGGATGCGTGCCGGCTCCCCCGGTGCGAGCGAGACGTCGAAGCGGTCGAGCGGACAGGAGAGACCGTCGCCGAGCGCCTTGATGAACGCCTCTTTGCGTGTCCAACAATGGAAGAATCCCCGCGGCCGATCGCGGGAGTCGAGGGAGAGGTACGTCTGGTTCTCCCTGGCGGAGAAGAAGCGCGCGGCGATAGCGTCGGCATCGCACATCGAACGCACGGCCTCGACGTCGACGCCGATCTCGCGTCCGTGTGCGAACGCGTAAGCGGCCAGATCCTCGCTATGCGAGAGGTTGAAGCGCAGATCCGCGGGCGCATGCCGTGGTGCGAGCGCGGGCTTGCCGTGCCGCCCGTACACCAACTCGACCGCCTCGGGCCGCGTTCCCAACCGCGCGCCGAGCAGCCGTCGCAACAGCGCCCGTGCCACAATGAACCGGTGGCGGTCGCGGTCGAACGCGAACCGATTCGCGCGCTGTCGCTCGACGCCCGAGAGCAGGGCGCTCGCGGCCCGCACGGCCTCCCGCGTGGTGGGCAGTCGCCGCACCATCACGTGGACCGCCCCGTTCTGGAACGACCAGTCCGGCTCACAGTCCGTCGCGAGCCGACACACACCCGGTGAGTTGCGCGTCGCGTCGATCACAATCCGAGACACTCTGCAGGTCCCGCGCCACAGTCCCTCGACGCGTCGCATCTCATTGCGCATGGGACGGAGTTAGACCGGCCGCTTCGCATCATCTGGGCGGCCCAGTGTTGCGCCGACGCCTCGGTCTGTCGCGAGCCTTACGGCCAGAAGCGCGTCGCGAGCTCCGAGGTGCGGGAATCCGTCGGCACGGGCGCTTGGTCCAGCGAGGCGATCGGGACGATCCCCCGCACGGCGTTCGTGAGGAACAGGGTCTTGCCACGGAGGGCGGGCTCTGGAGCGCGGGCCTCCTCGACCCCGTTTGCGATCTCGAGCACGCGCGCGCGGCCGATACCGGGCAGGATGCCGAGCGCGAGCGCCGGTGTATGCAGCGCGCTCCCGTCCCACCAGAACACGGTCCACACCGTTCCCTCCGCCACCCATCCCTCGGGTGTGAGCAACAGCGCATCGTCCGCTTGCGCCTCGGTCGCTTCCTCCGCGGCGCGCACGAAGCATTCCCGCGCAGTCGTCTTGTGACTATACGCCGCGTGGCGCGTGGACGCCGTGATCACCGCCGGCGGCTCGAGCGGCGGCCGCTCACGCACCGTGACACTGGCGCGGCCATCCTGCACCTCGACGCGGAGCACGGCATCCCCGGTGCCCGCGAAGGGGCGGACCAGTGCCGCGACGTCCTGCCTCGGCGTGGGAAGACCCAGCTCGGTGAGCGAGCGCGCCAACCGTGCGAGGTGACGCTCCAAGAACGGAATGCGCCCGTCGCGCACCCGGATTGTTTCAATTAAGGCGTAGCCAGACCTGTCCATGGCCCTAAAAAGTTGCCTATTGGAACCCCATGTCGCATGTTGTGGCGCCGCCTCCAAAGGACGCCTATGGGTGACGCCCTTGCGCGACGTCTCTGTACGACGCTCTGCAGTGCAACGCTGTTACTTTCGTGCTCGCATGCGCCGCCAGCCGATTTCGCTCCCGATCCCGGCCTGGTCTCCCAAATCCGCGACATCCGCATCATGCCGGCGTACGCGCGCGCCTGTCCCGGCAGCGTGCTGCAAGCGAACTACGAAGCGGTGCTCATCGATGGCTCGCGCGTGCCGTTCTCGCGCTCGTATGACAAGAAGCACCCGCCCCGGCTTCACGTCGTGTTCCTCGATCGCGGGAGCCCCGAAGCGGTGACACAGCAGGATGGCGACTGGGTGACGTCGCAGGACCCGCTCGCCACAGTATCCACGGGCTTCCGACTCACGGCGACATTGCGGGCGAAACCCAGCGTGACGAACACGGTGGTCCTGCCACCCGACTACCAGTGCATGCAGCACGCGTTCGTGTTCTCCGGTGAGCCCGGCGGGCCCGGCCAGGCGGGGGGTAACGGTCCCGACGCAGCCGTCCGCCTTGCAATTCTGCGCTCGCCGTTTTACGACAAGCTGTTCGTGGCGGGCATCGAGGTAGGTCTGGCGTCGCCGTTCTACGTGCTGCAGGACGCGACAACGGTGCCGCCGGCCGATTGGCTGGTGATCGAGACGCGCGGCGGGCGGGGCGGCAGCGGCGTGGCGGGCTCGGTCGGGACCGATGGCGCGGCCGGGGCCGCGGGATGTCCGGCGCAACCCGGGGCCCCAGGCGGGAGTGGCGGCAACGGCGGCCCAGGGGGCTCGGGTGGCCGGGGAGGCCGCATTACCGTCGTCGCGCCGGTCGACAACCCGTTCCTTGCCGGGATCGTGAGCGCCCGCTCCTCCGGCGGGCCGGGCGGAGCCGGAGGACCAGGCGGAGCGGGAGGCAAAGGCGGCAAGGGCGGTCAGGGTGCGACGGACACGAGCAACCGCCGGTGCCCCGATGCAGCCACAGGCCCAGCCGGGCAGGCCGGTCAGGCCGGTCCGGCGGGGAGCCAGGGCGCGCCCGGACCGCACTCGATCATCGTGAGCGCGCCTGGGCGGGAGATCTTCGGTATACAGGTGCCGCCCGAGCTCGGCGCCCTGCTCGAACGGGGCCAGCGGCGGCCCTAAGCGATTGCGGATTTGCGATTGCGGATTGCGGATTGGTGTAGGCGACCGTTCAATCCGAAATCCGCCATCGGCAATCCTACCGTACGACCAGATGCGAGTACTGGAGGAAGTTCTCGACGACCAGCTCGAACGCATCGCCTTCCGCTATACTCGGGAGAGGTGTGCTCCACGGCTTGTGCGCCCCGACCGGGTCCGCGACGAGCGTCACGGTGGTGGCCCCGCTCAAGAAATCACCGGGGATGGTGAACTCGGCGGTGCTATTGGTCGTCACCGTCCCGAGGCGCATCCACATGGTGCCCCGCACGAGGTAGATTCTCACGTCCGACCAGTTACTGTTGGTGACGAGTAACGTGGTTGGGGCTTGAGATTCGGCGGCTGGCGTAGCGGTTTGGTCGGGCGGCTTGTGGTGAGCGCACCCCCCGGTCGTGAGCGACTGGGCGACACACCAGGCGATCGTCAGCAGCCGAGCCTTGGTCATCGGGGACTGCGCCATCGGGCCACCCGCGTCGACTCCTACCCGTAACATACTGCACCATACCGCATCGCGCGAAGGGATCGTCATGTCAGGGTCGTATGACATCATCATCGTCGGGGCGGGCCACAACGGCCTCGTGACGGCGGCCTATCTCGCCCGCGCGGGAAAGCGCGTGCTCGTGCTCGAGCGCCGCGAGGTGGTGGGCGGAGCGTGCGTGACGGAGGAGTTGTGGCCTGGGTTCAAGGTCTCCACTGCGGCGTACGTGAACAGCCTGCTGCGGCCGGAGATCATCCGCGACCTCGAGCTCGCCCGGCACGGCTTCGAGCTGCTGCCGCGGAGCCCGTCGTCGTTCACCCCGTTCCCCGACGGGCGGTTCCTTCTTATGGGGCCCGACAAGGAGTTGACGCGGCAGCAGGTCGCGAAGTTCTCCACCCGGGACGCGGAGGCCCTACCCCGCTACGAGGCGATGCTCGAGCGCGTGGCGGATTTCATCGAGCCTACGCTGCTCGACACACCGCCCAACCCTTGGTCGCTCCGGCCCACCAACCTGACCAAGCTGGCGTCGCTGGGCTGGCGCTTTTTGAGGCTCGGTCGCGACGGCCCGGGTGCGCTGGAGATTCTCACCGGCGCCGCGGGGCCGATTCTCGACCGCTGGTTCGAATCAGAGGAGCTGAAGATCGCGCTCGCGACCGACGCCATCATCGGGGCGATGGCGTCGCCCAGCGTACCCGGCACGGCCTACGTGCTATTCCACCACGTGATGGGAGAGTGCAACGGCGTGCGCGGCATGTGGGGCTACGTCCGCGGGGGCATGGGCGGGATCACGCAGGCGCTGGCCTCCGCCGCGCGAACCCACGGGGCCGAGATCCGGGTGAACAGCCCGGTCGCGAAGATCGTCACACGCCGTGGCCGGGTGAAAGGCGTGGCGCTCGAGGACGGCACCGAGTTCCAGGCCCGGAAGGTGGCGTCGAACGCCGACGCGCACGTGACGTTCCTGCGACTCGTCGACGGCGAGGAGCTCGCGCCCGAGTTCGTGAGCGCGGTGAAGGGCATCGACTACACCAGCGCGTCGTTCAAGATCAACGTCGCGTTGTCGGAGCTGCCGGACTTCACGGCCGTCCGCACCAGCGACCTGGGGCCCAACATGCACCTGCGAGGCACCATTCACCTGGCGCCCACGCTCGACTACATGGAGCGGGCCTACGACGACGCCAAGTACGGACGCCCGTCGGCCGACCCCATCCTCGAGTGCACCATCCCGTCTGTCGTGGACACCACCGTGGCTCCGCCCGGCAAGCACGTCATGTCGTTCTTCGTCCAGTATGCGCCATACCGGCTCCGCAACGCGACGTGGGATCAGATCAAGGATCAGTTCGCGGACCGTTGCTTCGACATCCTCAACGAGTACGCGCCCAACTTCAAGCGCTCGGTGATCGACCGGCAGGTGCTGTCACCGCTCGATCTCGAGCGCCGCTTCGGGCTCACGGGGGGGAACATCTTCCAGGGCGCGATGACCCTGCCACAGCTCTTCTTCCTGCGCCCGCTGCCCGGGTACGCCGACTACCGCACACCGATCAAGGGGCTCTACCTCTGCGGCTCGGCGACGCACCCGGGCGGCGGAGTGATGGGCGCGTGCGGCTACAACGCCGCCCGGGAGATCCTCCGAGACCGCTAGTCCATTCCCGTCTTCTTGGCGGTCGGCGGCAGGAGGCTGTTCAACCGCAGGTAGATCGCCATCTGGCTGTAGTGATCCGCCCAATCGGCCACGGTGATCAGGCCCGCCATTGCCTTCGTCACCTTGCGGCCGCCGAAGAAGTCGATGCTGTCGCCCAGCTGCGCGTCCTGGATCTTCGCCAGCACGGTTTCGCAGTACTTGAACGAATCCTTGAGACCGGCGACGAGCTTATCCTTGGCGTCGGTCCCCGAGAACTTGTCCATATCCGGCTGCTTCATGCCGGTCGTCGCACTGCAGAGGTAGTTGTTCCCTTCCTTGATCAGGTGGGCGACCACATCGCCGAAGGTCATCTGCGCGGGCGTGGGCTTGTAGCCGTACTTGTCGGCCGGCATCTCTTCCGCGGCCTCCACGATGTTCTTCGTCTGGCGCTGAGCAATGGCGCGAACGCCATTCATCACCGGGTTCTGCGCCTGCGCGGCGGCGACGACCGCGAGGGGAAGAGTGCAAGCGGCGAGCAGGGTGGTAGAGATGGTCGATCTCATGCGAGGTCTCCTCTGAGAGGCGTGGTAACGGCCGACGAATTCTGCACCCAGAAGCCGCGCGCGTCCAGGCTACATTACGGCATGCGCACGCCAGTGCTGTCCTTGATCCTGCTCGGTATCGCCGTCACGGTCCCCGCCCCTGCCCCCGGCCAGTCCAACGCCGAGCGCATGACGAACGACGCGTATACGCGCTCGCACGACTATGACCTGCTGCATCAGCGGATCGAGGTCTGGAACTTCGACTGGGACTCGACGTCGCTGGACGGCCGGGTCACCACGACGCTCGCGGCCCTGCGCCCGGGGCTGGACTCGATGATCCTGGACGCCGGCAAACGGCTGGTGGTGACTCGTGTCGTGGACGTGACGGCGAAAAAGGGAGGGGCAACGCATGCGTTGTCCCTACGTTTTACAACGCACGGGGACACGCTGGTCGTGTACCCGGCGCGCCCGCTCGCCTTTCGTGACACACTGCGATTCTCGATCGAATACCATGCCCGCATCGACAACGGCAAGGGACTGACCTTCATCCTGCCCGAGGGCCGGCAG
>Ga0209375_1001030_pt1 | contig 21845 bp, 17 predicted proteins | sample GraSoiAngelo_131_FD_185888 | JGI IMG/M metagenome (GOLD analysis project Ga0209375, IMG submission 185888) | Grasslands soil microbial communities from the Angelo Coastal Reserve, California, USA - 14_0929_02_30cm (SPAdes) (version 2) | ecosystem: Environmental > Terrestrial > Soil > Grasslands ... | reverse complement strand
CCATCCCGGGCACCAACGTCTGCCAGCACTACGCCTATCAGCGCGGCGATCTCGCTCACGCCCTCGAAGACGCGGATCTGGTCGTCGAGGGCGTCTACCGGTACCCCGCGCTCTCCCATCACGCGCTCGAGCCCCACTGTGTCGTCGCGCGCGTGGACGGCGACGGCCTCACCGTCTGGGCGACGACCCAGCATCCGTTCCCCGTGCGCCGGGAGCTGGCCGACGTGTTCGACCTGCCGCTGGCCGCGGTGCAGGTGGTCGTGCCGCTGATCGGCGGAGCGTTCGGCGGCAAGTGCTACACGAAGACGGAGCCACTCGCCGCCGCTCTGGCCGCGCGCGTGCGGCGGCCGGTGCGGCTGGCGCTCTCCATGGAGGAGAACGCGCGGACGATCACGCGCCACGCCGTGTCGGTGGTCATCAAGACAGCGGTCACGCGCGACGGCACGCTGCTCGCGCGGGAGTGCGACGTGGTCCTCGACACCGGCGCGTACGCCGACATCGGGCCGCGCGTGGCGACGAAGGCCGGCTACCGCGCGCCCGGGCCGTACCGCATCCCGACGCTGCGCATCGACGCGAAGTGCGTCTACACGAACAACGTCCCCGCTGGCGCCTATCGCGGGTACGGCGTGCCGCAGGTGACGTGGGCGGGCGAGTCACAGATGGACGTGATCGCCGAGCGGCTCGGCCTCGACCCGCTGGCGCTGCGTCTCAAGAACCTGCTCAAGCGTGGCGAGGAATACGTGGCGGGCGACACGCCGATCGACGGCGATCTGGCCGAGGGGCTGGAGCAGACGGCGCGCGCCGTCGGCTGGACGGCGCCGCTCGCGCGGGGCCGCGGCCGCGGGCTCGCCTGCGCGATGAAGGACGGAGGCGGCACCCACAGCACGTCCACCGCGATCGTACGCATCAACGCCGACGGCAGCGTCGACGTGCTGGCCGGCAGCGTCGAGGCCGGCCAGGGGATCCGCACCGCGCTCGCCCAGATCACCGCCGAGACGCTCGGCGTCCCGTTCGCGTCCGTCGTCGTGGCCGCGCCCGACACGTCGGTCACGCCGTACGACTGGGGGACGAGCGCGAGCCGCTCGACGACGATCATGGGGCTGGCGGTGCAGGAGGCGGCCCGCGACGCGCGCGAGCAGGTGCTGGCCCTCGCCGCCCCACTGCTCGACGCCGAGCCGTCGGCGCTGACGATCCGCGACGGCGCCATCACTCACGGCGATCGCACGATGACCGTGGCCGAGGTCATCAGCGGCCACTACGGCCTCGTCGGCGGCGAGGTCGCCGGCGTCGGGTCGTTCGTGCCTGGGAAGTCAGCGGGATCGCTCGGCGGCGCCACGGTGTTCTGGGAGAGCGGCATGGGCGCTGCCGAGGTCGAGGTCGATCGCGAGACGGGCGCGATCGAGCTTCTGAAATACATCTCGGCCGCCGACGTGGGCCAGGCCATCAATCCGCGCGAGTGCGCGGCCCAGGACGAGGGCGCCGCGATGCAGGGCATCGGCCCGGCGCTGTTCGAGGCCCGCGTGAACGACGCCGGCCAGCTCATGAATCCCGGGCTGATCGACTACCGCGTGCCCGCGTTCACCGACCTTCCGCCGACGCTGGAAACGGTCCTGATCGAGAACGCCGACGGCCCCGGACCGTTCGGCGCCAAGGGCGTCGGTGAAAGCGGGACGTTCTGCGTGGCGCCGGCGATCGGCAGCGCCCTCGCCCAGGCGACCGGCGTCCGGCTCACGGAGCTGCCGATGACCCCCGAACGCGTGTGGCGGGCATTGCGCGACGCTGAGCGGGGCTCGCTCCCCCCGACGTCGACATGATCGGGACGGCGGCGAAGCGGGTCGACACGCCGGAGAAGGCCACCGGCCGGGCACGCTTCATCAGCGACGTCGTGGTTCCCGGGATGGTGCACGCCAAGCTCTGGCGGAGCCCGGTGCCCCACGCGAGGATCATCGCGATCGACACGTCGCGCGCGCGGAAGGCGCCAGGCGTCATCGCGGTCCTCGCGGCGAAGGACCTGCCCGTGAAGGACCTCTATTACGGCCCGGCGTTCAAGGACCAGCCGCTCCTCGCCGACGGCGTCATCCGTCACGCTGGCGAGCCGGTCGTCGCGATCGTGGCCGAGACGATCGCGCAGGCGGACGCAGCGTTGCCGCTCGTTGCCGTCGAGTGGCACGAGCTACCCGTCGTCGATTCGCTCGACGCCGCGCTGGCGCCGGGCGCGCCCGTACTCCACGAGCGCGCGCGGCCGGCGATCCACTTCCGCGACCTCACCTCGCTCAAGCCGATCGCCGGGACCAACATCTGCCACCAGTACAGCTACGCGCGCGGCGATCTCGATCGCGGCTTCGCCGAGGCCGATCTCGTGGTGGAGCAGACGTTCACGTTCCCGATGGTCCACCACTACTCGCTCGAGCCTCACTGCGCGATCGCCCGCGTCGATCCGACCGGCATCACCGTGTGGGCGTCCACCCAGCATCCCTTCCCGGTCCGGAAAGAGGTGGCCGAGATGTTCGGCCTGCCGCTGGCGCGGGTGCAGGTGATCGTGCCGTATCTCGGCGGCGCCTACGGCAACAAGTCCTACACGAAGATCGAGCCGCTCACGATCGCGCTGGCCAGTCACGTGCGGCGCCCCGTGCGCCTGGCCCTGACGGTGGAAGAGGGGTTCAAGACCGTGCGGCGCGCGGCGGTGCGCTATCGCCTCAAGACCGGCGTCACGCGGGACGGCACGCTGATCGCGCGCGACTGCGAGATCCACTACCAGCTCGGCGCCTACGCCGACGTGGGGCCGCGCGTCGTCCAGAAGTCGGCGTACACCGCGGCCGGGCCGTATCGCATTCCCAATGTCAGGATCCAGGCGTACGGCGTTTACACCAATACGGTGGTGAGCGTCGCCTTCCGCGGCTACGGCGTGCCCCAGCTCACGTGGGCCTACGAGTCGCAGATGGACGTCATCGCCGAGCGGCTCGGCCTCGACCCGCTCGAGCTTCGCCTGAAGAACGTCCTCGCGCGCGGCGAAGTCTTCATCGAAGGCGATCGGCCCGTCGATTGCGATTACGCCGGCGGCCTGCGCAAGGCCGCCGCGGCCATCGGCTGGACCGAGCCTACGCCGCCGCGGCGGGGCAGGGGCATCGCGTGCACGATCAAGGCGCCGCTGGCGCCGTCCGTGTCGAGCGCGATGGTGCGGCTCCACGCCGACGGCAGCGCGACGCTGCTCACCGCGACTGTGGAGATCGGCCAGGGCGCCCGCACGACGCTCTCGCAGATCGTCGCGCAGGAGCTGGCGCTGCCGCTCGATCGCGTGCGCATCGCGCGCCCCGAGATCGGGATGAGCCCGTACGACCAGGCGACGAGCGCCAGCCGCTCCACGACGCTGATGGGCCTGGCCGTGATGCGGGCCGCGCGCGACGTTCGCGATCAGCTCCTCGCCATCGGCGCCCGCCAGCTCGGTGGCGACGCGACGGCCATGACGCTCCACGACGGCTCGATCGTCGCGCCCGCGGGGCGGCGCCGCTATGCCGAGGCTCTGGCTGCCCACTTCGGGACCGGAGGCGAGCTCATCGGCCGGGGAACGTATCGCGGCGAGCGCGGCCACGCGCCGCTCGGCGGTGAGGCGCCGTTCTGGGAGGTCGGCATGGCCGCCGCCGAGGTCGAGGTCGACGAGGACACCGGGCGTGTGAAGCTGCTGCGCTACGTCTCCATCGCCGACGTCGGCAAGGCGATCAATCCGCGCGAGTGTGAAGCCCAGGAAGAAGGCGCGGCGATGATGGGCATCGGTCACACGTTCTTCGAGCAGATGGTCTACGAGGGCGGCCAGCTCCTGAACCCGTCACTGATCGATTACCGCGTGCCGGTCATGGGCGATCTGCCCGACGAGTACCGCAGCGTCCTGGTCGAGAACGGCGACGGGCCGGGGCCGTACGGGGCCAAGGGCATCGGCGAGAGCGGCCTCATCCCCACCGCGCCCGCCGTGGCCAACGCCATCGCCCGCGCCATCGGCGTGCGGATGACCGACCTGCCGATGACGCCCGAGCGCGTGTGGAGGGCGATCCGCGCTCGGGCGTCTCGATCGCTCTAGTTCCCCTTACCCCCGCCGCTCAAGTCGATCGTCACCGTCGCCTGAGCGCAGTTGGCGGGACTCGCGATCTCGCAGATCTGGTAGACGAGGGAGTAGAGGCCGGAGTTCGTCTTCGGAGCCACGTTGACCGACCCATTGGTGACATCGAGCTTGATGCCGGTCGTGGCGGGAGTCAGCGACACGAGCGCCAGCGTCACGTTCGATGTCGTCGCCCGTGCCCCGGCCAACGAATCGTTGGCGAGGACGCTCGCGATGACCTTCCCGCCGGTCTTGGAGGACGCCCTCACCGAGTCGTTCACCGCCGTGACGGCGTTCTCCTTGACGGTGACGGTGGCCGTGGCCTGGTCGCAATTGGTGGGGTTGGCGATCTCGCAGATTCCGTACGCGAGCACGTACGTGCCGATCGGCGTACCCCTCGCCACATCGACCGAGCCATCGGCGAGATTGAGCGTGATCCCCTCGGTGGCGGGAGAAATCGAAGTGGTTGACAGGTTCACGGTCGCCGTCGTCGCCCGGAGGCCGCCGAGCGTGTCGTTGCCAAGGACGCTCGCCACGGCGCGGCCGCCCGTCGCCGGCGATACCGATCCTTGATCGTTCACGGCGTCGATGACGTAGGGCTTCACGGTCACCTTCACCATCGCATCGTCGCAGTTGTCGGGATTCCCGGTCTGACAGATCCGGTAGACGAGCGAGTGGGTTCCGGGCTCGACGCCGGTGGCGGCATCGACGGAGCCGTCGAGGATGTCGAGCGTGACGCGTGGATTGGTCGAGGAGAGCTGGAACAAGGTGACGTTGTCCGTCGTGGCGGGCGCTCCGCCAATCCAGTCGTTGGCGAGGACATTCGCGACGGCCGTGCCCCCGGCCGGCGATGCCAGCTGGCCAACGTCATCGTAGGCGTACGCCGCGCCGGTGCCGAGCCCGGTGGCCCGCCACAGGAAGACCCCGAGAGCCACGCCGGGACTGCTCATGGGCTCGACGCCGAACTGACCGCCAATCGAAACCGACGTCGTGCCCCAGCTCACCGCCCCGGCGACAGGGACACCGGTCGGGTCGGTGGAGGACGTCCAGCCCGCGGCCTGCGCGGCGGCCTGATAGGTCAGGGCCATCGAGAAGGTCGGCTGGAAGGCGTTCATGAACGTGGTTGCCGTGAAAAAGTACTTTTGCCCCGAGACCACGGGGCTGGTGAGGATGTCGGGCTCGAAGTAACTGAACAGCTCGATCGTCTGCGAGTCCGAGGCCCACACCCAGTCGGTGAGATCGATCCCGCCGACCGAGCCCACGCAGGCGGACGCTCCGTCCTGCGGGCACACCTGAGCGACCTGGTCCCAGCTCAAGCCGACGGTCTCGGTGAGCTGCCGCCACTCTTTGCCGTGAACGTCGTCAACGAATGCCTGCGCAGGGCGAGCCGCGCCCGCAACGACGAGAGCCATGATCACTGACAACATGATGAGTCGTGCGAAATCTCGGATCATGAGGGCTGTCTCCTTCAACCGTCGACGGTCGTAGGCCGAGCGCGGCCCGGGTTTTGTCCACAATTAGCCTTTAACCACCAGGGTGCGGCATCGGTTCCCCGGCGGCGTGAGCGCCGACAACGTTCAGGCGGCGCTACGGAGGTTCTGACCGTCGGATCGGCTGGCTATAATGACGCGCCAGTATCGGCCAGGGAGAAGAAGGATGGCAAGCAAAAGGTGGGTGACGATTGCGTTACTGATTGGCTTCGTCACGATGACGGCAATCGGTGCTGCAGCCCAGGAGCCGTTCTATCGCGGCAAGACGATCCGCATCGTCGTTGGCTTCACGGCCGGCGGTGGCTTCGACGCGTACTCGCGCGCGCTCGCCCGGCACATGCCGCGCCACATCCCCGGCAATCCGACGATCGTGGTCGAGAACATGCCGGGCGCCGGCAGCCTCATCTCGGCGAACTACCTCTACAAGATCGCCAAGCCCGACGGACTCACCATCGGCCACTTCATCGGCGGTCTGTTGTTGGGCCAGGTTCTCGGCCAGAAGGGCGTCGAGTTCGACGCGCGGAAGTTCGAGTACATCGGCGCGCCGGTGTACGAGCATCCGGTTTGTGCGACCACGACCGCGAGCGGAATCACGAGCCTCGAGAAGTGGATGGCCTCGCCCACGCCCGTGAAGATGGGTGGCGTGGCGCCGGGCGCATCGAACCCCGACAACATCACGCGAGCGGCGCGCGCGACAATCGGCCTGCCAACGCAGATCGTCACCGGCTACAAGGGCACCGCGGAGATCCGGCTCGCGGCCGAGAGCGGAGAGCTGGCGGGGGCGTGCTGGGGCTGGGGCTCGCTGCGCGCGACGTGGCGCAAGGGTCTCGACGCCAGGGAAGTCCAGGTCGTGCTGCAGATCACGCCGAAGCCGCATCCCGACCTTCCCAACGTGCCGCTGGCGATCACCTACACCAAGACCGACGAGGCGCGCCGCATCATCGAGGTGGCCGTCCACAACGACAGCACGCTCGTGCGCACCTACACGCTGCCGCCCGGCACGCCCAAAGATCGCGTGCAGATCCTGCGCAAGGCGTTCCAGGAGACGCTGCGCGATCCCGCGTTCCTGGCCGACGCCGAGAAGCAGAAGCTCGAGATCGAGCCCGTGACCGCGGAGGAGATCGAGCGTGCCGTCGAATCGCTGTTCAAGCTCGAGCCGGCCATGATCACGAAGCTCCGGACCATCCTGCTCGAATGATCGCCCTGCTCGAATGACCGCGACGGGTGTCGTCAAGCGACTCGACGAGGTCGTCGACGATTTCGCCAGGCGCGCACGCTTCTTCCGCGAGCCGATGACACCGGGCCGGGCCCGCACGTTCGTGCGCCAGCACCGGCTCAACACGCGCCAGCGCAACTCCGTGCTGAAGCTGCGCGTGGCGACCAACTGTCCGATCTGGGATCTCCGCGTGAGGATCATCGCCGCGTGCGCCGAGGAAGTCATCGCCGACCACGCGCACGGGGGAGGTCGGCCGCACTGGCAGATCCTCGAAGAGCTCGGCACTCGCATCGGCCTGGGCCTCGACGAGATCCGCGCTGCCGAGCCGTTGCCGTCGACGCTGATGTGCTGGCACGCCTGGGACGGCCTCATGAGCAACCGCCACTGGCTCGAAGGCCTCGTCGCCAACACGTGCGCCGAGCGCGTGAACGTGCCCGGCTATGGGATCGGCCTCGTCCGCGAGCAGGGCTGGTTCGGCATGGAGCGTGATCGCTGGGGAAAATTGTTCGGGCTGAGCGACGATCAGCTCGAGTTCTTCGGCTTGCACACCGAAGCCGACATCGCGCACTCCAACCTCGGCTGGCACGCGGTGGCCGACCACGCGGCGCGCCTCGGAATGGAGGACGCCGCCGTCGAGGCGTGCCGGGTGAACCTCATCGTCTGGGAACGCTACCTCGACGGCATCGCCGAGGCCGGAGACCGCGAGCGTCCCTAGCGCAGGCGGCCGAGTCCCCGGCGCTGGTAATACGCCCACCGTGACTCGAGGCTCTGCGCGTTGTAGATCCGCTTGCGCTTGACCAGCGCCTCCTCGTCCGACGTCCACACGCGCGGCACGCCGCCCGGAACCATGAGCTGAGCGCGCGCGATCTTGTCGAGGAGCAGCGCGTTGACCGTGGCTTCCTCGATGCTCTCGCCCGCCGTCACGATGCCGTGGTTGACCAGGAAGAGCGCGGGCCGGTCGGAGAGCGTACGCGCCACCGATCGGCCGAGCGCCGGCGTCACGATGAGATCGCTCGTCTCGGTGAAGCGCGGAACGTCGGGCGGCACGAAGTTGGTGCCCTCGTGCATGATCGGCCGCAGCGGCACGTCGAGCGACGAGAAGACCGTGGCGGGAACCGGGTGCGTGTGGACGACGCCGTTGACCTCGGGCCGGGCCCGGAAGACCTCGGCGTGGATGAACACCTCGCTGTGACGCGGCAGCCGGCCGCGGAGCACTTTCCCGTCCAGGTCGACCAGCAAGAGCTGCTCCGGGCGGATCTCCTCGAGTCCGAGCCCCGCGGGCTTCATCCAGAAGGTGTTCGTGCCGGGGACGCGGGCGGTGGCGTGGCCCCAGACGTCGTCCCCCTGCCCGGCAGCAGCGAGCATGCGGCACGCTTCCGCGAGCCGGCGCTTCAGCGCGACCTCTCCCGTTCCGCTCCGTGCCTTCGCCGACTTCTTCATGGCCTCGCCTCCTGGTCCGGCATCGATGGGCCTTTACTCTACTGCCAAGCGCTGCTAGGGTGGCGCCGCATGAAGCGCCTGCCGCTCCTCGCGGTGCTCGTCGCTCTCGCTTCCACGGTCCCGGCGCAGGCGCAGTCGCGGTTCTTCGAGGGCAAGACGATCCGCATCGTGGTCGGCTTCTCTCCCGGCGGCGGCTACGACACCTACTCGCGCACGATCGCCCGTCACATGAGCCGGCACATCCCGGGGAATCCGACCATCATCGTCGAGAACATGACGGGCGCGGTGAGCCTGCTCGCCGCCAACCACACGTACAAGGTCGCCCGTCCCGATGGCCTCACGATCGTGAACTTCCACGGCAACCAGGTCGTCGGCCAGCTCCTGGGTCGCGAGGGCATCGAGTTCGACGCGCGCAGGTTCAAGTACGTCGGCGTGCCCATGCGGGACAGCGCCGCGTGCGCGCTCACCAAGGCGAGTGGAGTCACCACCCTCGAGCAGTGGAAGTCCGCCAAGACGCCGGTCAAGATCGGCGCGGTCGGTCCCGGCGACACGTCGCACGATGTTGGACGCGTGCTCCAGGCCACAGTAGGGCTGCCGATCCAGCTCGTCCGCGGCTACAAGGGCACCGCCGAGATCCGGCTCGCTGCCGAGTCGGGAGAGGTCGCCGGCGGGTGCTGGCAGTGGGAGTCGATCAAGTCGACCTGGCGCAAGGCGCTCGAGGGTGGTGAAGTCAGCATCGTGCTGCAGATGGCTCCGAAGCCACTCGCGGATCTCCCCAACGTTCCCGTCGCGCTCAGCCTGGCCAGGACCGACGAAGCGCGCCAGCTCATGCAGGCCGGCATCGTGGTGCCGACCGCGATCAGCCGGCTCTACGCGTTGCCGCCGGGCACGCCCGACGATCGCGTGCAGACGCTGCGCAAGGCGTTTCTCGACACCCTGCGCGATCCTGAATTGCTGGCCGACGCCGGCCGGGCCAAGCTCGAGATCGATCCCATCGGCGGTGAAGAGACGGAGCGCCTGGTGGCCGAGCTCTTCAAGCTCGATCCCGACGTCGCGGCCAAGCTCAAGGGCATCCTCCGATAGCCGAGTTCGTCAGCGCCTCGCTGGCCGGGCTGGTCCAGGTCTTTCAGTGGCCCGCGTTCGGCCTCATGCTGATCGGCATCGCCATCGGCTTCGCCGTCGGCATCCTGCCTGGCCTCGGCGGCCCGACGACGCTCGCGCTCATGCTGCCGTTCATCTTCAAGATGACGCCGGTGGAGGCGTTCGCGTTCCTCCTCGGGATGGCGGCGGTCACCAACACCACCGGCGACATCACGTCGATCCTCTTCGGGATTCCCGGCGAGCCGACGACGGCCTCGACGATCGTCGATGGCCATCCCATGGCCAAGAAAGGGGAGGCCGGCCGTGCGCTGGGGGCGGCCATCATGAGCTCGCTCTTTGGCGCAGTCTTCGGCGCCCTCGTGCTCGCGCTGGCCATCCCGATCGTGCGGCCGCTCGTGCTGACCTTCGGTTCGCCGGAGTTCTTCATGCTGGCGCTGCTCGGTATCACGTTCGTGGCCTCGCTGAGCGGGGAGGCCCTGGTGAAGGGCCTGGTGGCGGGCTGTCTCGGCCTGTGGTTCGCCACCATCGGCCTCGATCCCGTCACGGGGATCCAGCGCTACACGTTCGGTCAGCTCTTCCTGTGGGACGGCATCGGCCTGGTGCCGGTGACGATCGGCTTCTTCGCGATTCCCGAGGTCATCGATCTCGCCATCCAGGGCTCGAGCATCGCCCAGGTCGAGGTCGGCCGGCTCGGCGGCGTGTGGCAGGGCGTGCGCGACACGTTCACGCACTGGTGGCTGGTGCTCCGCTGCAGCGCCATCGGCACCTTCATCGCGATCATTCCGGGCATGGGCGCGGCGACCACCCAGTGGCTCGCCTACGCTCACGCCGTCCAGAGCTCACCGGACCGCGAGCGCTTCGGCCGCGGCGCCGTCGAGGGCGTGCTGGGCCCGGGCGCGGCCAACAACTCGACGCTGGGCGGCAGCCTCGTCACCACCGTCGCGTTCGGCGTTCCCGCGAGCGTCACCATGGCCATCCTCATGGGCGCGTTCCTCATCCAGGGCCTGGTCCCCGGGCCGTCGATGCTCACGCCCGCGCCCAAGGGCCACCTGACGCTGACCCTGTCGATGGTGTGGACGATCGTGGTCTCGAACGTGATCACGGTCGCGATCTGCTTCCTGTTCCTGAAGCAGCTGGTGAAGATCACCCAGATCCGCGGCGCGTTGTTGATCCCGTTCATCCTGACGCTGGTCGCCGTCGGCGCCTTCGCCGAGAAGAACGTGTTCGAGGACGTGCTGATCGTCCTCCTGTTCGGCGCGCTCGGGTGGGTGATGGCGCGACTCGGCTGGCCGCGGCCGCCGCTCCTGCTCGGCCTCGTGCTCGGGCCGCTCGCCGAGAACAAGCTCTTCCTGTCGACCGACAACTACGGCCTGGCGTGGACCCTGCGGCCAGGCGTGCTGGTCCTGCTCGCGATCATCGTCGCAGGCTTCCTCGTTCCCATCATCACCGAGCGTCGACGGAAGAGGCGCGAGGGAGCCGCCGTCGCTGTCGCTCCCGAAGCGACGCGTCTCGAAGGGCCGCGCGGGATGCACCTCGACGGCGCGACGGCGTTCAGCGCGGTCATCGTGGCCCTGTTCGCGTGGGCGCTCTGGCAGAGCCGAACGTTCGGACCGCGCGCCGGGCTCTTTCCCTGGGCCGTCGGCGCGCCGGGACTCCTCCTGGGTCTCGTTCAGCTCACGCGCGATCTCAGCGGACGGCGTGAGACACGCCAGACGGATGAGCCGGGCCCCGAGGTGCCGGCCGAGGTGGCGAGGCGCCGAAGCATCGAGGTGTGCGTCTGGATCGCGGCCTTCTGGGTGGGGATCTGGCTGCTCGGGTTCTCTTTCGCCACGCTGGTCATGACCCTGCTCTACCTCAAGATCAGCGCCCGCGAGCGGTGGCCGATCAGCGTGCTGCTCTCGGTGTTCGGCTTCGCCTTCGTGTATGGGCTGTTCGAGAGGGCGCTCGGTGTTCCGTTTCCTCCCGGCCAGCTCCTCGTCTGGCTGGGGCTCGCGGCCAGCTGACAGCTCGTTACCTGACGCCGCCAGGCGTGTTCTCGGGTACCAGCACCGACTCGATTTCAACGGGTCGCGTCAGCTCGGCGTTGGCGGTGGACGGAAACGCCGAGGTGAAGAGCGTGCCGCCTTCGACGCGAAAGTTGACGATCGTGCGGGTCCCGACGAGGGTCGGGAACATCTGGTTTTCCACGATCTCCGCCTCGTAGCGGCCCGTATCGCTCACCCGATACGAATAGACCACGCGGAATTCTCGGTCGTTCCGCCGGCACTCGCTCACGAAACGCTTCTCCGAAAACTCGACGGTGCAGCCGCCGGGGCCTTCGCTGATCGTGCCGTCGGCCATCCGGGCGACGACCTTCTCGCTCCTCCACCTGCCGAGAAGGGCGGCGGCGTCCCGGCGCGCGTTCGGCGCTTCGCTCGCGGGCGGGACAGAGGGAATGGACACATCGACGTGATACGTGCCGGCGACGCTTCGAAGGTACTTGGTGAGCTCGGGATCGGTATTCTCGAGGTCGAACGCGCGCGACTCGACTTTCGCGACGGTCTCCGAGCACATCTGCTTTTTCGCGTCCTCGGAGGGCATCTCGGCAATCACCTCGACGAGCAGCGTGCTCATTTTTTCGATCTGTCGTGGCCCGTACTCGAGGACTTTCCGCGCCTCGGCGCCCTTCTCGGTCTGATCCTTCGCGGCCGCCGCGGCGAATCCCGCGTTCATCATCGTGCTGAGGCGGAGGTAGCCCGCGTGCCGCCTGATCCACCCCGCGTACGCCGTCTGCGTGTCCGCCTGGGTGGCCGGGTAGGCCTTTCCGCAGAATTCCATGGTCTTCTTCACGACCTCGCGGCGTCCGATCGGAGCCACGAGCGCGGCACCGAACCGCTGATTGTCGTTGCTGTAGGAGAAGATCTCTGCGCGAGCGTCCACGAAGGCGAGACACAGTCCTGCCGCCGAAAGCAACACGCGCGCGCAGCGTTTCATCGTCGTGTCGCGACCATGATACGTCTCGCCGCGGACCCGGCAAAAGCGACGCTACATCCCGGCTCCGCCGCCGAACCGCTCGTACGAGCGGACCGTCACTCGATAGTTGGCTCCGGCCTGGGGAACGGCGTTCTTGAAATAGATGCGGTCACCCGCGGAGACCTCGCCGTTGACGTAGAAGGTGGTCGTGGGCAGTGGCCGACCGGCCGCATCGGTGCCGTCGACGGCGAGCACGATGAACCGATACGAATAACCCGTCTTGTTGGCGACGTAACCCTCGATAGCCGGCTGGCCACCCCGGGTCGTGGCGGCGTTCCAGGTGACCTGGAAGGTCCGATCATCTGGTGACGTCCCGAAGCTCTGGGCTAGCGCCGTCCCCGTGGTTGCCAACATGATGAGCATCATCGCGAGCGCCAGGCCTCGGGTCGTCATTGTCGGTCCTCCGCGACTTTATTAGACGCTGGGCCGGGCCCGACGGTTCCCGCGAGGAGCCTGAATCCTTCGCCCGAGCCCGGGCGTCTCAATTCTTGATGAAGACCCTTGGATGGACTCTTGCGATCCTGTTCGGGTTGGCCCTGTTGCTCGTGCCGTTGATGGCCAGCCGGGCCCAGCGCTGGCCCGATTGTAAGGGGCAAGTGATGATGCTGAGGGGGCCCCACGGCGAGGCGATCGAGTGTGTGTGTGCCGGGGGCGTGATGGCGACGTGCTTCACCCCCGGACCTTGACCCGCGACCCGAAGACCCGGGCGTTCAGCCGATGTGGGCCGGCACGCGGATGCCGAGCGACTCGAGCTTTGGCCGCACGTGGTCGGTGAGGACGCCGATGCGCGCCAGGTTCTGCACGAGCGTCCCGTGCAGGTCCTTCTTGAACGTCTGCCGGAAGAACGAGGACTCTCCGCCGACGGCGCGAGCCTTGCGCACGTGCTGGATCTCGTTGATCTCGGCCGGACTGAAGCCCATCTCCTGGTAGACCTCGGTGGGGAAGAGGCCGGTCAACACCTTGCCGAGCGACCAGCACGTGAACTCCTCGACCTCGCGCCGTTCCGATTCGCTCAGCTGGGCGATGGTCGAGGGCAGGCTCAGCATCCCGAACCCCATGTGCCGTGACTCGTCGCGCAGGATGAAGCGGCAGATCTCGCGCAGCAGCTCGTCCTTGGACGTCTCGGCCAGCATCCGGAAGAGCGAGACGGCGAACGTCTCGGCGACGAGCTGGAGCGCGATGGTCTTCACGTACCAGCGCGAGTCGCTGAGGATCGTGTCGAAGAGCTCACGCTCGTTCTGCGGCATCGGGTAGGTGAGCCCGCCGAGCTTGTCCCGGAGATAGCGGTCGATCACCTCGGTGTGCCGCGCCTCGTCGACGACCTGCGTGGCCGCGAAGTATTTCGCGTCCGGGCCCGAGACCGTCTCCACGAGCTGGCTGCACGCGAGCATGGCGCCGTGCTCGCCGTAGAGCAGGACGCTGAGACGCCAGGCGGTGAAGCGGCGATTCAGCTCGGCCCGCTCACGCGGCCCCAGGCGCTCCCAGTACGGCGTCCCGTAGATGTCGATGAGCTCGTCGGCGACGACCGCCGAGTCGAGGTCGACCGGCCGGCTCCAGTCGATGTCGCGAGAGACGTTCCACTGGTCACGCTTGGCCTGCTCGTACAGCCGCCGCAGGTCGGGCTGCTCGACAGCGTAGGCGTGGTGGAATACGGTATCGTACCGGGCGGTCACCGTATGGTCGGTCGACATGATCACCTCTTACAGGAGCTTAACATGCGCAGCACCGATCGGTTCCTGACGACGCACACGGGGAGCCTGCCGCGCCCGGCCGATCTCATCCGGATGATGTTCGCCAAGGAAGAAGGCGTGCCCGTCGATCCCTCCGCGCTCGACGCGCGCATCCGGTCGGCGGTGGCCGAGGTCGTGAGCAAGCAGGTGGGCGCCGGCGTCGATCTCGTCAACGACGGCGAGATGAGCAAGCCGAGCTACGCAACCTACGTCAAGGATCGCCTCGACGGGTTCGGTGGCCAGAGCCATCCGCTGCAGTACCGCGATCTCGTCGAGTTTCCCGAGATGGCCGCACGGGTGTTCGGTGATCCTGGCCGCTCGCGTCGTCGCACGCCGGCCTGCAACGGGCCGATCAGTGTCCGCGATCCGCAGGCGGCCCGGCGCGACGCCGACAATCTGAAGAGCGCCGTCGGCCGGCAGGCGGGATTTCTCACCGCCGCCTCGCCCGGTGTCATCTCGCTGTTCTTCCACAACGACCACTATCCGAGCCACGAGGCCTATCTGTTCGCCATCGCCGAGGCGATGCGCCAGGAGTACGAGACCATCGCCGCCGCGGGCTTCGTGCTCCAGGTCGACTGTCCCGACCTCGGCATGGGCCGGCACATCCAGTTCGCCGACCTCGGCCTGGAGCAATTCCGGAAGATGGCGCGCCTGCACATCGACGCGTTGAACCACGCGCTGGCGCACGTGCCGCCCGAGCAGGCGCGGGTGCACCTGTGCTGGGGCAACTACGAAGGGCCCCATCACCACGACGTGCCGCTCGCCGACATCATCGACGTGGTCTTCACGGCCCGGCCCAGCGGCATCTCGTTCGAGGCGTCGAATCCGCGGCACGCCCACGAGTGGCGGGTGTTCGAGCACGTGAAGCTTCCCGACGACAAGGTGCTCATCCCCGGCGTGCTCGACTCGACGACCAACTTCATCGAGCACCCGGACCTCGTGGCCGAGCGCATCGGGCGCTACGCGCGGCTGGTCGGACGCGAGCGCGTCGTGGCCGGCACCGACTGCGGGTTCGGCACGTGGGTGGGCCAGGCCGCCGTCGTTCCCGACATCGTCTGGGCGAAGCTCGCCAGCATGGCGGAAGGCGCGCGCCGCGCGACGAAGGAATTCTTTTAGCTCTTCCAGCCGGCGTCGAAGTGCGTGCCCGGATGGTCGAGGTCGATCACCAGTGGCGCGTGGTCCGAGGGCACGGGCTTGCCCTTGCGGGCTTCGCGGTCGATCTCGGCCCACACGACGCGCTCGGCGACCGGCGCCGTGACCAGCAGGTGGTCGATGCGCATGCCGAAGTTCTTGTGGAAGTTGCCGGCGCGATAGTCCCACCACGTGTACCGGCCGGGCTGCGGATGGTGACGGTGGTAGGCATCGAGCAGCCCCCACTCGCAGAGCCGGCTGAACGCCGCGCGCTCAGCGTCAGAGACGTGAGTCCCCCCGTGACAGGCGGCGGGATCCCACACGTCCTCATCGGTCGGAGCGACGTTGAAGTCGCCGCCGAGCACGAGGGGCTGCTTGGCATCCGCGGCGTCGGCCAGCCAGCGGGCAAGCCGCTCGAACCACGCGAGCTTGGCCAGATAGAACGGCGAGCCGACGACGCGGCCGTTCGGCGCGTAGAGGCTCATGACGCGCACGCCGCCGCACACCGCGGACACCATGCGGGCCTCGGCGAGTGGCTCGTCGTCGCCGACGTCCTCCGTCTTCGGCGGCCGGAGTGGCTCACCGAAGTTGGCCACGACGTCGCCGACGCCGACCCGGCTCGCGATGGCCACGCCGTTCCAGCGCCCCTCGCCGTGGTGGACGAGCTCGTAGCCGACGTTCTTGAAGACGTCGGCGGGCGCGTCGGCGTCGGTCAGCTTGGTCTCCTGCATGAGCAGGACGTCGGGCTTGGCGCGGTCCAGCCACCACGTGACCTTCTCGAGCCTCGCCTTCAGCGAGTTGACGTTCCAGGTCGCGATTCGCATGGTCTACAGCGCCGACTTCACGATCCGGCCGTTCGCCTCCACGTACCACTTCTCGCTCGCGAACGTCTTGCCCTGGAGCGTCGCCGCCATCCAGTCGGCGATCAGGATCGGCGGGAAGGGCCCGACGTTGGCGGAGGGCACGTTACCGACCGAGTGACGCGAGTCCTGATAGACGACGAAGCGCTTCGGTCCCTTGAGCGCCGTCAGCAGGCGCTCGGTGTGGATGAGCGGCGACAGCTCCTCGTGCTCGCCGGCCACGCACAGGTAGGGGGAGTGGATGAGCTCGGCATGGCCCTCCCACGTCATCGTCTTGCGGAGCTCGTCGAACTTCGCCTCGTCGCTGATGCCCGACATGTACATGAAGCGCATCTTGAAGGTCGGCGACGCCTCCTCGAAGATCGTGTGAAAGCCGGGCTCGTGACAGACGGCGGAGACGGCGATGGCGCGCAGGCGCGGCTCGTGGGCGGCCGCGATCGTGCCGAAGAACGAGCCGAACGAGTTCCCGGCGACGCCGATGCGCGCCCCGTCGATCTCGGGCCGCTTCGACAGCCACTCGACCGCCGCGGTGCCGGTGGCGGCCCACGCCTCCATGCTGAAGTAGATGTCGAGGACCGGGCTCTCGTACTGGCCGGGGCCGTCGATGGCCAGCACCGCCAGGCCGCGTGAGAGCCAGCGGTCACCGTACATCGCGACGCCGATCTCCTTGAACGAATCCATCCCGGGGATCGAGACGACGGCGGGGATGCGGCCGCCCGTGTAGCCGGGCGGCAGGTGGAACCACGCGGGCAGCGACGCGCCGCCGGGCAGCGGGATCCACGCCGCCTCGACGCGATGGTCGGCGAGCTGCGCGTACTTCGTGTAGCACTCGCGCTTCCTGCCGTTGTAGAAGCGGTTCAGGTCGTTGTTCTCGTCGATCGGCCACTGCGCGGCCGCCCAGTGGACGGCGGCCATGAAGTAGTTCTCGCGCGCCGTCACCAGGCTCTGCCCCTGCTCGGCGGCCAGCGCCTTGCTCTCGCGCCGTCGCGCCACGGCCTCGAACGCCGGGGAGGCGTCGGCCAGCTTGATGATGCGCTGGCGCAGCCCCGCGAAGTCGGCGCTGGCCTCGACGCCGCACGGCGCCGACAGGTAGATCGAGCGCGGCTGATCCCAGTCCATGCCGACCGCGCGGATGGTGTTGTCGAGAAGCCAGCGCTGTTCCGTGAACCGCCGGGTCGTCGGTCCCTGTCCGCTCATGATGTTCCTCCAGGCCCACCGAGACATGCCCGATTCTCCGCCCGATCGCAAGGGGCCGCGCCCAGCACGGAGGAACGCAGGAGGTCAGGACTGATTGTCCGACTGTCCGATTGTTGACAAGCGGAAGCTGATGTAAAGTACCGCCCACACCGCGGGGATCATTCCAGTCGCGGCCATCAGTTCTTTTCTTTCCGGTCAGGCTCGCTCGGCAAGGGAGAAGACGTTATGCGCCCACGAGGCCTCCGCACCGGTTTCTTCATCACACTGACTGCGCTCACCGTCATCGTCACCACGCTCGCTTCGTTCGCCCAGGCACAGACGCCCAGGCGCGGGGGCACGCTCCGCGTGTCCTATGGCAACGAGATCGCCCACCTCGACTTCCACACCGCGCCCGGCTACGAAATGATGTGGGTCGCGATGAACGTCGGGTGTGGGCTCCTGAACATCACGCCCGACGGGAAGTTCGTGGGCGACGCGGCGGAGTCGTGGCAGGTCTCGCCCGACGGCCTGCTCTACACCTTCAAGCTCCGGAGCAACGTGCTCTTCCACGACGGAACGAAGGTGGACGCGACAGCCGTCAAGTTCAGCATCGACCGGCTGATGGATCCGGCCACCAAGTCGGGCATGCGCGCCTTCTACGAGCCGGTGCACAGCGTGGAGACGCTCGACGCCGCCACCGTGCAGGTACGGCTCAAGCATCCTTACGCATTCTTCCTGCACATGCTGGCCGCGTACCGCACCGGCCTCGTGCTCTATTCCCCGGCCGCCACTCAGAAGTACAGCCTCGAGGACCGCAAGCAGGGCAAGCCCGGGGCCGTGGTCGGATGTGGGCCCTTCAAGCTCGTCGAGTGGGTGAAGGGGAGCCATCTGGTCATGGACCGCTTCGACAAGTACTTCGTGCCGGGGCTGCCCTACCTCGACCGTGTGGTGATCCGCGTGATCAAGGACCCCGTGACCGAGATGGCGGCCTTCAAGGCGGGGGAGATCGACTTCATCGCTTCGTTCTCACCCGAGCACGTCGACACGATGAAGGCGCAGAACCCGCAGGCCCACATCATGACCGGCAAGGAAACGACGCCGATGATGGCGGCGATGAAGGTCACCGTGCCCAGGGACGGCAAGCCGATGTCGACGGAGCGCGCTCCCCATCCGATCTTCGGCGATCTCCGCGTGCGCAAGGCCATCGGCTGCTACGGCATCGACCGGCAGGAGATCGTGAAGATCGCTTTCAAGGGCCAGGCGACACCCTGGGTGGGCATGGCGCCGCCGGGCACGCTCGAGTCGGTGAACGTCAACCATCTCTGCCCCTACGACCCGGCCAAGGCCAAGGCGATGCTCGCCGAAGCCGGGTATGGCCCGGCGAAGCCACTCACGTTCGAGCTGATGACCAACACGGAGAAGTCGGTGTTCAGCGTCATCGCCACCGTCATCAAGGAGCAGATGGCCCGCATCGGCGTGACCGCGAACATCCGCCTGGTGGACAAGGTCACGTGGATGAACGCCACGCTCCAGGACGGACCCTGGGACATGTACGTCGAGGATCTGCTGTCGCTGATCACCATCGACAGCAACGGCTACCTGTCGACGGCGTACGTCTCGACGAAGTCGTCGGCGTGGAGCCATCCGCGCCACACCGATACCAGGGTCGACGACTACTACGCCCGCTACGCGCGGGAGCTGGATCCGGCCAAGCGCAAGGTGATCGCGAAGGAATTGCTCGAATACATGGCCGACAAGATGTACTGGAACACCATCTCGGGCTCGCCGTTCTACATGGTCGCCCAGCCGTGGATGAAGGGTTACACGTACAACGCCGAGTTCGAAGTGCACTACGACAAAGTGTGGCTGGACAAGTAACATGAGGTCCTTCGCGGCCGCCCTCGCCCTCGCCATCGTGCTCGCCGGCGTCACGACGGCCGGCGCACAGAAACGCGGCGGCATCTTGCGCGTCGCCTACGGCAACGAGATCGCGGGGCTCGACTTCCACGTCACGCCCGGCTACGAGATGGTCTGGGTCGCGACGAACATCGGCTGCGGGCTCATCGGCATCACCCCGGACGGCAAGTTTGTCCCCGATGCCGCCGAGTCGTGGACGATCTCCCCCGACGGCCTGCTCTACACGTTCAAGCTCAAGCAGAACGTCCTCTTCCACGACGGCACCAAGGTCGATGCCGCGGCCGTCAAGTTCACTGTCGAGCGGATCATCGATCCCGCGACCCGGTCGAGCATGCGGTCATTCATGGACTCCGTGCACTCCGTCGAGGTGATCGACCCCCATACGGTGCAGATCAGGCTCAAGCAACCCTACGCGTTCATGCTGCACATGCTCGCCGCCTACCGCATGGGGCTCGTCCTCGCCTCGCCCGCCGCCACGCAGAAGTTCTCTCCGGAAGAGCGGAGGGCGGGGAAGCCCGAGGCGGTGGTCGGATGCGGGCCCTTCAAGCTCGTCGAGTGGGTGAAGGGAAGCCATCTGGTCATGGACCGCTTCGACAAGTACTTCGTGCCCGGGTTGCCGTACCTCGACCGGGTGGTGATCCGCGTGATCAAGGACCCGGTCACGCAGATGGCCGCGTTCAAGGCCGGCGAGATCGACTTCATCGCCGACTTCTCGGCCGATCACGTCGACACGCTCCGGGCGCAGAATCCGCGCGCCCAGGTCATGACCGGGAAAGAAACGACGCCGATGGTCGCCATGATGAAGGTCACCGTGCCCGCCGATGGCAAGCCCATGTCGAAGGAGCGCGGGCCGCATGCGATCTTCAACGACATCCGGATCCGCAAGGCCATCGGCTGCTACGGCATCGACCGGAAGGAGATCGTCAAGATCGCGTTCAAGGGCCAGGCCACGCCGTGGCTCGGGATCATCCCGCCCGGGACGCTGGACAGCGTCGACGTCACCCCCCTGTGTCCCTACGACCCGGCCCGCGCCAGAGCGTTGCTGGCCGAGGCCGGCTACGGCCCGCAGAAGCCGCTAGTGTTCGAGCTCATGACCAACACCGAAAAATCCGTGTTCAGCGTGATCGCCACGGTGATCAAAGAACAGGTGGCGCGGATCGGCGTGACCGCGAACATCCGGCTCGTCGACAAGGTGAGCTGGATGAACACGGCCACGCAGGACGGGCCGTTCGACATGTACGTCGAAGACCTGGCGTCGCTGATGGTCCTCGACCAGAACACCTTCCTGTCGGCCAGCACGGCGTCCTGGAACAGCGCGCGCCACACCGATCCCAAGGTCGACGAGTATTACGCCCGCTACGCGCGGTAGATGGATCCCGTGAAGCGCAAGGCCATTGCCCGGGAGTTCCAGGAATTCTCGGCCGACAAGCTGTACTGGAACACGATCTCCGGCTCGCCCTTCTATCAGGTCTCGCAGCCGTGGATGAAGGACTACGTCTACCAGGCCGAGTTCAAGGTCCTCTACAAGAAGGTCTGGCTGGACAAATAGCCCATGCGCACCTACATCCTGAAGCGCATTCTCGGCGTGGTGCCGACGGTCCTCATGATCACCCTCGTGGTGTTCGTGATGATGCGGTCGGTGCCCGGCGACCCGGTCGTCCCGCTGCTCGGCGATGCCTACACCGAGGAAGACGCGATCAAGGTGCGCGAAGCGTACGGACTGAATAAGCCGGTCCTGGTCCAGTACGCGATCTGGCTCGGCAAGCTCGTCCAGGGAGACTGGGGCACGTCGATCCTGAGCGGGCGGCCGGTGCTCCAGGACGTGCTGGTCCGCCTGCCGGTCACGCTCGAGCTGGTCGTGCTGTCGATGGGGGTGGCGCTCGTCATCGCCATCCCCGCCGCGATCATCGGCGCGCTGCGACGCAACACCTGGGCCGACTACACGGCGACTTCGGTGGCCATGATCGGTGTCTCCATCCCCGAGTTCTTCACCGGCGTCCTGTTGCTCCTGTTCTTCTCTATCGGGCTCGGCGGGCTGCTCCCCAGCTCGGGCTGGGTGTACTTGCCGGGTACCTGCCCGATGATGGTGTGCGGCGTGAGCCTCTGGGGCAACCTGCAGCACGTCCTGATGCCCGCCATCGCGCTCGGCATCGGGCGGGCCGCCCTCCTGACGCGACTTCTCCGCACCAGCATGCTCGAGGTCATCCGCACCGAGTACGTCACCACCGCGCGCGCCAAGGGCCTGGCCGAGCGGCCGGTCGTGCTCAAGCACGCACTGAAGAATGCATTGATCCCGACCGTGACCGTGATGGGACTGCAGGTGGGCTTCCTGATCGGGGGCGCGATCGTGGTGGAGACGCTGTTCGCGATGCCGGGGCTCGGCACCTTCGGCATCGATGCGATCATCGGGCGCGACTACCAGCAGGTGCAGGGCTTCGCCCTGGTCACGGCGCTCGCCTTCGTCGCGATCAACCTGATCGTCGACCTGACCTACACGTTCCTCGATCCACGGATCCGCTACGCCTGAGGTGAACATGGCGGACAGTGGCGAGTCGCTCCGGATGACACCCCGGCCGATCAGCGGGGGAAGTACGACTGAGGCCGAGCTTGGGGTCCCGGGGGTTGCCTGGCCCGCGCGCGTCGCGCGCTCGGAATCGCCGCTGGCCCAGGGGGTGCGCCGGT
>Ga0209375_1001026_pt1 | contig 21914 bp, 16 predicted proteins | sample GraSoiAngelo_131_FD_185888 | JGI IMG/M metagenome (GOLD analysis project Ga0209375, IMG submission 185888) | Grasslands soil microbial communities from the Angelo Coastal Reserve, California, USA - 14_0929_02_30cm (SPAdes) (version 2) | ecosystem: Environmental > Terrestrial > Soil > Grasslands ... | reverse complement strand
CGGAGCCGAGCTCCACCAGGTTGTAAACGAAGGCGCCGGCCACCGGCCGCACCTCGATGCCGATGAACCGGAAGTGATGGGCCCCTGGCGCGGCCACGATCGCGCCACCCGACCCGGTGCCCACCACGACCTTCGGCATGACGGCGGCGGAGGCCGGCGTCACGCGCGTTCCAGGCGGGGACAGCCGATCGTCGGGCGCGCTGGTGCGCACGACGATCCAACCGGTTCCGCTCTTCTTGGGCAGTGTGAACGGGCCCTGAAACGTGGCTCCGGCCTCCAGGGTGATCACGTCTCCCGGCTGGGCGGCATTGAGAACGGCCTGGAAGTTGCCGCCGGCGGGGACCGCGATCGTGCGGCCGGTGGGACGAACGTCATCCGTGTTCACCGTCGCGCGCGGACGCTCCGGCGACGCGGCCTCGACGGCGACGACGCGGAGCCCAAGCGCGGCAGCGAGAAGAATCATGAGCGTGCGCTGCGCGAGGTGAGGGACGGGTCGCATGCGATGGAAGGGTACCACCACCAAGGCGTGCGCCGATGATGGCCGTGGACACCGCGCCCGCTGTCCGCAGTCCCCGAACGGCGGTGAAGCGAGCCTCGGCGCCGGCGGCCCGTCTGCCCTTCTATGCCCTCATGTTCTTCACCTTCGTCGTGCTCATCGCGCCTCAGGGTCTCGTTCCTGCATTGGCGCCCCTTCACCTCGCCCTGGTCGCGGCGACGGTGGCGGCGCTGGCGCACGTGGCCGACCGCATGAGCCGGGGCCGGCCGCTGACGGTGATGGAGCCCGAGGTCCTGCTGGCCCTGTTCCTCTTCGGCCTCGGGATCCTCTCGGTGCCGACGTCCTATTGGCCTCGGGGTAGCGTGGAGACCCTGCTGACGCTGCTCGGAAAGTCGCTGATCTTGCTCCTGCTCCTCGCGAACATCCTGGTCACGACCGAGCGTCTTCGCACGATGCTCTGGCTCCTGACGCTCGCGTCCACGGTGCCCGCCCTCGCGGTGGTGAAGGATTACCTCGAAGGCGACCTCGTGCTAGGGCGCGTCCCGGGTTACCTGAGCGCCCTGACTTCCAACCCGAACGACGTGGCACTCACCCTGAACATCATCCTTCCCCTCGCGGTCGGACTGGCGCTGGCGAGCCGCAGCCGAAGCCAGCGCCTTGCGCTCGCCGCGGTCATTGCGCTCGGCGTCGCGGGCGTGGTGGTGACATTCTCGCGGGCCGGCTTCCTTTTCCTGACCACCACGCTATTCCTCTATCTCGCGCGGCTCAAGCGGGGACGGATCGGCATCCTTCTCCTCGTCCTGCTGCTCGTGGTCCTCATGCTGAACGTCGACGGGTTCATCGATCGCATCGAGACGATCGCAGATGTTCAAACCGAAAGTTCGGCGCACGCGCGCTGGGAGACCATGAAGGGCGCGATCCGGCTCATGGTCGAGTACCCGCTGTTCGGCGTCGGCATCGGCCAGAACATGCTCGCCCTGAATGAGGCCGGCGGCCCCCGCTGGAGTCTCATCCACAACGTCTACCTCCAGATCGCCGTCGACCTGGGCATCCCCGCGCTCGTCGTGTACCTGCTGTTGTTCCATCGCACGCTGCGCTCCGTCGTGCAGGCCCGAAGGGCTTGGCGCGCGCGAGGCGTGGACCTTTCTCATCTCGCGCAGGGGCTCGAGATCAGCCTCATCGGATTCGCGGTGGCGGCGATGTTCTACCCCGTCGCGTACCACCTGTTCTTCTTTTACCTGGCGGGGCTCGCAGTGGCCGTCAAACGGCTCTGCCGGGAGCAGGTCCCGCCGGCGCCGGCGGCGAGCGCTCCGTCGCCGGCACGGGCCGGCCGTCGCCGACACGAGGTCCGCCTCGACTGGACACCTCGATGAACTCGAGCTCACCGCGCCGCTGGTTTCGCCATCGACCGAACGCTTCAGGGCGAACCTCGAGTCTCATGCTCTTCGACGGGCCGGGGCGCCGCTGATGTGTGGCATCGCCGGCATCGCGGACATGAGCGGCCGGGCGCCGGTGGACGCCGACTGCCTGCGACGAATGACCGATCGGCTCTTCCATCGAGGACCGGATGACGTGGGTTACCTCGTCGAGCGCCGGGTTGGGCTCGCCATGCGGCGACTCTCCATCATCGATCTGGCCACGGGGCAGCAACCGATCCACAACGAAGACAAGACGCTGTCGGTGGTCTTCAACGGCGAGATCTACAACTACCGAGAGCTCCGGGCCGAGCTCCGAACGAAGGGGCATCGGTTCTCGACGACATCGGACACCGAGGTTCTGGTGCACCTCTATGAGGAGCACCGCGAGCGGTGCGTGGAGCGGCTCCGCGGGATGTTCGCCTTCGCGATCTGGGACCGACAGCGGCAGGCGTTGTTCCTCGCCCGCGACCGGCTGGGCATCAAGCCCCTGTACTACGCCGAGACCCCGCAGGGATTCGTCTTCGCGTCCGAGCTGAAGGCGATCGCGCAGCATCCGCGGGTCTCGCGGCACGTGAGTCTGGCGGGACTGGTGGCGTATCTGCAGTACGGCTACGTCCCCGAGCCGCTCAGCATCCTCGAGGGCGTCAGAAGGCTGGCGCCCGGGCACACCCTGACGGTGAGGGAGGGCTCCCTCGGCGCGCCGCGCCGGTACTGGGAGTCCACCAGGTTCTTCCGGAGCGTGACCAGTCCTTCTCGTGACGGTGAAGCCGGCGCGGCTGAGGCGCTGTGGGGGCACCTCGAGAACGCGGTGCGTTCGCATCTCGTCAGCGACGTGCCGGTCGGCGCGTTTCTGAGTGGCGGGGTCGACTCGAGCGCGGTCGCCGCGATCATGGCGCAGGCCGCCGGCGTTCCCGTCAAGACCTTTTCGGTGGGGTTCCGCGAATCGGGCTACAACGAGCTTCCCTACGCGCGCCGGGTGGCGGAGTCATTAGGGACGGAACACCATGAACTGCTCGTCGAGCCGCGAGATCTCGGGGTGCTCGAGGAGGTGTTGGCGGCCGTCGACGAGCCGTTCGCCGACGCGTCGGCGATCCCCACCTACCTGGTGTCCAGGCTGGCCCGGCGGCACGTCAAGGTCGTCCTGTCGGGGGACGGCGGCGACGAGCTGTTTGCCGGCTATGACCGCTACGTCGTGGACCACCAACGACGTCACCTGGGCCTCCTGGGCGACGCTGGGCTCGGCGGCGTGTTGCGAGGCCTCAGCGCCGGGCTCCCCGAAGGAGCGCCCGGCAAGAACTACCTCTACAACTTGTCGCTGCCGCGCCTTCATCGATATCTCGACTCCATCTCACTGTTCCCCGCGCGGGAAATGGCAAATCTTCTCGAGCCGGCGGTGGTTCCCCACGGTGAATCCCCCTTCGCCACCGCGTTGGCCCTCGGGAATGGCTTGGACCCACTCTCTCGGCTCCAGGATCTCGACCTCAATACCTACCTGCCCGGGGACATCCTGACCAAGGTCGATCGGATGAGCATGGCGAACTCGCTCGAGGCGCGCGTGCCGCTGCTCGACCATCCGCTGGTCGAGTTTGCCTGCGGTCTCCCGGCCGACCTCCGCTTCCGCGCCGGGCAGACGAAGCACCTCTTGAAGCGCACCCTGCGCGGGCGCGTGCCCGAGGAAGTCCTCACGCGACCCAAGCAGGGGTTCGGCGTGCCGTTGGAGCTCTGGTTCACGGAACGTCTGCCCGGGTTCTTCCAGGATCTACTCGGAGATGGCCGCCGACTCGTCGATGTCGGGGTAAGGCCCGCAGCGGTGCGGAAGCTCATGGAGGCGTTTGCGCGGAGCCACCGGAAGGAGTACTGCCAGCGCCTGTGGGCGCTGGTGGTGCTGGACCGGGCGCTTCGCCGGATGGGCGAGGTCGGTGCCACATGATCGCGACGCGCCCCGGAGTTCTCCTCATCGGCGACACGTTGCACGTCGGTGGAACCGAGGGCCAGTTCGTGGAGGTCGCCTGTGGACTGGATCGATCACGATGGGACATTCACCTGACGTGTCTCAATGCCGTCGGGCCGCTGCGGGCGAGAATCGAGGCGTCCGGCATGGTGGTCTGGAGCTGCGGACGAGGGTCGTTCAAGTCTCCGCGGTTCGTCCTGGCGGCGTGGGGACTCGCCCGCTATCTCCGTGCCCATCGGATCCGGCTCGTCCATTGCTTCGATTTCTACAGCAACATCCTGGGCGTCACCGCGGCACGCATAGCGGGGGCGCCGGCGGTCATCGCCAGTCAGCGTGAGCTCGGCGATCTGCGGACTCCACTGCAGCGTCGGTTCTATCGCCTGAGCATGCGTCTGGCCGACTACGTCCTGGTCAACGCCGAGGCGGTCGCGGAGCGGCTCGCGCACGCGCGCGTCCTCGGGCCCGAGCGGATCGTCCTCATTCCCAACGGCGTGAACACCGTGCGATTCTCGCCGCAACCGATCCCACAGCGACACCGTGCTGGGCACGTGATGGTGGGCGCATTGGCGAACCTGCGCGCGGAAAAGGGGCTCGAGCATCTCGTACACGCGATGGTACTCGTCCGCGATCGCTATCCGCAGGAACGGCTGACGATCTGGGGTGACGGGCCACTGCGCGCTGACCTCACACGGCTGATCGACGAGGTCGGACTGAGCGGCAGCGCTGAGCTCCGCGGCGCCACCACGGAGCCGGAGACGGCGCTGCAGGCGATGGACATCTTCGCCCTGCCCTCCCTCAGCGAGGCGTGCCCGAACGTGCTTCTGGAGGCGATGGCCAGCGGCCTGCCGGTGGTGGCCACGCGCGTGGGCGGTAACCCCGCCCTCGTCGAGGACGAGGTGACCGGGCTGCTCGTACCGCCCGGCGACCCGGATGCGCTGGCCAAGGCGATCATCCGGCTCATGGAAGACCCCATGCTGGCCGATCGGTTGGGCGCAGCCGCGCGGGAGGTGGTCTGCGCGCGTTTCGGTGTCAACCGGATGCTGGCCCGCGTCCAGGCGCTCTACGAGCGAGCGCTCGATACTCACCGGAGTGACATCGGCGTCAGGACACAGTTGGCTTGAACCATGTGTGGAATCGTCGGCAAATTCAGCCTCGATGATCGGCCGATCGACTCCCGCCTGATCGCGCGAATGGCCGATCGGCTGTCACACCGCGGGCCGGACGACTCTGGGCATTACGTGTCCGGGCCGATCGGCCTGGCGAGCCGGCGTCTGTCGATCATCGATCTCGCGACCGGCAAGCAGCCCATCTCTAATGAAGACGGCACGGTATGGGTTGTCCTGAACGGCGAGATCTACAACTTCATCGAATTGCGCGCCGAGCTCGAGCGCCGGGGGCACCGCTTTCGGACGCGGACGGACACAGAGGTGATCGTGCACCTCTACGAGGAGGAGGGCCCCGGGCTCCTCGACCACCTGCGCGGCATGTTCGCCTTCGCCGTGTGGGATCACCGCCGGCGGCAGCTCTTGTTGGCTCGCGATCGGCTGGGCGAGAAGCCGCTCTTTTACGCTTACCGCCCCGGCCGCGTGCTGCTCTTCGCCTCGGAGCTGAAGTCCCTGCTGGTGGACCCGGACGTTCGGCCGACCATTGACCTCGCGGCGGTGGATACCTACCTGAGTCTCCTCTACATTCCCGCGCCGGCCACGATCTTCAACGAGATCAAGAAGCTTCCTGCCGCTCACTATCTGACCTGCACCGCTCGGAGCCTGGAGGTCCGCGAGTACTGGGACGTCCCGCTGCCGCCAGCCGGCGAGGAAGACGGCCTCAACGACGAGGCGCTTCGCACCCAGCTGCGCGACGCCGTCCGGATCCAGCTGCGCAGCGACGTGCCCATCGGCGCCTTTCTGAGTGGCGGGGTCGACTCGACCACGGTCGTGGCCACCATGACCGAGCAGCCGGGCCCGGAGGTGATGACGTGCTCGGTGGGCTTCCCCGAAGACGGCTACAGCGAGCTCAGCCATGCCCACACCGTCGCCGCCAGCGTCGGCAGCCAGCACCGATCGCGCGTCATCGGCGCGCCCTCGGCGCAGCTGATCGAGCGATTGTGCTGGCACTTCGACGAGCCGTTCGGGGATTCGTCCGCCGTGCCGACGTGGGAGGTCTCGAGCCTCGCGCGAGAGTCGGTGAAGGTGGCGCTGTCGGGCGACGGGGGCGACGAGCTGTTCGGCGGCTATAGCCGTCATGCGATCGAGAAGTGGGAGCACACGCTTCGCCGTTGCGGGCGCGCTGCGTCCTGGACGATGGCGCGGGTCGCCTCGCTGCTGCCCGGCGGTGTCAAGGGCAAGAACACCCTCGCTCGCCTGCACGCTGCGCCCGACCACGCCTGCGCCGTGAAGTTTCAGTTCGGGAGCGGCGCGCCGCAGCTAAAAGAGCGGATCTACTCGGCGGACTTCCGCGCGGAGACCGCCCGGACGGATCCGCTCGCCTCCTTCAAACGAGCGTACGCGCGCGCCGCTAAGTCGGATCCCCTCAATCGCATTCTCTACGTCGACCTCAAGACGTACCTCGCGGACGACATCCTCGTGAAGGTCGATCGGATGAGCATGGCGCACGGACTCGAGGTGCGCGCTCCGTTTCTGGATCACCGCCTCGTCGAAATGGTCGCGCGCCTGCCGGGGAGAACGAAGGTCCCTGGCGCGGCCACGAAGCCGCTGCTCCGCGCGGTCCTCGACGGCCGGATTCCTAAGAGCGCGTGGGACCGGCCGAAGCACGGATTCACGGCTCCGATTGGCTACTGGGTCAGTAACGGGCTTCGGGCCTGGGTCGAGGATCGACTCTTCTCACGATCGAGCCTGGGACGGGATCTGTTCGACCAGAACGCCTTGCGCTACCTCTGGGAAGACCACCTCGAAGGCCGGGGAGATCACGCGCACGAGCTCTGGATGCTGCTGATACTCGAGACGTGGTACGGCATGCACACGAGGACAGGAGCGGCGGCATGATTCCCCGGATCGCGATCGTGGCGCCGACCCTCGAAATCCTGGGTGGCCAGGGCATTCAGGCCGGAGCACTGGTCGACGCGTTGAGAGCAGACGGCTACGCAGTGGACTTCGTCCCGATCAACCCCCGCTTTCCCGGCAGGCTCGCATGGCTCCGGCGGCTCCCCTATGTGCGAACGCTGGTGAACGAGACGCTGTATCTCCTCCGTCTGTCCGAGCTGCGCCGGGCCGACGTCGTTCACGTATTCTCGGCATCCTACTGGTCGTTCGTGCTCGCGCCATTGCCGGCCATCCTGGCCGCGCGCATTCTCGGAAAGCGCGTCCTGCTCAACTACCGGAGCGGTGAGGCCGACGATCACCTGGCGCGCTGGGGTGCGCTCGTCCGGCCGTGGCTGCGCCTCGTCGACGACATCGTGGTGCCCTCCGAGTTTCTCCGCGGGGTCTTCGCGCGCCACGGCTATCGGGCTCGGGTCATTCCCAACGTCGTGGATCTCTCACACTTCCGCTACAGGGAACGCAATCCGCTTGAGCCCCGGCTCGTCTCGACCCGAAACCTGGAATCGCTGTACCGGATCGATACCATCATCGAGGCCCTGGCTCTCATCAAGGCCCGCTATCCTGCCGCGACCCTCACACTGGCGGGCACTGGCAGTGATGAGCGCCGGCTCCGCCGACTGGCCGGCGCACTCGGAACGGACGGCATCCGGTTCCTGGGGCGGGTGGAACCGTCAGCCATGCCGAATCTGCTGGAGACGGTCGACATCTTCGTCAATGCCTCCGTCATCGACAATCAGCCCGTTTCTATCCTCGAAGCGTTCGCGGCCGGCCTGCCGGTCGTGTCGACCGCAACCGGCGACATCGCCAACCTGATTCGCGACGGTGAGAGAGGCTTGCTCGTCCCGCCCGCCGACTCGGTGGCTCTGGCCAAGGCGGTCACGACGCTCCTCGACGAGCCGGAGCGCGCCAGGCGCATGGCGCGCCGGGCCCGGAGTGCGGTCGAACGGTATACGTGGTCGCACGTCCGTGAGCTCTGGGCGTGCGTCTACGCCGGGCGCGTGGCATGAAGCTCTTGCGCGTGGTGCACATGGGAATCCCCGAACTGGCCTGCCGCGGCCGGCAAGAAGCCTCGAAGTGGCTCGAGAGAATCGGTGTGGCCGGAAGAGCTGCGAGCCCGCCCGGTGAAGCGGCCACCCTGCTCGAGCAGTTTCGGCGCGCCGGCCCCGCGCGGTTCTTCGAGGGCACCACGCACGCGGAGACGCCGCGCCTGATCACCCAGAATGTGCCTGCGTACCGCGACGAGACCGTGGCGGTCGCCGACGCGGTTTGTCAGCGACACTTCGATCTTCTCGGGCACCGGGGGCTGACGTTCGGCGACCCCGTTGACTGGCACCTCGACCCGATCACGGGCCGCCGGGCGCCCCGCGTGCACTGGAGCCGACTCGACCCGCTCGACCCTGCGAGCGTCGGAGACAGCAAGGTCGTGTGGGAGTTGAACCGTCACCAGTGGCTCGTCCGCCTGGGCACGGCGTATCGGTTGACCGGGGACGAGCGATATGCCCGCACGTTCGCGAACGATGTCCGGGCCTGGATGCGGGCAAACCCACCCGGAATCGGCATCAACTGGGCGAGCAGCCTGGAAGTCGCCCTCCGGCTGATCTCCTGGTGCTGGGCGCTGGTGCTGTTCCGCGCGTCGAGCGCGCTGTCCCCGGAGCTCTTCGTCGACATGCTCGGGGCAATCCGGGCCCACGCCTCGCACGTGGAGCGCTATCTCTCCTATTACTTCGCCCCCAACACGCATCTGACCGGTGAGGCGCTCGGCCTGTTCTACGCGGGCGTCGTCTTCCCCGAGTTGCGCGCCGCTCCGCGCTGGCGGGACCTGGGAGTGCGTATTCTGCTGCAACAACTCGAGCGGCACGTGCTGCCGGACGGCGTGTACTTCGAGCAGTCGACCTGTTACCAGCGATACACGATCGAAATCTACCTCCACGTGATGATGCTGGCGGCACGTAACGCCGTGGCGCTGCCGCCCGAGCTCGACGAGCGAATCCAGCAGCTGATCGATGTCCTCGTCGCCGTCCGCCGTCCTGACGGCTCGATCCCGTCGACCGGGGATGCCGACGGTGGCTGGCTTCTGCCGCTGGCAACGCGGGCGCCCGATGATTTTCGCGGCGTCTTCTCGACGGCGGCGGCCCTGTTCGGCCGCTCTGACTACGCGTGGGCAGCCCGCGGCGTTGCGCCGGAGACCCTGTGGCTGCTCGGGATCGACGGGCTCAGAGCCTTCGAGGCGCTCCGACCCGCGCCGCCGGCTGCGCCGGTCTCCCGCCTCTTCGCCGATGGGGGACTCGTCGTCATGCGGAGCGGATGGGACGCGCGCGCCCACCACCTCGTCTTCGACGTTGGCCCGTTGGGCTGCCCGATCAACGCAGGACACGGCCACGCGGATCTTCTCAGCATCCAGTGCTCAGTCTTCGGACAGCCGTGTCTGGTCGATGCGGGGACCTATGGCTACACTGCCGAGCCGCGGTGGCGCGATTTCTTTCGCGGCACCGCGGCTCACAGCACCGTTGTGGTGGACGGCTGCGGGCAGGCTGACCCGGCCGGGCCGTTCAAGTGGGACACCCGGCCGCGGGCACGACTGCACCGCTGGCTGTCCACTGACGCATTCGACTTTGCGGATGCGGCCCATGATGCGTACCGACGTCTCGCCGACCCGGTGGTTCACCGACGGCGCGTGCTCTTCGTCAAGCGCCGATTCTGGCTGGTGGTCGACGACCTCGACGGGCGGGCCGAGCACGCCATCGATCTGCGCTTTCAGTTCGGACCGATGCCGGTGGCGGTCGACCCGGACCTCTGGGCTCGCGCGCGCGTGGCTGCGGCCTGCGGGCTGCTCATCAGAGCCTGGGCACCGGTGCCGCTCAAAGCTGAAGTCCACGAGGGCGATGTGGCGCCGATCCAGGGATGGATTTCCCCCGACTATGGCCAGCGCCGGCCAGCGCCGGTCGTGACATATTCGACCGTGACACGCCTGCCACTCCGCATCGTGAGCTTGCTCCTGCCTGCCGAGGACGTCTTCGCCGCCCCGCCCGCCGTCGCGCCGCTTCTCGCCGACCCGGACGTGCCGGCCGAGCTAGCAGGCCTCGTGACTCGAGGGACCCCGTGATGCGAACCGGGATCATCGGCGGACGGCTTGGGTACCGCTTGCTACGACGGCTCGGAGCCCGGACGCAGGCGACCGCTTCCTGCACCGGCAGCCCCTACCGGGACCGCAGCAAAGTCGAGGCGCTCTTCGGCCCCGGCATCTGGCGAGAGCTCGTGGGCCGCATCGTGATCGATTTCGGATGCGGGACCGGCGGTGAAACGATCGAGGTCGCGCAGCACGGGGCGAAGAAGGTGATCGGGATCGACATCCGAGACACGGTATTGAACATCGCGCGAGACGGCGCTCGGGCGGTCGGGGTTTCGGACCAGTGCCGCTTCTCGACCGCGACGGATGAGCGAGCCGATGTGATTCTCTCCATCGACGGGTTCGAGCACTACGACGATCCCGAGCAGGTGCTCCGTGTCATGCGCAGACTCCTCAAGGACGACGGCCGCGTCTTCATCGCCTTCGGGCCGCCGTGGCTTCACCCGCTCGGTGGCCACCTGTTTTCCGTCTTTCCCTGGGCGCATCTGCTCTTCACCGAACGCGCCCTCATCCGGTGGCGGTCGGATTTCAAAACCGACGGAGCCACCCGGTTCTCGGAAGTCGCGGGCGGACTGAATCAGATGACGGTCCGCCGCGCCCGGAAGCTCTTCGAGCGCAGCGCCTTCACCATCGAGAGCTTCGAGGCCGTTCCGATCCGCCGCGTGCGATCAATTTCGCGCTGGCTGCCCCGCGAGTTCTTCACGTCCTTCGTGCGCTGCACGTTGAGTCCGGCAAACCCCGCCCGGGAAGGCGCTGGCGTTCAGCCAATGGCCATCTCCGCCGACGCGGCGTGAGGGTTCCTCGGTCCGTTCGGTAGCGATCGGAAAGCCCAGCCATGTGTGGAATCGTCGGCATCGTCAATCTGGATCCTCGCGAAACCGTGGACGAGGCGCTGCTCAAGCGCATGCGTGACGTGCTCCGTCATCGGGGGCCCGACGGCGAGGGCCTCTGGGCGGAGGGGCCGGTCGGGCTTGGTCACCGACGGCTCGCGATCGTCGACGTCGCCGGCGGGCAGCAGCCCATGGCCAACGAGGACGAGTCGTGCTGGATCGTCTACAACGGCGAGATCTACAACCACGCGGAGCTCCGGCCCGGGCTCGAGGCACGTGGCCATCACTACCGCACCCGGAGCGACACCGAGACGATCATTCATCTCTACGAGGAGGAGCAGGAGCGCTGCGTGGAGCGCTTGCGGGGCATGTTCGCCTTCGCCCTGTGGGATCGCGCGCGGAAGCGATTGTTGCTGGCCCGTGATCGGCTCGGAATCAAGCCTCTCTACTACGCCGTCACGCGGCGCGAGCTCCTGTTCGCTTCCGAGATCAAGGCCATTCTTGCCGCGAGCCCACGCCCCGCGTTCAACGAGACGATTCTTCCCGAGTTCCTCGCCAACCGTTTCGTCGCCGGGGAGGAGACGTTCTTCCAAGGGGTGCGGAAGCTGCTCCCGGGCAGGACGCTCACGTGGTCGGCGGACACCGGATTCGAGACGCGTCGCTACTGGCAACTACCCGTCGCGACGGACGACGGAGGAGCCGACCTCGGCGCTCACGCTCGGGAGCTGCGCTCGCGGCTCGACGCCGCCGTGTCCAGCCATCTCATGAGCGACGTGCCGCTGGGCCTCTTTCTCTCCGGCGGGCTCGACTCCAGCGGCCTGGCCGCCCTGATGGCGCCGATGGTGAAGGAGCCCATCCGCACCTTTGCCGTGGGCTTTGCCGAGCGCGAGGCCAACGAGCTCGGCTACGCGCGGCTCGCAGCGCGCGCGGCCGGCGCCGAGCACCGCGAGGTCGTCGTGTCGCCCGCGGAGTTCTTCGAGGCGCTGCCCCGGCTCGTCTGGCACGAAGACGAGCCGATTGCCCACGCCTCGAGCGTACCCCTGTACTTCGTGTCGCGGCTCGCGCGCGAGCACGTCAAGGTCGTGCTCACGGGCGAAGGCTCCGACGAGCTCTTCCTCGGCTACAACTGGTACCGGGTCACGGCCTGGAACGACCGGATCGCCTCCGTCTATGGCGCCGTCGTGCCGCCCGCGATCCGGCACACCGTGGCCGCGCTCACGGGACGCCTGCCGGCGGCGGCTCGGCGATACGCCGAGCGGACGGTCCTCGCCCTGCCGCCGGGCGTGCGCGCGCTCTTCTACGAGAACTTCGCCGTGTTCAGCGACGCGCGGCAGCAGGCGCTGCTCGCCAACCCCGAGTGGCTCACCCTCCGGGATCCGTACGCCGAAGGGCTTCGCTGCTACGCGGAGGGCGGGGGCAGCCCGCTCGACCGGATGAGCCGCGCCGACGTGCAGACCTACCTCGTCGAGCTGCTCATGAAACAGGACCAGATGAGCATGGCCGCGTCGGTGGAGAGTCGCGTGCCCTTCCTGGACCACGAGCTCGTCGAGCACGCCCTCGGGATCCCGGCGCGCGTGAAGCTGCGTGGGTGGCGGACGAAGGCGGTGCTGCGAGCGGCGCTCGCCGACTGCGTGCCCCGAACGATCCTCACCCGGCGGAAGATGGGATTCCCCGTCCCCGTCGGACGCTGGCTCCGAGCCGAGTTCTGGCCGATCGTCGAGGAATTCGTCCTCGGGCCGCGCGCGCTCGCCCGCGGCCTCTTCAGGCCGGCGGCCCTGCGTCGGCTGGCGGAGGAGCATCGCGTGGGCGCCGAGCGGCACGGCGATCGTCTCTGGCTCCTCGCCAACCTCGAAATCTGGCAGCGGATCTTCCTCGACGGCGAGGATCCGGCCGACATCGGACGGCGCCCATGAAGCCGCTGCGGATCTTGTGGGTGAAGGTCGGCGGGCTGTGGCCGCTGCACACCGGGGGGCGGCTCCGGAGTTTTCACATCCTTTCAGAGCTCGCTCGACTCCATCGCGTCACGCTGATGACGACCCACGGACCCGGAGAGCGTCCCGACGATCTCGCCGGCCGGCTGCCGCAGTGTGAGCGCGTCACGTCGTTTCCGTACGCGGCGCCGAAGCTGGGCAGCGTCGGGTTCGCGCGCGCGGTGGCGGGATCGTGGCTCTCGCCGCTGCCCGTCGATCTCTGGAAATGGCAGGTCCCCGGGGTCCGGGAGGCGGTGCGCCAGATGTTCGCGGCGGGAGAGGTCGATCTGTGCGTCGCCGACTTCCTCTACACGACGCCGAACGTTCCGCTCGCGGGACCGGTCCCCACGATCTTCTTCGACCACAACGTCGAGCACGTCATCTGGAAGCGTCTGAGCCAGGTCGAGGCGACCCGATGGCGCCGCCTGCTGCTGGAGGTCGAGTGGCGGAAGATGCGCCGGGCCGAGATCCGGGCATGCCTGCAGGCCCGGCTCACGATCGCAGTGTCCGAGTTGGATCGGCGGCGGCTTGCCACCGACGCCCCCGGCGCCGCGATCCGCTCGATTCCCACCGGCGTCGACACGGCGTTCTTCACGCCCAACGGCTCGCACGAAGCGTCGGCGTCCCTCGTCTTCGTCGGGTCCATGGACTGGTACCCGAACGAAGACGCGATCCTGCACTTCATCCACGCCGTCCTTCCGGAGATCCGCCGCCGCGTGCCCGAGTCGTCCCTCACCGTCGTCGGCCGCAATCCGACGGCGCGACTGCGGGCGGCGGCGGCGGACGCCGGCGTCCGCATCACCGGGACCGTGGACGACGTGCGGCCGTACATGTCGGAGGCGGCCGTCGTCGTGGTACCGCTCAGAGTCGGTGGCGGCACGCGCCTCAAGATCTTCGAGGCGCTGGCCATGGCCAAGGCCGTCGTCGCCACGGGCGTCGGCGCGGAGGGGCTGCCGCTCGTTCCCGGCACGCACTACCTGCGTGCCGATGCGCCGCCGGACTTCGCGCGCGCCGTCGTTGCGCTGCTGGAGGATCCCGTGCAACGCAAGACGCTCGGCGCGGCCGGGCGCCGGCTCGTCGAGGAGCGGTTCGCATGGGCGTCGATCGCCCGGAAGTTTGCGGCGCGGTGTGACGAGGTCGTGTCCGCGGGGGCGGGGCGATGATCTTCGCGGTGCTGACGCTCGGCTCGTTCACCCTGCTGGCGTACGCCTACGTGGGATACCCCGGACTCCTGTGGCTGCTCAGCAAGATCATCCCCGGACGCCCGCGTCGATCCGGCGAGCCGGCCGAGTGGCCCCGCGTCAGTATCATCGTGTCGGCCTACAACGAAGAACACGTCATTGCCGATCGGCTGCAGAACCTGCACGCGCTCGATTACCCTCGCGACCGCTTCGATGTCGTGATCGGGTCCGATGGATCCACCGATCTCACGACGGCGATCGTGGAGGCGCGCGCGGGCGACATGGTGCACCTCGTCGCGTTTCCCCACCGGCGGGGCAAGGCCAGCGTCCTGAACGACCTCGTGGAACGGGCGAGCGGTGACGTCGTGGTCCTCACCGACGCCAACACCTTCTTCTATCCCGACGCCGTGCGCGCGCTGGTCACGGCGCTGTGGCGCCACCCGACGGCGTGCGCGGTCGTCGGCCGCCTCGATCTGCGCTCGCCCGTTGCGACCGGGAACCTGGACGGCACCTACTGGCGCTACGAGACGTGGATCAAAACGCTGGAGTCGCACTTCGGCGCGGTGCTCGGAGCCAACGGTGCGATTTACGCCTTCCACCGAGCCCGCTATCGGCGGCTCCCGGCCGCCGCCATCGTGGACGACTTCCTCGTCCCGATGCTCATGCGACTGCACGCGGGCGGGGAGGTCTTCTTCGTGCCGGCGGCGCGGGCCTACGAAACGTCGCCGGCGCAGGTCCGCCACGAGCTCCGGCGGCGCGTGCGCATCGGTGCCGGCGACCTGCAGGCCCTCCTGTGGACGTGGCGGCTGTTGCTGCCCGACAAGGGCCTGGTGGCCTTCTCGTACTTCTCGCACAAGGTCCTGCGCTGGCTCGGTCCCTGGCTCATGCTGACGGGGTTCGCGGCCAACCTCTTTCTCCTTGGCAGCCCGTTCTTCCGGTGGCTCTTCGCCGCCCAGCTCGGGTTTTATGGCCTCGGCGCCATCGCCCCCGTCGTCCGCCTGGCGGCGTCCGCCGCGCGGTATTTCATCGCACTCAACGTGGGCCTGGGGTTCGGATTCCTCCGCTTCGTCCTTGGCCTGCAGCGGCCGTTCTGGAGCACGACGCCACGGAGCGAGGTGATGACGGCGACCGGCCGCACGGACCTTCCGACGAACGGCCGCGTCGACCAGCGAACGGGCGCCGCCCCGTCGTCGCGGCGGGACGCCGCGGCCTAGTCGCTCACTCGGAGGGGCCTCCCTCCGATCCCTGGGAGATGACGCAATGAACACGACGGAATCGATCCCTGTGGCGCAGACGCCGTCACGGCCGCTGAGCGTGGAGAGGGCCGCGGCGCCGCTCGCGCTGTCCCGGCCGCTCGTGTCCGTGGTCGTTCCCGCCTACAACGAGGCCGCCATCGTCGAGAAGAACCTGGCGGCACTCTGCCAGTACCTGGAATCCCTCGAGGACGAGTACCGGTGGGAAATGGTGTTCATCAACGACGGAAGCAGGGACGACACCGGGCGACTCGCCGAGGCCTTCGCCCGGACGCGGAGCAACATCCGGGTGCTGCACCACAGCATGAACTTCGGCCTCGGCCAGGCCTTCAAGTTCGCGTTCAAGAATTGCCGGGGCGAGTACATCGTGACGATGGACGTGGACCTGAGTTATTCGCCGGATCACATCCGCCGGCTGCTGACCAGGATCAGGGAGACCCGGGCCAAAATCGTGGTGGCCTCGCCCTACATGAAGGGCGGCCGCATCTCGAACGTCCCGTGGCTGCGGCGAACGACGAGTGTCTGGGCCAATCGTTTCCTGTCAGCCTCCGCCAAGGGAAGCCTGTCGACGCTGACCGGCATGGTCCGGGTCTACGACGCCCGGTTCCTCAAGATGCTGAACCTGCGGGCCATGGGCATGGAGATCAACCCGGAGGTCATCTACAAGGCCATGATGCTGCGCGGACGGATCGAAGAGATCCCCGCGCACCTCGACTGGCGGCTGCAGAACGCCGCCGGCCCCCGGCGCAAGTCGAGCATGAAGATGGCCCGGCACACCATGTCGGTGTTGTTCTCCGGCTTCCTCTTCAAGCCGTTCATGTTCTTCATCGTTCCGGGCCTCGGGCTGCTCCTCTTTTCGCTGTACGTCAACGCCTGGATGCTCGTTCACTTCGTCGAGCAGTATCAGAAGTTCCCTCAGGTCACGTGGTTCTTTTCCCGCGCCTCGGCGGCGGTGGCCTCCGCCTATCACGAGGCGCCTCACACGTTCTTCGTGGGCCTCATGAGTCTGACGCTCGCGATCCAGTTCATCAGCCTGGGGATCCTGGCCCTGCAGAGCAAGCGCTACTTCGAAGAGATCTTTCACCTCGGCACGACCATTTACCGATCGAGCCGTGACGACGGGAGAGCCAGACCATGACCAATATCACGCCGTCCGAAACGACACCGCTGACGCTGCCGTCGGATCAGGAGGCCTCGGGCCGGACGCTGGGGGACGAGGAGATCGCGCTGGTCGCCGAGGCCATCCGCAGCGGCACGCTCACCAGCACGAAGGGCACGTTCGTGAAGACGCTCGAGCGGCGATTCGCCGAGCTCCTGGGCGTCAAGCACGCCTGGGCGTGCGCCTCCGGTACGGCCGCCGTGCACACGACCATCGCGGCCATCGATCCAGAGCCCGGGGATGAGATCATCACCTCGCCGATCACCGACATGGGGGCGCTCGCGCCGATCCTCTACCAGGGCGCCATCCCTGTGTTCGCCGACGTCGATCCCGACACCCTCAACGTGACGGCCGCGACCATTCGGGCCCGCCTGAGTCCGCGCACGCGGGCGATCATGGTGACGCACCTGTTCGGGAACCCCTGCGAGATGAGCGAGATCATGACGCTCGCGCGCGCGCGAGGCATCGCCGTCATCGAGGACTGCGCGCAGGCGTTGGGGACGCGGTACGACGGTCGTCCGGTGGGCACGCTCGGCGCCGTCGCTTCCTTCAGCCTGCAGCAGGGCAAGCACGTGACGACCGGCGAGGGCGGCCTGGTGGCGACGAACGACAGCGCCCTCGCGCGCCGAATGGTGCTCTTCATCAACAAAGCGTGGGGTTACGGCGACCCGCAGCCGGACCACTACTTCCTGGCCCTCAACTACCGGATGAGCGAATTGCACGGAGCGGTGGCGGTCGCCCAGTTGCCCAAGCTAGGCGCGGTGGTGCAGAGCCGGATCGCCACCGCCGCTCGCCTCACCGACCGCCTCCGCGGGCTTCGCGGTATCGACACGCCACGGGTGGGCCCGCGGAGCGTCCACACCTACTGGAAGTATTGTCTGCAGGTCGACGGCGGGATCGTCGAGGGCGGGGCGGTCGAGCTCGGAAGACGGCTGAAGGAGCGAGGCATCTCCTCCTCGCCGCGCTACATCCAGAAGCCGGCGTTCATGTGCGAGGTCTTCCAGAAACAGCGCACGTTCGGCACCAGCCGCTATCCCTTCACCCTGGCGCGACCGGAAGCGGTCGACTACGACCGCGCGCGCTTCCCCGGGACCTTCGCAGGACTCGAGCGGGTCCTGGTATTGCCGTGGACCGAGCGCTACACCGATGAGCACGTCGACTACATCGCCGACTCCGTCCGCGACGCAGTCGAGCAGCTGACGAGGTAACCGCCATGATGGATCACAAGGTCCGATTCGGCCTGGTGGGGGCAGGCGGCATCGCCCAGTCTTACGCCCAGGCGTTCCAGCACTGCGAGGGCGGCCGGGTCGTGGCCGTCGCGGACGTCCGCGAGGATGCGGCCCGGGCTCTGGCGGAAGGCCTGGGCTGCCAGAGCTACGATTCGTATCAGACGATGGCACGGCGGACCAAGCTCGACGCCGTCGTCGTCTGCACGCCGCCCGTCACCCATGCGGACATCTGTCAGTACTTCCTGGAGCACCAGATCCACGTCCTCTGCGAGAAGCCCTTCACCATCGACGTCCAGAGCGCGCGGAAGCTGGTGGACACCGCCGCGCGTGGCGGCGTGAAGCTCACCATGGGATCGAAATTCCGCTACGTGGACGACGTGATTCGCGCCAAGAGCATCGTCACGTCCGGCATCCTCGGCGAGATCATCCTGTTCGAGAACGCGTTCACGGCCCGCGTCGACATGTCCTCCAGGTGGAACTCCGATCCGGCCGTCAGCGGCGGCGGTGTCCTGATCGATAACGGATCGCATTCCGTCGATCTCATGCGCTACTTCCTCGGGCCGCTGGCCGACGTCCAGGTGGTGGAAGGCAAACGGGTACAAGGGCTGGCGGTGGAGGACACGGTGCGCATCTTCGTTCACAGCGCCAGTGGCGTGATGGGCAGCATCGATCTGTCCTGGAGCCTCAACAAGGAGCTCGACAGCTACCTCAACATCTACGGATCGCGGGGCACCATCGCGGTCGGCTGGAAGGAATCGAAGTACCGGCAGTCGTCCAGCAGCGACTGGATCGTGTTCGGCAAGGGCTACGACAAAGTGCAGGCGTTCCGGAGCCAGATCAACAACTTTGCGCGCGCCATCCAGGGCAGGGAAATGCTGCTGATCACGGCCGAGGACGCGCTGGCCTCGGTGGAGGCCATCGAAGCGGCGTACAACTCCCTCCGGCGGGTGCACTGGACAGCCGTGCGCCGGGGCGTCCCGAAGGCCGTCCGGTCGAATGGCCAGCTCGCCGCCATCGCGGGTGCGGCCCGATGAGCGCGCGCATCCACCCGACCGCCATCATCGAGGAGGGCGTGCAGATCGGCGCCGGCACGTCGATCTGGGACCACGTCCACATCCGGCGCTCGACGCGGATCGGCGAGCAGTGCATCGTCGGCGAGAAGACCTACATCGCGTACGACGTGCGCATCGGCAACCGGGTCAAGATCAACGCGTTCGTGTACGTGTGCGCCGCGGTGACGATCGAGGACGGTGTCATGATCAGCGCCGGGACCATCTTCACCAACGATCGGTTCCCGCGGGCCACGACGCCAGACCTGAAGCAACTCCGGCCGTCCGAGCCTGACGAGCACACGCTGCCCACGCTCGTGCGCGAAGGCGCCACGATCGGAGCCGGCAGCGTGATCGGCAACGATCTCACGATCGGGCGTTTCGCGATGGTCGGCATGGGCTCGCTGGTCACCAGGTCGGTCCCGGATTTCCATCTGATCATCGGGAGCCCCGCCAGGTCCGTCGGCTGTGTCTGTCGCTGTGGTCAGCTGCTCCTGCGCTTCGCCGAGCGCGGCACCGCGTCGGTCGACGAAGTCACGTGCGTCGCCTGCGGCCGGCGCTACGCGGTCGCGGACGGCGCGGTCAGTGAGCTTCCTGCCGCCGAAGAGGCGCTCGAGCTCCCTCGGGTCTGAACCTCCTCCGGTCGGGTGCCCACCGGTGCCCACCCGTCGTCCATATTCTCGTTGACCGGCGGTGGGGAGAAAGGAGGAGGAGAAAGAGAAAGAAACGTCAGCGTGACGCGTGGGACGACCGTCGGCCGCGCGTGTGTGATCTCAATCGTTTGAATAATCGGTCATGCGCCTGAGTGTGACGCAGGTGGAGGCGCCGGTCGGCGAGGTGCTGGGGACTCGCCGTGTCTGAACCGGGGCTTCGTCTCCGTCACCGGCTCGTTCACCCCAACTAACGAACTTCGCCGATCTCTCCGAGGAGAACCTACTCATGAGAAGCGTGCTCCCAGCGGCTGCCACTCTGCTGGCCATCATCGCCTCGATTACCCCGGCGTCTGCCGAGGTGCTCAGTAATCAGACCGTGCCCATCAGTGGTACGGTCGTTAACGCTTGTAACGGAGAATCTGTCGCGTTCACAGGAGAGGAGCACCTCTTGTTCCGCCTCACCTTGAGTCAAGACGGCGGCATTCACCTAGGGTTCCACCAGAATGCCCACGCTACGGGCGAAGGGTTAACCACCGGCGCCAAGTATTCGCTCAATTTCACAGAAGGCGGGAGCGTTACCAGTAGCTTTCCACCGCCGTTTGCGTTCACGGTGGTGTCGCACCCAAAATTTTCTCGGCCAGGGAAAGGTTCCCAACTTCCTGCTTCACGAAACACTCTCGATCGCTGTTGCTGCCAACGGTGACATGTTCGCCACGGTCGTCAATATGAGAACCGAGTGTCACTAGCTCTACGGATCGGCAGGTCGATCCCATCAGGGGTCGAGCTTCATCACCCAGTCGGTCGGCTGCCGATAAGCACATGAAGGGGCGGTGGGGCATCGTGGGCGGCGGCTTCCTGGGGATGACGCTTGCCCACCAGCTCGCCCAGCACGGCCAGGACGTCACGCTCTTCGAGGCCGCCCAGGCGCTGGGAGGTTTGGCCAGCGCCTGGAGCCTCGGCGACGTCGTGTGGGACCGCCACTATCACGTCACCCTGCTGTCCGATTCCTATCTCCGCGCCCTGCTCACGGAGCTGGAGCTGGAGAAGGAGATGGCCTGGGTGGAGACGCGAACCGGCTTCTACACCGACGGCACGCTCTACTCCATGTCGAATACTCTGGAGTTTCTTCGCTTCCCCCCGCTGAGCTTGTTCAACAAGCTGCGGCTCGGCGCCACCATCCTGTATGCCTCCCGGCTTAAAAACTGGAAGAAGCTGGAGAAGATCCTCGTAGCCGATTGGCTCCGACGATGGTCGGGGCGCGCCACCTTCGAGAAGATCTGGCTGCCGCTGCTCCGAGCCAAGCTGGGCGACAACTACACGAAAGCATCGGCCGCCTTCATCTGGGCCATCATCGCCCGAATGTACGCCGCCCGCCGGACCGGACTGAAAAAGGAGATGTTCGGCTACGTGCCGGGCGGCTACGCGCGAATCCTCGAGCGCTACGCCGAGCAGCTCGCGAGCGAAGGCGTGCGCATCGAGCTGGCCCGCGCGGCGGCGAAGGTGGAGCCCACCGCCGCGGACGGGGTGGTCATCACGTTCGCCGATGGGACGCGGCGCGCGTTCGATCAAGTGGTGGTCACGCTCGCCGCTCCGCTCGCGTCACGGCTCTGCCCGGGACTCTCGAGCGAGGAGCACGCCCGGCTGCAGGGGATCCAGTACCAGGGGGTCATCTGCGCGTCGCTCTTGCTGAAGCGGCCGCTGGCCGGGTTCTACGTGACGAACATCACCGACCACTGGGTGCCCTTCACGGCCGTCATCGAGATGTCGGCGCTGGTCGATCGCGCGCACTTCGGTGGCCGCGCGCTCGTATACCTGCCGAAGTACGTGAAGCCCGAGGATCCGGCGTTCGCGCTCTCCGACCAGCAGCTGCAGGAGAGCTTCCTGGGCGCCCTGGAGCGCATGTACCGGCACTTCCGCCGCGACGATGTCGTTTGCTTCCGCGTGTCCCGCGTGAAGTACGTGCTCGCCATCTCCACGCTCGGCTACTCCGATCGTGTACCGCCGATGACGACATCCATCCCCGGTCTGCACATCGTGAACTCCGCCCACATCGTCAACGGGACCCTCAACGTGAACGAGACCATCCAGCTCGCCGAAAAGGCCGCGACGCGCTTGCTGTCGTCCGTGCGCGCAGCGTCCGTCCCGGCCAAGGACGAACAGCTCGCCGCTCGAGCGTGACGTAGTCCCTGTTGTGACACGGAACGGCTCGTGGGGGCATGCATGAATGCGCACATGAAATCGATGGGAGCGAAGACGATCGCGTCGAGGCTCGGCACGGCGCTGGTGCTGTCAGCGCTCGTCTGGCTGGGCGGACTGTCGCGGGCCGAGGCAGGGGTCGACGTCTGGACTACAAACGGGCCGGAGGGGGGGAGCATCCGCGCGTTGGCCATCGATCCCCAGAGTCCGGCCACCCTCTACGTGGCCGTTCAGGGCGACCGTGTCTACAGCGACCTCTACAAGAGCACCGACGGAGGCAGCAGCTGGCAAGCCATCGCCCGGGGCCTGCCCCGGAACTATGGTGCCCTGGCCATCGATCCGCAGA
>Ga0209375_1001024_pt1 | contig 21964 bp, 18 predicted proteins | sample GraSoiAngelo_131_FD_185888 | JGI IMG/M metagenome (GOLD analysis project Ga0209375, IMG submission 185888) | Grasslands soil microbial communities from the Angelo Coastal Reserve, California, USA - 14_0929_02_30cm (SPAdes) (version 2) | ecosystem: Environmental > Terrestrial > Soil > Grasslands ... | reverse complement strand
CGCGGAACGAGCCACGGAACGAGCCACGGAACGAGCCACGCCGCATCGAGCCCCGCAGCGAACCGCGGAGTCAGCCGCGCGTCGAGCCCCGCAACGAACCGCGCAGCCAGCCGCAACCACGCGCGGAGCCGCGGCGCGATCCGCCGCGCGAATCCTCCAAGCCGCGCAACGAGCCTGAGGTCCGGCGGCGCAAGCCCTGAACGTTCAGACTGAAACCTGACGCGCCCGATCGTAGTGACACACGGTCGGGCGCGTTAGTTTTCTTTCCCCTTCCTTTCGCGAGGATCTCGTGGTCGCGCTGCTGCTCTTGTCAACCGCGTTGCTCGCCCAAACGCCTGCCGCCGTTCAGCGGGCGGCGCAGACGATCTCGCCCGAGGACATCCGCCGGCGCATCGGCATTATCGCGGATGATTCCATGCGCGGCCGGGACACGCCGAGTCCCGAGCTCGACAAGGTCGCTGCGTACATCGGTCGCGAGTACCGCCGTCTCGGACTGACAGCGGGGGGCGATAGCGGCACGTTCATCCAGCACTACACCATCGACCGCGTGGAAATTCGGGGCGACAGTTCCGCCGCGTTCCTGCACGCCGCAGGGAACGACGCGACGTTCGCATACGGCACCGACTTCGTGCTCGCCGATAATTCGTTCGACAGCGGGGATTACGCCGGCGAGCTGGTCCTCCTCTCGGGACCGCTGACCGGTGCGATCCCGGTCGATACCGCTGCGCTGGCGGGCAAGATGCTCATCCTCGCGCCGCGACCGCGCAATCGTGCGGAGCTCCAACGCGTCGTGGCGTGGAAACCGCAGGGAATTGTGTTCGTCGGAACCGCGCCCGACTCGATTTGGAGACGGAACGTCGACCGCGGCAATCGACCTCAGCCACGTAATCCGCTCCAGCCCATCGGTCCTCCGATCTTTCTCGCGATTCGGGCGATCGCACTGCAGCCCGTCGTCAGCCGTCTGGGCGGCGATCTGAGTGCCGCGCAATCAGCCACCAGCCTCGCGGTCCAGTCATTGGGGGGCGCCCAATTACACGTGCATGCCCGGATACGGATCGTGGAGCGCAGGTTCGCGCCGAACGTGGTGGGCATCCTGCCGGGCAGCGACCCGGTCCTCAAGAACGAGTTCGTCGTGTTCAGCGCGCACATGGACCACATAGGCGTCGCGGGGCCGCGCGGCAGCGGCGGCTGCCGGGCTCAAGGCGCGGACTCGATTTGCAACGGCGCCGATGATGACGGCTCTGGAACCGTCGCGGTGGTGGAAATCGCCGAAGCCCTGGCGGGAATGACGCCGCGGCCGAAGCGCTCGATCATCTTCCTGAACGTGAGCGGCGAGGAGAAGGGCTTGTGGGGCAGCGCGTATTTCTCCGACCATCCGGCCGTGCCGATCAGCAACATCGTGGCCGATCTCAACATCGACATGATCGGCCGCAACTGGAAAGACACGATCGTGGCGATCGGCAAAGAGCATTCGGATCTCGGCGCGACGCTGAACCGCGTCGGCGCGGCGCACGCTGAGCTCAACATGCGGCCGATCGACGACGTCTGGCCTGCGGAAAACTTCTACTTCCGCTCCGACCACTACAACTTCGCCAGGAAGGGCGTGCCCGTCCTGTTCTTCTTCAGCGGCACCCATCCCGATTACCACCAGGTGGGCGACTCCCCCGACAAGATCGACGCGGAAAAGGAGTCGCGCGTCGCGCGGCTCATCTTCTACCTCGGCGTCGAGGTCGCGAACGCCGCCGAGCGCCCGAAATGGAACCGCGAGAGCTACCGGACGATCGTCGGGCGGTAAGGCGCCCGTCTAGCGATCCAACACCACTACGACCACCGACCCTGGAATGACCGGGGGTCGGGGACGTGGGCGGTCGGGCGTCGGTGCCGGTGGCTCACCGAACTGCGCCGCGACAGTGTAGACGCGATGCGTGCGCTCATCCAGCGCGATGGTCCGCCCCCCGCGCTGCGTCGGCACCGTCGCGACGACCCGGAAGCTGTCCGGCGAATCCTCGTGCACGAAGGTCATCGTCCCTTCACCATTGGAGCTCACGGCAAAGCCGCGGCTTGGGTCGAACGCGGCACCATCGACGCCACTCCCGATCGGCAACGTAACCAGCACCCTGCCGCGATCCGGATCCACGACCGCCATCAACCCGTTGGAGCACACCGAAAACAGGCGGCGCGTCCGGCGGTCGATCGCCAGCCCCGACGGCTCCTCGCACGGCGCGAGCGGCCAACGGCCTTCCACCGCCAGCGTCTTCGGATCGAACGCCACGAGCTCGCTCTTGTCCTCGATATTGACGTACATGTGTCCGCGCCCATCCGACACCGCGTTCTCCGGCTTGCCCCCGAGGTCCAGCGTGCCCACGACGGTTCCGGACTGCGGATCGATCGCGGTCGCATTAGCCCCGCCGCCATTGAATGTGAACACGCGACGCGAGAAGGGATCATAGGTGATCGCATCCGGATTGCGGCCGGTGACCCTCACCACCGAGAGCGGCGCGAGCGTCTTGAGATCGAAGATCGTCACGGTGGTGTCGCGGCCGTTGCTCGTGAAGCCCCGATTCAACTCGCGGACGAACGCAATGCCGTGCACGCCGTTGGTGTTGGGGATATCGCCGATCACTGAGTCGCGATCGAGATCGATCACGGCGACGTGCGTGCCGCGGGACACGTACAGTCGATGAGCGACGGTGTCCACGGTCAGATAATCCCAGCCACCCTCACCCGCCAATGGAATCCGGCGGATGACGTGATATGGGGCAGGGCCAGAAACGGGGGTCTGCGTGGTTTGGACGGCAAGTGCGAGCGCGAGCAAGCCGATCATGGAGTCCTCCAGGAGTTCCGAATTCTAACGTAGGAACCCGCCCTCTGGCGCGGGCGTCACGCGCTCACGCATCTTGGCTAGGTGAGGGTGCTGATTGTCGAAGACGACCCCGAGCTGGCCGGATTGCTGCGGGACGGTCTCCGCGAGCACCGCATCGACCCCACGATCGCAGCGACCTTTGCCGATGGACAGGCGCGGACGCAGGCGGGCGACTACGACGTCATCATTCTCGACGTCCGCCTGCCGGGGGGAACCGGATTCGAGCTGTGTGCGCAGCTGCGCCACAACTCCGTTGACACTCCCGTACTCATGCTGACCGCACTAGACGCCGTAGATGATCGGGTCCGCGGCTTGACGGCCGGCGCGGACGACTATCTCACCAAGCCATTCGCCTTTCGCGAGCTGGTCGCGCGCCTGCAGGCGCTCGCACGCCGGCGCGCGCTGGCAATCACACCGGCCATACTACGTGTGGCGGATCTCGAAATGGACGTGGGATCGCGCGTGGTGCGACGTGCCGGCCGGCCTATCGCGCTGACCGCGAAGGAGTTTGCGTTGCTCGAATTCCTGCTGCGGCATTCCGGCCAGGTCGTTGATCGCGGGGCGATCACGGCGCACATCTGGGATGACAATCACGATCCGTTCGCGAACGTGCTGGAGGTTCTGGTCCGCCGGTTGCGCAGCAAGATCGATGATGGGTTCGAGCCGAAGATCATCCAGACCGTGCGCGGCGCGGGGTACCGCCTAGGACCATGATGGCACCGCTCGCCCGGCTCCGTCTGCGTCTCACGCTTTGGTATGCGGCGACGTTCGCGGTCATCCTGGTGGCGCTGGGCGGCGGACTGCTCGTTGCCATGCGCCAGTGGCTCTCCCATCGGCTCGACCATTCGCTGCAGGTGGCGGCGGCCGCGTTGATCCGCGCGACCCACACGCTCGAGCAGGAGCGGGCGACAACAGGCGTCAGCGACGCTGTCGAAGAGCTGCACATCCCCGACCGCGATCTGTACCTGCTCGATACCACCGGACGCCCGCTGACGCCCGCCCGCGCGGACGCATGGATCGTGGCCGCGGCGCGCACGGCGGTGCGGACCGGGCGTGCGCAGATCAACGCCGAGTCGCCGGACGGTCGCGAGATCCGGGTCTACGCTGAGTCCTTCACCGGCCAGGGCGGCGCGACATATGTGGCCGCGGTCGGCGCCGATCGGATGGAATTCGAGGATCAAAACGCCGCCCTGCTCGGCGCATTCGCGGGCGCCGCGCTGGTGGCGCTGCTCCTCGTCACCGGGGGCGGGTTCGTCCTGGCCCGAAAGTCCACCGTCCCGGTCGAGCGCTCGATGGAGCAGATGCGGCGCTTCATGGCCGATGCGGCGCATGAGCTGCGCACGCCCGTCACACTGCTGCGCACGCGTACCGAGCTGGCGCTGGCGCAGCCACGCGACCCTGCGGGCGACGCCGCCGCATTCCAGGCCATCGAACGGGAAGCCGACAGGCTGGGTGGCATCGTCGGCGACCTGCTGCTGTTGGCGCATGCCGATGCCGGGGAGCGCCGCGTCGTGCGCGGGTCACTCTATCTCGACGACATCGCTTCGCAGGCGCTCACCGCTGTCCGCGCCCTCGCCGAGCGCAAAGGAGTGGCGTTGGTCGTCGGGTCGTTCGAGGAGGCGCAAATCCTCGGCGACGCCGAACTCGTGGAGCGGCTGTTGCTCATTGTGCTCGATAACGCGATCAAATACACGCCCCAAGGTGGCAGTGTCCGACTCGACGTTACAGGCCGCGACGGCAAGCGCTCCGTGATCGTGACCGACAGCGGCGTCGGCATTCCGGCCGAGGAATTGCCGCGCATCTTCGAGCGCTTCTATCGCGGCGACAGCGCCCGTAGCAGGGCCGATGGCTCCGGGCTTGGTTTGCCGATCGCGCGGTGGATCGCGGACCTGCATAACGCGCGGATCGCGGTCTCCTCCGACGCCGGCGGCACACGCGTACAGGTCGATTTTCCAGCGGGGCTGTAAGCATCCTGTAAGGTGGGCTGGCTAGTTTCCCGCCATGCTGCTGCTGCTGGCGCTGCTCGCTCAGCAACCGGTGACACGCGCCGATGCCGCCACTGCCGCGCTTACGCGCGGGGCGCGCGTGGCGCTGGGGCGCGCGGATACCATCGCGGCACTCGGCGCGGCACGCACCGCGCGTGCGTTCCCGAATCCCACCGTATCGGGCAGCTACACCAAGGACACGCCCAATTATCATCTGGTGAGCGATCTGCCACTCGATGTTCCGTGGCTGCGGGGCCCGCGCATCGGCGCGGCAGAGGCCGCTCGGGACGCGGCGCGGTACCAATTCACCTTTGATCGTGCGGGCATTCTGTTCGACGTCGATACCACCTACACGCGTGCCCTGGCAACCGCGATGCACGCACGACTCTCGCGCCGCACCGCCGATGATGCCGACAGTCTCCAGAAGATTGCGCGGCTGCGGCGTGACGTCGGCGATGTGAGCGAGCTCGACGTGCGCCTGGCGGCCGTGAATGCGGGCCAGCTGAACAATGCCGCCATCGACGACTCACTCAGCGCGCTCGGCACCTTGCTCGACCTGCAGCTGCAGATGGGACTCGCCGGCGATAGTCCCGCAATCAGGCTCGTCGATTCCCTTGTCGCTCCAGAAGACAGCGCCCCCGTGAACGAGGGGGGGGCCGGACCCGGCGAGTATCTCCCCGTCGCGGCGGCCGCCGCGCGTCTCCGCTCGGCCGAGCGGGCGCTCTCGTTCACGCGTGCCAGCCGATTCGCGCCCAGCGTCGAGTTCGGCTTGGACAAGGGAGATCCGGGCACCACCCGGCCAAATGAACTCTTGCCGGTCATCGGATTCTCGCTGCCGTTTCCGCTGTTCAATCGCAGCGGTGGCGAGGTGACGCGGGCGATGGCCGAGCGGGACCGTGCGCAGGCAGAACTCGACCTGACACGCCGCGAGACGGACGCCGCGGTCGCGCGGGCGCGCCGCGAGCTGATGGCAGCACGGGATCGGGCGCGGCGGTCGGCGGATCTGGTGGCGAGTGCCAATCGCATTGCAGGCATGTCGCTGCGGGCTTATGGCGAGGGCGCGGTGGCGCTGGCGAACGTGCTCGAGGCGCAGCGCAACGCCCGGGAGATCCTGGCGCGCTACATCGACGATCTCGCCGCCGCCGACGCAGCGCTGCGCGCCCTGGGCTGGCTCACCACGAAAGCGAGCGAACGATGACGCTTCACCGGTTGCGTGGGCTGGCGCTTGTGATCCTCGCCGCCGCCTGCAGGGGCGAGGCGAAGCAGTCGAATGAGGAAGCCGGGGTCGTAGGCGTCGGGACCGCCGTGGCCACGCGCGAGCCATTCCCGCAGACCGTGAACGCGATCGGCACGGTGAGCGCGCGGCCGGGCCGCTATGCGGCGCTCGCCCCGCCCGGGCCGACGCGCGTGGCGCGCATTTTCGTGGTGGCGGGGCAACGGGTCTCGCAAGGCGATTCGCTGATCGAGTTCGAGCGCGCGCCGTTCGAGGCGGCGGCCCAGAGCGCGGCTGCAACACTCGCGAATGCCGAACGCAGTTACGCACGCGCCACACGACTCGTGCAAGCGGGCATTCTGCCGCAGAAGGATGCCGACCAGGCCGCCGCGGATCTTGCGGCGGCGCGTTCGGCCGAGGTAACGACGCGGCGCGCGCTCGAGCTCGCCACGTTGCGGGCGCCGGTCGCGGGTGTCGTGACCCGAATGACCGCGGTCTTGGGCGCGTCGGTCGATCCCAGCCAGACGCTCGTGGAAGTCGCGGATCCCGCTGCGCTCGACGTTCTGTTCAACGTCTCGCCTGCCGAAGCCGGCCGCATTCGGACCGGCGACACGTTGACCTTGACGAGCGGCGAGGGAACGCGACCCGGCGGAGAGCCACTCGGCGCGGCAACCGTGGTTAGCGTGGCAGCGGCCGTGGACTCGGCATCTCGTGCAGTCGTCGTGCGTGCCCGGCTCGGTCACGGCACGACGCGCGTCCTCCGGATCGGCGAATCGGTGTTCGGACGCATCGTCACGAGTGTGCATGCGGACGCGATTACGATTCCGGTCGAAGCGCTCGTGCCCGAAGGCGAAGGATTCCGAGTCTTCGTCGTCGACTCGGGCGGCACGGCCCACGCCCGCCCCGTGGTCGTCGGCGCCCGCTCGGAGACCCGCGCGGAAATCCTGCAGGGCCTCGGCGCCGGCGAGCGCGTCGTCACGACGGGGGCCTACGGCGTGACAGACAGCGCGAAGATCCAGCTCGAGCATCCGTGACGCTATTCGAGCTGCTCAGCCGCCAACGCCGGTTTGTCTACCTCGTCGTCGGCATCCTGAGCGTCGCCGGCGTCTGGGCCGCGTTGCGGCTGCCGTCCGCGATCTATCCGGAGCTCAAGTTTTCGCGCATCACGATCGTCGCGCAGGGTTCGACGCTGGGGGCTCGGCAGATCGTGTTCAGCGTCACGCGTCCCCTGGAAGAAGCGGTCAGCATCGTGCCGGGCGTCACCCGCGTGCGCTCACACACCATTCGGGGCGCGACGGAAATCTCGATCACATTCGCGCCTGGCACCGATATGGATCGCGCGCTGCAACTGGTGCGGGCCCGCGTGAATCAGATCCAGGCGACGCTGCCGGCCGATCTGGAGATCGAGATCGAGCAGCTCACACCCTCGCTGTTCCCGATCATCTCCTACAACGTCGAGGGGGGCGATCCGGCGACGCTCTACGATCTGGCGCGTTACGACATCAAGCCGTTGATCTCGCGCGTGCCCGGCGTCGGGCGGGTGGATGTGCAGGGCTCGGATGTGCGCGAGATCGAAGTGATCGCCGATCCGGCGCGACTCGCCGCGCACGGCCTCTCCTACAGCGATCTCGCCGATGCCATCCGCAGCGCCATTACGGTACAAGCCGTCGGGCGCGTGGCCCAGGACTACCGCCAGTACTTGATCGTCACCGATCAGGAAGCGCACGCCGCGGACGATATCGGCAACGTGATCCTGCGCGGTGGATTGCATGTGCGGGATCTCGCCACGGTGCAAATCGGCACCGAAGATCACGTGCGCATCATCGCGGGCGACGGCCGGCCCGCGGCCTTGATCAACGTCACGCGCCAGCTCGGCGGCAATACGCTCGCCCTGGCGGACAGCGTCGCCCGGATCATGACGGCGATCGCCCCGACCCTGCCGCCTGGGGTACACGTCAAGCCGGTGTACGATCAGGCGCTCCTCGTGCGGGAGGCCGTACGCGCCGTGCGTGACGCCATGCTCATTGGCGCGGCGCTGGCGGTGTTGGTCCTGCTCGTGTTCCTGCGGCACGGCCGGATCACGGCGATCAGCGCGGCGTCGATCCCGCTGACGCTCGCCATCACCGTATTCGTGATGCGGCTGCTCAGCCAGACGTTCAACCTGATGACGCTGGGGGCAATGGCGATCGCGATCGGGCTCGTCATCGACGACGCGGTCGTCATTACGGAGAACATCGCGCGTCATCTGCGATTGACGGGGGACCGCGCGCGGGCGATCCGCGAAGCGGTCCAAGAGCTCATCTGGCCCGTCACCACCTCTACGCTGACGACGGTCGTGGTCTTTCTGCCGCTCGGCCTCCTGCAAGGGGTTGTCGGCCAGTTCTTCGCCGCCCTGGCGACCACGCTCACGGTCGCCGTACTGGTTTCGCTGGTGCTCGCGCTGACGATCATTCCCTTGCTCGCCGAACAGTTCGTGACGGCCCACGAGGTCGAGCCGACGCGGGGCGGACCGCTCGCCCGAGCACAAGCCGCGCTCGATTCGCTCGGTCCACGCTACGAAAGCGCGCTGGGTACCGTGCTGCGTCACTCGCGCCGGATCGTGCTCGGGGCGCTCGCGCTCGTCGTCATTGGAATCGGTCTGTGGCGTTTGGTAGAGACCGGTTTCCTGCCCGAGATGGACGAAGGCGCGTTCGTGCTGGACTACTTCACCCCCGGGGGAACGGCGCTGAACGAGACCGATCGTGAAGTCGGCATCGTCGAGCGGATCCTCGCCGCCACGCCTGAAATCGAAGGCACCTCGCGGCGCACCGGCGCCGAGCTGGGACTGTTCGCGACGGCGCAGAACACCGGCGACCTCGTCGCGCGGCTGAAGCCGTCCAATGAGCGGTCACGCGACATCTTCGCCGTGATGGACGGCGTGCGGGACGAGGTGAACGCGGCGGTCCCCCGCCTCCGGATCGAGTTCGTGCAGATTCTTTCCGACGTGGTCAACGACCTCGCGGGCAACCCGAAACCGGTCGAGATCAAGCTGTTCGGCGAGCGGCTGGACTCGCTCGAAGCGTATGCGCGCCGGCTCGAGCCAGGACTCGACAGCGTCGCGGGGCTCGAAGACTTGTACAACGGTGTGAGCGAGCCGTCGCCCGAGCTGCTCATGCGGGTGAACGAGGCGGAGACGGGGCGCCTCGGACTCACACCGCAAGACGTCGGGGCTGTGGTGAGCAGCGCGCTGCTCGGTGCCGCGGCGGGCGAGATCCGGACCGAGGACCGGCCGGTCGCGGTGCGCGTGCGCGCTCCGGACTCGGTGCGCTTCGATCCCCTGCGACTGCGCGCGCTGCCCGTCGCGGGCAACACGCCGCTCGGCAGTCTCGCCACCTTCACGACCGCCGAATCGCGCATGAATCTCGAGCGCGAAAATCAACAGCAGATGATCGCGATCACCGCCGACGTCAGCGGGCGGTCACTGGGAGGCGTGATGAACGACGTGCGCCGGCTCCTGGCGGCGCAGCCCCCTCCGCCCGGTATCCGGCTCGCGCTGGGCGGTCTGTACGAGAGCCAGCAGGAGGCATTTCGGGCGCTCGCGCTCGTTCTCTTTCTCGCGGCCGTGAGCGTGTGCGCGGTCATGGTCATTCAGTTCGAGTCGTTCGTCGAGCCACTGGTCGTGCTGCTCGTCGCCCCGGTCTCGTTCGTCGGCGCGCTCGTCCTCCTGCTGATCACCGGCACGGCGTTGAATGTCGCGTCGTTCATGGGCCTCATTCTGCTGGTCGGGCTGATTGTGAAGAACGGCATCATTCTCCTCGACTTCACGCGCTTACGCATGCGAGATGAGGGTGTCGCGCTGGCGGTGGCCATTCGAGAAGCGGCGCGCGTGCGACTGCGTCCGATTTTGATGACGACGTTGTGCACGCTGTTCGGCTTGCTGCCGCTGGCACTGGGCATTGGCGCGGGGAGCGAGCTGCAACGGCCGCTGGCCCTGGCCGTGATCGGCGGGTTGGTCCTCTCCACGCCAATCACGTTGTTTGCGGTGCCGACACTGTTGGTCGCGATCCGCGGAGCGGACTTCCGGCTGCCGTGACGGCCCCGCGCATGGTGTGGTCTCAACAAGCGACGACCACATTCCAGAGGAGCCTAGACCTATGCGCCTACTTACCTCGCTGACCGTCGCAGCGGCCGTCTCATGCGCCGCTGGAAGCCTCGCCGCTCAAGAGCCGACGCGAAACGTGCCCGACAGTCTCGTTGCCAAAGCGAAGATCAGCGAAGATTCGGCGCGCGCGATCGCGCTGAAGCGGGTGCCCGGCACCGTGCAAAGTACCGAACTGGAACGCGCACGGACCCGGCTGATGTATGATTTCAAAATTCAACGCAACGGCCGGAAAGGGACCACGGAGGTCGAAGTCAACGCGATGACCGGCCGGATCATTGCCGTGAAAGCCGGGACGAGCACTAAAGCGCGTTCAACAACTCGGCGTTCGTCTTAGCGCGCTTCATTTGCTGTAGCAGATTCTGCATCGCTTGCTCCGGCGGGAGATCCACCAAGGCCCGCCGGAGTTTGTGTTTGGCCTCGAGCGTGCGTGCGTCGGCGAGCAGCTCTTCCCGGCGCGTGCCACTTGCCGCGATGTCCACTGCCGGATAAATGCGCCGGTCCGCGAGCGCGCGGGTGAGCCGCAGCTCGGCGTTTCCCGTGCCTTTGAACTCCTCGAAAATGATGTCGTCCATCCGGCTCTCGGTCTCGACGAGCGCAGTCGCAATGACGGTAAGAGATCCGCCACTCGGCACGGCGCGCGCCGCGCCGAACATGGCCTTGGGCTTGGCGAGCGCGTTCGCATCGAGCCCGCCCGTCATCGTCCGGCCACTCCCGCGCCCCGTGGTGTTGTGCGAGCGCGCCAGGCGCGTGAGCGAGTCGAGGACGATCACGACGTCGCGAGCGAGCTCGACCTGGCGGCGCGCGTGGTCGAATACCATCTCCGCCGCGGCGACATGGCGCTCGTGCGGCAGATCGAAGCTCGACGCGATGACCTCGCCTCTGCCCCAGTCCACCATCTCGGTCACTTCTTCCGGACGCTCATCGACCAGCAGGATCAGCAGTAACGCTTGCGGATGATTCTCGGCGACCGCCTCGGCGATCGCCTGCAGCATCATCGTCTTGCCCGCTTTGGGCGGCGAGACGATCAGCGCGCGCTGGCCGAACCCGAACGGGCAAACGAGATCGACGACACGCTGGATGTCGGCGGTGCGCTGGCTCGACGCCCGGGGCGTTTCGAGGGTGAGGGGACGGCTGGGATGGACCGCGCCCAGCGACGCGAATTCGGGCCGGCCGTCGAGCTGCGAGACAGGCAAACCGTTTACCGTCGTGACGCGCCCATTCTCGAGCGTTATGCGATCGCCACGTCTCAAACCAGGGACGCGGACTGCCGGGTCCCCCTTGGCGGGCAAATAGCTGTTCGCCGCCAGGCGGAGTGCACCGCCTTTCGGAGATGGATCGAACCAGCCGGTGACGGGAGGCATGGAGGCTATATTTCCGCGCGATGCGACAGGACCATATTCGCAATTTCTGTATCGTTGCTCATATCGACCACGGCAAATCTACGCTTGCCGACCGCCTGATCGAGCTCACGGGCACCCTCGACAAGCGACTGATGCGCGAGCAAGTCCTCGATACGATGGACCTGGAGCGCGAGCGCGGCATCACGATCAAGCTGAATGCCGTGCGGATGAGCTACCACGCCAAAAATGGGCAGTTGTATGAGCTCAATCTTATCGATACGCCCGGGCATGTCGACTTTACGTACGAGGTGTCGCGGTCGCTCGTAGCGTGTGAAGGCGCCATTCTGGTCGTGGATGCGTCGCAGGGGATCCAGGCCCAGACCTTGTCCAATCTCCTGCTGGCCATGGATGCCGGCCTGGAAATCATACCCGTCCTCAACAAGATCGATCTTCCGGGCGCTGAGCCCGACAAGCGCGCCCACGAAATCCATGATCTGATCGGCACCAAACCCGACGAGATCCTCCGGATCTCGGCCAAAGAGGGTCGCGGCGTGCCGGAGCTGATCGAAGCGGTAGTCGCCCGCGTGCCGCCGCCGCGTGGCAAGCACGAGGCCCCGCTCCGCGCCCTCATCTTTGACTCCTACTACGACCGGTATCGCGGCGCGATTCCGTCGATTCGGGTCGTGGACGGCGTCCTCAAACCGGGGATGAAGATCGCGTTTGGTGCCCATCGCGATGACATGTACGAAGTGGATGAAGTAGGCTATCTCCAGCTGGGCCACAAGCCTACGGAGCAGCTCGAGGCCGGCGAAGTCGGGTACGTGGTCGCCAACGTGCGCGGCGTGCGGGAAATACGGCCGGGTGACACCGTGCTGGACGCCGAGCACCGCGAGGTCGAGCTGCTGCCTGGTTATCGGGACATCCAATCGATGGTGTTCGCGGGCCTCTATCCGACGAATGCCGAGCAATACGAGGAGCTGCGGGACGCGCTCGCCAAGCTCCAGCTCAATGACGCGTCGCTCCATTACGAGCCCGAAACCTCTGTGGCACTTGGGTTTGGCTTCCGCTGCGGTTTCCTCGGCCTGTTGCACATGGAGATCGTGCGCGAGCGGCTGGAGCGCGAGTTCGACCTGGACTTGATCAGCACGGTCCCGAACGTGGAGTATCACGTCTATCGGACCGACGGGACGATGGAGCTGGTCGAGAATCCCAGCCTGCTGCCGCACGGCTCGACCGTAGACCGCATCGAGGAGCCGTACGTCAAAGCCCGGATCTTCGCGCCGTCGGACTACATCGGTGGCATCATGAAGCTGGGCCAGGAGCGTCGTGGCGTCTATCGCGGCATGCAGTACCTCGATCCCACGCGCGTCGAATTCGACTGGGAATTTCCCCTGGCGGAGATCATTCTTGACTTCTATGACAAGTTGAAGACGATCTCGCGAGGCTATGCGTCGCTCGACTACGAGTTTCTCGCCTACCGGCCCGGCGAGCTCGTGAAGCTCGACATGCTGCTCAACGCGGAGGCGGTGGACGCGTTCAGTGTGATCATCCATCGGGACAAGGCGTACGAGTGGGGCCGCAAGATCGCCGAGAAGCTCAAGGACCTGATTCCGCGGCAGCTGTTCGAGGTGGTGATTCAGGCGGCGATCGGCACCAAGGTCATCGCGCGCGAGTCGATCCGGCCGCTGCGCAAGAACGTCACGGCGAAGTGCTACGGGGGCGACGTGACGCGGAAGCGCAAACTGCTCGAGAAGCAGCGCGAGGGAAAGAAACGCATGAAACAGGTGGGCACGGTGGAAATTCCTCAGGAGGCGTTTCTCGCCGTGCTCCAAGTCGAATAGGAGGCCGTATGCGTCGCATCGTCACCGTGATCGTTGGACTGCTCACGCCTGCCGCGGCTCTCGCCCAGGGCTCGCGCGCGGCATCATTCACGTTCGAGCAGGTGCGTTCGTACCCTTACCCAACCGAGTTGGCCACGGCCGCGACCGGCACTCGCTTGGCCTGGGCGTTCAACGAACAGGGCCGGCGCAACATCTACGTGGCCGAAGGCCCAACCTTCGCTGCGCGCCAGCTCACGCATTACGATCGCGACGACGGGCAGGAGCTGAGCAGCGTCGCCGTGTCCGCCAATGGACGCTGGGTCGTCTACGTGCGCGGCGGGGATCACGGCTCGAATTGGGACGATGCGCTGCCGGTGAACGTCGGCTCGAACCCGGTGCCTCCCAAGGTCCAGATCTTCAGCGTGCCCTTCGACGGCGGCGATCCCAAACCGATCAGCGATGGCGATGAGCCCGTCGTTTCCCCACGGAGCGACGTTGTGACCTTCATTAAAGGGGGCCAGATCTGGGTCGCGCCGCTCGACGGATCCGCACCGGCCAAGCAACTGTTCACCGCGCGCGGCGAATGCAGCGACCCGCGCTGGTCGCCCGATGGCTCGCGGCTCGCGTTCGTGACGAACCGCGGCGATCACTCCTTCATTGGGGTGTTCACGAACGACAGCACGCCGATCACGTATCTCGCGCCGGCGTTCGCGCGGGATCGCTCGCCGCGTTGGTCTCCGGATGGGCGGCAGATCGCGTTCGTCAGATTGCCGGGCGCGGGGGGTGCGCCCGATTCCCTGCTACCGCCGCGACCCAATCCGTGGGAAATCTGGAGGGCTGATGCGACGACCGGCGCCGCGGAGCGGCTCTGGAAGTCTCCCGAGACGCTTGCCGGCTCAGTCCCGACGACCGATGGCGGCACCAACCTCAACTGGGGCGCGTCCGACCGCGTCGTCTTTCTTTCCTATCAAGATGGCTGGCCGCACTTGTATTCGATTCCTGCAGCGGGTGGGACGCCGCTGCTCCTGACCCCGGGCCGGTACATGGCCGAGCACGTCGCGCTGAGCGGCGACGGCCGCTGGCTGCTCTTCGCGGGCAACGCGGGCGCAGACTCGCTCGATATCGATCGCCGGCATGTCGTGCGCGTTCCGGTCGATCGCGCGGCTCCGGAAGTCATGACGCCGGGGAATGGCCTGGAGTGGAGTCCCAGCATCACCGGGGATGGCCGGACCCTCGTCTTCATCAGTGCGACACCGCAGCGGCCCCCGCTCCCGGCAACAAGGGAGTTCACCACCTCGCGCGGCGCGGCGCGGCCGATCGGTGCCGACCACATTCCCGGCGATTTCCCCACCGGTCTCGTCACCCCGAAGCAGGTCGTGTTCCGGTCCGCTGATGGACTGACGATTCACGGACAACTGTTCGAAGCAAGCGGAGGCGGCCGTGCCAAACCGGCGATCGTGTACGTGCATGGCGGCCCGCCACGGCAGATGCTGCTCGGTTGGCACTACTCCGACTACTACTCGAACGCGTACGCGTTGAATCAATATCTCGCGTCCCGCGGATTCATCGTGCTGTCGGTGAATTATCGCCTTGGCATCGGCTACGGCTACGATTTTCATCAGCCACCGAACTCCGGCTCCCGCGGTGCCGCCGAGTATCGCGATGTCCAGGCGGCAGCCGCGTATCTGCGCTCGCAGCCGCGCGTCGATGCCAGCCGAATCGGGATCTACGGTGGCTCCTACGGCGGCTATCTCACCGCGCTGGCGCTGGCGCGGAACTCCGATCTCTTTGCCGCCGGCGTGGACATTCACGGCGTACACGACTGGACGACGGAGCGCGCGCGCGGGATGCTGGAACGGCAACGCTACGAACAGGCGCCGGACGTAGCTGCCGCGCTCGACACGGCGTGGCGCTCGTCTCCCGTTTCGTCCGTCGGCACGTGGCGCTCGCCCGTCCTGCTGATTCACGGCGATGATGATCGCAATGTGCGATTCGCGCAGAGCACCGATCTCGCACGCCGGCTCGCGGCTGCCAAAGTTCCTTTTGAGACGCTGGTGATTCCGGACGACACGCATCACTTCCTGCGGTATGCGAACATCGTGACGGTCGACAAAGCGGCGGCTGCGTTCCTCGAGCGGCAATTGCTCCAGGCGCACGCCGAGGCGACGAGGGCGACCGGCCCGTGAAACGGGCGGCGCTCGGAGCATTACTAGCGATCACGAGCGCGAGCTGTCACGCGGTGCTCAACTATCCCAGTGCGCTCGGACCTCGCTATGCGGGCGTTCCGCCCTCTCGGTCCGCGAGCGCCGCGGGGAGCCACGTGCTCCACGTGGTGACCTACAACGTGCAGTGGGGCAAAAACATCGATCGCGCGATCAACGTCCTCAAGACGCGGGCGCCATTGCCGGATGCCGACATCGTCGTCCTGCAGGAGATGGATGCCGACGGGACGCGCCGCATTGCCGACGCGCTCGGCATGGCGTGGGTGTACTATCCCGCCGCCGTGCATCCGAAACTGGGGCACGACTTCGGCAACGCGGTGCTGTCTCGCTGGCCGATCGTCGAGGATGAAAAAGTGATGCTGCCGCACGTCGGTGGCCTCCGGCATGCGCAACGCATTGCTACGGCGGCCACCGTGCTCGTGGGGACAGTCAAAGTTCGCGTATACAGCACGCATCTCGGCACGCCCAGCGATATCCGGCCGTCGAAACGTCGCGACCAGGCGCATACGATTCTCGCCGACGCGGCCACGTATTCCCTGGTGATCATCGCCGGCGACATGAACAGCCACGGGATCGGCGAGGCATTTCGCGCCGGCGGCTTTCTGTGGCCGACTGAGCACAACGGCTTCACGACGGCCTTCTTCAACTGGGATCACATTTTCTTCAAGGGCTTCGCCCCACCGGATCCGCCGGCGAAAAGCGCCGGGATTGTCCGCGACACGCTTGGCACGAGCGACCATGACCCGGTCTGGGCCGTGGCTCAGCTCCCTTGAGCGCAGCAACCCTCGTCATCCAAACGGCATTCCTTGGGGACGTCGTGCTCACCACGCCGCTCTTGTCCGCGCTTTCCGCCCGGCATGGCCCCGTGGATGTCGTTACGACGCCGGTCGCGGCGCCGCTGCTGGAAACGCACCCTGCGGTGCGGACGGTGATCCCCTATGAAAAACGCGGCCGCGACCGCGGCTGGGCCGGTCTGCGACGGCTCGGGGGCCGGCTCAAATCGGAGCGATACGAGCGGGCCTACTTGCCGCACCGTTCTTTGCGCACCGCGACGCTCGCATTGCTTGCACGGATTCCCTCGCGGATCGGCTTTTCGGGTCCGTGGTCCTTCCTCTATACAGACTCTCGCCCTAAGTCCCGAACGGGACACGAAGCCGACCGCTTGCTGGCCCTCGCGAATGAGGCCCCGGGGGCCTATGCTCCCCACCTACTCCCCACCGCCGAGGACGAGCAGCTGGCGGCGGCGCTGGTCGACGAGTCCTTTGTCGCATTGGCCCCCGGATCGATCTGGGGCAGTAAGCGCTGGCCGTTCTACCGAGAGCTGGCAGCGAGACTGGGTGAGCAGGTCAGTGTGGTTGTGGTGGGCGGGCCAGACGACGTCGAATTGGGCAACGAGATCATTCAGGCCGTCGGGCAGTCCGGCCGTCGGGCCGTCAACGCGTGTGGGCGATTGACGTTGCGAGAATCGGCCGCTCTCATAGGGCGAGCGACGGCTCTGGTAACCAACGACAGCGCGCCCCTGCATCTGGCCACCGCCATGGGGACGCCCGTGGTCGCGCTGTTCGGCCCGACCGTGACAGAGTTCGGATTCGGCCCGATGCGCGCCGGGGACGTCGCGTTGGGAGTGGACGGGCTGTTGTGCCGGCCTTGCTCGTCGCACGGCCCGCCGCAGTGCCCGCTGGGTCATCATCGCTGTATGCGTGAGCTCACTGTTGCGGCCGTGTTTGCGGCCATCGAGGATATGGGTGCGTTACGTCGTCGGCGTTGACGTTGGAGGAACGAATCTCGTCGCCGGAGTCCTCGCAGAGGATGGCTCCGAGATCCACGCCGTTGTCTCCGAACCGACCATGGCCGCCCAGGGAGCCGACGCCGTTACGTCGCGCATCATCAAGCTCGCGAAGGCGTCGATCGCGGAATTCGGCAAGAAAGTGGAAGGGGTTGGCATTGGCTCGCCCGGCCCCCTCAACACCAAGACCGGTGTCGTGCTGCTCACGCCGAACCTGGGCTGGACGAACATGCCGCTGCGCGACCGTGTCAGCGAAGGGCTGGGCCTCCCCGCGACGCTGGACAATGACGCCAACTGTGCGATCTACGGCGAATGGTGGCGAGGCGCGGCGCGCGGCGCGACGTACGTCATCGGCCTCACACTCGGCACGGGGATCGGCGGTGGCATCGTCATCGACGGGGAGATCTACCACGGCGTCACCGATGTCGCGGGAGAGTTTGGACACGTCACGATCGATGCGAACGGACGCCGCTGCAAATGCGGCAACTACGGCTGCATCGAGGCCTACGCGTCAGGTCCGGCAATCGCCGAGCGCGCGATCGAGGGGATCGAGTCAGGCGTCGAGACGTCGCTGTCCCAGTACGTGAAGGGCGACCTCTCCAAGCTCACCGCGCAGATCGTGTACGAGGCGGCCAACGACGGCGACGAATGGGCGCTGGACGTCGTCCGCGAGACCGCGTCGCTGCTGGGAGCGGCGGTGGCGAGCTTCCTCAACATCTTCAACCCCGAAGTCGTCGTGGTCTGCGGCGGCGTCACGCAGGCGGGGGACAAACTGTTCCAGCCGTTGCGCAGTGAAGTGAAGCGACGGGCGTTCAAGCCGGCGTGGGAGGCGTGCAAGATCGTGCCGGGTACGCTCCCCGGCACCGCCGGCGTCTACGGCGCAGCGGCCGTGTTCATCCAAAAGCACTGGGGTTTGCGCTGAAGCGACTCGGCGTCATCGGGTCCATGGTGTGGGACACGATTTACGGCCGCGATCCCGCGCAGCCGGCGGTCCAGGAGTGGGGCGGGATCTCGTACGCACTCGCCGCCCTCGACGCGACGCTCTCGGAAGACTGGGAGATCGTGCCCCTGATCAAGGTGGGTCGCGACCTCGCGCCAAAAGCCAACGAGTTTCTCCGTAGTCTCCGACGCACGACGCACGACGCACGATTTCTCGAAGTCCCACAGCCGAACAATCGCGTCACGCTGCGGTACGAATCCACAGAGCGGCGCTGCGAGCAGATGACCGGCGGCGTCCCGCCCTGGACCTGGGCCGAGCTCGGGCCACTCGTCCGGGATCTCGACGCGCTGTACGTCAACTTCATTTCCGGATTCGAGCTGAATCTCGAAACGGCGCAGCTGTTGCGGCGCGGTTTTCCGCGCACGATGTACGCCGATCTGCATAGTCTCTTCCTGGGCAAGGAGCCGAACGGCCTACGCGTCCCGCGCTCGCTGCCCCAGGCGCCGGCGTGGTTCGGCTGCTTCGACATCGTCCAGCTGAACGAAGACGAAATGCTCCAGCTCGGACCCGACCCGCTCGCGATCGCCGCCGACGCACTGCGGCAGGGCTGCACCACGTTGTGCGTGACGCTGGGACGGCGCGGCGCTGCCTACTTCACGGGGAGTCCGATTCGGACCGAGCTGATTCCGGCTCCAGTCATGCACCCCCCCGCCTTCGATCGGGTCAGCGACCCGACCGGGTGCGGCGATGTCTTCGGCGGGGCGGTGGCCGCGGCGCTCCTGGGTGGCGCGGCACTGGAGGACGCCATCCGCCTCGGCAATCTGCTCGGCGCGCGCAACGTGAGTCATCGCGGCGCAAGCGGGCTGCGCGATCACCTGATGGGCAAGCTCTCGCCGGCATGACGCGCCTCATCGAAGTGCCGACGCAGTTCGACGATCGCTCCTTCGATCAATTCGCGGCGGCATACGCCCAGGCGGCCGACGGGGAGCGTCTGTTGTTCGACGCGCACGCGGCCGAGTGGGCGTCGCCCTATGGACTCGTGAGCCTCCTGGCCGCGGGCGAGGCGGCCACACGCAAAGGTGAGCGCCCCCTGCTCACCGTTCCGGCGAACCCCGATGTGGTGAGCTACTGGGCGCGCGCCGGTTTCTTCCGGGAAGCCGCGGAACTGTTCGAGGTCCACGGCAAGGTGCCAAGGGCGAAGGTCGCGACCGAGAGTGAAGTCTTGTTGCCGGTCACACCCGTCCGGGCCGCGGAGGACGTGCACGCGGTCGTGAGCACCATCCAGCAGCGCGCATCCGCGATTCTCAGCTCGGAGTTGGGACTGGATCCGAAGGCGACCATGGGATTCGCTATGGCGCTTTCGGAGTCTTGTCAGAATATTGTGGAGCACGCCGGCACGGGCGGCTGGGTTGCGGTGCAGGCGTACAACTGGCGACGCAAGCTGGCGCGCCGCGTCGTGGTGATCGCGGTCGCAGACGCCGGTGTCGGATTCCGGCACTCGTTGGAAGCCACGCAGGCCAAGCGGTTCGGCGAGCGTTGGGGCGATGCCGCGGCGCTGGAAGCGGCGCTGGTTCAGGGTGTGAGCCGCTTTCGCGATCCGGGCCGCGGGCAGGGATTGGCCGGGATTCGCCGCTACGTCGCACGCTGGGAAGGCAAGGTCGCCATCCGCAGCGGCACAGCACGGATCGCGATCGTGCCGCGCTGGGACGACGATGTCCCGCTGAAGGAAGGCTTGCCGGCGTTTCCGGGATCGCAAGTTCTGCTGATCATTCCAGAGCAAGTGGCAGAGAAGGCAGGAGGATCGTCGAAGCGGTGATTCCACATATCATGGTGCACGCCGTTCTGCAGCAAGCGGTCGCCGGTTTCTACACCGACCTCGTCACACGGCCCACCGGGCGCGCGGTTCGCGAAAATATCGAGCGGGATCTCCCCCCAGCCACGATCGCCGTCATGGATTTTACGGGCGTCGGCTGCCTCGACTATTCCTGCGCCGACGAGATCGTGGCCAAACTCGTGCGGGACAAGGTCAAAGTGCTGCTGCTGCGGGGACTGACGGACGCCCATCGCGAGGCGATCGAGCCGGTCCTCGCCGGTGCCGGGCTCGCGGTGCTGTGCGAGCGGGCCGACGGTGTGCTCGAGGGGCTCGGCGCCAGTGAGCCCGCGCCGGCGCTCCTCGATGAGCTCATCGAGCGGCGGCTGGCGGCACGCATTCCGGGAGGCTCCATCAGACTCACCGCGGCGTGAAACGACGCCGTCTGGGGCTGTCCACCCGCGCCATCCACGGCGATCCCAAGGCGCGTGCCGACTGGACGGCTGTCGCTCCCCCGCTCTACCAAAGCTCGACCTTCACGAATCCCGTCGGCTCGACGGCCGAAGTGCTGTACAGCCGTTACGGGAACAACCCGAACCAGGTCGACATCGGGAAAAAGCTGGCGCTGCTGGAGGGCGCCGAGGCGGCCCTGTTCTTGTCGAGTGGCATGGGTGCATGCGCCCTCGCGCATCTGGCCGTCCTCCGGCCGGGCGATCATCTCCTCGCGAGCGAGTGGATTTACGGCGGCGTCCATCGCCTGTTCCGCGAAGAGTTCGGGAAGCTGGGGATCGACGTCTCGTTCGTGAATCCGACGCAACAGCGGACCTGGAAGAAGGCGATGCGGAAAACGACGCGCGCGGTCTTCCTCGAGACGCCGACCAACCCGTTGCTGCGGGTGATCGATCTCGAGCCGGTCGCGACGGTCTGCAAGGCTGAAGGTCTCGCGTTGATCGTCGATTCGACGTTTGCGTCGCCGGTCAATTTTCGCCCGCTGGAGCACGGTGCCGATCTGGTCATTCACTCGGCGACGAAGTACCTGAACGGCCATACCGACGTCATCGCCGGGGCCGTGGCGGGGACCGATCAGGTGGTCGAAGAAGTTCGCCGCTTGATGCAGGTATGGGGACAGGCGATCGATCCGTTCGCCGCCTGGCTCATCGATCGCGGGATGCGCACCCTGCCCGTGCGCGTGCACCGCCACAACGAAATCGGCCTCGCGGTCGCCGAGTGGTGCGCGAAACAGGATGCCATCGCGCGCGTGCACTACCCGGGATTGCCGTCGCACCTCGATCACGAGCTCGCGAAACGGATCCTCGGAGGCTTCGGCGGCATGCTCGGCATCGAGCTGAAAGGCGGCGTGCGGGCCGCCGAGCGGTTCCTCAAGGCGCTGACGATCGCGACCCACGCGCCCAGTCTGGGTGGTGTGGAGACGCTGGTCTCGGAGCCGCGGCTCACCTCCCACGCGAGTCTCACGGCGGAACAGCGCGCGCAGGCTGGCATACCGGACGGATTTCTGAGATTTTCCCTGGGACTGGAGGATCCCGATGACCTCATCGCGGACTTCGCCCAGGCCCTGGCGCGACACTAGATGATCAAGTTCACGAACGTCTTCAAGGCCTTCCCCAAGGGTGGCCTGGCGCTCAAGGATGTCTCCTTCCACGTGGCCAAAGGGGAGTTTGCGTTCCTCACCGGCCACTCCGGCGCCGGCAAGTCGACCGTCATGAAGCTGATCTACGCCGACGAGCGCCCCACGTCCGGCGAGGTGCGCGTCTCGGGCTACAACGTGAACGAGATGCGACCGCGCGACGTCCCCATGCTGCGCCGCAGGCTCGGCATCGTGTTCC
>Ga0209375_1001017_pt1 | contig 22096 bp, 19 predicted proteins | sample GraSoiAngelo_131_FD_185888 | JGI IMG/M metagenome (GOLD analysis project Ga0209375, IMG submission 185888) | Grasslands soil microbial communities from the Angelo Coastal Reserve, California, USA - 14_0929_02_30cm (SPAdes) (version 2) | ecosystem: Environmental > Terrestrial > Soil > Grasslands ... | reverse complement strand
GTTTTTGACGCGAGCGAGCTCATCGTGGCGCCGGGATTTATCGATCTTCACGCGCATTTACGTGAACCGGGGCAGGAATCTTCCGAAACCATAGAGACGGGAACGCGGGCGGCGGCGCGCGGGGGATTCACCGCCGTTTGCTGCATGCCGAACACGAGGCCGGTAAATGACAATGCTTCGGTGACGCGATTCATCCTGGATCGCGCGAAGGCGGGCGGGAGCGTGCGCGTCTGGCCGATTGGCGCGGCGTCCGTGGGAAGCAATGGCGAGGCGATTGCGGAAATCGCGGGGATGAAGGAAGCGGGGATCGTGGCAGTTTCCGATGATGGGAAACCGATCGCGACGGCGAAGCTGACGCGGCAGGTAATGGATTATTGCCGGTCGCTGGACCTGCCGGTGATTGAACATTCGGAAGACGTTTCGCTGGCTGCCGGCGCGGTAATGCGCGAAGGAGTGACTTCGACGCGGCTGGGATTGCGCGGGATGCCGGCGGCGGCGGAGTCGGTTTGCGTGACGCGCGACGTCCAGCTTGCGGAATTGACCGGGGCGCGGCTACACGTGGCGCATCTTTCGGCGAAAGCTTCGTTGGAGCAGGTCCGATGGGCGAAGTCGCGCGGGCTGCGCGTGAGCTGCGAAGTGACGCCGCATCACTTTACTTTGATTGACGAGGACGTGCAGTACGATTCGAAGTTCAAGATGAATCCGCCGCTGGCGGCGCGGGAGGACCGCGAGGAGCTGCTCGCCGGCTTGGCGGACGGAACGGTGGATGCCATTGCCACGGATCATGCACCGCACGAGCCAGCGCTGAAAGACGTGGAGTTCGATCGCGCACCGTTTGGGATCCTGGGATTCGAAACGGCGCTGGCGCTGGCACTGGAACAATTGGTGCACAGCGGGAGAATTCCCCTGATGCGGATGGTGGAGCTATTCACGGCTGGCCCGGCGCGCGTGCTGGGCATTGAACGAAAGGTCGCCGCAAGCCAGCCCAGCGACCTGACCATTTTTTCGGTGAACCACTCCTGGACCTACCATTTGAAAGAATCGCCGAGCAAGTCGCGCAATTCGCCGTTCGATGGGCGGGCTTTCAAAGGCGGGCCGATAGCGACCGTCGTCGCCGGGCGCGTCGTTCATAAACAATAAGAAAACAAACGCAGAGACACATAGACCGCAGAGAAGTGCGCTGGCGGTCTTCGCACCAGCGCGTTCAAGTCTCAGTGGGCGGCGGGTTCGGCGGCGGGGTGCATGCCGTGCTGGGGGACTTCGTGGATACCGCGAGCAGGCGGCTCGATGCGCTGGCGGTAAAAATGATCGAGCGGAACACGGCCCTTGCCGATCGGGTAGCCCTTTTCGATGGCTTTCGTGACGTAGGCCTTCGCCAGCGTGGCCGCCTCGAACAGAGGGCGGCCAGCGGCAAGTTGCGCGGCAAATGCGGAAGCAAACGTGCAGCCCGTGCCGTGCAAGGTTTCTTCCTTCACACGGTCACCGGCGAGTTGGAAGATTTCCGTGCCGTCAAAAAGCACGTCGTTGGCGCGCTCCATGTGGCCACCTTTGATGATGACGGCGCGAGCGCCCATCTCCACGATCTTGCGAGCGGCGGCTTCCATGTCCGCGACGTCTTTGATGGTCATGCCGGTGAGGACTTCGGCCTCCGGAACATTCGGAGTGATGACGCTGGCGCGCTTGAGGAGTTCGGTGGCGACGTACTTGATGCCGGCGGCGTCGAGGAGCTCCGCGCCGCTCGAAGATTTCATGACCGGGTCGTGCACGACGTGGGCAAACTTGTGGGCGTCAAGGAATTCCGCGACCACGACGGCGTTGCCGCGGTTGCCGAGCATTCCGATTTTTACCGCGGCGATATCGCAATCCTTTACGAGCGCTTCAAGTTGCGCGCGCAATTCCGCGCTGGGCGTGTTATGGACGGTTTCGACGCCTTGCGTGTTCTGGACAGTAAGAGAAGTGATCGCGGCGACGCCGTAGCAGCCGTGCGCGGCAAACGTTTTTAAGTCAGCGGCGGTGCCGGCGCCGCAAGAAGGGTCAAAACCCGCGATCGTCAGCAGGATTGGCGGCGCTGGGTGGCCGTGCCCGTTCGTGCTCATCGTTTCTTTTTACTCCAACGACGAAAATAGCCGGTCTCGTCACTGAAACGGACCGGCAACTGCGAATGTACGCGCGCGGAATGGTCAACGCAAGAACAATTTTAAGGTTTGAGAGCGAGCTTGAGCATGCGCCGCCATCTTTCGGAAGGTTGACCGAGAAAAGCCTCTCCTTAGATGCGTGAACTCGAACTTACGGGAAGAGGCCGCGGATGAGAGTGGCTTCGGAGACGCGGCCAACCGCGAGGATCATGGCACCGGCGCGCGGGGGAACGTGATGCTTGCGCATGGTGTCCACCATTTCGTGGAAGGCACGGACCATGATTTTCTGCAGGCGCGCATTGACTTCGGCGACGTCCCACATCAACCCTTCCTGGTTCTGGACCCATTCGAAGTAACTGACGGTAACTCCGCCGGCGTTGGCAAGAATGTCCGGCAGCACGATGACGCCGCGGCGTGCCAGGATTTCATCGGCGTGCGGCGTAGTGGGGCCGTTAGCGGCTTCGGCGACGATACGGGCTTTGACGGCTTCGGCGTTGTTGAGAGTAATGACATTCTCGAGCGCCGCGGGAACCAGGATGTCGCACTTCATGGTAAGCAGCTCGTCGTTGGTGATGCGCGAAGCGCCAGGCATGCCCACGACGGTGCCGGAACGCTCCTTGTACCGAATCGCTTTGATGGGATCGATGCCGCGGGAATTGGTGACGCCGCCGCGAGTGTCACTGAGCGCGACGATTTTTGCCTTCTTTTCGGAGAAGAGGCGCGCGGCGGTTGCGCCGGCGTTGCCGAATCCCTGAATGGCTACGGACGCTCCACGCAGAGAAATCTTCTTTAGCTTGCAGGCTTCTTCAACGACGTAGAGCAAGCCGCGCGCCGTCGCTTCCCCGCGCCCCTCGGAGCCGCCGATAGAGACAGGCTTACCTGTGACGACTCCGTGCGCCGAGTGGCCGACGGTCATGGCGTACGTGTCCATGATCCAGGCCATCGTCTGGGCATCGGTATAAACGTCCGGGGCGGGAATGTCCTGCGACGGACCGATGATGGGCAAAATCTCACTGGCGTAACGCCGCGTCATGCGCTCGAGCTCGCTCTTGGACATGCGCTTGGGGTCGCAGATGACGCCACCCTTGGCTCCGCCAAAGGGAACGTTCACCGTGGCGGTCTTCCAGGTCATCCAGGCTGCCAGCGCCTTTACTTCATCGAGAGTCACGTTGGGATGAAAGCGGATGCCGCCTTTTCCTGGCCCGCGAGACACGTTGTGCTGCACGCGGTAGCCGGTGAACACCTTCACTTGGCCGTTGTCCATCTTTGTAGGCAAGGAAACTTCCAGCACGCGCTTAGGAGTGCGCAAAATCAGCCGCAAGCCGAGGTCGAGCTTCAGAAATTCGGCCGCCATGTCGAACTGAATCTGGGCGATGCGAAATGGATTCAGGTCCTCGCGGGGAGCGATGCGGGGCACCATGGGAGGTGCGCCTATCTGTCTTGTCGGGGCTGTGGGCTTTGCGACCGTGGCCATCGGCGTCGGTCCTTTCGTCTACTCGATTTGTCTAAGAAACGCTTCTTTCACTTGGCCCAAGTTCGGTTCTTCGAAATTCCGCTTATCCGTTCGCGGCAAACTTCCTCGAATTAACGGCATACGCATCGCGGCAGGCAGCCGAACAAAAGTGTACGAGTTCGTTTCCGTTGCGGAACGGAATGGAACGCGTTTCCTCCACGTGCATTCCACATACGGGATCGCGTACCAGTCGGCGCGCACTAGATGGGATTGCGCCACCGGCATCAGCGGCCTGCGAGCCAGGAGCCTCCTCATTCCGGAGGACGCCACCGACGATACGGCGCAGGAGCCGCAATCCCCAGGAGAGGACGAGCAGCCAGAACAGAAATCTCACGATGCGAGCAAGAAAGATCATCTCAATGATTGTGAGCTAAACGGCCGATTTTGGCTAATCACCCTCGATGGGGCCGTGAGGGGAGTGTAAGCAAGGCGAAAAGGGTGCGTCAAACGAAAAGGTGTGATTTCAAGAGGTTGCGAGGCGAATGGAATAGGGGCGGGAAACGCCAAAAAGCGTCAAAACCAACTTAAGATAAAGATAATAAAAGACTTAGGCGCATCGTAAACCCTTCCACAGGCTGACGGAAGTGAGGCGAAGAAAATCCTCGATTATGTGGAGGGAATGCGGTCGATGCCCATGTATGGGCGCAGAACTTCAGGAATCAATATCGAGCCATCTGGCTGCTGATAGTTCTCCACAACAGCGATCCACGTGCGGCCGACGGCTAGTCCGGAACCGTTCAGGGTATGAACGAAGTCGCTTTTGCCGCCGGATTTTGGCTTAAAGCGGATACCGGCGCGACGCGCTTGAAACGCTTCGCAGTTGGAGCAGGAAGAAATCTCGCGAAATTCGTTGCTTGAGGGTAGCCAGACCTCGATGTCGTACGTTTTGGACGACGCAAAACCCATGTCGCCAGTACAAAGCAGGACCGTGCGGTAGTGGAGGCCGAGTTTCTGGAGAATGACCTCCGCATTTCTTACCAGAGATTCGTGCTCTTCGTAGCTTTTGTCCGGATGCGTGAATTTGAAGAGCTCAACTTTTTGGAATTGATGTTGACGAAGGATTCCGCGCGTGTCCTTTCCGGCGGCGCCCGCTTCGGAGCGGAAGCAGGCCGTCCACGCGGTGACGTGGATGGGGAGTTTTTCCTCCGGGATGGTTTCGTCCCGGTACAGATTGTGGAGCTCGACTTCCGAAGTGGGAGTCAGCCAGAAGTCGGTGTTTTCGATCTTGAAAAGGTCGGCGGCAAATTTCGGCAACTGCCCCGCTCCGGTTAGCGAGGCAGTGTTCACCAGGAAGGGCGGCAGGATTTCCGTGTAGCCGTGTTCTCGTGTGTGTACATCGAGGAAAAAATTCGCGAGGGCGCGTTCGAGACGTGCTCCCCAGCCTTTGTAAACGGCAAAGCGCGCGCCAGTAATTTTCGTGGCGACAACGAGGTCAAGGATGCCGGCACGCTCGCCGACTTCCCAATGCGGCTTAGGCGCAAAATCAAACTTAGGAGGCGCACCCCAACGGCGGACTTCTTTGTTATCAGCGGCGCTTGTGCCCACGGGCACGGACGAATGTGGAATATTGGGGATGGTGAGGAGAAGTTCGCGCTGCGTGGCGTCGAGTTCGGCGATGCGCTCGTCGGATTGCTTGACGCGCTCGGAAACCTGCTTCATTTCGGCAATGAGGGAATCAGCGTTTTTCTTCTCTTTCTTCAGGCGGGCGATTTCCTCGCTGGCTTTATTGCGCTGCGCCTTGAGTTGCTCGGTTGCGGTGATGAGTTCGCGGCGCTCTTTGTCGAGCTTGCGAAAGGCGTCCAAGTCAAGCGCGGTGCTACGCCTTTTCGCCATTTCGGCAAAGACATCAAGATGATCTCTGAAATAGTTCAGGTCATGCATGGCGTTGGAAGGATATCGTAATCCGCACGAGCCTTATAGCTTCAGGTTACCGACTCAGGGGTGCCGCGGGCCACTTTGACGACGGAGGTTCTTAGTGCTCCGGAAGATGCAAGATGAAATCTCCCAATAAGGCATTAAACCGGCCTGGGTCATCGACAAACAACGCGTGACCGGCATCTTCGAAGAGTTCGACGTGCGCGGCAGGAATGGCCGCAACAATCGGGTCGGCAGCCATGCCCTTCAACTGGGCTTGGCACATCACGAGAACAGGCCGATCGACCTTAGCCAGGGCGGGACGCCAGTCCGCGCGGGCGATGGAGCTGACGCTGGCAGCGATGGCGCTGTCCGAGGGCATCTTCAGAGAAGCTGCGACCACGCGTTGGATGTATTCCTCTGGCTGGGCCTTCTTATACATGCTACGCACAAACTTCTCCGTGAATTCGCGGCGGTTGGTCTGGACTTGCTTGTACATTCCAACCATGGTGGTGATGAATTGGGGGTCTTGCTTGTCCCACGCAAACCCATCTACGAGGACATAGCCGCGGACGCGGCTCCCGCCAAATTGCTCGGCGTAAGTGAGCAATTCCGGGACCCCTAGCGACCAGCCGACAAGGACAACGCGATCAAGCTTGAGATGTTCTAGAAGTTCCCTTATGTCCTGCGCACGGCGCTCGCAAGAGTTGCCGTCCGTGGGCTTGTCCGAGTCACCTTGCGATCTGGGGTCGAGGGCCACGACATGAAAGTGGTCGGCAAAGTACTTGAATTGCGGGTCCCAGATCCAAGCTGGCATGCTCCAGCCCGGTTCGAAAAAGATGGCCGGCCCGTTGCCGGCCTCCAGATAGTGCAGCTTTACTCCATCGCTGGTTTTGAAGGAGCCGTCCTTGCCTTCCGCGCCCACAACGAGGGTGGGTATCAGCAAGAACGGCAACAAATGAAGAATTTTACGCAACACGAGGCACCTCGCTCATCAACTCCATGATATTCCAAATGGTCGAGCAATGGACATTTCTACAAGAACGGCCAGGAGGATAAAAATGGAAACAAGATGATCGCGAAGTGCGTCAGCAGGAAGTACTTCCGTACCACAACGACGCCGGCGGCGGGGAGCGGGAAGTACTGGAGAGAATGAACCCGGCGAGCTATCGACCGAAGAATCTGTAGAGAACAAACTGGTCAAGTAGTCGGGAGTTGTTTGGGTTTTCTGGAGTGAAGGCCACTTCTTTGCTCCTGTATGTCGTCCCGCTGCTCGCGAGCGCAGCTGGACGGCAGAAAAACCAGGCTGACTTCGGATTACTTTTTCCTCCATTCCCACGCCCGAGCGGCCGGTCCCCCCATCGGCCGCTCATTTTTTTGCGGTCGAAAACGCGAGTCCCAGCAATATTCGGGACCTGACTTCCAGTCTGGGAATCAGTTTCTGATAGCTGCCGGGTACCAAGCCGAGGCGACCGGGTAAACGGTTTCCGAACTCCACGACAATCGCTTGCCGAATCAACTGTTTCTTCGCGGATGCTGGAAAATGAAAAAGGGGGCTGGTGCAAGCCCCCTTTTTGTAATTGACGCCCCAAACCGGTAACCGAGTCGAGGATCGGTTCCGGCCACCCCGGGAAGCCAATCTTTTTATGTTACAAACCAGAGAGCAAACCGCGTGCCAGCGGTGAGCATTCCACAGGAGACTTCAGAGTCGATTGAAAGTACAGCGTTTAGCAAAAGGGCCGCCCAAGGGAAGCTAATGTTACACAGACCAATTCTACAAAATCTCACAGAATACCCACCCTAACTCTCCATTCTTTGGGAGCGTATCTACTGGTTTTCCCTGTGCCGGATTTGCGGCCGGCCCCCAACGGCGACTATGGATGGGAAGAACTAAACTGAAGCGAACTTGAGAATATCGATATTGTGGATCTCTCGCGAAACTCATCGGTCCAATTCATGTAAGCGGTTACGGAGAAAGGGGCTGATTTCGCACAATGCGCACCTGGCTCTTAGACTCCCCCGGTTGATCCCATCGCGAGACTGCGTTGATAGCGGCGCCATAGCAGCCAAGCCGGAAACGACAGGATCATCCGCCATAGCGACAGAGCTGGACCAGACTCGGCGAAAAACAACACGATGGCAAGGAGGCTTTGGAAGGCGGTGCGAAAGCCGTCGACGAGCGCGTTGCGAAGTTGGATGGCAACGGAGGGAGCAGGAGTAGTGAGCTCCGCCTTGTACTCTTCGGCAAGTTTCAGGTCGATGGTGGCGAAGTTGACGCGGTGCTCCAGCGTTTGCTGCTCGGCTTCCATTTGCTCGATTTCGCCGCGAACGCGCGCCGATTCCTTTTCCACTTCGAGGATTTCCTTAATCGGCCCGCCGCGCTGTCGAAGCACGTCATTAAGGCGCGCCTCCGTGTTACGCGAGTTCTTCAACCGCGCAAGCAAATCCACGTGTTGCTGAGTGACTTCCTCGCCCGCTTGTGATTCGTGGGTGACATGACCGAGCTTCTTCAACGCGGCTAGGCACGCGTCAAGTTGATCTGCAGGAACACGCAATGAGGCAATCAACACGCGCTCGGAACCGTTTTCGGCACTCGCGGAAAGGCGTCCCACAAAACCTTTGTGGCGCGCAAGAATTCGATCCATTTCTTCTCGGGCTTCGTCCAGTCTTTTGACAACAAGCCTTAGCTCTGCAGTGCGCGCGATCATGGGAGAAGTCTCGGCCACTTGTCGAGCGATCTCTTGCTCTTCAAGCACCTGATGACCTAGTCCTTGCGCCTTGTCTGGCAAACTGGGGCCACCAAGTTCAGCGCCATCCGCAAAAATCGCGCCTGTTTCATTCGTAGAAAAATGGCGGTAGCCCCCCTTGCCAGGCTCGATGGGGGTAGCCTGAATTGCGTAACCTCCCCGACTGTCACGGCCACCGGCCGGGGTTGTTTGATAGGTGAACTGATATCCAGACTTTCGGCCCCCCGCTAAAGTGGGGTCAACAAGGCCGGCAGCATTTTCTGTGGGCGCGCCGCTAGACGGTGGCCCGAAGCTCTTGAGTGAAGGTGGATAATGTCCGTACACGCCTGAATATATGTTGGCTGCTGTATTAAGAACTCTCAGGGATCCAACGGCGCTAGACTCGTTGGCCGCCATTCTTGAACGGAGGAGATTCGGGGTCGTGATCGCCAGAAAGAGAACTAGCGCCGCAAGACTGGAAGCCGCACCTAGGACAAACCGAAGAGATGTGAAGGGCCGCGATATGACACTGCCCAACACAGGCCAGCCGTCTGTAAGTTTCTTCTGTGTCGCCAGAACGACTCGCGCGGTAGAGCGTTCGGGGACAGTCTCGACCTGCCAGACAGCCATTTGAACCGACAAATCACGGAGTTCGCTGACGAGCGCGGTGCATTCGGGGCATTGGCCGACGTGGGCGGAGACTGATTGAGTGCGATCCGCGGAGAGTTCGCCATCGACGAAGGCCATGATTTCGTCAGGAGCCAAGGGATGTTCCGTTGTCGTCATGCATTTTCTCCTTTCTTTGTGATTTGCCGCAGAGCGCCGTGTGTCCTGGATTCGGCGGGCGGCTCGAGCAAATTACGCAGCGCGGTGCGCGCGCGGAAAAGACGCGAGCGAACCGTGTTCAGGGGAAGCTGCAAGAGGTCGGCGATTTCGGCGTAGCTCAACTGCTCAAATTCACGGAGCATAAGGACTTCTCGATCGACAGGATCTAGCTTTTCGACGGCCCGGCGCACCCACAATGCGGACTCGGTGGCATCCTGCCTGGAAGGATCGGGAGCAGAGTTTCTATGACCAAAAAAAGTGGAGCGGAAGGCGGCCTTGCGGCGATAGGCGCGCAGTATCTTGAAGCCGATGGCGTAGAGATACGCGCGAAAGAGAGCACGCGGCTGGTAGCGAGTCGCGGCGCGCAGCAGAGCGAGAAACGTCTCCTGGGTGAGTTCCTCCGCGTGGGTGGGTTCGGTGAGGCGGCGGCGAAAAAACCCGTAGATGGGCTGCTTGTACCGGGAGAAGAGTTCCGTAAACGCCTCCGAAGAACCCTGCGAAAAGCCAGCATGAGCCGTTCGTCGCTGATGCCCGTGTGGGAGAATACGGGCGCGCCTTGAGGATTCGGTTGGCTGCTGGGCGTTTCGTCCATGGCGTGTCGAGGAAGGGCCTCCGAGTTTAGAACGAGCGCCGGCAGTGCGTCTTGCATGGTAAGCCGCCTGAGTCCTTCACTAAGTGTAATGTCGCGGGGCGGCTAAAAGTTCCAGGGACCAGGGAAGAAAAAGATAACGCAGAGGCACTGGGAAGGCAGAGATCTCGCAGAGATGAGGAGCTTACGCGCCGATGGAGGAGCGGAGAGCGTTGGCGAGGGACTCGCTGAAACGCTGGACGTCGGCTTCGTGTTCGGCTTCGACCATGACGCGGGCGAGCTGCTCGGTGCCGGAATAGCGAAGGATGACGCGGCCATTGTCTCCAAGCGCGGATTGGGCTTCGGCCAAGGCGCGGGAAACTTCCGGGAGGGTTTCGAGCGGCGGTTTCGAGCGCACCTTCACGTTGACGATGAGCTGCGGATAATCCTTGAGGCCTTCCACCAGCGATTCGATCTTGCCATGCAGGGAGACCAGCGAGGCAATCTTTGCAGCCGTAAGCAAGCCGTCGCCGGCTGGGCTGTCGTCGAGAAAAATGATGTGGCCGGACTGTTCGCCTCCCAGCACGTTACCGCTGCGAAGCATTTCCTCAAGAACATAGCGGTCACCGACGGCGGCGCGCGCCAGCACAATGTTTTCGCGGGCAAGCACGCGCTCGAGACCCAGGTTGGACATGGAAGTGGCCACGACGCGGTCGCCTTTGAGCTTATTCTGAGATTTGAGGAAGCGCGCGGCGGCCAGAAGCACGCCGTCGCCATTCACCACTTTTCCGGATTCGCAGACGAAGAGCGCGCGGTCGGCATCACCGTCGAAAGCCACACCGAGGCGCGCCTTTTCGGCAACAACGCGTTTCTGCAAACCCTCCAGGTGAAGCGACCCGCAGCCGGCATTGATGTTGCGGCCATCAGGTGAAACGCCCATGGCAATCGCATCGGCTCCGAGCGAGCGAAACAATTCCGGGCCGAGCTTGTAAGCCGCTCCATTGGCGCAATCGAGAACGATCCGAAAACCACTGAGTTTTGCGCCGGGGATGAAGCGCTTCCGCAAAAAGGCGAGATATTCCGCATCAAGGGATTCATCGGCAGTGAGCGGCGGCAGATTCTTGGGCGCTGCTTCCGATCGGTGCTTCAAGATGCCTGCTTCCAGCTCCTCCTCGACGGCGTCCGGAAATTTCATCCCCGCGTGCGAAAACAATTTCACGCCGTTGTCTTGAAAGGGATTGTGCGATGCGGAGATGACCACGCCGGCGTGAAAATCACCCTGGCGAACCAGGCAGGCGACGCCCGGAGTGGTAATCACGCCGGCAAAAGCAACCCGGGCTCCGGCCTGCGCGAGACCCGCCGCAAGTAAAGAGGCGATGTGCGCGCCGGATTCGCGCGTGTCCATGCCGATCAGGACCCGTGCCGCGCCATGTTCGCGCTTGAGATATGCTCCAAGCGAGCGTCCGGTGGCATAGAGAGTGGCATCGTCGAGCGGAGGCGTGCCCGGGACCCCGCGTATCCCGTCGGTTCCAAAAAACTCTTTGGCCATGGGAAAAAGCCTGTCTCTCCAGTGTGTGGTCGGGGCCTGGTCGGGGCCAATTCCCGCGTGGAAGACCGCACAAATCTTAGCACACGCAAAACTGCCGCTTTACCTACCGGCTCTGCGCATGCCCATTGCATAACCGGAGGGTACATGAGCTCGCAAACGTTTTGCAGGAATGTGTTAACGTGTAGCACCGGAGCCGCTCGTGTCCGCCACACAAACGCCGCCATCGATCGTTCGCTTTACCAGTTCCAACTTCAGCATGCGCGTGATTGCGGCGGCTATTATTCTGCTCTTCTTCTACTACGCCGCGGGCGTGGTGATCACCCTGCTACTTTCGATTTTGCTGGCCTATTTTCTCGATCCGGCGGTGGAGTTCCTGGAAAGAATGAGTCTGCCTCGAACGCTTGGCGCGATGGTCATGGTGCTGATCCTGATCGCCGTGCTGGTCGCGGGGGGCTACGGGCTTTGGACCCGGACTGCGGACTTCGCGGAAAACTGGCCGAAATACAGCACGGTCCTTCGGCAGGCAGCAGGAGCTGTGGAAGGCAAAATAAAAGGGATTGAAGGCCAGGTTTCACAAATCGCAACGGATCCGGGAGCGTCCTCCGCGGCAACGGTGCGGGCGGAACCTACGATTGTTCGCACGCTGATCTTCCGCGGCATCGGCTCGCTGTACGCGCTCTTTCTGGAAATCACCTTCATGCCCTTCCTGGTTTTCTTCATGCTCGCTGAGAAACGAGAACTTTGGCACGGAACATTGCAGCTTTTTCCCGCCTCGCGGAGGACGCAGGTCAAGGAAACGCTGGAGGATTTGCGCGACGTCTTGCGTGATTACCTTGCGGGGATGAGCATCGTGACGCTGGTCGTGATTGCGTCCAGCAGCCTGTTTTTCTGGGTCATCGGGATGGAGTATCCCGTTCTCACAGGAATCGCTTCCGGGATCCTGAACATGGTTCCATACATCGGAGCAGTGATGGCCTGGCTGCCGGCCTTTCTCATCGCGCTGGCGAAATGGAAAACGCTGGGGGAATTCGTGCTGATTGCGGCGACACTGACTGCCATCCACGTTTTGGCGATCAATTTGGTGGCGCCTAAATTGGTGGGCCGCCGGGTGCGCCTGAATGCCGTGGCCATCACCATTGCACTGCTGTTCTGGGGCTGGGTATGGGGAGGCATGGGGCTGGTTCTGGCAATTCCTATCACCGCAGCTTTGCGCGTGATTTGCGATCACACCGAATCGTGGAAACCGATCGGGCGCTGGCTCAGCGCTTGAAACAACGGGACGAGCGGTGAGCGTTTTACCGCTTCGGTTCGGCCGAGCGGTAATTCCGATCGAGGTAAAAACTGTGAATCATACGACTGTGTGGTCCCTGGCTGCTCTGCCGTTTCTGGCGATGGCCGCGCCTGGAGCCGGCGCGTGGGGTTGCAAAGGTCACCAAACGGTGGCCCTGATCGCGGAGAAGCACCTGACACCGGAAGCCCGGCAAATGGTTCAGCAACTTCTCGGCGACAACCCGATTGATCCGAAGCTGAAGCGTTGGTGCGGCAATGCCACGACGGACCTGATGGTGGACGCCTCTACTTGGCCCGATGATGTGCGCAACGAGCGCAAGAACGGGCCTTGGCATTACATCGACATTCCTCGGGGCCAGCACAAGAGCGATTTAGCAGCGTATTGCGGCGCTGAAGGATGTGTGACACGCGCGATCGAAGAGCAGCGCGCCATCCTGAAGGACAAGTCCGCAGATTCCCTGAAGCGCGCCGAAGCAATCCGTTATCTCATCCACTTTGTCGGCGATATGCATCAGCCGCTGCACGCCATCACCAATGCCGATAACGGCGGAAACTGCGTGCCCGTGAAATATCTTCACCATGAACCGCTGCCCAACTCGCTCCATCCGGAACGTGATGATTATTCACCCAATCTTCATCAGGTCTGGGACACGGAAATTGTGGAACGCGACATGGAAGTCTCCTATCCGTTCCGTTACGCCGACGAACTACACGAAAAGTTTCACGCCGAAATCGCCGCATGGGAAGCTGCCGGCATCCATGTGGAAAACTGGGCCTGGGAGAGCCATGAGCGGGCGGAGACCGGCGTATACGATGCTTTCCCGGAGAAAATTGCCATCGAACCGGACAGGAAATTGAAAAGCTGCGCCGAAGACAACCACATGGGAAAAAGGATGTTTGAGAAGCATCTCGCCATCGGCGAGGCGTATCAAGCCAGCGCCGCAAAAGTAGCGCAGACGGGCTTGGCGGAAGCGGGCGTGCGTCTGGCGATGATTCTGAACGATGCCGCCAAGGCTTCGAACTAGGGTTTTTACATCACGGTTTCGCTGCGGGAGATTCTGCCACCGGAACTGACACGCTAAGCGATTTGAGATAGCGCACCAATTGCCAGCGCTGAGGTTCCGGAAGTTTCGACCAGACCGGCATCTTCTTTCGAACCACGCCATTGGTCAACAGCCAGAAAAGAGCTCCGGGCGTTGCGTTCTGCACTTCTGGAGCGCGAAGACTTGGAGCTTTGCGCGAGCCTTCGGCGGATTTGCCGTGGCATTCCGCGCAGTGTTGTTCAAATAGGACGGCGCCTGCAGCAGCAGCGTTTGGATCATTCTCCAGCGGGTTTGAGCGCTCCCGGGCTTTCTGGGGCGCCTTTTGCAATTCCGCGTAGATAGCTGGATCGTATTTTGGCGTTGGGCTGGCGGACGATTTATCTGAATTTTGGCTCTGTCCAAGGACAACAGAAACCGCAAGGAGCAAAACGCAAACGGCGAGAGCTGCTCCAAAGGCTTTCACTGGCGCCCTCCAAAGAGCCGGCTGACCATGGAACCGAAGCCGGTTATTTCCCGCGAGACGCCCCAGCGCATGAGGAACTGGTGGCTGTTGTGGTTCAAACCAAAGCCCGGCGAAATCCTCAACGTCCAGCCGGAGGGCAAATTCCAGCCGAGCACAGGCGCAAGATAATGTGACGTATCGTGAAGGCCAAAACTATGCCGGTCACCGAGGCCGCCATACATTTCGACACCGGCGACAAAGTTTTGCGGACAGAGATTGCAGCGCTTTGCCGAAGCCTTCAACGCGAGCGGGCGGCTGGCGCCGAGAGCATAGCCAAATTCCCACGGTGAATTCGAAAGATCCTTGGCCGCAAGCGTGTTCTGGGTAAAGTTCCAGCCTTTGAATGTGCTGGAGAGGATGAGTTTCAACTCGATTTCGTGGATATGCTCTCTGCGGGCCTCCGCGTTCGAGACGAGGAAGTCTGATTCCACGTCATGGCCTTCGCCTTCCTTGAAGATCTTGTCAGCGCCGTTTTTGTTTTCATACTCCACATAGAGAATGGGATTGATGAAGTGCTCGCGCTTCAGCGGCCGGAAGCGATTCTCCCAGCGGAAACCGGTGAACACCGTGCTGTCGTTAAAGGTGGTCTGACCGTCCAGGTAAAACTCTGTGGTCCACCAGGCGGTCGCCCCGTATTCAAACTCGGCCCAGTAGGCGTGGAAGCTGTTACCGCCCCGCTGGGTGCCAACAGTGGAGAAATACTCGATCTCAAGGTTGCCGGGCTCTTCCAGATAGTGATCGTAGGCCACAAAATACGGGCTTTCCTGAGCAAGGGCCGGGGAAGTAGAGCAAAAGGAAAGTAGAAAAACCCAGAAAGAACTACACAGACCAAGGCGATAAGTCGAGACCACAGAGTCTCCTTGCAAGTAATTTGCAACAATCAATTCAGACTAACTTAGTCCGATATAACTTGCAACTTGTTATCATCTGGACGTCACTTTTGCGACCCCCTTTTTCGATCCCCGTGCGGGACGTGGCGAGGATTACAGATGACGAATGAGCTCTTGTGCTTCGCGTTTACCGTTGTAGAATTTGGAGAATCCTGCTGCGGCTGTTTACGCAGCCCTGGATCGTCCGTTGGCACGACCCTCTCGCCCGTGGAAGACCTCTTCAGGGGGATGGCGGAGCAGGTCGCACAGCGCATCGAGAACGGACTGCACACAGACGACGGGAGGACCGCCGCTGAACTCATCGAGGCCGCGGACCAACAACTTTACAGACGCAAGAGAACGGAAAATAAGGGGTTGGCGTCGGCCGTAGGACGAATCCTCCATACAAAAAAAGCTGGGCGTTGACACATCGGAGTTAGCGCGCCATCCTTTGCGGTATTCCATCTGACCCGCACATGAGGAGGCCACTTTGGACTCTGCAAAGCTGGTGCTCGCGCTGCTCGACGAAGGCTACGAAAAAAAGACCTGGCATGGACCGAATCTAAAGCAATCCATCAAAGGAGTGACTGCAAAACAAGCAGCGTGGCGCCCGAGGCCAGGACGGCACAACATTTGGGAAGTCATGCTCCATGCCGCGTACTGGAAATATGCTGTGCGGCGAAGAATCGAAGGCGGGAAGCGCGGTTCGTTCGTGCTTAAAGGAAGCAATTTCTTTGCCCGCCCCGAAAAAGGCAGATTGAACGAGGCAGCTTGGAGTGCGGACAAAGAGTTGCTAGCGCGGGAACACCGTGCATTGCTTGCCACGGTGGCAAAATTATTGCGCACAGCGAGAGCCGCAAAATTTGTACCTCAACTGTACGGCATCGCCTATCACGACATTTATCATGCCGGGCAAATCCGGCTGCTCCGCCGGCTGATGTACCGCTGATCAGCGCGTGAGCTTCCGCAGGGACTGGACGGGAGAGAATATGTCCCGGGCGTTCTGGAAAAGTCGAATGGCCGCGATCCCCGCGGCACCCGCAGCAAGACAATCGGGGGCGTTCTCCAGCGTAATTCCGCCGATGGCAAGCACCGGAATGGAAACCGCGCGGCAGACTTCTCCGAGACGCTCAAGGCTCTGCGGCGCACCGAACGCGGCCTTTGATGGCGTCGTGAAAATGGGGCCAAAAAAGAGATAATCGGCGCCATCGCTCGCCGCTGATCTCGCGGCTTCCAGAGAGTGACAGGAAGCGCCAATGAGGAAATCTTGGCTGGGGATTACGGCGTTCACAAGCCGCCTTGCTTCGGACGGCGGAAGACTCTTCTCTCCAAGATGCACACCGCCGGCACGCTCCGAAAGAGCAACGTCGAGCCGATCATTTACAAGAATGCGGGCAGAGGCGCCGTTGCGCGCCGGGGACTTCGCGGCGCGTAGCAAAACTTCTTGCGCGAGCGAGGTGCAGTCTCTTCCGGAAAGATCTTTCTCTCGGATCTGAATCCAATCGACGCCTGCCCTTGCTGCGGCCTGGATCTTCGACAATAGAGTTTCTCGTGCTTTCCCAAGTTCGAAGTCGGGAAGGCTGCGTCGGTCGGTGACGTAACAGAGGAGCGGGTCGCGGGCTGAGTTATTGATGCGGGACACGATCAGGCCCCGGGCGCGAACCAATCCAGCCAATTGCCAGAAGGATATCCAAAACCCCCACGCCGCTTACCGCGCCGCGAAAGGACGGATGAAGCAGGATAGGCATGAGCGAAGGGTAATGGCTGAGAAAAAAATTCTGCTCCCAATAGCCGGACCACGGCAAATAGAGAAGCATTGCGCCCATTTCAAACGCAAGAACGACCAGCAGTGCGCGATAAAACCGGTTCATGATTCAGCGAAGTTCCGTCCGTCGGGAATGGTTCAGGATCGGCGTATGGGCTTCTGAAGGGCGGCAATACGCTCGGCCACATCACGATAGTCGATGTTCATCGCGTAGACCTGGGAGAAACTCTTCAACGCCGCTCCAGGCTCGCCCGCCGACTCCTGAGCTACGCCCAAATCATACCGCAAGGCGAGCGTGCTTTCCGGATCATTGCCGGGGGTCTTCAGGGCGCGTTCATACCAGATCGCAGCGATGCCCGGCTGGCCCTTCTCCATGAAAGCCAAGCCCAGAAGCGTGCAGCACTGCATGGTGTAGCGGAAAGCGCGCCCGCTGTCGCTGGCTTTCGCGACTTTCTGGAATTCGCTGATGGCTTCCTCCAGGAGACCCATCTCGCGAAATGCGATGCCGAGATTGTAGTGCGTCTCGAGGTCTTCGTCTTCCGCACCCATCTCGCCGAGTTCCGCGCGAAACTCATCGAACACTTCCTTGAGCGGACCCGCCTCACTGGAATGAACCGTCGCCGCATCTTTCTTCGCCACGGAGGGAGGCTGCGCATTGGACGCCGATTCAGAAAATCCTGGTGTGAGTTCGCCAATGCCGAGCTGATCGATTTCGTTGGCAAGCTCGGCAAGAAATTGATCGGAAGCAAAATTGTTACCCGCGGCCTGAGCCGGTGGGGCGCTTTTTGCGACGGGTGCAGGTGGAGCAACTGGCTTCTCGGGCGGTTTCTGGTCGTACGCCGGCACGAGGGGCTCCCCATCCAGTACGAGTTCATACTCCTGTTCCAGTTCGAACTCGGGTTCGATCTTTTGCGTAGGCTTCTGCGTAACTTTAGGCGGGGGCGCTTGTTTCGCCGGGGGCTTGGACTTTGCTTTTTCAATGACGGGTTCCGGCTTCAGCGGAATTGCGGGGGCAGCGCTGGCGACCTCAGACGGCTCGGCGACCGGAGGTTCCTCACCAATTTGAAATTCTTCCACAACCCCTGGTTTTGTGTGATGGGTAGGAGCCGCAGCGGGCTTCGCCGGTACTGACCCAGGAGGAACACCCGCTTCGGCGGGGCGCGTCTCCTCGAGAAGCGTCGCCCATTCGTCGGACAAATCGACTTCCTGCACTTCGGCTTGAGCGGGAGTGGCGTTCACTTCGACAGGCTCGAGGCGCGCTTCTTTCACGGGAGCAGCCGGAGGCGGAGCAAGCGGTTCCGGTACGGGTACGGCGGCGATTTCGGGTATGGACCCCACCGTGGGTTCGGTTTCCGCAGCTTTCGGGGCGGCAGACTTTGACGGAGGAACCGCGATGGCCAATTCCGCATCCGTCAAACCAGCGGCGCGCTGGAAGCGGCGGCGCAATTCGCCGAATCTTTCAGAACTGCGCTTGTCGCCCGTTTCGCTATGAATCTGTTCCAACTGCGCGGCGAGTTCGGCGGTGCGCCGGTCGTCGCCTGCGCCAAGAACAAAGTCGAGCAGTTTCTCGAGTGTTGGCGTATGGCGCGGCGCGCGGCGCAGGATGGCTTCGAGCAATCCAATTGCTTTTTGCGTTAGGCCGTAACTTGCGAAAAGGTCCACGTCGGTGAGCGACTGGGCGATAAACTTTTGCGTTTCTTCGTCAGGTGCGGGCTCGCTGGATGCAGCGGCGGGCTTGACTGGAATTTCGGGAGCTGGTTCTTCGTCGTCGACGGGCAGCTTGGCAGCGGGAGGCTTCGGAATTTCCGCCCGCAAGTCTTCCTCGGGAAAATCCTCTGCTTCGCCGGCCGGCAATTGCCCCATTTTGCGAAGCACGCCATTAAGTTTGCGCTTTGCGGAATCGCTCTCCGGATCACGGTCGACAAGCTGTTGAAAGATCTGCTTCGCTCGCTCCCACTGGTGACCGGCCACCAGCGCGTCTCCCAGGTGGGCCAACGCGTCCGGTAAGCGGAAGGAATCGCTGGTGCGCCCATATAATTCCACGAGCCACTCCAGCGGTTCTATGGTGCCAGGCATGCTCGACGCAAGTTCGTTCAGTAATTTCCCGACAACCTCATGCTCTCCGGCGTCGATCATGGGGAGCCGCGATTTCTCCAAGATCTCCATGGCTTTTTCGGGATTCCCGGATTGCAGCAGTGATTCGACTACCTTCTGCATCGGCCCAAAATTTTTCTCGTCGGCTTCAAACACGCGATGCGCGAGCGCCGAAGCCTGGTCCCAATCGGAATTCTTGAGATACAAGTCGAGGAGGAGTTCGGTCTGTTCGCCGCCCTTTTCGAGACCGGCCGCCTGTTCCAGAAGCTGGGTAGCCTTGGCGTGATTGCCCTGGGAAGAATGCGATCGCGCTTTGACGATAACGGCGGCCAAATTGTGGGGCTCAAGTTTTAGAGCCTTGTCCGCGAGTTTCTCGCTTTCTCCCTGATCACCGCGGGCTAACGCGCGCTGGGAAGCGGAGACGTAAGCCTCGATAGCGTCCCGGGTCTGGCCCATGGCCTGGTACAAATCGGCCAGGCGAATCTGGATGCGGAGATTGTCGGGTTCCGCCTGCAAAAGTTTTTTCAGAAGTCCAATGGCTTCCGGCTGGCGATTGTTCTTCAGGTGGATTTCCGCCAGTTGCAGGAACAGAGGCCGGGCTTCGCTCATTACGCCCTGTTGGACATAGAGGTCGGCAAGCTTTTCAAGCGGCCGAATTTCTTCGGGAGCGAGCTTGGCGATGCGTTTGTAGACCGCGATTGCTTTTGTCAGGAAACCGTCGCCAACGAAAATCTGCGCAAGGCGCTCGAAATAGTCGATGGCCTGAAAGGTTTCCCCCTGCCGGATATAGAGCTCGCCGATGGTCATGAGTGTGACCTGATCGCGCGGCTCGTACTTCAGAATATTCTGGTATTCGGCGATGGCTTGGGCGACTTTGCCCTGGTTCAGCAGCTTTTGTGCAGCCTCGACGTATTTGCTTTTGTTATAGGCCATGCGCGAACAGAGACAAACCTCCCCTGCGGGAGTTTGCCCACACGTTCTCCTTGATTGGTTGCGGCGGCGAAAAAAGCCGCAACGCTACAGAACTACGCTATCAGGCGGGAAAAAGACAAGTCAACGAACCCAAAGTACCTTGTGAGCAGCCAGTTATCCCCTTTGGAGCGAGGAAACAACAGACGAAGGCGGGGCGAGGCCATCTGGCTGTAGGGAGAATTCCAATGAGTGTGCAAAGAGCATGTCGGGCCCTCTGGTCTCGGCTGTGGAGAGACTTATTTCTAAGCAAAAGATGAGTCTCAACGCGATAACAGGAATTCAGACCGCAGTGCGGCCTAGTTTCTATCGCATGCTAAACGATCGCGCCATCTCACAATTGAACATGTTCAAATGAGACCCATCAGAAGATCGGGAACGCCGTTTGCGTCGCGCCGACAGCCCAACAGGTGGAATCCCGCACCGGTGCAAAAGAATAGCGATGAAGAGGCGTGGGGCCATGTAGGCGCAAGGCTTCAAGATGGTCGGGAGTGCCGTATCCTTTGTGGCGCGCCAGACCGTATTGCGGATAGATGGCGTCCCATTCTTCCATACGCATATCGCGATGCGTTTTCGCCAGAATCGAGGCTGCCGCGATGGAGATGCTGCGGGCATCGCCCTTAATCAAGGATTTCTGTTCGATCAAGACGTCGAGCTGCATGGCATCAATGAGCAGGTAATCGGGTGGGATTGCGAGTTGTTGCAGCGCGGCGGTCATCGCCTGGCGTGATGCCTGGTAAATGTTCCAGGCGTCGATGCGCTGGGCGTCCACTTCAGCGACCGCCCATGCCAGAGCGTGCTCACGGATGCGCGGCGCGAGTTCCACGCGGCGTTCGGGAGTGAGCTTTTTGGAATCGTCCAAACCGACAATGCGCCGCCTGGGATTGAGAATCACCGCGGCGGCAACCACCGGGCCAAACAGTGCGCCGCGACCGGCCTCATCGATGCCGGCGATGCGCATCCAGCCCAGTTTGCGCGCCGCTCGCTCGAAACGGGAGGAGCAGAGTCGGCTCATTCGCCGTGAATTCTACCACGCAGCGCGTTCGCCAAAAGCAAGAGAAGGAAACAAAACTTCATTTCATCGTTGCGGTAGGGACGCCAGTTGCCCAGCGCCCCCCGCGCGGATCCGTGCAGGCGCTCATTAGCGCACACGGCTCTTACCGCAGATATTTGGCGTCAAAGCGCACAAGGGGATGTGGATGAAGAATCTTGGGTACGGGAAGCCACTGGGTCGCAAAAGCTTCCAGAAGCTCCCAGGTCATCCCACTCCGCTGACTGCGCCGGCGAATCACACGCAGCCAGCGCTTGCGTACCTCGAAACGAAAACTCCAGAGACTGGCGAAGTTACCAGGTACAGCGTGATAGTTGAAGTAGCCTTGCACTACGCTCCTCAACCATCTCCCGACTTCGGCCAGAGGTTGATGCATACGCTTCCGAAGCGCCATCTTCACCTGCTCCAGCTTGGCGAGGAGTCGCGCCCGGATAGTTTTACGCAGCACGAAGAACTTCCCATTCTTCCAGGATTTTCCGCAGATGTGCGTGAACCCAAGGAAGTTGAACGTCTCCGGCTTGCCCTCACCCCGTCGCTTCCGATCTTTGGCAGCAAACCGCCCGAATTCAATCAGGCGGGTCTTGTCCGGATGGAGCTCCAGACCGAACTTCTGCAGCCGCTCCCTCCATTCTCGGAGGAACCGTTCTGCATCCGCGCGATACTGGAACCCTAACACACTGTCATCCGCATAACGGACCACGACGACTTCCCCCATGGCCCGCTGCTTCCGCCAGTGCTGGACCCAAAGATCGAAGACGTAGTGTAGGTAGACGTTGCAAAGCAGCGATGAAATCTCTGAACCTTGCGGCGTCCCCCTCTCCGTCCCCGACCATTCCCCATCTTCGAGTACCCCGGCCTTCAGCCACTTCTTGATTAGGCGGAGGATCCGGCGATCCCCGATGCGGTGCTGAAGAAACTTCTCCATCCATTCGTGCGAGAAAGATCCAAAACAGTCACGAATGTCGGCATCCAGCACCCAATTCACCTTCCTCCTCAGGATCGCGACCGAAAGGGCGTCTAACGCGTCATGTGCGCTGCGCCTAGGCCGAAACCCGTACGAGAATCCCAGAAAGTCCTCCTCATAAATTTGATTGAGGACTGTTCCCACTGCGTGTTGGACGATTTTGTCCTCCAGGGCGGCTATGCCCAGGGGTCGCTGCCGTCCATCTGGCTTGGGAATGTAGGCTCTCTTGGAAGGTAGCGCACGATACGTGCCCCCATCACCTTCCTCGACCGGCCCGTTCACAGCTTCGTGTCGAGCACTGGTAGGGTCTCCCGGTTCTCGCGCGTGGAGGTTCCATGCATGCCAGGGGTCTTTGACCTCGCAGGTCCAGTAAGCGCTT
>Ga0209375_1001004_pt1 | contig 22264 bp, 17 predicted proteins | sample GraSoiAngelo_131_FD_185888 | JGI IMG/M metagenome (GOLD analysis project Ga0209375, IMG submission 185888) | Grasslands soil microbial communities from the Angelo Coastal Reserve, California, USA - 14_0929_02_30cm (SPAdes) (version 2) | ecosystem: Environmental > Terrestrial > Soil > Grasslands ... | reverse complement strand
GGCGCGCGCGCCCGAGCGGGTCATCGGCATGCACTTCTTCTCACCGGTCGCGAAGATGCCGCTGGTCGAAGTCATCCCGGGCGCCCGCACGGAGCCGCAGACCGTGAGTACCGCGGTCGCATTCGGCCGGCGGATGGGCAAGACCGTGATCGTGGTGAAGGACAGCCCGGGATTCTGGGTGAACCGGATCCTTGCTCCCTACCCGAACGAAGTTGGCCATCTCCTGGCCGAGGGCGCGTCGATCGAAGACATCGACAGCATGGCCGTGCGTTTCGGATTTCCGGTGGGGCCAGTCACGCTGCTCGACGAGGTCGGCCTCGATGTCGCCGTCAAGGTAGCGGGGGTCATGCAGGAAGCGTACGGCGAGCACATCGTGCCGGTCCCCGGGGAAGGCATCGCCGCTCTGGTGAAGGCGGGCCGCCTCGGGCGCAAATCGGGCCGGGGATTCTACTTCTATAAGGCCGGCAAGAAGCGCGGCGTGGACGAGAGTGTCTACGGTCTGCTCGGCGTCCATCCCAACGGCGGACCGCGCCCCGCGGAGATCCTGCAGCGGTTGGTGCTCGGCATGGTCAATGAGGCGGCGCGGGCCCTGGGCGAGGGCGTGGTCCGCAATCCGCGAGACGGCGACATCGGCGCGATCTTCGGCTTCGGTTTTCCGCCCTTCCGCGGCGGCCCGCTGCGATACGCGGATGACCTCGGTGCCGAGCGCGTCGTCGGCGATCTCGAGCGTCTCGCCGAGCGGCACGGTGTCCGCTTCGCAGCATCTGAGGTCTTGCGGGAGCATGCTCGCCGGGGAACCAAGTTCTACGCCTGATGCTGCGCGCGGCCTTCCTGTGGTTGAGCGAGCAGCCCAGCATCTTTCGGTTCGTTCGGCGGAACGGACTCGCGCGCAAACTGGCATCCCGGTTCGTCGCGGGCGAAACGGTCGACGATGCCATCACGACGTTGCGCGACGTGAGCAGCAGCCACCTCTCCGCTTCGCTCGACTTGCTCGGCGAGTCGGTGCGACATGCCGATGAGGCGCAGCGCGCCTGCCGGACCTATCTCGATCTCCTCGATCGGATTCGCGCCGCCCATGCCGACGCCAATGTCTCGGTCAAGCTCACGCAGATGGGACTCGACATCGACGAGCAGCTATGCATCGGCAACATGCGCGGCATCATCGGCAAGGCGAAGCAAGACGATTCGTTTGTGCGGATCGACATGGAGCAGTCGAGTTACACCGCGAAGACTATCGCGCTCTTCAAAGACATCTTCTATCCCGAGTTTGGGAATGCCGTGGGCGTGGTGCTGCAATCGTACCTGCGGCGCACCGCGGCCGATGTGGACACGATGATCCGCCTGGGCGCGCGGGTGCGCCTCTGCAAGGGGGCGTACCAGGAGCCGGAGGACGTCGCCTTCCCCGACAAACGTGACGTCGATGCCAACTTCATCGACTGCATGGAGCAGCTCATGGAGCGCGGCAATTATCCGGGCATCGCGACGCACGATCTCAAGATCATCGACCACGCGAAGGCATTCGCCAAGCGGCGCAAGATTCCGGTCGACCGCTTCGAATTCCAGATGCTGTACGGCGTGCGCCGCGACCTGCAGTCCCGGTTGCGACGCGAAGGCTACAACATGCGGGTGTACGTTCCGTTCGGAACGCACTGGTATCCCTATTTGATGCGCCGCCTGGCCGAGCGTCCCGCCAACATCGCGTTCATCACGACCAACATTCTCAAAGAGTGGACGACACGACACTAGGCGGGTACCAGCAAATACACGGTCGGCCGCCCGCATTCGGTGCGGCGGACGGCCAGGCGTATTCGGTCGACACGTTCACCGATGACTCCGCGGAAGCAGGACGCTACGGTGCTGCGTTGCTCTTCGTGCGGTGGGGTGAAGGTGAGCGCCCGGCCGGACATCTGGAAACGGACTACATCGCGTTCGGCGCGACGCCGGATGACGCGCTAGCACCGGTGCTGGCGCTCACGCTGGAACAGGTGAAGGCGTATCTCGATCAATGCGTCGCCCGGAGCACAGCGTGACGCTCACGCACGGCGTAGTCCTTGCGCGGACGGCCGGAGGGTATCGGGTTCACACCGATGCGGGCGAAATCACCGCCACGTTGCGCGGCAAGCTGAAGTACCAGGATTCCGATCGCGTCGTCCCCGGCGACGTCGTGGTCCTCGAGGGATCGACGATTGCGGAGATCCGTCCGCGCCGGTCGGTACTCGCGCGTCGAGCGGCGCAGGGCAGCAGTGGTGCGGGTCCGCGGCGCTCGCAGCCGGTCGCGGCGAACGTGGATCAGGTGATCGTGGTGACCTCCGCCCGTGATCCGGAGCCGAGCCCCCGGATGATCGACCGGTTCCTCGTCATTGCGGAAGCGAACGGCCTTCCGGCGGCGGTGGTCCTGAACAAGATCGAGCTCGACCGCACGATCGAGGAGACCCTGGCGCGCCGGTTCAAGACCGCCGGCTATCAACTGCTGGGAACGTCGGTGAAGGCGGATGAGGGCCTCCCCGCGCTGCGCGATTTACTGCGCGGCCGGCACTCAGTCTTTACGGGCGCGTCGGGCGCCGGGAAGTCGAGCCTGCTCAATGCCCTCGAGCCGGGCCTCAAGTTGCGTGTCGGCGCGATCAGCGAGAAGTGGCGGACCGGCAAGCACACGACCACGGCCGCAGAGCTGGTGCCTGTTGCCGGCGTCGGTTATGTCGTGGATACCCCCGGCCTCCGCGAAATCGGTGCCTGGGGCATCGACCCCAACGCGCTCGGCGCCTGCTTTCCGGAGTTCCGCCCCTATCTCGATCAATGCCGTTTCGACAACTGCCGCCACCTCGCCGAACCGGGCTGCGCGGTGCGCGCCGCGCCGGCGGGCGCGATCGATCCGGATCGCCTGGTGTCGTACGAGCGGATCTATGAAGAAGTCAGCGAGCCTTCCTGGTCCAGCGGCCGGCGTCGCGGGAGGTGACCTTGGCCATCATCTGCGCGAATGCGTGGTCGAGGTCGATGCCCTGCGAGTTGGCGATGCAAATCACCACAAAGAGAATGTCGGCGAGTTCCATGGCCACCGAGCCCGCCTCCTCGTCCGCTTTCCTTTTCTTCGGGCCGAATTGGTGATTGATCTCGCGGGCCAGCTCACCGACCTCCTCAGCCAATCGCGCCACGTTGGCGAGTGGCGGGAAATAGCCTTCTTCGAACTGGCTCACCCAGTCATCAACCCGCTGCTGCGCTTCACGCAAGCTCATGGCTGACCTCGTCGCCCCCTTTCGGGGGGAGCGCTATGCCGCCGTGGATCGACTCAGTGTCCTGATTGCGCCGCCCTACGATGTGATCGATGCTGTCGAGCGCGCGCGGTATGCCGCAGTGGACCGGGACAATATCGTCCACATCATGCTCCCGGAAGCGCCGCCGGGCGCGGCGGAGGAGGAGCGCTACCGTGTCGCCGCGGAGCGCCTGGCTGCCTGGCGTCGGGAAGGTGTGCTCCGACGCGATCCGGAGCCCGTGCTTTACGTGTTGGCCCAAGACTTCACGCTGCCGACCGGCGAACGCCGCACGCGACGGGGCGTCTTCGCGGCCGTCGCCGCGGAAGGCTACGAGCCGCGCCGGATTCGGCCGCATGAGCACACCCATGCGGGACCCAAGGCTGACCGCCTGGCGCTCATGCGCGCCACGGCGACCAACATCGAGTCGATCTTTCTCCTGGCACCCGATGACGATCGTGCGCTGGCGAACGCGGTGACCGCCGCATCGTCGGGCAGGCCGGATGCGACCGCAGAGTTGAACGGCGTCGGGATTCGCCTCTGGATCGTACGCGACGTTTCCCGTTTCCCGTTTCCCGCTGGGCCGTTATACATCGCCGACGGGCATCACCGCTACGAAACGGCGAGCGCGTATGCCCTCGAGAACCCGGCGGCGGATCGCGTGCTCGCGCTCATCGTATCGGCGCAGGATCCGGGCCTCGCTGTCCTGCCTACGCACCGGGTCATCTTCGGGGCCGGGCGCGAGGTGGAGCGCCTGTTGCCGCGCTGGCGTGACTGGTTCGACGTGCAGCCGGTCGCCGCGGGCCGCGACCCGTTGGCGGTACTCGCCGCCCTGGGTCGTGATGGCACGGCCTGTCTCGTCGCGGACCGCTCGCGGATCCTGGCGCTGTTCTTCAAGGCGGGTGCACTCCCTGATCGGCTGCCGAGCCTGGCGCACAGCGCCGCGGTTCGCGATCTCGATGTCGCGCGGATCGAATCCCTGGTGGTGAAGGAGGTTCTGGCCGCGGGAACGTCGACGCCCGTCGTCCGCTTTGTTCCTGACGGTAACGAGGCACTCGGTATGGTCCAGCACGGCGGTGCGGCCGTGGCGGTGCTGCTCAATCCCACCAAGGTGGAACAGGTGTTTGCCGTGGCCGATGCCGGCGATGTGATGCCGCCGAAGTCCACCTACTTTATTCCGAAGGTGCCAAGCGGTCTAGTCTTGCGGCCCTTGCCGTAGCGCGGCGATGAGGGCTTTGCAGAACTGCGGCAGGTCGGCGGGCGTGCGGGAGGAGATGAGATTGCCATCGACGACCACCGCGCTGTCCTCCCAGACGACCCCGGCATTCTCCATGTCGTCCTTGATCGCGCGCACGCTGGTCGCGCGTTTGCCCTTGAGGATTTTCGCGGAGATGGGCACCCACCCGGCGTGGCAGATGAAGGCGACCGGCTTGCCCGCCTGGTAGATCTCGCGGGTCAGCTGCAGAACCTTATCGGAGCGCCGCAGCTGATCGGGCGCAAAGCCGCCTGGAATCACGAGCGCATGGAAATCGGACGCCTCGACCTGATCGACGTTCGTGTCGACTGTGACCGGATAGCCGCGTTTCCCAGGATAGGTTTTCTCGCCCATTCCGGCGACCGTGGTGCTGGCTCCTTCCTCTTCGAGGCGAATCTTCGGGTACCACAGTTCGAGATCCTCGTAGAGCGGAGCTGCGAAGAGGAGAACGCGTTTGCCTTTGAGTGTCATGCGGGAATGCTAACAAATCGACGGAAGGACGGAAGGACGGAAGGACGGAAGGTACGAACGCGTAATCCGCGCCCTACGTGCGATGTTCTGGTGGCGATCTACACCGTTACCAAATCGTTCCCCAAATACGAGCTTTACGGCATAACCTCGCAAATACGACGTGCTGCGTTCTCGGTACCTGCCAACATTGCGGAAGGAGCATGCAAAAGGGGGAGTGCCGAGTTTCGCCGGTTTCTCGACATCGCGCTGGGCTCGTTTGCCGAAGTCTCATATGCGCTTCGCTTCGCGAGAGACGTCGGTCTGCTTGAGACGGCCGATTATGAGCGGCTTGATGTACTTCGCGTGAGAGTGGGAAAGCTGACCTGGGGTCTCTACGCGGCGCTCAACAAAAATGCTCGTTCTCGACCGAGCCTGAGGAGCGCGTAGGTTTCGACTCCCTTCCGTCCTTCCATCCTTCCGTCCTTCCGTCGCAGTTGTAGCTTTTCTCCCGTGAGTCCACGGCACCGGCAGCAAATCCTCGATAACCTCGATTCGGTGTACCGCGAGGCTTATGAACGCGCGAAGGCGGCGAAGGACGAACGCCGCATGGCCGATCTCGATGCCGCCTACCAGCGCGAACAATTGCTGCTTGAAGTCCTCCTCGATATCCGCGACGGGCTGACCGCGCCCGCGAAACCGAAGCCACCGTCCGACGCGGGAAGCAGTCCGATCGCCGCGATCGATACCATTCGCCGAATCGCCAAGCTCCGTTAGGAGGTGCGTTTGTGCGTCGTGCGTGGGGCGTAATCACACTGATGCTTCTCGCCGCCTGCGGTTCCAAGGCGGACATCGTGATCGAGGGCGGTCCGGTCTGGACCGGCCTCTCGACTGGACGCGGGCAGCCGGGGGTGGTCGCGATTGCCGACGGCAGGATTCTCGCAATCGGTGACTCCGCCCAGATTGCGCGTTACGTGGGGTCCAGGACTCAGGTCCTGCAGGCGCATGGCGGCCTCATCATGCCCGGCTTCGCCGATGGTCACACGCATTTCGTCGACGGCGGCTTCCAGCTGGCGTCCGTCAACCTGCGGGACGCTGCGACGCCACAGGAGTTCGTGCGCCGGCTGAAGGAGTATGCGTCGCACGCGAAGCCTGGCGAGTGGATCCTCGGTGGCGATTGGGATCATACCCTGTGGCAGGGTGCTCCTTTGCCGCATCACGAGTGGATCGATTCGGTCACGCCAAATAATCCCGTGTTCGTGTCCCGCCTCGACGGACACATGGCGTTGGCCAGTGCTGCCGCGATGCGCGCGGCGAAGATCACGAGTGCTACGCGCGACCCGGTCGGCGGAGAAATCCCCCGCGACGCTCGCGGTGAACCGATCGGCATTTTCAAAGACAACGCCGAGGACCTGATCGAAGCGGCCATCCCCGCGCCCTCCGCCGAGCAAGAAGATTCCGGGGTGGCGCGCGCGCTGGCGCATGCCGCATCGCTCGGCGTCACTGCGACCGGGAACATGTCGGCGTCCTGGGCGAATCTCGCCGCCTACAAGCGCATGGAGCGCGCCGGCCGGATGACGGTCCGCGTCTCGCTCTATCTGCCGATCGCCGACTGGCGCACCGTGGCGGATAGCGTGCGAGCGCACGGCGCTGGTGATGATTGGGTGCGCATCGGCGGGGTCAAAGGCTACATGGACGGCTCAGCCGGCTCGCGGACGGCTTTTTTCTTCGACTCGTTCTCGGATTCAGCGGGATACAGTGGACTGATGCGTCAACCGGAATCGAACATGCGCGCCTGGGTCGGCGCCGCGGACTCCGCCGGCTTGCAAGTCGCGGTCCATGCGATCGGCGATCGCGCCAATGCGATCTTACTGGCGATCTACGACAGCGTCGCGCACGCGCATGGCACGCGCGATCGCCGGCTGCGCGTCGAGCACGCACAGCATTTGCGCCCGCAAGAGATTCCGCTGTTCGGCCCCCGTCGCGTCGTGCCGTCGATGCAGCCCTTCCACGCGATCGACGACGGCCGCTGGGTCGAAAAACGGATCGGCCCGGTGCGCATCAAAACGACGTACGCCTTCCGCACGCTGCTCGGCACCGACGCACCGCTCGCGTTCGGGTCGGACTGGACCGTTGCCCCGCTCGATCCGATGCTCGGTGTGTATGCCGCGGTCACCCGCCGCACCCTCGATGGCAAGAACCCGAATGGGTGGGTCCCCGACCAGAAGATCACGGTGGGCGAGGCGTTGCGCGCGTATACCTACGGCAATGCGTGGGCCACGTTCAACGAGCAGAAGTGGGGCACGCTGGCAGCGGGGCGATTTGCGGACGTTGTGGTACTCGATCGCGATCCGTTTGCCGTAGCGCCCGAATCGCTTGGCACGATCAAGCCGCGCTACACGATCGTCGGTGGGAGAGTGGTCTACCAGAAACCGTAGACGGGACGAGCCTAGCCCGAGTACTTAAAGCCGGCCTCCGCCAACGTGAGCGGTTCGCCCTCATGCTCCACCCCGGCGCCGACCACCTCGCCGAGGACGAGCGTGTGATCCCCCGCCGGGAGCGTCGCAACCACGCGGCACTCGACCCATCCCAGGCTGTCCACCAATACCGGCACTCCCGACACGGGCGCCGGTCTTGTCTTGAGTCCTTTGAGCTTCTGCGGCACCTGGTCGGAATTGCGTCCCAACTTGCCGGCGAGGTCGCGCTGGCCGGTTAGTAACAGGTTGATCGCAAAGTGGTGCGAATCGCGGACCATGGCGATCGTCTTTGAGGTATTCTCGATGGCGACCACGACCATAGGCGGCTCGAACGCCGCCTGTGTGATCCAGTTGGCCGTCATGCCGTGGTCTTCACCGTCGTGCGCGACGGTCACGACATACAAGCCGTAGGGGAAGTGCCGGAGGATTGCCTTCTTCGCGGCCTCGTCCATGTCTTGAAGTAAGAGAACAGGCTATTTTTGGGCAATATGGCGACACGGTCCCGCACCGCCGCTCCCCAAGCCAAGCGCTCGCTCTCCAAAAGCGACCTGCTCGACATGTACCGGCTAATGCTCCTGTCACGGCGCATCGACGACCGGGAAATCCAGCTCAAGCGTCAAAACAAGATCTTTTTCCAGATTTCGGGAGCTGGGCATGAAGGGGTTCTCGTCGCTGCCGGGAAGGCGCTGCGGCCGAGCTACGACTGGTTCTATCCATATTATCGCGACCGCGCGCTCTGCCTGACCCTCGGCATGACGCCGACCGAGATGTTTCTCTCCGCGGTCGGTGCGGCGGACGATCCCAATTCCGGCGGGCGGCAGATGCCGTCACACTGGGGACACAAGCAGCTCAACATCGTCAGCCAATCGAGCCCGACCGGCACGCAGTTTCTCCAGGCGGTCGGATGCGCCGAAGCGTGGCTGCGCTACAGCAGAATCGACGACCTGAAGGAGAAGCCGATCCACGGCGATGAGGTCGTCTACTGCTCCGCCGGCGATGGGACCACGAGTGAAGGTGAGTGGTGGGAAGCGCTGAACACGGCCAGCAACCTCAAGCTGCCGGTGCTGTTCCTCATCGAAGACAACAAGTACGCCATTTCCGTCCCAATCGAAGTGCAGACCGCCGGTGGATCGGTCTCCAAGTTGGTGAGCAATTTCCCCAACCTGCACATCGCTGAGGTCGACGGCTGTGACCCGATCGCGTCGTACGAGGCGCTGACCCGGTCGGTCGACTGGTGCCGGCAGCGGAAGGGACCTGCCCTCGTCCACGCCCATGTCACCCGGCCCTATTCTCACTCCCTGTCCGACGACGAGATCCTGTACAAGCCACCGCGCGAGCGTGAAGAGGAGGCCAAACGCGATCCCGTGGCGACGTTCCCCAAGCGTCTGCTGGCCGACGGCGTGGCTACGGAATCGGAGATCGAGGCGATCAAGGCGCAAGTCGAAGAGGAGATCCAGGTGGCCGCCGACATGGCGCTCGCCTCGCCGCAGCCCAAGGCGGAATCCGCGCTCCTCTGGGTCTACTCGCCCGATGTCGATCCCGCCTCGGAGCAATTCGACACCGAGGACGACCCGCACTTCACGGGCGAGCCGACGACGATGGTGGACCTGCTCAACGCGTGCATGAAGGATGAGATGGCGCGCGACCCGCGCATCGTCGTTTTCGGCGAAGACGTGGCAGATGTCAGTCGCGAGCAATACCTCAAGGAAGTGAAGGGCAAGGGCGGCGTCTTCAAAGTGACGTGGGGACTCCAGCGCCAGTTCGGCAGCGATCGCGTCTACAACTCACCGCTTGCCGAGGCAAATATCGTCGGGCGTGCGATCGGATTGGCGACGCGCGGGCTCAAGCCCGTCGTCGAGATCCAGTTCTTCGACTACATCTGGCCGGCCTATCACCAGATCCGCAACGAACTGGCGACCCTGCGCTGGCGCTCGAGCAACGCCTTCAGCGCGCCCGCCGTCGTGCGGGTGACATACGGCGGCTATCTCAAGGGCGGCGCCGTCTATCACTCACAAACTGGTGCCGTGGTCTTCACAGCCGTGCCGGGGCTGCGCGTCATTTGTCCGTCGACGGCGCTGGACGCCAATGGGCTGCTGCGCACCGCCATCCGTTGCGATGACCCCGTCCTCTTCCTCGAACACAAACACCTCTACCGCCAGACCTACAACAAAGCCCCCAATCCCGGCCCGAACTTCATGATTCCGTTCGGCAAGGCGAAGGTCGTGCGGGAGGGAACAGCGGTCACCGTCGTGACGTACGGCGCCGTGGTGCAACGGACGCTCGTCGCGGCCAAGGAGCTTGAAGAGAAAGAGGGCGCCAGTGTCGAGGTCATCGACCTGCGATCGCTTTCTCCGGTCGACTGGGAGACGATCGAGGCTTCGATCAAGAAGACGAACAAGGTGATCGTGGCGTACGAAGACGCGTACTCCTGGGGTTACGGCGCCGAGATTGCCGCGCGCATCGCAGATCAGTGCTTCCCCTGGCTCGATGCTCCGGTCAGGCGCGTTGCGTCGATGGATACGTTCGTGGGGTACGCCCCCGACCTCGAGGATCATATCCTGCCACAGGTGGAGGATCTCGCGAAGGCGATACGCGAGCTGCATGCGTTCTAAGCCGGCACTCGCCTACACAGTTCTCTTCTTCCTGTCGGGCGCCACCGGGCTCATCTACGAGCTGCTCTGGGTCCGCGTTCTCTATCAGTCGTTCGGCTCTACCATCCAATCCGTGACGACGGTCGTGGCCGCCTACATGGGCGGCCTCGGCCTCGGCGCGTGGTGGCTGGGCCGTGCTGCGGACCGCTCGGAGCGGCCGGCCGTGCTATATGGCTGGCTCGAAATCGCGATTGGCGCGTTCGGCATCATCTCGCCGCTGGTGCTCGGCCTCGCGCACTGGATCTACATCGGTACGGCGGGAGCCCTCGCGCTAGGCGGTGCGGCAAGCGTCGCACTCCGGTTTGGCTTGGCCGCGCTGGTCCTCATGATCCCTACCACGCTCATGGGCGGAACGCTGCCGGTCCTCACTCGCGCGCTCATGGGCGAGGATCGCGGATTACTCAAACCGTCACTTGGCCGTCTGTACGGCTTGAACACCCTCGGTGCGATGACTGGTACCGCGCTCGCCGGATTCTTCCTGATCGAGTTCGTCGGCGTGCGGGCATCCCTTTGGGCGACCGCGGCGATCAATCTTGCGATCGGCGCAGCGGCGATCTCGCTCGGAAGACAAGAGAGCGCCTCGGGGACCCCGCCCGCCCCGCCCGCCCCGCCCGCCCCGCCAACGGCCGACCACCTCCGGACGCTGGCGCTCGTTCTGTTGGCGCTGACCGCGTTCGCCTCTCTCCTCGACGAGATCGCCTGGACCCGCGTGCTGGTCATGATCGTCGGCGGATCCACGTACGCGTTCACACTGATACTCCTCGTCTTTTTGCTGGGCATCGGTCTGGGTAGCGTCATCGTTGCCAGGCGCAGCACGCCGCGCATCGACACAGCGGCCAGTGCCGCGCTGGCGCAGGGAATCGCGGGGCTAGGCGCGGCCGCGCTGTTCGTCTTCTTCGGGTTATTGCCCTTATACATCATCGCGATCTTCCAGATTCCCGATCTCAGCGCGGTGCCGCGTCTCCTCCTCATGGCGGTCGCGGTCGGCGCGGTCGTGCTGATCCCGGCGATCGGCATGGGAATGACGTTCCCCCTGCTGACGGATCTCACCGCCAGAAGTAGCGACGCGCGTGGCGCTGATGTCGGCGTAGCCTACGCGCTCAACACGCTCGGCAGCATCCTCGGCGCGGTCCTCACGGGTTTCGTGCTGGTCGTCGTGCTCGGGACGCAGGCCACCCTACGGATCGGATTGGTCGTGAATGGAATCGCCGCTCTGGCTCTCGCGCTCCTCGCCTCGCGCGGCGTCGCGGAGGGATCAACGGACGATCGCCGCGTCCGGGCGCGCGTGTTGATCGGCGGGGGACTTGGGATGCTGGCCCTCGTTGCGGCAGTCGCTGCGCCTGGGTGGAGCACCCGCCTGATCGACCTGGGGCCGACGATCTATGCGCGGCAGCGCATGGACAAACCGGCCCGCCAGCGGTTTCTCGCACACCGCGGCGTGCGCCAACTCGCCTTCCGGGAAGGCCCCAACGCCACGGTGAGCGTGTGGGAGGGTGAGACGGGGCGATCCCTGCGCGTCAACGGCAAGGTCGATGCCTCCGATCGGGGCGACATGGATACGCAGGTGATGATCGGTCTCGCGCCGGCGGTCGCCCGCCCTGCGGCCAGATCCGCCTTCTTGATCGGATATGGGACGGGGGTGACCGCACGAGTCCTTGCCTCCGTCCCCGGCATCCAGCGTGTCAAAGTCGTGGAAATCGAGCCCGCCGTCGTGACGATGGACAGCCTGTTCCGCGCTGTAAATGGTTCAGTCCTCGCTCGCCCAGGCGTCCAGCTGCTCGTCGATGACGCGCGCAGCGCGTTACAGGTCGACCGGCAGCGTTATGACGTGATCGTGTCCGAGCCGTCCAATCCCTGGGTGGCCGGCATCGCGACCCTCTACACGCCCGAGTTTTTCCGGATCGCCAGCGCCCGGCTCACAGCCGGCGGAGTCTTCTGCCAGTGGATTCAGCTCTACCAGCTGCCGCTGCCGGTTGTCGCCGGCATCGTGCGCAGCTTGCGCGAGGTATTCCCGCACGTTCACGTGTGGTTCGGCGGCACATCGGACCTCGTCGTGCTCGCGTCCGCCCGACCGCTGACATACGATCGCACCTGGCTCACACAGCTGATCGGTCCTGGCGGAGCCTTGTATGCGCTCGCCCGAGAATGGCTGAGCCTCGAATCGACGGACCAGTACTTTGGGCGCATGCTGCTCGGCGACTCCGGTGTGGCGCGTCTCGTCACCCGCGCGACATTCGGCCATAGCGATAATCGCCCGCGTCTCGAGTTCGAGGCGGCGCGCCGCTTTCTCGATCCCGGGGTGCGGGCCTACGCCGTCTTCGACTCCCTGATGGAGATGGGAAATCGCGACAGCGGGACGTCCCCCTTCGCGCTGTTGCGAATTCTCGCCGCGCGGCGCAGCGACGCGGGCGTGCTCCCGTATCTCGATGCAGCCCGCCGTGCGCAGCCGTCCGTGGCCGAGTGGAGCGTGCGCAGCGCGGGGATTCAACTGGCCTTGGGGGACACCGTGCAAGCCGACTCGTTGCTCGGTGCCGCGCTGGCTCAGAGCAGAGGGGCGCCCTCCCCGGATGCGCTGCTCATGCACGGACTGCTTGCTGCCGCGCGCAAGGAGCCGCGGGCCGTCATGACACTGCGTCAAGCCCTTGCCGCGGGTGCCGACACCACGCAGGTGCGCGCCGCTCTGTCGTGGTTGGCGGTTCGCGGTTCGAGTTGGACTGAGGCGGCGTCGGAGGCGCGCGGCGCGCTGAGTAGGGCGCAAGGCACGTTTCGCCATCCCTTCCCCGGCGAGTTTCTCACCCAGTCGCTGGGGCAGATCGCGCTCGACGCCCGGCCCGCGCTAGCCGACAGCTTGCTGAGCTACGCGGCGCGGCGCCGCCCCGGGTCGGCGCGCTATCGTGAGCTGGCCGCCGTCGCCGCATTGCGGGCAGGCGATTGCGAGGCGGCCGCGGCAAGCTTTATCGAGCTGTTGGATTTCGCGCTGGAGCGGGCGGACGGGCCGGCACTGGTCAGGGAGTGCCGGGCGGGCCAGGACTCTACGGCGAGGACCGGGGCCGCTGACCGCGAGGGGGCGAGGCGGGTGCGGGAGAGGCGCTGAGCACATCGCGGATCTCGCCCGCGGCCGCGATGACGTGATCGACATCCCGCGAGAGCGCCCGCGCCTGCTGCGTCGCGTGGGTCAAATCGCTGAGCACGGCCGCCACGCCGGCGGATCGCAGGCGCAGGAGATCGAACCGGACGTTTTGCATCGCCAGGACGCACGATTCGATCTGCTCCTCGACGTTCTTTCGCCGCGTCAGGAGGTCGCTCAATGCCTGGCGCTGTCGTTCGAGCAAGTTGAGCTGCCGCTCACGCTCCGCGCCCTCTTCGTGGTGCTTGACCGCCTCGATGCGCCCTTCGATTCGAGCCAGCGCGCCATCGTCGACGTCGGCGGTCATGCCGTGGAGCATGCGGGCCAGTTCTTCCGCGCGCTTGAGGAGCGCGTCGACAGTCACGACCACATCGGGCAGCAGCTTACGCTCGGACGTCGGTACCCGCTCCATGATCTTGAGAATCGCTTCGCGATCGTTGCGGACGAGCCGGATCGTATCGACCTGGCGCCCGAACTCATCGGCCTTGGGCGGCGACAACTGACGGCGCGCGCCGCCCCCAAGGAGGGCTTCCTGCGCGTCGGGGGCCACCGGCCGGTTAAGGACGTCGCGCCACGAGTAGCCGTTCTGCCAAAGCTTCATGTACTGCGGCAGCAGGCCGAAGCCGGCCCAGATACCCGTGGGGAAGAGCGACCAGCCGAGACCACCACCCTGTATCAAATCGATCAGCATTAATCCGCCGCAGACGGACGCCCACGAGACGAAGGAGTCCCTGAACTTCGCGACCATGCGCGGCTCACCACTGGGGGTGAGGTCGCTCTTCGGGTCGCGCTTGGGGGTTGGCCGCGTTGCGCGGCGGCGTTCGGGCCGCCCGCCGAACGACATCCTCGCGAGTGGCGCGCCGCCGAGACGCGTCTCGGGTCGTGCCAGCGCCCCCCCCCCAAGGCCACTCGTGCGCCGCGATGGGCGATACGGCGGCGCACTGCGCGATTCGAGCGCCCGGCGCAGCGCGTCCGCAGTGGGCCAGCGTGCCTCGGGCTCTTTCTCGAGCGAGCGCATCACGCACGCGGAGAGATCGTCCGGACAGGTCGGAGTCTTTTCCTGGAGATTCGGCGCCTGTTCCGTGATCTGCTTCATCAAGATGCCTGGTACGGTCGGCGCCGAGAACGGCAGCTCGCCGGCAAGCATCTGATAACCGACGACTCCGAGGCTGTAAATGTCGGAGCGCCCGTCGATTTCGCGGTCGCCCGCCGCCTGCTCGGGGCTCATGTAATGCGGAGTCCCAATGGCCACGCCGGTGGCCGTCAGCGTGCCCGGGCCTGTCGTGGACGTCAACGCCTTGGCGATCCCGAAGTCCGTGAGGACGGTCCGGCCGCGGCTTCCCTCGAGCAGGATGTTGTCGGGTTTGACGTCGCGATGGATGATCCCCAGCGCGTGTCCCGCCCCGAGGGCGTCCGCCGTTTCCATCATGATGCGGCGGGCCTCTTCAGGTGGGAGTCGCTCGCGGCGTTTGAGGCGCGCCGCGAGCGATTCACCATCCACATAGGCCATCACGAAATAGACGAGCCCGTCGGGCCCTTCGCCGACGGAGTGAATCGGAACGATGTGCGGGTGTGATAGTCGCGCGGCGGTTTCGGCTTCCCTCAAAAACCGGATGCGGATTTCCTCGCGGAACGCGAGCTCCGGCGGGAGGACCTTGACGGCAACCTTCCGCTTGAGCCGCTCATCGCGGGCATGGTACACGACGCCCATGCCGCCTCGCCCGATCTCGCCCTCGAGCGTGAACGAGGAGCCGAGGGCCTGACTGAGCCGCTGCGCCAGCGGGTCGTTCATGCGTTTTTGCAATCCATTCGAGGCCAAAAAGATACTCTTCAAGCGTCGAGTTGGCAGCCACGCGCCGCTTTGGCGGCGTAATGCGGAACGGACCTGCCGTCTATGGTGTTTTGTCGTGGCATGGACGGTGCATTCCACACTCGGGAATCTCGTCCCTGTAACCCATGATCGGAGAATCCATGTCAGACCGGATGACTTTGCCCGTCCTGCCGCTGCGCGATGCCGTGCTGTTCCCCGGCGTCGCGTCGCCCATCGGCGCGGGCCGTCCAGCGACATTGCGCGCCATAGAAGCCGCCCTCAAGAATCCCGACCGCAAGGTCTTCGCGGTCGCGCAAAAGGAAAACATCGACCAGGTCTCCCCCGGCGTGCTCTACAGCACCGGGACGATCGCGCGGATCAGCCAGGTCCAGCGCAATCTCGGCGGCGTCCAGCTGATCCTGCATGGCGAGGCGCGTGGGACGTCGGTCCACTATAGCGAGAGGAATGGCTACCTCGAGGCGACGGTCCGCGAAACGCCCGATTTGGCTCCCCTCAATGAAAAGGACGCGGCGTTCGTAGCGTTGCATCGCGAGGTCCGCGAGCGGGCCGCCGAGTTGGGCCAGAAATCGGGCCTCCCGGCGGAAGTCGTCCAGCAGGTGCTCGAGGGTGTCGCGGACCCGGGCGCCCTCGCCGATCTCGTCGCCGGCCATCTCGACATTCAGTCGGCGGAGCGTCAGCAGCTGCTCGAGACGCTCGCGGTCGAGGATCGGTTGCGTCGCGTCATCGTCCACGTGCAGCGCCAGATCGCGGTGCTGGACGCCCAGGAAGACATCAAGTCGCAGGTGCAGGAAGAACTCGGCGAGCGCCAGCGCGAGATGCTGCTCCGTGAGCAAATGAAGGCGATTCGCAAAGAGCTCGGCGAGGAAGAGGACGCGGCGGAAGACGATGATCTCAAGAAGCGGCTCGACGCGCTGGATTTGCCGGAGGCCGCTCGGAAAGAGGTCGATCGCGAGCTCGGGCGCCTCGAGCGCGCCGGTCGCGAGCCGAGCTGCCGTGGAACAAGCGCGTGGAGGAATCGCTCGATCTGAAGCGCGCGGCGGAGATCCTCGAGGAAGACCACTACGGTCTCCAGGACGTCAAGGATCAGGTGCTCGAGTTCCTGGCCGTGCGACAGCTGCGGCAGCAGCAGCCCAAGGAAGCAGCGCCGGGTAACGAGGATGATCGTGCCTCGCGGGCGCCGACGCTGTTGTTCGTCGGGCCGCCGGGTACCGGCAAGACATCGATCGCCAAGTCCATCGCGCGCGCGATGGGCCGGCCCTACGTGCGCATCTCGCTCGGCGGCGCGCGTGACGAGGCCGACATTCGCGGCCACCGGCGGACGTATGTGGGCGCTATGCCGGGCCGCATCATCCAGGGCATGAAACAGGCCGGGGCGAAGAACCCCATCTTCTTGCTCGACGAAGTCGATAAGCTCGGCGTCTCGTTCCAGGGAGACCCCGCCGCGGCGCTGCTCGAGGTGCTGGATCCGGCCCAAAACGACACGTTTACCGACCACTATCTCGGCGTGCCGTTCGACTTGTCCGAGGTCTTGTTCATCGCGACGGCGAATTTTATCCAGGGCATTCCCGGGCCGCTGCTCGACCGTCTCGAAACCGTCAATTTCGCGGGCTACACCGAACGCGAGAAACTCGAGATCGCCAAGCGTTATCTCGTCCCGCGGCAGCTCCGCGAGAACGGCTTGCGGGCCGATCAGCTGACGCTGACCGATGCTGCGCTGAGCGAAATCATCGCGAGCTACACCCGTGAAGCCGGGGTCCGCCAGCTCGAGCGGGAAATCGGCAAGCTGGGACGGAAGATCGCCCGCAAAATCGCCGATGGTGAAACGGAGAACGTGACCGTCGGGCCGAAGGACATTCCTGATCTCATTGGGCGGCCGAAGGTGCACCCCGAGCGGATGGCAGGCGAGGATCAAGTCGGCGTGGCCACGGGGATGTACTACACACCGGTCGGCGGCGATATCATGTTCGTCGAGGCCAGCGTGATGCGCGGCAAGGGGGAGCTCCTCCTGACTGGACAGCTGGGCGACGTGATGAAAGAATCGGCGCGCGCGGCCCTCACCTACGCGAAGTCGCACGCCGACCTACTCGGGATTCCCGAAGGTGCATTCGTGGATACGGACATCCACATCCACGTGCCGGCCGGGGCGATTCCGAAGGATGGACCGTCGGCCGGGGTGACGATGGCCACGGCCCTGGTATCGGCGCTGTCGCGCCGGCCCGCGAGGCACGATCTCGCCATGACTGGCGAGGTTACGCTACGTGGGCGCGTGCTGCCGATCGGCGGTGTCAAGGAAAAAGTGCTTGGTGCCGTGCGGGCGGGGATCAACACCGTGATCCTGCCGAAGGAGAACGAGCGCGATCTCGAGGACCTCCCGGAAGAGGTGCGCAAGAGGCTCGAGGTGCATCTCGTCGAGGAGTTGGGCGACGTGCTGAGCCTGGCGTTGCGTGGTGCCCGATTCGAGGCGGGTCATCTCATCTTCGAGACGGAAGCGCCGCTGAGCTTAGCTCGCGCTCACTCCGGCCACAACTAAGTCGACCGCCGCCTCGCGCCAGCGCTCGCGGAGCGATGGCTCATCCGCGCCAAGCGGCCGGGCGCTGGCGGCAACGACGGCTTCCATATTGAGGTAGCCGACCATCAAGATCAGGGCCTGGGCGGCCGCGAGGTGCGGATCGAGATCATCCCGCACCTGGCCCAGGCCCTGTCCTTCCGCAAGCAACACGACCAGCCGATTGATGGCGGGTGCGAAGGCAGCTCCGGAGCGCGTCCCCTGTCCGATGAGCGCGACCACCTGAGGGTTTTGAGCGAGGAAGTCGAATTGCGCTGACAGCGTCAGGCGCAACCGCTGCAACGGTCCACCTGCCGGGAGAGCAAGCTCCGCGAGCGCTTTCTCCAGCTCGCCCGCGGATTGGGTGAGGACGGCTTGGAAGAGGCCGCGCTTGGAGTGGTAGTAGTAGAACAGCAGTTGCTTGTTGACGCCTGCTCGCTGCGCGATCTGCTCTACGCGCGCGCCCGCGAAGCCGCGCCTAGCGAACTCTTCGCGGGCTGCCGCAACAATTCGTAATGCCCTGTCATTGCCAAGTTTGGGTGGCACGTCGCCGATTTCGTCAACCGTTTGGTTGACAAAATCTACGGCCCATCGCTCGGCGCCGCCACTGGTCGCGGCGTTGGCTTGGGGGCCGATGGCCACTGCACGCCCAGATCGTTCCAGTTCAGGATCGTATTGAATGCGAGCGCGAAGCTCCCCTGCGTCTCCCACCGCCAGAACGGCCGGATCGCAAACAGCACGACGTGCCCCTGACCAACGGGCGCATCGATCACCGCCGGCCGACCCGCCAACTCCTCACCGCTGACGAGCAGCCCCGAGAGCCGCAGCGAATCGCGCTTCTGATGAAAGCTCAGCACCACGCGTGGCCGGGTTCGCGCCTGTGCGGCGGTGAGATCCGGGTCCTGATCCTCTGGAATATCACCGCTCGTATCCACCTGAAAGAGCGGCGATTGGTTGAAATACACAGCCAGCGTGTCGGGGTAGCCGTACGCGATCGGGCTGCGCGCGTCTTTCAGGGTGGCCCGAAAGATGGCGCCCGACGCGCGGAGCGCTCGCGCGGGCGTGATGTCGACGCCGCGCGTCACACCATAGTCGGTGAACACGGCCGACGTGCCACCCTCGGTGATCACCACGCCGCCTGCCGCAATCCACTGACTCAATGCCACCATCCCCTCGAGGCCGATGCCCGGCCGCACGTCAGCCGTGGAATCCATGCCGCTCAGGTTCGGCGTGAGCGCGCTGCGCCGCCATGGAATCGGCGGCCCGTTCATCGGAAGCCCGTTCACGATCTGCTGTGCGTTGTTCGACACGAACGGAAGCAGGAGCACATTGAATTGCTTCAGGAGTTCGCGGTTCTTGAGCTGCTGCACACTCAGATAGCGATAGGGAATTCCTAAGACGTCGAAGGCATAGCGCACCCATCCCTCGTTCTGCGTGTTCAGCCAGGAGTGCACCAGGGCGATCCTGGGCAAGTCGAGCTCGTGTCGCGTGACCGGTGGTATACTCGCTGTGCCGACGACACTCAGGCCGAGAGATTCGGCTGCTTGCGTCACGCGTTTCTCGAGACCCGCGGCGGCTGGAATGATCGTCGTGCCTCTTCCCCACGCCTGCCGGCCAGTCGTGAACGTGTCTTCGCTCGCCCACATCCGGATGTCACGGAGCGCGAACCGGAACTGGATCAACCCGCTCTCGGTCGTCGGGGCGATTAGATACGCCGCGGCACCGCTGCTACCCGTCACATGGCCTCGTACCCGCGCGTCGGCCGTCATGAGCGTCGCGGGTGCGTGGAGTACCGTGGTATCGGTGATCGGACGCAATGCGACATTGCGCACGTATTGCAGCGTCCAGCCGGTGTCGTCATACGGCGGCGGGTCGTTCGCGCCGTAGTCCTGCTTACTGAAGTAGCTCTTCGCGAGCGGGCCGTAGGGTTGGTCGAGCGGAACGATGTAGTCACCCGCCGCGATGTCGATCCCACCAGCCGTGAAAGGCTGGTCCGCGCGCCGTACCTCGATGCCATGGAACCGGAGCAGGTTGACGAGATTCGCCGCCTCGACCGGCCGCGCTTGGTTCGCCGGAATCTGAAACGCGTTCGGCCCCTCCTTCGCGCGGCCATGCTCGATCGCGCGCACTCCTTTGCGATAGAACTGGTCCAGATACCGATGCCCAGTGCGCGCCATGTAGTTCAGCGCGATGAGCAGGGCGGATTGCTGGTAATTGATGTTGTTGCGGATACACCACCGCACGCCGTTCAGCGGGGGATTAGGCCGGAACCATTCGACCGACGTCTGACGGTCCGAAAGCTTTACCGTATGACAGTCGGCTCCGCGCGACGTGTACGTCTCGTAGAAGCGCCCGATCGAGTTGTGGCCGTTCGCGACCCAGAACATGTAGTTCGGCGTCCACCCGTCATAGAAATCATGCGTCCAGACGCCGGGCAAACCCCGACTCGTGAGCGCCGTGATTTCCTGGAAGGCGAGCTCGTTCCACTCGCTGATCACGATGGGATCCAACTCGCGGTTGTACGGTCCCGTGCCCGTCGACGTATAGAGGAACGGCACCGACTCGTGCAGGTCGTGCAGCACGGTGGGATGCCACGCGAAGAACGCCTGCATCATGGTCCGGGTCAGCACCTGCGACATCACGATGCCGTCCCGGTTGTTATCGTGCGCCGTGTACTTCCCCCAGTAGATCAAACCAGGCCCGATGTTCTTGTTCGCCTTGCGGTAGCGATAGGTGTCGACCATGCGGTCGCGCCCATCGACTTCCGTCACTGGCGTGATGAGTGTTATGACGCTGTCGCGAATCTGCCTGATGAATGGCGTCTCTTCGACCGCCAGCCGGTACGCCAGTTCCATGAGCATCTCTGGCGATCCGGCTTCGGGTGAATGGATCGAACCGGTCAGGTAATAGATCGGCTTGCCCGCCGCGATCAGCCGCAGCGCCGTGTCGGCGGTGAGACGCCGCGGGTCGGCGAGGGCCGCCGTGATGGCGCGATAATGATCGAGCTGGGCGATCGTCGCTGAATCGGCGATCGCCGCCACGATCATCGGGCGGCCCTCGTCGCTCTTGCCGAGATCGAACACCTTCACGCGCGGCGACGCGTCGTCGAGCGCCCGGAAGTAGCGTGTGATGTCGGCGACATAGGAGAGGTGCCCGACGGTCCCCGGGACATAGCCGAGCACCTTGAGCGGCGTAGGCACTCGGGGGTCGGCGGGCAGATGATCGGTGAGCTCGGTATTGAACCGCGGCTCGGTGGTCAGCTCGCGAATCTTGACGGTGTAGGCGGAGTCTACGGGCTGCTGGAGCGCGAGAATCGCGATGACGGCGTGTACCATGCGACGTTCTCCGGAATGCGGGACAAGCCTTCTTTCAGAAAATCCAACAACACATGATTCACCTGATCGTGCGCTTCCTCAGGGGCGTTGTGCCCCGTGCGCTGCAGCACGACCAGTTCGCTGCGCGGCAGCTCGCGCGCGAAGCGCGTGCCCTCACGAATCGAGATCAATCGATCGGCGTCGCCCCACAGGATGAGCGTCGGCGTCTGCACGCTCGCGAGACGTCCGCCAAGGGTGTCGAACCTGAACTCTCGGAGCACACCTCGCAAGGCGCGCCCGAACTCGGGCAATGGGGCCGGCGCGTAGTACTGGTCGACGTCGGCTGCGGTGACCTTACTGGGATCCGCGAACGAGGAGCGGAGAATGCGACCTGTTGCCCATCGGCCACGAAACGTGGTGACGAGCGCGCCCACGAACGGCCAGCGCGCGAGCTTGAGCACGCCAGGGAAGTTGATCCCGTAGCCGGCGGCGTCGACCAACACGAGGCCGCGCACTCTGTCGGGGTGAGCGAGCGCGACCTCGGCGACGATGGCGCCGCCCATCGAATGGCCAACCAAGACCGCACTCGAGATGCCCAGTGAGTCGAGCAGGGCGACGACGAGGCGTGTGTAATCGGCGTTGTGGTATCCATGTGCCGGCTTATCGGAGAATCCGAAGCCGCGGTTGTCGAACGCGACGACGCGATACCCCGCGGCGACAAGGGCTGGGAGCTGATATCGCCAGGCATACATCGACGCGCCGATCCCATGAATGAGCACGACGGGAGTGCCGGTCCCGGTGTCGATCAGCCGCAGTCGCGTTCCATCGACAGTTCGGTACTCAGCGCGGAAGGCCGTCCCGGCCGGATAGCGGCGCGTTTCGGGAATCGCGGCCGCGCGACAGGCGGACGCGATTACGACGATCGTGAGGACCCAAGGTCGCACACTCACGCAACGGTTGGGAGCGCTCGGCGAGCCAGCAACAGAATGAGCGGATGTGAGGTCCAGAGTCCCGTGACCGCGTCGCCATCGCCCGACGTGATTACGACGTGGGTCTCATCGATCATGAGCATTGTGACAGCAGGCGAATCGGCGGCTGCGGGCTCGAGCCAGGACGGAGCGTCCGCGGGCATCCCGCCGCGCATGCGTACCGTCACCTGCGCGCGCTCACTCGCGCGTCTCCAGGCGGGCAAGGTGGGCCGCCACAGCTCGAGCGCCATGATCCCTTTTACACTCCGCTCCGCGCGTGCGACCAGCTGCATCACCAGGTTCGCCACCGCGCGGCTGCCCGCCACTTCCCGGACCACGGGCTCGCCCGGCCGTGAGACGTCGCGCAGCTGTTGACCCAAACGGTCCAGCGCATCCCCCTGCAG
>Ga0209375_1001002_pt1 | contig 22285 bp, 14 predicted proteins | sample GraSoiAngelo_131_FD_185888 | JGI IMG/M metagenome (GOLD analysis project Ga0209375, IMG submission 185888) | Grasslands soil microbial communities from the Angelo Coastal Reserve, California, USA - 14_0929_02_30cm (SPAdes) (version 2) | ecosystem: Environmental > Terrestrial > Soil > Grasslands ... | reverse complement strand
TTCACGCTGCGTGGCCTGACCAAGGTGACAGCCGAGTGGACCGTGATCTGTCTCACCCACAACCTGCTCAAGCTCTTCCGGGCAAGCGTCCGGCCTCAGCCCGCCTAAAGGAAGCCGTGTGATGGCACCCGCACCACGGTCGAGCCCCGCGTCGCTTGTCTCCCGACGTCGGCCCACGTGGCGCACCGTCTTTTCACCTGCCATTATCGCGACAGGCTCCTAGCGGTTCGAGTAGAGCCAGCGCGAGCCGTAGCGCCCGAGGTCGTGAACCCCGCCCGACGGCAGGGCCGCGACGACGCTCGCGCCGCGCTCGCGTCGCACCACGAGGAACACGCGACGTGAACCCTCCCACAACCGGATGAATTCCCGGGTGTCGAGGAAGACGCCCTCCGCCTCCGGGAGGTGCGAGGCGAAGGAGAAGTAACCGACGGCCCCGTTCACGAGAAGCACGCGGCGCCCCGTGTAGAACGGGATTGCCGGGCTGTATTCGAGTGAACCCTCGACCGCGATCACGTCGGTCGGTCGGAGCTCGGCCGTGATCGCGGTCGAGACCTCCTTCGCCGAGTGATGGGGCTGGACCACGTCGAGGAGCTGGAAGACGAGCACCGTGATCACGCCGGCCACGATCACGAGCGAGACGAACGCGCCTCGGCGCCGGTCCCACAGCCAGCAGACGGCGGCCAGGGCCCAGCCGACGATCAACGTCAGCCCGAGGCCGAGGAGCAGCCGACTGAACGGACGGGGCGACGCGAACGGGAACGGGGCGCCCTGATCGCGGAGAATCCGGTAGTACACGTTCAGCTCGGCGAGGCCGCTCATCACCTGTGCCGGCGTGAGCCCGACCCCGAGCCAGAGGGCCCAGGCGCCGACGACGCTGCACCCGAGGAGGCCGATCCCGAGCCAGCTGCTGATGTCCCGGCCGCTCGCCCAGCCAGCGCCCACGAGAATGGCCAGCGCCGGGAACGCCGGCAACCCGTAGTACTCGTGCTTGAAGCGAGAGAGGGAGAAGAGCCCCACGATCACGAGCGCCCAGGCCGGGATCACCGGTCGCCAGCGCGCGATGGGAGACGAACCCGGCGCCGGCCGCGCCGGCAGGAAGATCCCCCAGGGGAACGCCCAGAGAAAGGTCGCGACGAGAAAGCCCAGCGTCGAGATCGGCACGTCGTCTTCCACGAACCGCCGGGCGTTCAGGAAGCGGAGCAGGTGGTTGTCGAGGACGTAGAACTCGAAGAGCGTCGGCGAGCGCTGCGCCGCGAGCACATGCCAGGGCGCCGTGATCACGACGAAGACCGTCGCCCCGAGCGCGGGGTTCAGCTCGCGGAGCGACAGGGGGCGCACCCACGCGAGGCCGATCACCACGATCAGGAGCGGGAACACGAGGCCGAGGAACCCCTTGGCCAGCACGCCCAGCGCCGCACCGACGTAGAGCAAGAGAAACCGGGTCCAGCCCCGATCGGGACGCTCGACGTCGCGCAAGAACCCGTACATGGCGAGCGTGAGACAGAAGATGAAGAGCTGATCGGTGGAGGCTTTCCGCACGTACAGGGCGTTTCCCACGAAGGTGGCGAGCGCGATTCCGGCCAGGAGACCGGCGCGCGCGCCGTAGAGCAGCCGCCCGATCCGCCAGGTGAGGAGCACGGCGCCGAGCGTGGCGAGCGCCGACCAGAGGCGCACCGCCCACTCCGTCGGGCCCACCAGCCAGAAGGTCACGGCGGTCAGCCAGAAGTAGAGCGGCGGCTTCTCGAGATAGGGCAGACCGTTGATGTGGGGGATGACCCAGTCGTCGCGTTGGAGCATCTCCTGCGCGATCGACGCATAGAGCCCTTCGTCGGGATCGAGAAGGGGCATCCCGAGCTTGAGGAAGAGGAAGGGGAGGCTGAGCGCCATGAGCAAGGCCAGGTCGGCGGGCCGCGTGGACCGTAGCATCGGCGCGCTCACGATGGCGGGACTATAGCGTACTCGGGGTGCCGAGCTTTGGAGAACCGCGAGCCCGTTGCGAGCCCGGTGGATGATGGTAGGCTAGGGGCCACCGTGTCCCTGCGCCGTGCCTCGGTTCTTGCCTTATCCTCTGTCGCCTTGGCGCTGGTGGGCCGAGCGCCGGCCCTCGCGCAGGTCCCCGGTGGCTTCCTCGAGCTCGCGACCGGCCTGAACGTCCGCCCCCTGCTGACCCCGACCGAGATCCAGCTGCTGATCCCGGAACGGGGTCTCTTCACGTTTCCGCCCCCGTACCTGACCCGGGCGGTCCGGCTCACGAACTCGAGCGATTGCGGCGGAACCGACTGCGTGATCTATGTCGGCTACTCGTACTGGCGCAACATGAACAACCACGTGGGCAGCGACACGATGCTGATCTTCCTCACGCTCGACCGCGCCCGTGGCGGCAGCGGCCCGACGCTCTTCAGCTACAACAAGGTCACCGACGCGCTCACCAAGGTTGGGCCCCTCTTCGATCCGGCGAGCCCCCTCAGCTGGGCCACCGGCGAAGGCTGGTACTTCAGCGCCACCCGGCCGACGACCCTCTATGTCATGGCCGGTCCGAAGCTCCTGCGCTACGACGTCATCGCCAAGACCTTCGAGACGGTCCTGGACGTCTCGACCCAGCCCGCTCTGTTCGGGACCAACCGATTCGTCTGGCAGACGCACTCGAGCAACGACGATCGCGTCCATTCCGCAACCCTGAGGGACGCAACGACGTACCGCGACCTCGGCTGCTTCGCGTATCGCGAGGACACGCAGCAGTTCTTCTACTTCCCTCAGCTCGGCTTCGAGTACGACGAGTGTCAGATCGATAAGAGCGGCCGCTGGCTCCTGATCAAGGAGAAGCTGGGCACGGATCCCTCTTCCGAGGTCGACAACCGCATCATCGACCTCACGACCGGCGTCGAGACCGATCTGCTCGACCGCAATGGCGCCGGTGGCCACTCCGACGACGGCTTTGGCTACATGGTCGCCGCCGACAACCGGAACGTGCGACCGAACGCCATCCGGTTGTGGAAGTTTGGCTCAAATCCGCTCGCGCCCGGCCTCGTCGTGTACTACGACCCCCAGTGGATACCTCCGAGCATCGACCACATCAGCCACGCCAACGCGATCGCCGGAGTCCCCCCCGAACAGCAATATGTGTGCGGAAGCGGCTCCAGCGCCCTCAACGGTCCGCGCGTCAACGAGATCGTCTGCTTTCTCCTCGACGGCTCGTTCCGTGTGCTGGTCGTCGCCCCCGTGATGACCGACATGAACGCGTCGGGGGGCGGCGCCAGGTACTCGAAGTACCCCAAGGGCAACCTCGACGTGACCGGGCAATATTTCATGTGGACGAGCAACCTGGAGGGCTCGCGGCTCGACGCCTTCATCGTCAAGGTCCCGTCCCAACTGCTGACGGACGGCATCGACCGGGTTCCGCCGACGGCGTCGATGACGGCGCCGATCTCGGGGACGACGGTCACCGGCACGGTCACGACGTCCGCCACCGCGGCCGACAACGTCGGCGTCGTCGGTGTCCAGTTCCAGCTCGACGGCGGAAACCTGGGCGCCGAGCGCACGAGCGCTCCGTACTCGTTCGCGTGGGATACGACGACGGTCGCCAACGGCGCCCACACCCTCACCGCCGTCGCCCGCGACGCGGCCGGCAACACCGCCACCGCCAACCCCGTCACGGTCACCGTCAACAATCCCGATCTGACGCCGCCCGCGGTCGCGATCACCTCGCCCACCCCCGGTCCGACCTACACCACGAGCAACCCTCTCCTGACGCTCGCGGGGACCGCGTCCGACATCTTCGGCGTGACCCTGGTGACCTGGGCGAACAACTGGGGCGACATCGGGACGGCGACCGGGACGACGAGCTGGACGGCCAGTGGGATCGTCCTCAAACTTGGGACGAACGTGTTCACGGTGACGGCGCGGGACGCCGCCGGCAACACCGGAAGAGCCAGCCTCACGGTCACCTTCGTCGACACCGCACCGCCCGCGGTCTCGATCACCTCGCCCAGCTCCGGTCCGACCTACGCCACGAGTAGCCCTCTGCTGACGCTCGCAGGGACGGCGTCGGACAACGTCGGGGTGACCCTGGTGACGTGGGCCAACGACCGCAGCAGCGGTGGGACGGCCATCGGGACGGCGAGCTGGACGGCCAGCGGGATCATGCTCCTGCCCGGAACGAACGCGCTGACGGTGACGGCGCAAGACGCCACGGGCAACACGGCGACGGCCAGGCTGACGGTCACGCTCGGGACGTTCGAGTTCACCGATGACCCACTCGTGGCGCAGGGGACGCCCGTCAGGGCGGCGCACATCATGGAGCTCCGGGCGGCGACTGACAGCGTCCGCATGGCCCGCGGGCTGACGCCTTTCGCCTGGACCGATCCCACGCTCACGCCGGAGGTCACCCCGGTCAGAGTGGTCCACGTGACGGAGCTCCGGTCAGCGCTGGACGAGGCCTATCAGGCGGCGGGCCGGACGCTTCCCACCTACACTGATCCCGCGATCGTGGCCGGGCTGACGATCATCGAGGCGATCGACCTGAACGAGGTGCGGGCCGCCGTCCGCGCTCTCGAGTGAGGCGATTCCTCGCGCGGTAGGCGTGTCAGAATGCGCCTCTCTACCGTCGAAGGCGATCCTGCATGTCACTCGCGCCTTCCGCGGCCGATCGGGCGCAACGCGAACGCTTCCCCGCGATTTCCGGTTATTGCGCGCCCGGATCCGACACGGCCCCTGCTTGGCACCCTCCCTGCACTAATCCACTACGGATAGAAGACCCCTCCCGATAAGGGCACACCCGTCGCGAGACGGGGCCGCAAAGCCACGGGTCAAGCAGGGCGCTTGACGGCCGGGCTACCGAAGGAGGGCGCAGCACACCTCCCGGGCATTGGTGGTCTTCATCGGAAGGGAGACCACCATGTCACCACGTACGACGAGCAGGCGCAGGCTCGTCATCATCACGCTCGTCGCCCTCGTCGCGCTCCCGGCTCTCGCCCTCGCCACGATCGTCTCCGATCCCATGCGCGTCTTCACGGGGCAGGTGGGCATCGGGGGCACCGCTCCGGCGCTGGCGCGGCTGGACGTCCGCGGGGACGCCGACACGCGGATCCGGATCGACGGCAGCAAGACCTCGGGCCTCTATTTCACGCGGGCGGGCATCGATGCCGGCACCTTCCGATCCACGGCCACGGGTCTGGAGGTGTGGACTAGCAACGTCACGCTCGCGCTCGCGCTGCAGGGCACCGGAGCCCATTTCCTGGGGAATCTACAGACAGACGGCAACATCAGCTCGAGATACCAGGACGTCGCGGAGTGGGTCACGGGGCCGCCGTTGCCGGCGGGGACGGTGGTCGTGGCGCAGGACGCGAACCGGGCGATCGCCAGCGACACGGCGTACGACACGCGCGTGATCGGCGTCGTCTCTGACCGGCCCGCGCTCCTGCTCGGTGAGCACGGGGCGGACAAGATCAAAATCGCCCACAGCGGTCGCCTCCGCGTGAAGGTCGTGGCGCCGGTCGCCCCGGGCGACCTCCTGGTAGCGAGCTCTATCTCCGGCCACGCGATGCGCTCGTCACCTCGGGAAGTCAGGCCCGGGACGATCCTCGGCAAAGCGCTGGAATCCCTGGAGGTGGGACGGGGCGCGGTCCTGACGCTGCTGACACTGCAGTGAGCCGCACCGGTCTCGCGCTCCTCGCCGCGATTGTCGCGATCCTGGCGTGCCCGGTGGACGGCGTCGCGCAGAACGGGACCACGCCCGGGCAAGTGCTCACCTATTCCACGATTCGCTCCATCGGGGTCGAGTGGGACATTTCGGGAGACGCCAACCACAACGCCCGAGTCAGCGTCCAGTATCGGGTCCAGGGCACGCCCGCGTGGAGCGCCGCCCTGCCGCTCGTTCGCGTCGACTACAACGGCTTCAACGGCCTCGCAGGGAGCGTCCTCTTCCTCGATCCCGACACGACCTATGAAGTGAAGCTCGATCTGCTCGACCCGGACGGCGGCGCGGCGAGTCGGACCGTGATGGTCGCGACGCGGCCGTTGCCCGCCCTGCCCACGAGCGGCCGGACCTTGCATGTGGTCCCGGGGGCGGGAGGTGGTGACGGCTCGGCGGCGAACCCGTTCAAAGGGATCGCGGCGGCACAGGCCGTCGCCCAGGCGGGTGACACCTTCCTCGTCCACGCCGGGAGCTACAGCGGCCGGACCGCATTCACCAAGCCGGGCATCGACCGCAACTACCTCGTCTGGAAGGGCGCGGGCGATGGCGAAGCGCTCTTTGTCGATGGCATCGACGTGTCGGGAAGCCATGTGTGGCTCGAGGGATTGACGGTCAGGAACCTGCCGTATGCCTTGATGTCGAAGAACTGCCCGACCGATGTGGTCCTGAGCCGGAACGTGTTCATCAACAACCACTATTCGATCTATCTCCAGCAGGGCGGGAGCTACTGGTACATCGCCGACAACTCCATCACCGGAGACACGCCGGCCGCCACCGGGAGCTTCTCCGGTGAAGGCATCGAGATGAACCAACCGTTCTCGGCGTGCGGCTCGAACGGCCACACGGTCGCCCACAATCGGATCACGAATGTGGCCGACGGGATGTCCTATCCCGGCACCAACGTGGACATCTATGGCAACGACATCTTCGACACCGCCGACGACGGCATCGAACTCGACGAGGGCGGCGCCAACGTCCGCGTGTGGGGCAACCGCATCCATAACGCCAACCACAACGGCATCGCGTTTCAACCGCAGCAGGGCGCGCCCTGGTACATCATCCGGAACCAGATCGTGATCAATTCGGAGTCCCCGTTCAAATTCCGCACCACCGATCGGTTCGTGTTGCTGCACAACACCATCGTGGGGTGGGGCAAGATGATCTGCTGCAACGACGACCACCTCCTGAGGTCGTTTTCGCGAAACAACCTCTGGATCTCCGCCAACGGCGGCCAGATGTGGTGGTTCCCGGTCGGGGGCGACTGGCGGACGGACCTCGACTACGACGGGTTCGACTGGGGGTCCGCGTCGGCGCCCTTCACGTACGCAGGCGTCAGTTTCCCGAACCTCCTCGGCCTGGCGGGCGTGGGCCTCGAGAAAAAAGGTCTCCGCATCGACAAGAACGCCTGCTTTCAGACCTTCAACGTGCCGGGGAATTCGCCGACGACGATCCCACCGCAGTTCATGAGCCTGAAGGCCGGATGCAACGCGATCGACGCGGGCGCGCTCCTGCCCAACATCAACGACGGCTTTCTCGGAAGCGCGCCGGACCTGGGCGCCTACGAGTTCGGCCAACCGCTGCCCGTCTATGGGCCGCGGGCAGTGGGCGATCCGCCGCCGCCGCCGCCCCCGCCGGCCCCGGCCTTGAAGGTGTACCGCGCCGGCGCCCCGATCACGCTGGACGGCCTCCTGGGTGAGTGGAGCGGTAGCGACGCAGCCTCGTTCAGCGGGAGCTCCAGCAGCGCCAGCGCGGCCCTGCTGTGGGACGACACGAACCTCTATGTGGCGTTCCAGGTGAATGACACGCGGTTGAATGCGACGCAGACGGCCCGCGACGCGGGCACGCTGTACCTGGACGACAGCATCGAGATCTACCTCGACACCGGCAATGACCGGGCGAGCGCGATGCAGCCCGACGACTACCAGCTCCTGGTGAACCTGAACAACGCCCAGGGGGATCTCCGCGGGACCGGCACCGGCAAGGACGCTGCCTGGAACGCGGTCTGGCAGAGCGTGGTCCGGCTCCAGGGCACCCTGAACAATGACGGGGACACCGACAGCGGGTACACCGTCGAGATCGCCATTCCGTGGGCGCAGCTCGGCGTGACGCCGACGAGCGGCATGGTGCTCGGGCTGGACCTCGCGGTCGACGACAGCGATCCCACGAGCCCCACCACCTACGAGACCTTCGACTGGGCCGGGCTCGCCCCGAATCCCTATGCCCAGCCGTCCCTGTGGAAACAGGTCCAGCTGGTGGGGACGCCGCCCCCGCTCGCCGACACCACGCCTCCGTCGGTCGCCATCACTGTCCCATCCTCCGGCGCGACCGTGTCGGGGACGGTGACGGTGACGGCGAACGCCTCGGACAACGTGGGCGTGCTGGGCGTGCAGCTGAGGCTCGACGGCGCGCCGCTGGGCGCGGAGGACACCACGACGCCCTACACCGTCGCCTGGAACACGACGTCAGCGCTCAACGGGGTTCACACGCTCACCGCCGTTGCCCGCGATGGAGCCGGCAACACCGCGACCTCCGCTCCCGTCGTCGTGACGGTCGGCAATGCCGACGTGACCCCGCCGACCGTCGCGATCACCTCGCCCACTTCCAGTCCGACCTTCACCACGAACACCTCCTCGATGGCGCTCGGGGGCACCGCGTCGGACAACGTCGGCGTGACCCAGGTGACGTGGATGAACAGCCGGGGCGGCAACGGGACGGCGACCGGGACGACGAGCTGGACGGCCAGCGGGATCGGCCTCCAGATGGGCACAAACATGCTGACGGTCCAAGCGCGAGACGCCGCCGGCAACACCAAGGTGGCCACCCTGACCGCCACGTTGACCGACACCGCGCCGCCCGCCATCACCATCACCGCGCCCACTTCGGGCGCGACCTACACCACGAGCACCTCCTCGCTGACGCTCGCGGGGACCGCGTCGGACAACGTCGGCGTGACCCAGGTGACGTGGATGAACAGCCTGGGTGGCAACGGGACGGCGACCGGGACGACGAGCTGGACGGCCGGCGTCGCCCTCCAGACGGGGGCAAACGTGCTGACGGTCCAGGCGCGGGACGCCGCCGGCAACACCGCGACGGCCACGTTGACGGTGACCCTCACGGATACCTTCGCGTTCGCCGATGACCCGCTCGCGGCTCAGAGCACGATGGTCAAGGCGGTGCACATCCTGGAGCTTCGAGCGGCCATTGACAGCGTCCGCGTGGCCCGCGGGCTGACGGCCTTTGCCTGGACCGACCCCACCCTCACGCCCGGGAGCACCACGGCCAGAGCGGTCCACGTGACGGAGCTGCGGTCAGCGCTGAACCAGGCGTATCAGGCGGCGGGCCAGGCGCTGCCGACGTACACCGATGCGCCGGCGGGAGCCGCCGCGATCAAGGCCACCCACCTGAACGAGGTTCGCACAGCCGTCCGCGCTCTGTAGCGGTCTCGATCGTCCGCCCCCTCGAGCAATTTCCAGTAGGGGCAACCCCCACTTGTTTTTTCCCTTTCGTCTGGCATTGTGATTGCGAACGAGGGGGCTCGATGGTTCTCAGGACGACGTCTACGGTAATCACCGGAGGCGTCCTCATGTTCGTGGCGGCGTGTTCCGTCCGGGCGGTCGGTCAGGCGGCATCGGAAACCACGGGGGTGCCGTTTGCCACCGTCGCGCGAGGATTCTCCAGCGGGATCCGCGAGCCGACCCAGATCGTGATCCGGACTCACGACGAGTGGGTCGCGTTCTGGGGGCGACACACACGGACCCAGGTCGCCCCGCCAGTCGCCCCCGCGGTCGATTTTTCGCGCGAAATGGTCGTCGGCGTCTTCCTGGGGGAGCAGGCGACGGGCGGCTACGAGGTCAAGATCACCAAGGTGGAGCGGACCGGCTCCGAGCTTCGCGTGCACTACCGCCGTAAGGCGCCCGATCCGGGCGCCATTCTGGTCCAGGCGCTGACCCAACCCTATCACGTGATCAAGGTGTCGCGGGATCCCGGCCCCCTGGTCTTCTTCCGCGAGAGTTTGGTGCGATGAGCGCCGGCCGCATTCGGTCGCGCGCGCTCGCCCGGCGCCTGCTCGTGGCGTCGTTCCTCTTCCTGTTATTGCTCGTCCCGGACTCCAGCGCGCTTGGCCAACCGCCGCCCCGCCACGCTCCCGACACCATCCTGGTAAAGTTCAGCCCCTCGGCGCTGCCGGTCGACAGAGCCCTGGCTCACGCGTTGGTGGGCGCCCACGCCTACAAGCGCTTCAAGATCGTCGAAGGCCTTCAAGCCGTGCGCATCCCGCCCGGGATGCACGTCAAAGAGGCCCTCGAACTCTACCGGCGCCGTCCCGACGTCCTCTATGCGGAGCCCAACTGGATCGTCGAGACGCGGGGGACTCCCGACGATCCGAGCCTCGGTAGTCTCTGGGGGCTTCAGAATACGGGCCAGAACGGCGGGACCCCGGGTGCAGACATCGATGCCCTCACGGCGTGGGACGTGACGACGGGGAGCAAAGACGTCGTCGTGGCGGTGATCGACACGGGGATCGACTACACGCACCCGGACCTGTCCGCGAACATGTTCCGCAACGAGCCGGACTGCAATAGCAACGGGATCGACGACGACGGGAACGGGCAGATCGACGACTGCTTCGGCATCGACACCGCCAACAACGACTCGGATCCCATGGACGACAACCACCACGGCACCCATGTCGCCGGCACGATCGGCGCCGTCGGGAACAACGGCCTCGGCGTCGTCGGAGTCAACTGGACGGTCCGCCTCATGGCGTGCAAGTTCCTGAGCGCCTCGGGTTCCGGGACCACGGCCGATGCAATCGATTGCCTGGAGTACGTGAAGCTCATGAAGGATCGAGGGGTCAATATCGTCGCGACCAACAACAGCTGGGGCGGCGGCGGATTTTCCCAAGCCCTGTTCGACGCCATCGAGGCGCACCGAGCGCGCGGGATCCTCTTCATCGTCGCCGCGGGCAATGAGTTCTCGAACAACGACACCACGCCGTCGTATCCCGCCAGCTACTCGCTCTCGAACATCCTCGCGGTGGCCGCGACGACGCGCACCGACGCGCTGGCGTCGTTCTCGAATTTCGGCAGGCGGTCCGTGCATCTGGGAGCGCCCGGGAGCGAGATTCTCAGTACGACTCCGGGGAACACCTACTCCATATTCAGCGGGACCTCGATGGCCACGCCCCACGTGACGGGGGTGGCGGCGCTCCTCGCCGCCCAGGACCCGACGCGGGACTGGCGGGCCATCAAGAACCTGATCCTGGCCGGCGGCGACACCCTTCCCTCGCTGGTAAATACCATCACCCAGAAGAGGCTCAATGCCCGGGGCGCCTTGGCCTGTTCCGACTCGACCGTGCTCTCCCGTCTCACTCCGGTCGGCAACGCCATCAGCGGCTCCGTCGGAACGCCCATCGATCTTGCCGTCCTGCACATCAACTGTGCCCAGCCGAACGGAGAGGTTTCCGTCACGGTCGATCCGGGCGGACAGATCGTGTCCCTCGTGGACGACGGTCTCGGACCCGATCAGGCGGCGGGGGACGGCATCTATTCGGCGCGTTGGACGCCCGCCGCGGGAGGGAATTACACGCTCACCTTCCCGGGGGGCGACGTCGTGACGGTGCAGGCCCTGGCCCTGGCGAACTACACCGCGACGCCGACGGACTTCAACTATCGGAGTATCACGGGCACCAATCTCAACCTGACCGACGATTCTGCCGCGTCGATCACGTCGCCGTTTCCGATCCTGTTCGGCGGCGGGAGCTTCGGCACCCTCTTCGTCGGCAGTAACGGGAACGTGAATTTCAGCGGCGCGTTCGCCAACTATTCGAATGCGTCGATCCCCACCGCGCAGATCGTTACCCTGGTGGCTCCATGGTGGGACGACTTTTTCCCGCTGCCGGGGACGAACCAGAACGTCTTTTGGGCCGTGACGGGAACCGCCCCTGACAGGGAGCTGGTCATCGAGTGGAGAGACGTCCGGCATTTCGATTGCCGTTCGAGCACCACGGCCACGGTGAAGTTCCAGGTCGTGTTCTTCGAGGGGAGCAGCAATGTTCTGTTCAACTACGCCGATGCCACGTTCGGCGGAGCGTGCGCGGTTGACGACCGGGGCGGGTCCGCGACCGTTGGCGTTCAGGCGAGTCCAAGCCTCGGGGTCCAGTGGAGCTTCAATACCCAAAGTCTCGGCGATAACACCGCACTGTTGTGGACGGCGAGCGGGGCGTCGCCGGCGCCGTCCATCAGCGTCACCCCGAGCTCGCGGACATTCGGCAATGTTCCCGTCGGGAGCTCGGAGGACCGAACCTTTACCGTGCAGAACACTGGCGGCGGCGTCGTCAGCGGGACCGCGACCGCCAACGCCCCGTTCCTCGTCACTTCCGGCGGGTCCTATTCTCTCGCCGCGGGCGAGAGCCAGCGGGTCAGCGTGCGTTTCAGCCCGACGTCGACCGGAACCTTCGCCGGCAGCGTGACCTTCAGCGGAGCCGCGGGGATGACCCGGACGGTCACGGGGACCGGCATTTCGGTGTCCCCGATCGCCCCGTCCGGCCTGACGGCGACGGCGGCGTCCTCGAGCCAGATCGATCTCGCCTGGCAGGACAACAGCGGCAACGAGACAGAGTTCCGCATCGAGCGGAAGACCGGGTCAGGGGGGACGTCGGGGCAGGTCGCCACGGTCGGGACGAACACGACCGGGTTCTCCGACACGGGCTTGAGTCCTGGCACCAGCTACGTGTATCGGGTCCAGGCGTGCAATGCGGTCGGGTGCTCGGGCTACTCCAACGAGGCGACGGCGACCACTCCAAGCGACGTCGCCTTCACGTTGACCGTGGCGATCCGGGGCTCGGCCGGTGGGACCGTGACGAGCGCTCCGGCCGGCATCATCGGCTGCGCGTCGAGCTGCTCGGCGAGCTTCCGGGCGGGAACCATGGTCACGCTGACGGCCAAGCCGGAGAGTCAGGCGAGCTTCAAGACCTGGCGGGGGGCCTGCAGCGGCACGGCGACGTGCAGGCTGGCGATGAGCGGCGTCCAGTCGGTGACGGCGGCGTTCTCGATGATCTTCTCGGACGCGACCGTGAGCCCGGGGGACACGACCGTCAAGGCGGTCCACGTCACCGACCTCCGCACGGCTATCAGCACACTCAGACGCGTCACCGGGCTTCCGCCGTTCGGCTGGACGGACGCGACGCTCGGCGTGGGCACCGCGGTGGTCAAGGCGGTCCACTTCCGCGAGCTCAGGACGGCGCTCAACGAGGCGTACCAGCGGGCTGGGTTGGTGTTGCCGAGCTACACGGATCCGGCGCTCGCGGCTCAGGCGACGGTTCTGAAGGCGGTGCATCTGAGCGAGCTGCGAAGCGCGGTGCGAGGGCTCGAGTGAGCCTGGCGAGAGGTGCAAGCTACTGAAAACCCCGTGATTCTTTTGACAGAAATGCCAGAATGGACCCGCCCGTGATCGAACGTGACACTCCGTGTCACCCGTTCATCCCGGTCGATCCGCTCTGAGACCTCTCCCTGCCGCGCAAATCCCCGAGATTTCCAGAATTTGACGCGCTCCGTTTTGGTGACGGCTGTCTGGCACCACCTCTGCATGTCACTACCGTCAAGAAGAGGAAGAGGTTGAAAACCTCATGGCATTGCTCCAATCTTCGGAACAACAGGAGAACGTTGGGGACTTGCCAGTGAGGACGGTGGGTCAGGCAATGCGCGCGACCGCGAGTCGCGGTGCAGATCGCATCACACTACAGGGGGCTTACATGCTGAGCTGGAAGAGAGTCAAGGGTCTAGCGCTCGTGGCGACGATGGTCATCCTCGGGAGCTCATATGCTCCTGCGCAGTCGCCCCAGGGCGACATTGTCGTAGGGGGTGGCTCAGATACCTCTGTCAGATTCGTAACGGTTGTATCAGATTCAGGAGCCATCACTTATCTTTCTCAAGGTTCGGCGGCCAGCGGGTCGCATGCCGGAGTCGGCCGCGGCGTGAAGTTCTATGCTTCGGCCGCGACGAATTTCCCGATCGTGGTCTCCCATGGTGGCGCTCAGCCGATCGTGTTTGGCACGAGCGACACGGAACGTGCCCGAATTACGGGGGCCGGCAATGTCGGCATTGGGACGCAGAGTCCTGCCCAGAAGCTTCATGTTGTGGGAGATGTCCGTGTCGATGGCACCGTATCGGGGACCAACGTCGTGGCGAAGTATCAGGACGTCGCCGAGTGGGTGAGGGCGCGGACCCCTGTCTCGGCGGGTACCGTCTTGATCATAGATCCGGATCGAGCGGATGGGGTGTTGCCCGCCGCGCATTCTTACGACACTAGAATCGCCGGGGTAGTGTCCCCGAAACCTGGAATCACCCTGGGAATGCCTGGAGACGGGAAGGTGACGGTAGCTCATAGCGGCCGAGTGAAGGTCAAAGCGAGCGTGGAGAATGGGCCAATTGCAATCGGGGACCTTCTCGTGAGCAGTGCCACTCCAGGCCACGCGATGCGTTCGGTCCCAATCGACGTTGGAGGTGTTTCGATACACCGTCCGGGAACGGTGCTAGGTAAGGCTCTTGAGCCGCTGGCCGAAGGGCGCGGCGAGATCCTTGTCCTGCTCGGGCTCCAGTGAGGCGTCGGTCTCGAGATCCAAACGTCCTCGCCAAGGGTGGCCGCCGCGTAGGTCGGCGGATGCATTAAGCAGAAGGTTATTTCGACAGGTAAGCCGGGCAGAATTGTGGCGGGCGACCTAAGTTAGGCGCGCGTCCTCCGAGGTCTGATCTCGCCAGCGCGTGTGTGCGGTTGTTGCCTGATCGGAAGGTGTCACTGCTGCCGAGCGGTCCGTTCCCACTGCGATTCTGACCCCCTCTGCCACCAGTCCCTTCTCGCTCGCGCATCGAATGGTGACGTCGGCGCCGACTAAGAGCAGCGCGGCATACCAATCGCCGTGAAGTTGAAGGTGCCGACCCACGTTGGGGACCGGCAACCATGACCCGCCCAAGCAAAAACCCTTGCTAGAAGACGGGCGCATCGCATACCATGGCAGTCGATCAAGGTCGCCCCTGTAACTCAGACGGCGAAGCTGTGTCCTCTGCTCCCTACGCCCAAAGAACTCCCTCTCCTGGCACGTTGAACCTGTACATGCGTCTGAGCCCACCTACTCTTACCCGAGAAGACCCCTAATGGCCGATCATCCAATTGTTCCGATCCTGCGAATTCCTTTCTCGAGCGAAGACAAGGAGTTCATTGCAAGTGGCATCGCTCGAGTCCTCGCGAGTGGAACTCTGACGATGGGACCGCGCACGTCCGAGTTCGAGGAGATGTTTGCGACCTATGTGGGCGCTAAGTACTGCGTCGCGACCAGCAACGGTACTTCTGCTCTCGAAGTCATCCTCCGTGCGCTCGGAATTCGAGATAGGTCGGTGGTTGTGCCGACTAATACATTCCTCGCCACAGCTCTTGCGGTCATCCACAGCGGAAACAGGGTGGCATTTGCAGACTCGGATCCTGCCACCTTGTGTCTCGATCCGAAGGATCTTCGCAGGCGGATGCGTGAGGACACCGCGGCGGTGATCATCGTCCACGTGGGGGGGATCATCACGCCTGCACTGGGCGAGATCCAGCAGATCTGCGCGGAGTTTGGGATTCCGCTCATCGAGGACTGCGCCCACGCGCATGGCTGCAGCATCGATGAGCGGCGCGCCGGGACGCTCGGGATTGCAGGCGCCTTCTCTTTTTTCCCTACAAAGGTGCTGGTCATGGGGGAAGGCGGGGCGATTACGACGAACCACGAAGAGCTGCGGCGCCGAGCGAACATCATTCGGAATCAGGGGAAGGACCCAGCACAGGGGAATCACATTGCCGAAGTCGGTCATAACTTTCGGATGAGTGAGATCACAGCCGTGTTGGGTCTCCAGCAGCTTGCGCGGGCGGACGCGCTCGTCCGCGATCGCCAGAGAATCGCCGCGCGGTATGACGAGCTACTCGAGGCAGTGAATGGGATTCGGGTTGTAGCCATCCCGAAGGGCGTTCGGTCGAGCTACTACAAATACGTGGCCTACCTCCCCGACGGATGCGATCGCGACAAGCTGAAGCTGCTGCTGAAGGAGCGATATGGAGTGTGGCTCACCGGGGAAGTTTACGCGGACCCGTGCCACGCTGAGCCGATCTGGGAGCGTTACACTCTGTGCGGAGCCGAGCGCTTCGCCGGAGCTCCTCGGTGCCTCCTTTGGCCTGCGTGTGGGTGCGATATGCCGCCGGGCGACTTCCCTGGTGCGTCGCGTCTGAGCGCGTCTCACATCTGCCTGCCGGTGTATCCCGGACTCACGGAGGCTGAAATCTCGAGGGTCGTCGAGTCGTTGGCCGCGGCGCTTGCCCTCTGTTGAGCACGGTCCCGTGCGATCTCCTGACCTATTACGCAGAGTGGTGGGAGAACCCTCGCGACCCTCGGAATGTCGTCTTTGGTCAGCTGAATCGCCTCGTTCGTGAGCGTCTGCCAGCGGGCGTCGGTCTCTCCGCGCTTGACCTCGGCTCCGGCAAGGGCATGATCGTCTCCTTTCTCGCGGCGTGTGGCTACCGGGTGACCTCCATCGAGATGAACAGAGACTTCGTCGGCGCCTTGCGCGCTCGTTTCCCTGGAGTAACTGTCATCGAGGGAAATGTCAAAGAGGTCCTCCCCTCCCAGCGATTCGATCTCGTCACGGCCATCGAGCTCAGTCAAAACCTCGATCGCGTCTCTCTGATCCGCCTGCTCGAACAGCTCGCTCGTATCACGTCACGCCTGCATATCAGTATCTCGAACAAGAATTCACTCCACGGGCGTTGGGCGGCATGGCGGGGGTTTCAAATGCCGTTCGTGCACACGTACACGCCAGCTGAACTGAAGGAATGGCTCGGTCGGGCCGGATTTCAGGTCGTCTCCGCGGCGGGTATCGGTCTGGTGACGCCGATCACGCTGTGGCCGCGCTTCCGCGGCAAGCTGATCCCAGTATGGGTCGCACGTTTTATCAATGCTGTAGCGGATCGTATCTTCCCAGAGTTTTGCCATCTCTATTACGTGGAAGCCACATCGGTTGAAAGGGGAATCGGATGAAGGTTGCGGTCATAGGCGGGAGCGGATTCATCGGGTCGCACGTTATCGACAAGCTTCTCGATGCGGGTCATGACGTGACGGTGTTCGACATGATGGGGCCCCACCGCGATGGCGTGCGACACATCTTCCTCGACCTATTGGACTTCCATCGCGTTGTCGTCGCGCTCGCGGGTGGTTACGAAGCGGTATATCTCCTGGCGGCGATGGCCAACGTGGACGATATCGTCAAGAGCCCGTTAGAAAGCGTGCTCGTCAACTCGCAGGGTGTTGTCAATGTCCTCGAGGCACTCCGCCGGCATGGTGGGCGGTTGATCTTCTCCAGCACGGTTTGGGTCTACATGCTCGCGCCGTCGAGTGAGAGCGGGCCTGAACGGCTAGACGAGACCACGACGCTTTGCGTGGAGAATGTGAACCATATCTACACCGCGTCGAAAGTCGCCGCTGAATTGTACATTCGGAGCTACCAGCGACTGTACGGCGTCGAGTTCTCGATTCTAAGATACGGGATTCCGTACGGTCCTCGGGGCCGGCAGGGTACCGTGATTACGAATTTCGTTGAGCGCGCTCTGCAGGGCAAATCGCTCGTCATCCGGGGCGATGGCAAGCAAGTCAGGAACTTCATCTACGTCGAAGATCTCGCTGAAGGTAGTGTCGTCGCGTTACAGCCTGAAGCTAGAAACAAGACGTTCAATCTCGACGGACCGCGGCAGGTGACAATCGCCGAAGTTGCCGAGACTGTGAGCCGACTGCTGGGTGGGGTCCCGCTACAGTGCGAAGGTGAGCGCTCTGGAGATTTTGTGGGACGCCCGGCTTCAAATCAGCGGGCGATGCTCGAGCTGGGCTGGGCGCCGAAGACGGACCTCGAAGAGGGTATCCGTAAGTACATCGAGTGGCGTCGGTCGACGCGGTAGATCTCGAGCGATGCCGCTCAGAATCGCACATGTCGTCAACGACCTGGCCGCAACCACCGACGCGATCGTCCGTGTAAACGCTCACGACCGGAGCCGCTTCCAACCATATCTGATCTCCTTCGACGACTCGGCGATTAATCGGGCCGAGTTCGATCTTTACCCGGACGTTAAAGCCCTTTGTCTCGGGGACTCTCGTGGCTTCGGACGCCTTCGTCGACTCGCGAAGTACGTGCGCGAGGAGAACGTGCAGCTCCTGCACACCTATCACGGCCGATCGTCCTTCTGCGCTCGATGGGTGTCCCGTTGGCTGAGCGTGCCGAACCTGTTCGAGGACGGGGGCACGCATTTCGGCTACGGCGTCGCAAGCCGGATGCTGCTGATGTCGAATGTGGTTCTCTGCGACCGGATCCTGTGCCCCTCGCAGACGGTGTGGAACTCGTATGGCGCAATGGAGCGACTGCTGGCCGACGTAGGTCGGGTGCGGATCATTCCGTACGGAATTTCGACAGAAGAGATAGCCAGTCTGCGGGTCGATCGTGTTACCGAGCTTGCGCGTTACGAAGTAGATCCGTCGTGCGTCGTGTTCGTCCATACCGGCCGTATGGTTCCGATCAAGGACCAGGAGTTCCTGATCCGCTTTTACGCCTTCATCGCTCGGCAATACCGTGGTGTTCATTTGCTCATGGTCGGTGACGGACCGAGTCGAGCGAAGCTCGAGCGACTGGTGTGCGAACAGGGGTTGAGGGCGCGCATCACGTTCACGGGCATGCTCCCGCGCCAGGGAGTGTACCGCCTCCTCAAATCTTCGGATGTTTTCATCATGACCTCGCGATCCGAGGGGCTCAGCGTCTCGCTCATCGAGGCGCTCGCCTGTGGGCTGCCGGCCGTGCTCAGCGACATCCCGTCGTTCCGCGAAACCATGAAAAAGGATAAGGGTGTCGTCTTCATCAGGCGCGATGCGCCGATCCCAGAACAAGCCGCGCGGGTCGCACGAGAAGTCGTCGATGCGCCGACGAATCGGCAACGCCTTGGGCGCGAGGCGCTTGAATTGACACGATCGTTCTACGACGGCGGACGCTGGATGCGGGACCTCGAGGCGCTCTATGTCGACCTGATCGAGGAGGCTCGGGAGCGCCAGGGGCCGTGAGCACAGAAGATTCGCTGGCTCGTCTTCTGATTGCCCGCTTGTCTGAGAGTGACACGTTCTCCGCCGTTCGAGACCGGCTGCGGAAGCGCTCGACCCTCTGGTTGCTCGGGAACTCGCTGGCCGCTCTCGCCAGCCGTTCCGCCGGAGCCGTGGAGCAGTGGGGTATCGTGGTGCTGATCGCCCGCACGACGACACCAGCCACTGTTGGGGTTTATGGTCTCGCCTCGGCGGTCGTGATGCCGGTGTTCGGTCTGTTTGGTATGGATCTTCGAGCGCTGTTGGCCACCGACTACGACGGCCGACATCGGGCCACGGAGTACATGGCCGTCCGATTAACAACTGCCCTCTTGGCGATGGTGTGTGTCTTGGTCGGCGCGGTTCTGCTTGGCCACTCACCGACGTTTCTCTTGGTTGTAGCGCTCGTAGCGCTCCGAAAGGTTTTTGAAGGGCTCAGCGACATCCTCTACGCTGTCATGCAGAAATACGAGCGCATGGACCTGACGGCGAGATCTGCCGCGGTAAAGGCGCTCGTCTCACTCGGGGTCGCAGGGCTCCTCCTTCTGGTGACGCGGTCGCTCGTCTGGGCACTGGGTGCTCTCGTGCTCACATCGTTAGGAATCCTCTTCCTGTACGATACGCGTCTCGTGAAGAGCGTGGAGTCGACACCAGTCTGGAGAGCGGAGGTTGTGAGGAGGCGTGGTTTGGTACGGCAGGCGATGCCGCTGGGGCTCGTCACAGCTCTGATCGCCCTTCAGACAACGGTGCCCCGCTACTTTCTCGCCGTCTACCATGGGGACGCCGTGGTCGGGCATCTCACTGCTTTGTCGCACTTCCTGATCGCGGGTACCATCGTGAATGGTGCGTTTCAACAGAGCGCCGGCCCGCGTTTGGCCAAGTACTTCACGATGAGACAGCGTGATCGCTTCATCGCGGCAGTTATCGCGCTCTGCTGTGGTAGTGCGGTTTTGGGCGTCGCAGGTGTCTGCTTCGCAGTGCTCTTCGGTCCCGCCATCCTCTCGCTTGTCTACGGCCGGGCCTATGTCGAGTTCGCTGACGTCCTTCCGTGGTTCATGGTGGCTGGCATTGGCAGTTACGTGCTTGCTTCAGTGAGCACAGCGCTGACCGTCGTGAGGCAACTCCGCGTGCAGGCCGTGGCGGCGATGTGTAGCGTGGTTGTATGCGGCGCCGTCAGTTGGGCTTTCATCCCATCCAATGGGGCGATGGGGGCCGCCGCGGCGGTCGTCGCGGCAAGTGCCGCGAACGTCCTGTTCAGCAGCGCGGCTCTCGTGCGGGAATTCGCACGGTGCGACCGGGTCTCGGTTGAGGTCCGGGACCACCATTGACCGACGACGGTCTGGCATGACGGAGGGGCTGCAGATTGCGATGCTTGTCAGCATCGCGACGGCGTATTTGTGGGCCCTAACCGTCCGAAAGAGCTTGTCGCTGGTCCAATTCCGGGTGGCATTCGTAGGAATGGCGGCAATCTTTGGGATATCGCCTATCGTTGTGGCGGTTTCCAGGAATCAGGATCTCGGATTAAGTGATTATTCGCGTTTCGCTCTCTACGCGATCGCCATGGTGTGCTTTATTGTCGCCTATGACATCACGCGGCCTGCAGCGCATCACGGAGCAGCCGAAGACAACTACGACCCACTGTTCCGTGTGGTCGGCTGGACGTTCATTCTTGCGGGAGTGCTCGCGTTTGGTGTCCTTGTGGACCGCTACGGGCTCGAGTTCTTCTGGATGGCCAAGAGCGATGTGTACCTGCTCAGCGAGGAGCTCGGGCCAGAGAAATTCGCGAAAGACCTCGCAATGACCGGGGCCATTATTCTCGGGTACGACGCGTGCCGTCGCAGGCGTCTAAATGTGTCTACCTTTCTTGTCTATGTAGGAACCCTTGTTTTGGGTGTTGTTCTGAGTCGGCGCTCGATGCTGCTAACGATGCTCGCAGCCTTGGCGTTCCACTATCACCACGCGGTGCGGCCGCTGTCTGGCAGGCGGCTCGCGGCCGCATGCTTGTCCTTCCTGCTGGTTGCGGGAACATGGAACCAGATCTATGGATTCTTGTTAGGCTATACCGATTATTCGTTTACCTTCAGCGAGCGGAACTGGTGGGTTGAGAACAATCCATTCGACCAACTCCGATCATCTGACGAAATCTGGAGGAACGTGTGGGGCGAAGCGCCGCAGTTGGGGCGTACGTACCTCAACGCAATTAGTGCGGCGCTAGTTCCGAGGTTCCTTGGCGGAACTTCTGCAAGTCTCAGCGTCTGGTACACCGAGCGATATGCTGGTGAACTTGCGGGAACAGGGACGGGATTCGCATTCTCTGAGCTGGTCGAGGCGTATATCAACTTTGGTATCTCTGGTCCGCTGATACTGTTCGGTGTCTTGGGCTTTCTGGCGCGTAAGGTTGACACAATGCCCGGTCAGCGATTTCTCTTCTTGCGGGGCATCGGATTCGGGTCGCTGTATGTGGTGTTCTTAGGTGAGTTCTCTGACCTGGCCAAATTCCAGATACCGTTTTTCATAGTCGCGCCATATGGGCTGTACTGGGTTTTCGGCTTCCTGCGTGCGGTGATGCGAAGCGCGCACCTCGGACCGCTTCCCTTGAGATGATCGTCGAGTTCACCGGTGCCACCGGAGCCGGCAAGACCTCGATGGCAGGCCGAGTGCGTCGGAAGCTGCAGGAGCGAGATATCCGTGTGGCGAATGCACGCGACTTGCTGCCTGGACGGCAAATGGCCAAATTGCTTGGGCGAGAAGGTGTTCAGAACATTGTCATCGAGCTAGCGCTCAGCGCCGTGATCGGTTCTTCGTTGAGGCGACATCGAGAGTTCCTCGCATTCGCGTGGCGGGCGGCCCGAAGCTACACCGACTCACCGTACCTGGCGCTGAAGGCGCTTCGGGGCGTCTGGCGTCAGATCGGCTTCTATGAACTTGGACGGCGAGTAAAAGACTCGACCGTCGTTATCGTCGACGAGGGAACAGTCCACGCTGCCCACTATCTGTTCGTGCAACTCAGCTCGATCGTCAACGACGACTATCTGGAGTCGTTCGTGCGGCTGGTGCCGATGCCGGATCTCGTCGTGTGCGTCGAGGCGCCGCGAGAGGCGCTGTTGGTGAGAATGAAAAAAAGAGCGGATCCTCCCCGGCGGACGTTGAACCGGTTGGACGCCGAACTGCTCGTAGACGCTGCTGCTAGTGTCTTTACTCGACTGAAATGCTTTCCAGGCGTGAGCGCCCGGTTACTGGTTGTCGGCGGATATTACGGGACGCCAGACGATTACGAAGGGGAGGCGGAACGAATCGTTCAGGCGGCGCTCGAGTATTCGGCCAATGCTTGAGCTGATCCAACAACTTTTCGAGTGTCTGGACGCAAAGAGGGTCGAGTATTGTCACTGGAAGAGCAACGCCTTCCTTGCGGAGGCGGTTCGTGGGATCGGCGATCTGGACCTCCTTGTGCGCCGTGAGCA
>Ga0209375_1000998_pt1 | contig 22351 bp, 23 predicted proteins | sample GraSoiAngelo_131_FD_185888 | JGI IMG/M metagenome (GOLD analysis project Ga0209375, IMG submission 185888) | Grasslands soil microbial communities from the Angelo Coastal Reserve, California, USA - 14_0929_02_30cm (SPAdes) (version 2) | ecosystem: Environmental > Terrestrial > Soil > Grasslands ... | reverse complement strand
AGTCGGTGGCGCGCACGAGCCCGATATTCAGTTTTCCGGTGTTACGGTGCTGACACCCGACGAAGACGGGGCAATTGTCCACATCGCCAACCCTCTCAACTTAAGAAAGAACGAGCTACTTTCCCTGGTCCAGCTCTACAGATCTCTCGGTGGAGGGTAGCGATAATAAGATATGCGGCATATGGATAGTATGACCCGCCAGTAAGCGCCGAAATGTCGACTTCTCTGTCGATGGCTCGACACCCTGCTTCGTCACGATCCTTCTTGACAGAGTGCGCCAGTCTTTAAGTTTCTGATTGCAAACTGTTTAAGTGATTCGGTATGTGCGTGTTACATGGCACAGTCCTTGCCATAACTAGTCGAGTAGGGAGGACGATATGGAAACTCACATTGCTGACATCACCCACGTCATTCAACTCGCAGTAGCGGCAGTTTTCTTGCTCAGCGAGGTGGCGTCACGCCGCTGCGGATTGGTGTCGATTGAAGGTTTCCGATGGAATCACGACTCTCGAGATTTGTTAAACGACTTGAGATAATGCCATGCTTTTTTGGCTGCACCGCGTCTAAAGATTAGAGCGAATAAATGGGAAGGGTAATCTAATGAAAAGAGCTTTCTTGACAATTATGCTTTTATGTTTGTTTGTCCTACGCACCCATGACGGACAAGCACAGGAATATATTCCCGGTTATTACGACCAATATGGAACTCAGTTGTATGCGCAACAGTATGATCCGTATAACGAGTTGGAGACGATGCATTATAATCAGTTGTATCCGCAACAGTATGATCCGTATTACGAGCTGCAGGTGATGCACTACAAGTTATATGCGCCGCAATTCCAACCTTACCAACTGTATCCATACCCGCCTTATCAAATATATCCACCCTGCTGCGTTCCAGGAGGATATTAATCCCGGCTCCGCTTGGACGGATAGTTAGAGAGTTTGAAGGAGCCAACTATAACAAAATGATGACTTATAACACACGCAGAAAAAAGGGCTTTCGGTGCCTGTTTGCTTTGGTAACCGTCGCTAATTTGGCTGTACCCTACATTGCTTTAGGTGCTGGTCCTGTCTTCAGGAACTCAGGGACCCCCAGCGTCTCGAGTTCGCACCGGCAACATTCCTTTTCACGCCCTTTTCATCGCTTTGGATTTTTTGGTGGGGATGGACTCGACGATCAGGGCGTCACCGTTATTGAGCAGGTTCAACCTGCACCAAGCACCGAACCGAAACCCGCCGAAAACCGCATCTACGTTCCGCCACACTGGGTGGATGGTGGTTACGGAGTGCAGGTCTTACAGCCAAGTTACTGGACCGTTCCGAAGCAAGCGGCAGAGCATTGACCCCCGCTTGCGCGGTCGCATGATGTTTCCTCGATACGCTGCGATCTCCGTTACCCGTCCAAGACCGGCGGATGATTATCTATGCGATCCCGCATATGATTTGTATCTTGCCGCGTAGATAGAGCAACGCATGTGCTCGAATAGACCAACGTCGGGGAACGTCTAAAAAATGTGCGAATCAGGAGCGTCTCATATGTTGCAGCTTGGTTTCGGACGGATTGTGCCGAAGGATTCTCGACTAAATATCGGCACGGGCGAAATGTCGACACTTTCTCCAGCGGTCCCGCCTCTAAATTTTCCCTGTACTCAATCACTTGCCAACGATCTCCACTTTGGCAGATCTTTTGCCTTGCATCTATTCACCGACATCTCTAGAGAAGAGGATTTTCCCGTGTATGGACATCAACAAATCGGGAACACAAAAAGAGGGCTTGCTCATTGAAAAGAATGATTTGAATCGCCTATGGATATTGCGAAAGGTTTCAGCTTCGTTATCGAAAGGATACAACAAAATGAAAAAAAATCTTCATCCGACAGTTCGTCAGGTTGTTTTTAAAGACGTTTCTTCTGATTTTTCCTTTCTTGGAACATCAACGATGGATTCAAAAGAGACCATCAAGTGGGAAGACGGCAAGAGCTATCCGCTGATCAAGGTTGAGATATCATCGGCGTCGCATCCGTTCTTCACTGGGAAACAGCGTGTTCTCGATAAGGGAGGTCGCATCGATCGTTTCAAGAAAAAATACGGAAAGAAGTGAATTGTCCCAGGCGCATCTCCCGGATAAGTGGTAACGCCACGATGTCGGCCGGGAAGTCAAAACGGAAATTCCGTTAAGCACGCGTAGCTGAAGCGGTCCAAATTAAATGAAAGATGATCAGTCCCTCCGTCGTCTTAATGTGATCTGGAGAACTACCCAGATGAATCATGCAAGGAGGCTTTATGCGTTTCGGATTTGCACTGCCACAGGCGGGCTCGGCGATTGGACCGGAGGGGCTGGTCACGGCGGCAAAGCGCGCCGAAGATTTGGGTTTTGACAGCCTATGGGTGCTTGACCGGATACTGTGGCCGGTCAACCCGAAAGTCCCTTATCCGATCGGCGATGGCTCCCTGCCCGTCAAGTACAAAAACGTGCTGGATCCCTTGGAGACGTTGACGTTCGCCGCCGCGCACACACGCCGGATCGCGCTCGGCACAAGCGTCCTCAACCTTCCTTGGTACAATCCCGTCTTGCTCGCGCGTCGGCTGACGACGCTCGATGTCCTGTCCGCCGGACGGCTACGAGTTGGGTTCGGCATCGGATGGTCGCCCGATGAATACGAGGCCGCTGGAGCGACGTGGGAAGAACGCGGCAAACGCGCCGACGAACTGATCCAAGCCCTAAAGAAAATCTGGACCACCGATCCGGTGGAGTTCCAGGGTAAATATTATCGCATCCCGAAATCCGTCATTGGTCCGAAGCCCGTGCAGAAGCCTCACCCGCCGATCTATATGGCGGCGTATGCGCCTTCGGCCTTAAAGCGTGTTGCAACCGAGGCCAACGGCTGGTTTCCCGTCGGCATTCCGCTCAGCAGCATCGGCCCGATGTTCGAGGGAATCAAAGGAATGGCCCAGGAAGCCGGCCGCGATCCTTCGGCCCTGGAACTCATCGTCCGCGCCAACGTCGAGCTTCACAATACTCCCATCGAGAAAGACCGGATCGATTTTACCGGCACCCTCGAGCAGATTGCCGAGGACGTGACGACAGTGCGGAAACTCGGCGCGGAGATCGCCATTGACGCGCAGTTTTCTCCCGGCGTCGAGACGGCGAAAGATATTCTCGCTCGGATGGAAGAGCTCTGGCGGGTAGCAAAGCAAGCTTGACGCTTTTGGAATGATAGCTGGGAGGAGCGCGATCGGAAGGAAGGGAGAAAATATAGTGGCTGTTCGTCATGCTCCACGGGAAGACTGGGCCGAGTGGGTGCGGAATGCGCTCGACCCGCCGGCCGAGTAGAACTTTTTGCACCTGCTTCCACAATCGCGACATCTACCCATTTAAGGGAGGCCTTCCGGTGCCTCTCGTCAGATGCTCGTAAAAGGCATCCTTCTTACCCGGTTTCAAGAAATCGAACGGTTGAAACCCATTGCTTGTGCCCCCACGCACGGCGTCGCCCGTGCATGGGAGCAACATCTCAAATAATCCTGGAATTGCTCTACTGATCGATGCCCAACGCCCGTCTCGTCTCGTCGTCCATACTTTCCTCAGCTGTCACGTGGAGATTATTCGCTTCCTGAAACGACCGTATCGCGTCCCGTGTCTCTGCTCTCATCACACCATCAACTGGCCCGGAATAGACACCCCTATCCTTCAAAGCTTGCTGTATTTGCTTTATTCGATCCGGATTTGGAGTTCCGGGATGGGATGCAGTTCCGGCTCGTGCACCGTCTTGAATTCGATCCGACATCTTCTGGCTCCAAGCCGGCGCTACCGCGAAGCAGGTTCCTGCCAGCAGTGCAGATATAACAGCTACCGATAATTGCTTGTTCGTCTTCATAATCGCTCCTTTTTAGATTTGGTTCTGTTCTGTCCAAATAAACGAAGCAAACCGTATACCAGACCAGATCGATGTCCGTAAATCATCTTTAGATGGCGAAATCAGGAGCGTTTCAGATTTTAGGCTTTGGTCTAGAAGGGGATTGTCACGAAGAAGCCTGTCTGCTTATCGACATCTGCCGAAATGTCGACTTCACCTGGGACGAGCGATCCCAAGTTTTTTATCCGTCTTTGAGGAGTTGTGCGCTTCATCCTGAGTCTCGCGATGGCACCTGGGGGCCGCCAATGATCCAATTTATATCCCTGGAAAGGTGAGAGTCAGGATGCGGAGTTTCAGAAAGAATATCTAAAGCTAGACGAAGGATGAGATGGAAAAACTCGTCAGAGAACTTCCGCGCTATACGAACATCGTCGTCACGCTATTCCAAAATATCAACGAGGCGGATCCTTTACCGTCTCGTTAACAGGCACGCGGGTTGAACGCTCCGCGTGAGGACATCGCGCAGTAAAGAATTATAAGATGAACCGTCCCTGAGAAATTTGATGCGAGTGCCAAGACTCGCGGGAAAATTTAGGCGCGCCCTCTACGCGACTTTCAAGATTAGTAAGATTCTACTAGCGGCATCGCTGCCAAACAATAGCCGAAGCGGCGGTTTATCGAGGCTGGCGATATGCAGGATGACGGCGGCCGCTTTGGCGGGATCGCCTGGCTGTTGGCCATTGTGGTCTCGCTGGTACCGGGCCATGGCGCCGACGGTGGAATCGTATTCGGTGTGGCTGTCGCGAATGGTCGTTGACGTGCCGGCAAAGTCGGTGCGGAAGCCGCCAGATTCGACGATCGTCACCTTGATCCCCAGCGGGCCGACTTCCTTCGCCAGCACCTCGAAGAACGCGCCGACCGCTGCCTTGGCGACCGCATACGCCCCGCGACCGGGCGGCGCCAGGCGTCCGCCGACTGAGGAAACCTGGATGATGTGCCCCGACCGTTGCTTGCGCATCAGCGGGATTGCCGCCTTGGTTACGTTGATCACGCCGAACGGGTTCGTTTCGATCTGCGTACGGAAGTCGGCAAGGCTGGTGTCCTCGATCGAGCCGACATCGCCATAGCCGGCATTGTTCACAAGCACGTCTAGCCGCCCGAACATATCGACGGCCGCTTTGATGGCGTCGCGCGCCGCCTGCTCATCGGTTACATCCAGCGCAAGGGTGCGAACCTGAACCCCGAATTGCTCTACCAGGTTGGCGAGCTGAGCAGGGTTACGCGCAGTAGCGACGAGCTGATGCCCTTCGGCAAGCACCGCTTCGGCGAGGGCTCGGCCGAAGCCGCGGGAACTGCCGGTGATCAACCAGACCTTTGACATGGAAACCTACTTTTCATTCACGTAGGAGAGACGTCCCTGCGCTTCACATACCATCCTGTGGAAGATCGAACCTGTCATCGACGCTTAACTGTTGGCGCTAGATTTGAGGATGTATTCCCCGATAGGACGCGCAGCATCTCCCAAACGGTCGCCACTCTGGAAAGGCAGCATCCAGCCCGGATACTCGGGCGGAAGGGTGCTGACTTCATCGAGCAGCTTAATCTCGTCTTCGGAGAGGTTGAGTTTTTCAGCGGCGAGATTGTCCTGAAGCTGGTCGAGCCGCTTAGCCCCGATGATGACCGACGTGACTACCGGCTTTGCCAGAAGCCACGCGAGCGCGATGCGGGCCGGGCTACACGCATGCGCCTTTGCAATCGGAGCCATCGCATCGAGGATCTTCCAGGTCCGCTCTTTGTCCACGACCGGAAAGTCGAACTCCGAGCGGCGCGAGTCTTCCGGCTTCTGATTCGTTCGGCTGAACTTACCGGAGAGCAGGCCGCCAGCAAGCGGGCTCCAGACCAAAAGACCAATCTTTTCAGCTTCCAGAAAAGGAACCAGTTCGCGCTCGAGGTCGCGACCGGCGATGGAGTAGTAGGCCTGGAGCGTATCGAAGCGGGCGAGATTCTTGAACTCGGAGATCCCAAGCGCCCTGGCGATCTTCCACGCCTGCCAGTTAGAGACGCCGATGTAGCGGACCTTGCCTTGAGTGACCAGCGCGTCGAGGGCGCGCAGCGTTTCCTCGACCGGAGAGACGGAGTCGTTGGCATGGATCTGGTAGAGATCGATGTGGTCTGTTTGGAGGCGGCGAAGGCTGGCTTCCACCGCATCCATAATGTGTCCACGAGAGGCACCAACGTCATTGCGGCCAGGGCCGACACGCGAGTAAACCTTCGTCGCAAGCACGACCCCCTTGCGGGCAATGTTGAGATTCTTGAAGGACTGCCCAAGAGTCGTCTCACTTTCACCCTCCGAGTATACGTCTGCTGTATCGAAGAAATTGATGCCGCCGTCGATCGACGCCTTGACCAGTTCGTCGGCTCCCTTTTGGTCGACAGTGCCGATGACCTTGTAGATGCCCTCGCCGCCACTAAAGGTCATAGTGCCCAGGGAAAGACGCGAAACGAGGAGTCCGGTATTACCTAGAGTTTTGTATTCCATATTTGTCCTTTCCCTGAGAGAGGCTCTATTGCTTGAGTGTTGCCATGTCGACCACAAAGCGGCGCTCGCGTCGTTCTTCGTAAGACGATCGAATGCCTCTGCTCTTTTGTTTCTAAGCCATGTCTATTGATGCCTGAGTATTTAGTCATGATTCACGTCACGGAGTCCGCTGTTGCAAAACCGGCTGATCGCTGCCGGTGGCCGTCACAACCAGATAGCGCTGCTCGGACTGTTGACCAGCTGTGCCCCCCGCTGCCGCTACGACTGTTCGTAGAGGACCGATGGCCTGCGCAATACCCGCCCCGTTTGGCCAGGTCTTGAATTTGGCGAGTCCAACCCGGTTCGCATCGGGCTTTGTCAGCGAATCGACCAGAGAGAGCTCATACTCCTGGCCCGGTTGCACACCCGCGACGGCAATCTGCAGCAAGTCGATCACTCCGAGCGAGTTGACCGCGACAGTAGCGCGCCCATTGGAGCCTGCTCCGGATGGCGGCAGCATCTCGATATGCAGCGTCTGACCGGCCACACCTAGTGGCATAAGGTTGGCGGTGCCATCGCCGTTTGGAACCGCGCCCGGCACATACACGAGAGCTTGTGTCGTCTGTCCAATTGGAATGTTAGCGATCACCTTATTGCTCAAGGTGTCTATCGCGACGGCATGTTCGCCGTTTTCCAAAGCGACGTACACTCGGGTTCCGTCCCCGGAGGGCCAAATGCCGTGCGGTAGATCTCCCACGGGAATGGTGGCCACCAAGTCGGGTTTGGCACCCCGGCGATACGCCTTCACTTCATTTGCTCCGCCGATGGTGAGGTAGGCGAATTTGCCGTTGCGGTTGTTCGCAAAGTGCACGTGGTTCGTAATCGGTCCTGTGTCGAGCAGCGCAATTTGTTCAAATGGCGGTTTGGCCCTGAACACCTGCACTTTGCCGACGTCTTTTAGCGTTATCCACACTTCGTCGTTTTCCGGACTTACGGCAATGTTGGGACAGAAGGGACTGCTCTGCGGCACGCGCTTGATAATCTGATGGGATGCTCTGTCGATCACCGTTAGTTCGGGAGTGAAGCTCGAGCAGACGAAGGCGTAGCGGCCGTCAGGACCGAACATGGTCATTCCCGGACCGTTCGCCAAGCGGATACGTCGTATCTCTCTCATCTTCAGCGGGTCGATGACCGACACGTAGTCCTCGCCCCGGACAGTGACCCACAATTCACGCCCATTGGGAGTGAAGAACGCCTCGTGCGGCGATCGCCCGACGTAAACGATGCCCTTTACCTTATTGGTCGCGGTGTCGATCAAGGTGACCGAATTCGAGGCGATCGATACGACGGCGAGTGTCTTTGAGTCGGGCGAATAGCCGAGGCCGTGAACCAGGAGCTGACCCTTGTAGAGCGCGCTCAAAGCGCCGGGCACCGGGTCGCCGAGCCGGATCACGCCGAGCAGCTTGTTGGCGGAGGGATCGATCACCGAAACTGTGTTTGACGTCTGGTCCGCTGCGTAAACCCGATCGCGGCTGGAGATTGGAATGTCCGCTCGCCCCCAGGGCGCTTGCTGCGCAAACGTGGAAGGCACCAAAGAAAAAAACGCTAATGCAAAGACTAGTTTCATATTCATGTTCCTTCTAGGCTAGTGTTTACGCTTAGTGCTTCCTTGCGTCTAAGCCCGGCCGCTGAGTTGGATTTTCCGAGCTCGCACCATGCTGCTTCAGCCAGAGTTGCATCAGCTGAATTTCCGATTGCTGGTCGGTGATAATCTCCTGGGCCAGCCGACCCAGCTGCGGGTCTTTGCCGTACAGCAAGAGCGCCTTGGCCATGTCGATGGCGCCCTGATGATGTGGAATCATCATGGTTACGAAGTCATGGTCAGGGTCGCCTGTCTGTGGCGCGGTGTGCATGCCCGTGTGCATCACACCCATCGCGTCGGACATCAACTGATTGAATGTTTTCTCGCTGGAAGCGACAAACTTAGCCGTTGGCGCAGGGGACCAGCCCATTGTGGATGCCGCTGATTGCGCTTCGTGTTGGTGCGCCTGCATGCTCATTACAGCCAGCACAATGAGCGTGGCGATCAGAATCAATTTTCGGTACATGATCTCCTCCCCTTCATTGTTCGGCCACCATCCTCTGGGGAACCCGAACGCCGATGAACTGCCGGCATGCTGAATTGGCCGGGTCATTTTCATCTCGTTCGCTGCGCATTTCGTATGATGTAGGGGACCTGAGCAACGCATATGCCAGAACAGATCCATTTCTGAGACGTCTGAAAAATGCGCGGATTCAGCAGCGTCTCATATGTAGCAGCTTGGTTTCGTACGAGTTGTGAGGACGATCCGTCGACGACTAAACGACAGGTGTCGAAATGTCGACTTTAGCTGGGACGAGTGACGCGCAATCTTATCATCCCAGTGTGAAGAGTTGAGTGCTTCATTGCGAGTCGAACGGAGTTGAGGGTGCGCTGATGATTCGTTTACGTTGGAGCCTGTGCAACCGAAGGCTGGATATCCTACCGAGCATGAGGCCATGATGTCGTCTCTGCCTCGGGGATTAGTTGGTTTATTTCGCTTCCAACTGGGCCGCAAATGTTTGCGCGACGATTTTGCCGTCGCGTATCACGAAGGTATCGGTGGCAAACGGAGCATTATAAAAGGGCGAGTTTCCCGACCAGAGGATGTACGCAACTTCGCCTTCGACGACTTGCTTCGTCAGATTAAGCGAAGTCTTGCCGGCTGGAAACATGCTCGCAAAAATCTTTGCGAACAGCGAACGTATCTGCCCCAACCCTTTGAGTGTCCCCTCTGGAGTGATGAGCACCGCATCGCCAGCATAGTCAGCCATAATCGCCTCGACATCGCCGGCTCCGAAAGCTTGCCAGTGATGCAGCAATATTTTTCCCGTCTGTTCGGTATGGCCTAAAGCCATCTTCGATGCCTCCCTAATGGTTTTCGGTTCGGTCGCGCTGCAGACTACCTGAGTTTATGATTTTGCCTTCTGAGCAGTATCGCTCGGGCACGGCGCTCCAGCGGCCTGCCATTGTTTCACTTTAGCGACGAACTCATCGCGCGGCATCGGAATAGGATTTCTACCTTCGCCGGGATTCCAGCCCCACGCCACCAATTCATCTTTTGTAAAATGCTCGACGAGTTGATCGATATTGCGATTTTTGTTTTCCTTAGGATTCTTTAACGAACGGCAAATCTGCGCGTCGGTGAGACCCTGCCAGATCATGGGAATGTTCGGCGGCGGCAGCCCCCAATGCGGCACTCCGGGCGGCATATGCGCGCCGGCGAGATTCGCCTCTTGATGGCACGTGCTGCACTTTTGCACAGTCACACCGTGGCCATCGGGGCCGCGCCGCACGTTCATGGCGTGCTGATGGCCGTCGTCTCCCTGCCGCGGGAAGTCACCTTGCGAATGACAATTCATGCAGCGCGGGTTACGCAAGACCGAGACGAACGCGGTGAACAGGGTTCCATCGCCACTTGCCGGCACCGCAGCAACTGTCGCCGTTGCCGCCTGAGATTCCGTCGCGCTGATCCAACGATAGCCCGCCACCGCTCCCGCCAAGCTCAAAGCCGCCGCACCGACAGCACATATGGGTAACTTAAACGCGCGCTTCATATGGCGTCCGTCATGCGGATCGGCAGTCTGCGAATCCGTTTACTGGTAAGAGCGAAAACCGCGTTGGCGACGGCGGGCGCGACAGGTGGGACACCCACTTCTCCCGCGCCGCCCATTTTATCTTCGCTGGGCACAATGTGCACCTCGATCTGCGGCATCTCGTGCATCCGGAGCATCGGGTAGTCGTGAAAGTTCCCTTGCCTCACGCGTCCTTTCTCGAACGTGATCTCACCATACAGGGCAGCGGTGAGGCCAAAGACGATACCACCCTCCATCTGAGCGCGTACGATGTCGGGGTTCACCACCGGGCCGCAATCAACCGCGCAGACCACGCGGTGGACGCGCAGTCCCCGATCTTTGGAAATCGAGACCTCGGCCACCTGCGCGACATAGCTTCCGAACGATTCATGGACGGCCAAACCTCGTCCGCGCCCGTTCGACATCGCTTTTCCCCAGCCGGCTTTTTCGGCAACGAATTCCAGCACGCGCTTGTGTCGCGGATGCTTACCGAGCAACGCATTGCGAAATTCAAACGGGTCCTTGCCTGCCGCATGAGCCAGTTCGTCCACGAAAGTCTCGACCACGAACGCGGTGTGACTGTGCCCCACGGATCGCAAGATGAACACCGGCACGCCATCGGGTGCCTGGTGCCATTCCACCAGCAGATTGGGGATGTCGTAAGGTAGATCGGCAGCGCCTTCGACGGCGGTTTCCTCCACGCCGTTTTTGACGACTGCAGGCTCGAAGGGTGTTCCCACAAAGATGGACTGGCAGACGATGCGCTGTTGCCACGCGACAGGTTTGCCATTCCCATCAAGACCAGCACTTACGGTATGATAAGCGCGCGGACGATAGTATCCGCCGCGCATGTCATCCTCGCGGGTCCAAACGACCTTGACCGGCACCTTGACGGTTTTGGAAATCTGCACCGCTTCTCGAACCACATGACTGTCCAGCGGAGAACGCCGGCCAAAGCCGCCGCCGAGCAGCGTCGTATGCAACTTCACTTGCTCCGGCTTCAGGCCTGTATCCCTCGCCGCGGCATCGCGGTCCCCACTTTGAAACTGAGTGCCGACCCAAATCTCGCAACTGTCGGCGCGCACGTCGGCGACGCAATTCATCGGCTCCATCGTCGCGTGAGCCAAATAGGGAAGGTCGTAGATGGCCTCAAGCTTTTTGCTTGCCTTGCTCAATGCTGAAACTGCTTCACCCTCATTCTTCGCGACCACGCCGGTCTTTTTGGCAAGTCCCGCGTACTCCTCGCGCTGTGTGCGACTGTCCAGCGAGGCCCGCGGGCCTTCGTCCCAAACAATTTCGAGCGCCTCGCGTCCAAGTTTCGCCGGCCAGAAGCCGTCAGCCACAACGGCGACGCCGCGTTCGATTTCGACCACGTACCGAACACCTGGCACCGCTTTAGCCTTATCGGCGTTAAAGTTTTTCAATTGGCCACCGAAGACTGGCGGACGTGCCACGACGGCGACCAACATTCCTGGCACGTTCACATCCAATCCAAAAACGGCTTTGCCGTTGGTCTTGTCCGGCGTGTCCAATCGCTTGATCGCCTTGCCGATGATTTTGAAGTCTTTGGGATCTTTCAGGGTGACATTCTGGGGAGGCGTCAGGGTTGCCGCTTTTTCCACCAACTCGCCGTAGGACAGGCGCCGTTGTGAATTAGTATGGATGACTTGGCCGTTTCCGGTACGGCATGTTGAAGGATCGACGTTCCACGTCTGCGCGGCGGCGGCGAGCAACATTTGGCGCGCGGCAGCGCCGGCTTTGCGCAGCCGATCCCACTCACTCCAGGTGCTCGTGCTGCCACCGGTGATCTGGACTCCATAAATGGGGTGATTGTAGGCCGGATCGACCGGCGCGGGTTCGACGCGAATCTTCGTCCAATCGGCATCCAGTTCTTCGGCGATAGTCATGGCGCCACTCGTGTAGGCGCCCTGGCCCATTTCAGAATGGTTGCCGATCACGGTCACACTGCCGTCCTTCGCGATACGAAGAAATGCGTTGGGAACAAACGTCGAGATCCCTTGCTGTGCGGCTTTGGCTGAGCCGTTGAGTCCGGGAATGTGAACGCCGACGATCAATCCGCCGCCCGCGAGAAGGCTCGCCTTGAGAAAATTGCGGCGACTGCAATTAACAATCGTGCTCACTTCACACCTCCTTGCGCCTTCAACTGCGCCGCGAGATGAATGGCACGTCGGATGCGCTGATAGGTGCCGCAGCGGCAGATGTTTCCCGTCATCGCCCCGTCGATGTCTTCATCGGTGGGCCGCGGCTTTTCACGCAGCAGCACAGCCGCGCTCATCAGTTGTCCCGATTGGCAGTAGCCGCACTGCGGGACGTCTTCGGCGATCCAGGCGCGTTGCAATGGATGACTTAGATCGCGCGAGAGACCCTCGATAGTCGTCACTTCTTTGCCTGCGGCGCGCGACACCGGCGCGACGCAGGAACGCACTGCCTCACCATTGAGATGCACGGTGCACGCGCCGCACTGCGCCATGCCACACCCGTATTTCGTCCCTGTGAGACCGAGATTTTCCCGCAGCACCCAGAGCAGGGGAGTTGCAGGATCCACGTCGAGGTTTACGCGTTGCTTGTTGACAATGAACGAGATCATCGAGATACCTCCCATGAATAAATGATTCGATTGGCGCAGTAGCTGCTTTGTGTTGAAGGTCATCTCTGAAAGAGGACCAGGTTGATCACCATTTTCTTTCTTAGTTTCTTTCGGCAATGGCTGTGCCAAAGCACATCAACCTCTAGATGAACCATAGATGGTGAGAATCAGGGGAGTTTCAGATCCTACGCTTTGGCTTCAAGCGAAGGTGACGAAGAACGCGCGACTGCTTATCGGCAGGTGTCGAAATGTCGACTTTCCCTGGGACGAGCGATGCCCAATTTTTTTGTCCGTACTTGAAGAGTTGTGCGCTTCATCGCAAGTCGAGTGATGGCACCTGTGGGTCCGCCGATGATTCAGTTCGTATCCTTGGAAAAAGGGAAAGTAAGGAAGAACCGATCTCGTTCATGCCCGATGAGATGGAAAACCTGGTCAAAGAAACTTCCGCGCGATTCTGAAATCGTCACGCTATTCAAAAGGATGAAGTATGATTGCAAAACCTGACGCGGAGTTTGACCCGTGCCTTTCGATCTCGGTTGGAGCCCCTCGCCGACGCCGACTGAGCAGGTAGACAAGTGACTGTTGAAACGTTGAGGATCAACACCATTGCTCCTGGCGATCAGGGGAATTCGCGTCAGGCTGTAACTGTGCCCAACCGGCGCGCTGGCGACCGTGTTGCCAGAATCCGATCTATGGAAAAAGCGCCCGCTCCTTTAATGAGAATGGCCAGCGCCAACGCGATGGCAAGCAAATGAAATTCAAATCCTTCACCTTGTTGATTACCGGACCAATTCATAAAGAAGCCAACCCTGCTGTGTACAATCAAGACGGCTACGACCATATTGACAATGATTCCTAGCGCAGCAATGCGAGTGAGAAGTCCGACCAACAGCCCCAGTCCGCCCAGGAACTCGGCCGCGATCGCGAGCACCGTTAGCCCGGCTGGAATACCGATTTGTTGGAAAGAATCTATGGTGCTGCTAAAGCCTGGGCCACCGAACAGACCCAGCGTCTTTTGCGCGCCGTGAGTGAAAAACACAATCCCCAAAATCACCCGAATCATTGCAATGGTGCGGTCATCCGCTGTGTCTACTAGTTTATGAAACATAGACTTTCCTCCTTTACGTTTCTGCTTTTACATCGGGACAGCGCGATGGTTGCCAGAATGCTGCAGCCAACCGTGCTCATAAGTGGAGAATCCTCGATCCAGCTTCTAAAGCCTACTTTCCCTTTGTTGCGGCTTTTGTAATCACGCCGCAGGCGATACGATCTCCGGAATTGCCCGCGGGGTCCGTGACATTGTCATCTGCGGTGATGTGCACGACGATGGCGCTTCCATCTGCGTCAAAGACAGACGTCTCTCCAGGACCCAGTGTAATACTCTCCATGAGCGCCTCATAGTGTCCGACACCATCTTTATTGACATACATATCAGGTAGATCGCCCGCGTGAGGACCATCGGGATTTTTAAAACCATGCTTTTTGCTCAGCGGATTAAAATGACCTCCGGCGCTCGTAAAGGCGGGCCCTTCACACTTCCCAACTGCGTGGACATGCACGGCATGGAGCCCTTGAGGGAGCCCTTTGACGTTGACGGTGATCAACACCCCATCGCGGTGCTCACTGAGCACAGCGCTGCCGATGTTTTTGCCCGCGCTGTCCTTGAGATCGGCGCGCGCTTGGTTCTGCGCGCCGGCGCTCGCGGTGTGGATCAACAGAAATAATAAGATCAATAAGATCGCTGCTAACGTAACGATGTCTAGCTTTGTGTTCATTATACCCGCCTTCTTCAACCAGCCATTCATTGCCCGTTGGTTTTAGAATGTGTACTGGAGCGCCGCATAGACGAAGTTGCTATTGCTGTCGCGGCCGGTCTTTTTGATGAATCCCCCGGTGGAGAAGAAGCTGTAGCCAGTGTAGCCTTGCAGATGGCGGGTGAAGTTGTAAGTCGCGAGCAGGTCCGTCTCCGCGCCGACGTAGAGCGCCCTGGTGCCGGTTCCCGGGCGCAGCAGCACGCTGGATTTGTTGTAGAGGCCATCGCGATCGGACGCCCGCCAGAACAAATATTGCTGCAGCGAAAGCGTAAGATCGTGCACGGGGGTCACCGCGACGCCTGCGCTGGGACTGATGATGTTCTGCCTCCCGATGTAGTCGATGTAGCCAAGATACGAATGGCCGTTGGGATAGAGCTGATTGAAGGTGCCAACCCCTCCGCCGGGCTTCTTGTCGCCGCTGGCGTAATCGAACTCCAAGTACACACGCGGTGTAAGGTCTTTGACCGGCAAGGTGTAGCCAAGGACGGAGGTGAACATTCCCGCGCCGACGCGCTCGTGCCCGACGCGTCCAAATTGCCCCGCCGCTTCGACCTCAAAGTCCAAGTTAGTCTGACCAATCTTGCCCGCAGCGCGTGCGCCGATGGTTTGTCGCTCTTCCCGCCCGGAGGTGCCGTTGAAGGCGGCCCCAAAATTGTTGACGCCCAGCCAGTAAAGATCGAGATTCATGGGCAGAATATGCGCCGGCCCGTTACTGAAGACGCCGAAGAGCTGCCGGTCCGAGTTGGACTTGTTGAACTTATACTTGTCGACGATCACGGCCTGCGTCCAAAAAGGCGTAACGGTCCAGTCCGCGATCCGAACCATCGCGGCACCGCCGTCGAAGGTGCGAGCGATCTGGGTGAAGTCGCCAGGCCCGACCAGCCGCTGGGAACCGAGTATCAGCTCCTGACGACCACCGCGCAATGTCACGCTCGTCTCCTTGCCGAACGGAATCATGATGTCGGCGAAACCGTTCAGGAGGTCGGCTTGATCGTAAAATCCGGTGCTATTACGGCCCTCGAGATCGCGGTCCGTTGCCAACGCGCTCCTCCCCTCGGCGTAGATGCGGAAATAAGGGGTCACGTGAAGATCGGCATTCAGCCGGAACCGGGACAGGAGGTAAGTATCCGAGCGTTTTGGTGCCGACGAGCCGAACTGGAATTGATCAAAGTATTCCACACGCTCACGGATCTGACCGCCGAGGCTAAGCCAAACATTCTGATCGGCAGTGAGCGGGATATATTTCAGGCGGTCCCAAAAATCGTCGGTCTTGCTAGTGTCCACCCCTTCCAGGGTCGACCAGTCCTCGTTGAACCGTCCCGCTGATCCGATCTGAAGCGCGGGCCGCTTTACTTCACCGGCAGCCTTTTCGCTCTGAGCCCACCCGGGAAGCGCGCCGTAGGCGAGCAGCGCTTGAAGGGCCACACTAATGATTCCGGCGCGGTACCGACGCACCACATGTTCACTACCGCACCGGTTCGTGGTTACGCGCTCGAGAACGACCTCGTGATCGGGCTTGCGTGATTTCCCGCAGACGACTGCGCGATTTGCTTCCATGGCGTCAGCTCCTGAAATTCTTCTGCGAAGACTTCGGCATACCGTTAAACCGTATCTCAGGACTTACGACTTAGGTTTTTCTTATTTTTCGTGTTCTCGATAACTGGATCCGTGCCTTAAATTTTTCTGTAGAGTTCGCCAGGCGCTCCCAAGTCATCGCTTCGGACACTCCTCTCTCCACCGGTTTCCCCCGCGACATGGTTATGCCTTGGGCGGCGCGGTTGGCTAGATCGTAGCGTTGGTTGCAATCAGCGTAAGCTACAGTCCCAAGTCCAGAGTGCGAACCTTCTGCAGGCGCTGGCGGACGTCCTCCCAGTTGACGATCTTCCAGAAGGCCTTCACCCAATCGCCCTTCACGTTTTGGTATTGCAGGTAGTAGGCGTGCTCCCACATGTCGAGCACGAGAAGGGGCACGGTGCCGTTCCCGATGTTGCCTTGGTGGTCGTACACCTGCTCGGTCACGAGCCGCTTGGCGAGCGGCTCCCACGCAAGCGTGCCCCAGCCCGAGCCTTGGACGTTGAGTGCGGCCTCATTGAGCTGGCCCTTGAGGTTGGCCAGCGAGCCGAAAGAGTCTTTGATGGCATCGAGCAGCTCCCGTTCTGGCTCGCCACCGCCATGCTGGCTCATGTTGCGCCAGAAGAGTGAGTGCAATACATGGCCGGAGAGATGAAAGGCGAGGTTCTTCTGTAGCTGGTTGATGCCGGCGAAATCGCCCTTGTCGCGAGCCTCGGCGAGTTTCTCAAGGGTCGTGTTCGCGCCCGCAACGTAGGCGGCGTGGTGCTTGTCATGATGCAGCTCGAGCAGCATCGCCGAGTAGTGCGGTTCGAGCGCCGCGTAGTCATAGGGCAAATCGGGGAGAGTGTAACGTTTATCCATCCTTAGCCTCCATATTTTTTGATTCGTGCAAATCGATGGCACTTTTGTAGACTAAGTGCGGCGGAGCCAGCCTCAGAACGCCGCAAGGTGGGTCGGAAGCGTGATGCGTTTGGGAACACGACAAGCGCATTGAAGAATTGCGAGTGACTATACAAGAGGAGACGTGCCACCAAATTCCTCTAGGGAGAAATCAGCTGCGTCGTAAAACAGCAAGCATCGAGCCAACCAGCCAAAGGGTTCATCTCTTGTCCGTATCGATTACGTCGAACGCCGCAACGTCTGAAAACCCGAGATGAAAAAGCGGTTCAGAATCAGCCCGCTTCTTTTATATCGGCTGCTCCGCACGGAGATGTTGTGTCGATATATCGAACAATGTCGAAATACCGACACTACTACCGAGAGAAATCCCCGGCGTTCACACTTTGGAATAGAAAATTGTAGTCTCGTTGTTTCCGCCGCCACCGCCAAATTACCAACCGGCGCCGTGATGATGACTTTCAGCAAGGAGATCCTGCTCGCTGTCGTAGGTGCTGGCTGTCCGTTTCCTTGAGCGCTTACTGGCGATGAATCGGCGGCCATGGCTTGAACAGCGGTCCACGGCCCGCCCTCATCTGCCAGTTGTTTGGCGATGGAGAGGCCGATCCCGTTCGAAGCATCGGCGTATTGAGACCCTATTCTGTGCACTGTCTTGACCGGAGTCGAAGGAAAGAAAAGCTAGCACACAAGATATTTTATGTCACGCATTTCCCGCGACAGGTACACCCCTATTTAGTTCAAGTATTCCAGAAGTCCGCCGCGCAGAAGGGGCAAGCTTAGCTGCGTGAGGCGCCGCCGCGTCGTGTTTGGCCCGGATCTTTTGATCACCCTGCGGCTTTGATAGGATGGTTGACATTCAGACCTTCTACGCGTTCATTCGACCAATACACTGAGAAGTTTTTCTAATTCATTTCGGTGGAGGCGCGAGCATCTTGAAGCTAGACTCTCTGGTACGGCGAGTTCCCCATGCGGTTTGGCAATACGGACTCGCCGTGATGAGTGTCGCAGTGGCGCTGGGGATCACGAATTCGCTGGAGCGCTACACCACACTCCGAACGCCGCTCTTTTACATAGCAATAATCATCAGCGCATGGTTCGGCCGAATAGGTCCGGGGCTGCTTGCCGTAGCGCTCTCCACGCTGGTAGTTGCCTACTACTTTGCACCGGGGAACCAGACGCCGGCGTTAAGCGACAGCTGGCCATTCATCCTTCTGTTCTCATTGTCGGCCCTCCTCGCCTGTTGGATAACTGTTCAACGCCGAAGGGCAGAAGAGGCGCTCAAGCAGGCCCGCGATGAATTGGAAGCAAGAGTTGAGGAACGGACCTCCGACCTCCGGCGGGCTACTGAAGGGTTGCAAGCCGAGATCGCGGAGCGCAAACGGGGCGAAGAGATTTTGCGCGAAAGGGCAAATCTTCTCGATCTCACACACGACACAGTCTTCGTGCGCGACATCAATGAAGTCATCACTTTTTGGAATCGTGGCGCCGAGAAACTGTACGGCTGGACAAGGGATGAGGCGGTCGGCCAGGTTTCTCACCATCTCACGCAGACGATCTTGCCGGTACCGCTGGAAGAGATCGCAGCAGAGCTAAAGAGCACGGGACGCTGGGAGGGGGAATTGATCCACACGCGCCGTGATGGGACACGGGTCGTGGTGGCGAGCCGGTGGGCGCTGCAGTTGGATGAACGGGGAAAGCCGACTGCGGTCCTGGAGACTAACAATGATATCACTGAGCGCAAGCGGGCGGAGGAAGCGCTACACAAGGCGCAGGTGGAGCTGGCGCACGTCACGCGGGTGGCGACCCTGGGCGAGATGACGGCCTCTATTTCCCATGAAGTCAACCAGCCGCTCGCCGCTGTTGTCACCAACGCCAATGCCTGTTTGCGCTGGCTTGCCCGCCAATCGCCTGACCTGGATGAGGCACGAGCCGCCGTGGAGCGCATCATCCGTGATGGCAGCCGTGCAAGCGAAGTGATCGGGCGAATTCGCGCCCTCGTCAAGAAATCTCCGCCGCAGAAGGATTGGCTCAATATCAATGACATTATCCTGGAGGTCATCGCCCTGGCTCGCGACGAAATGCACCGAAATCGTGTCTCGCTGCAGACTCGACTTTCAGATGACGTGCCACTCCTTCATGGAGATCGAATCCAATTGCAACAAGTGATTCTCAATCTGATCATCAATGGCATCGAAGCCATGAACGGGATCGACGAGGGGAGGCGAGAGTTAATCGTCAGCACTGAGAGAGAAACAAACGGATCGAACGGCCTGCTAATTGCTGTGCGCGATTCAGGGGTGGGGCTCAATTCGGAAAATTTAGAACATCTCTTCGACCCCTTCTACACGACGAAGCCGGATGGCATGGGGATGGGGCTGGCGATCAGCCGCTCGATTATTGAGGCCCACGGCGGCCGGCTTTGGGCCACGCTCAACACACCCTGCGGCGCAGTCTTTCAATTTACGCTACCGCAGAACAGCGAGAACGGATCGTGACGCTCCTGCGTTGCGTAAGCCGGTCCAATGCGAAAACTGGTGCCCATCACGAATGACGAGCTGACTTTTGAAGTTCATAACCCGCGCCCTGGCTCTCTAAACGTCGCCATATTTACTAAACCAGTTTTGCATTCAGACGAATGTGCGTTCCGGCCAGCGCTTTCGATACGGGACAGTTCTGTTTGGCGTCCAGCGCATATTTCTGAAATGTCGCGTCGTCAATACTCGGAATGTCGGCCTCGGTCTCGAGCTCGATCATTGTGATCGAAAATCCTTCACCGATCTTTTCCAGTCTCACCTTCGCGCCGGTGTGGATGCGCGTCGGCGTGATGCCCGCGCGCGAAAGCTGCGCGGTCAGCGCCATCGTGAAGCACCCGGCGTGAGCCGCGCCGATCAGCTCTTCCGGGTTGGTGGCCGATTGGCCTTCCTCAAATCGCGACTTAAACGAATACGGGCCGTCAAACGCGCCGCTGCCCACTTTCAACCGCCCGCTGCCTTCGGCCAGATTGCCTTTCCATTCTGCTTCTGCTTTCCGTGTTGGCATAAAGTCTCCTTTCGAATGCGTTAACAGCTTCTTGAGTGTTGAGGACAACCACAAACTCAGTAATCTCCACCCCAGCTTGAAAGCCCACCCCTATCCCTCCCGTGCCGATTGCCGAAGGACCGCTCCAACCCTTTGCGGTTCGCGCGACGACAATGCCGCGAATGGTGAATCCTCGGCGTCGAAATGGTAGTCGGAGAACAAGAGAGCTTCAACCATGCGAATTCTTGTTGTCCATTCTGGTGCAGTCGGTGGGTACTTTGGTGGCCGATTAGTTCACGCGAACCCGCGACGTCACCTTTCTTGTTTACCTGCCATTACAAGGTTTTCTACTGAGCATGCGATGCAGCTTCTTCGATCAGAGCTGCAACTTCCTTCGGCCTGGAGACATAGACCGAGTGGCTGGCGCCTGAGACTTCGACCTTGTGGCTGTTGGCTCGTGCGGCATACCAGCGTTCGAGGTCGGGGCTGATGGTTCTGTCTTTTGTCGCTACCAACATCCAGCTTGGTTTGCTTCTCCACGCAGGCGTGGTGATGACCGCATTGAAATTGGCAGCTGCGTTGAGCACCTGCGATCGCGCCATGAAAGCGGCCTGCTCAGCAGGCAGGTCGGCTGCGAAGTACTCATGAAACTGTGCGGGGTCAAGGTAAGTGAAACCGTCTGCCGTCTTCTTTATCGCAGTAGACTTGCTGAGGTCACTGGGGAAGCGCTTTCCGTCGCCAGCCTCACTCTCTCCAGCATCTGGCATGTGGGCCGCGATGTACACCAAACCGGCAACCGATGGATCCGTACCCGCTTCGGTAATTACGGCCCCCCCATAACTATGAGCGACAAGAATGCACGGTCCATCTTGTAGAGCAAGGACGCGCTTCGTAGCAGCGACGTCTTCTTGGAAGGACGTCTCCGGTTCTTGGACGATGCTGACGTTGTAGCCGTCCTTGACAAGAATGTCGTAAACGCCTTTCCAGCCGGAACCATCTGCCCAGGCGCCGTGAACCAGAACAATATTCCGAACGCGAGGCGCTTGGTTCTGCGCTGAGAGCGCGCCGCAGGTCAACAGCAATAATACGATGCAGAGGGACTGAGTTCCCCGCTTGATTGTGCTTGCCATGTTGATTACCTTCCTTTCGTCTTTTGTGAGTCGGAATTTGTGATTTTTCACTACTTGTCAGTCGCGCTGTCAAAAGCCCGACGCTACCGCATCACAAACAAGACCGTATTCACTGGTCGCCGCGTCCGACAAAAGACGAGGAACGACGGGAATACGCGCGGATCAGCCCTACTCGGCTGAGTACCTCGATAGAACCTGCAGCAACTTCTGGACACCCGCCGGCGATTTGACCTTGCCAGCGAGAATATCCTTGGCCGCGACCGGCTTGCCGTAGTACTCCGCGTTGGCCTCATCCCGGGTGGCGATTACCGTGCCTTCCAAAGAAATGCCGGCAAAAAGTCCCTGGCTGATACTATACGTATACATGGCCGCCTGCAGCGCCACGTTTCCCTCCGCGGTACGCCCGACCGGACCGACCGCTGCGCTGAGGTCGGCTCCAAGGGTAACATTGCCGCCCTGCGAGAATGCGTTAACGGCTTCTTGAGTGTTGAGGACAATCACAAACTCAGTAATCTCTACGCCAGCTTGAAAGCCGACTCCTATCCCTCCCGTACCGATTGCCGAAGGACCGCTCCAACCCTTTGCGGTTCGCGCGATGACAATGCCGCTCCCGCCCCTGGCACTGCCGATGAACCCGGCTTTCGTCACGGTCAAGATCGCTACACCTTTTGCGTCTCGCAAAACGTTATCGGGAATTGCTCGCTCAGGGATCTCCTGGAAGCGTTGAATGATCGTCACGGCTTGGTCGACGTCTTCCTGCATGCTGGCATGCACCGCAGCGATATCCAGGCATGCGGTGAGTAGAACCCCAACAATTGAAAAAATAATTTTAGTCATCGTGGCACCCTCCTCTTTGTCGGCCGGGCGTAACCTCGCTCCGATTCTCCGATTCGAGTGATCGCTCAGCTGCTCATTGTACGTGGCAAGAATTAAGCCAAGCGCCAGAGCGTTTGATCTTTGTGCGGCATCGCGATCCGACGGGAGCGTTGAGGAAGTGAAGAAGCGGTTCAGAATCGGCAAACTTCTTTTTTTGCCGGCTGCTCCTGACCGAGATGTCGTGTCGTCAGCCGCAGAGAACTCAAAATTGCCCGGACGGCAAGCGGTCTGACTTTGCCGAGGAACAGAATGGTTCTCTCTCTTAAGCTGTCGGAATCTCGACGTTGTGTCGGAATGACGACACCATGGCGCCACGTTTCACAAAGCATTAACCATCCACAAACCACATCACTCCAGTCATTTCTTAAAGTAGCCAGCGGGGCGTGTGGCAACCATCGGACCAACAC
>Ga0209375_1000995_pt1 | contig 22376 bp, 20 predicted proteins | sample GraSoiAngelo_131_FD_185888 | JGI IMG/M metagenome (GOLD analysis project Ga0209375, IMG submission 185888) | Grasslands soil microbial communities from the Angelo Coastal Reserve, California, USA - 14_0929_02_30cm (SPAdes) (version 2) | ecosystem: Environmental > Terrestrial > Soil > Grasslands ... | reverse complement strand
ATGAGCAACGCCAAGGCGCAGCGCGCGAGATTCGTCAAGGCCAACCTGGGGGCGGATCCCGGAAACCAATCGATGGGTATCATGCGCGTCGATGCCAGCGGCGTAAATTTCAGCGGCGCGGACTTCACCGGTGCGAATCTGCGCAAGGTGCTGCTCGTCCGAGCCGACTTGAGCGGCGCCGATCTCACGGATGCCGACGTGACCGGCGCCGACCTGACCGGGGCGATCCTCAAGGGCGTCCGGGGGCGCGACCGCATCCGGGGGCTCGATAAAGCACTGCACGTCGACCAGGCGATCTTCAACGACTGACCCGGACGCTCGATTGATCACGCCGACTCCCCGGCGGCACGCCGCCGCCTTCGCAGCACCCCTCCTCCTCTTGAGCGTCTTCGGCGCGGGCTCGCGCGAGCCGCAGCTCTACGTGAGCAACGAAATCCCCAACACCATCGCGGTCGTGTCGGCGCGCACCAACGCCGTCGTCGCCACCATCCCGGTGGGCCAGCGCCCGCGTGGCATGGCCTTGAGCCCGGACAAGCGGACCGTATACGTCGCCTTGGGGCAGGATGACGCACTCGGCGTCGTGGACGTGGCGAGCGGCAGGATGACGCGCACGATCCCTGCGAACCGTGACCCAGAACTCGTGGTGCTCAGTCCCGACGGCAAGGTCGCCTACGTATCGAACGAGGAGATCGCCCACGCGTCGGCGATCGACATCGCGAGCGGCAAGACGCTGTACTCGACGGCGGTGGGCGTCGAGCCCGAGGGTGTGGCGGTCACCCGCGACGGCCGGAAGCTGTACGTCACCGCGGAGACGAACAACACCGTGTCCGTGCTCGACGCCAAGACCGGGCGCCTGCTGCACACGCTGCACGTGGGCGACAACCCCCGCACCGTCGCCTTGACCCCCGACGGCGCCCGCGCCTGGGTGTCGGCGGAGGCGGGTGGCAACGTCACGATCATCGACGTCGCCGGCGACAGCGTTGTCGGACAGTTCCCGATCCGTGACGGTAAGACCAAGCCGGTCCGCATCGCGTTCAGCCCTGACGGGCGGCTTGCCTACGTCACCGAGGGGGCAGCCGCGAGTGTGAGCGTCATCGACGTCGCTCGCCGGACGGTGATCGACTCGATTGTGGTGGGGCGGCGGCCCTGGGGGATCGCATTGTCGCCCGACGGACGATGGCTCTACACGGCCGATGGACGGTCCAACACCGTGTCGGTGATCGACACCGGGATTCGCAAGGTGATCGCGGCCGTTCCGGTGGGCGAGCGGCCGAACGACCTGCTGTACATCCCCTAGCTGAGGGGCAGGCGCGCCAGCCACCAGCCGGGCCGATGGGCCCGCACCCAGCCGTCCACGCCCCACGTCCGCCCCGCGCGCGCTCCGAGAATCGCCACCAGGGTGATGATCAGCATATAGTGGAAGCCCTGTTGCGCCGAGCCCTGCCACTGCACCGCGAGGCCGTAGTTCACGACGAGCACCAATCCGATCGCCGCCGCCAGCGTCGTGCAGCACCCGAACACCAGCCCCAACCCGACCGTGGCCTCGCCGAACGCGGTGAGCTGGGCGTAGACGTGACTGTTCGGGACCACGGTGTTCAAGAGGAATTCCTTGAAGAAGCCGATCGGATTGCCCTCGGCATACTTGCCGACCAGGATCGGCATGATGTGCAGCCAACGATCTGACGCGGTGGGCACGGGCAGGAAGCCCCAGGCGAGCGTGACGCTCAGCTTCGTGAAGATGGCCTTGGCGAACCACACGCCGACGGCGATCCGGAGCGCCGCGAGCCAGCATTCGGGAGAGCGCATCGCGGAAGGGGGAGCCGTGCCCGCCTGGACGTCCATCCGCTCGTATCCTCCTGGTGGAAAAAGTCGGGCGGCGGTCCCGACAGGAGCCGCCGCCCGCTGAGAGAATGAAATCTAGGCTACGGGGTCACGGGATGGCACCGAGCGCGCGTGCCACATTGAGCCGCCCCTTGCCGTAGAATGGCGTCGTGCCATTGCCGGCCACGTTGTCGGCCGACTGCTGAATGCGCGCCTTGATCTGTGCCGGGTTCCGACCGAGGATGGATACGAGCAACGCCGCAGCACCCGCCACGTGCGGGGCTGCCATGCTCGTGCCCTGCTCGCCAAGGATGTTGATGTTGCCGCAAAAACCGATGATAGGGTGGGCTCGCGTGGGCAAGACGAGGCTGGTCTGGCTGCAGGCAGCCCAGACGAAGACGTCCCTGCCAGCAGGCAACGGGAGCGGAGGTCCGAACGAGCTGTTCCCGCCCGGAGCGGCCACGTTGATCGCGGAGCGCCCGAAGTTGGTGTAGTAGGCCGGCGCGTCCACGTCGGTCCACGGGCCGTTGCGCACGACATTAGGGTTGAGGTTGTTGGCGTTGGCGTCCGAGAGAGGACCCGTGGCCGCGACGCAGATCACCGAGGGCGTATTGCAAAACGTCGAGTAGGTGTTGCCGTCGTGGTCCAGGTCGGCCGCCGAGTTCCCGGCGGCGACCACGACCGTGACGCCCTTGCTGCGCGCGTAGTTAAAGACCTTGTTGAGCAGCCCCACGAAACGCCCGTTGCCCGCCTTGGTGAACGCGCCGCCGAGACTCAGGTTGATCACGTCCGCGCCGCCGTCGGCGGCGTAGATCACGCCGTTCAGAATGGAGCTGAAAGGGCACTCGTTGATGTAGCCACACACCTTCACAGCCACGAGCGTCGTTCCCGAGGTGATGCCCGCCTCCCGCACCGCGTTGCTGCTCACCGTTGCACCGGTGTGAGTGCCGTGGTGGAACAGGTCGGTGAACAGCAGCCGGCCCGGGAAGTACTTGCTGACGCTGTCGCGCTCGGTGAACGACACCGTGGAACCGTCCGCCAGTTGCGTATCGAAGGTGCCGAGCAGGTCTCTCGATCGGTTCAAGTCCACGCGGCCGACCAGGTCGGCGTGGAGATAGTCGATCCCCGAGTCTAGCATGAAGATCGAAACACCCGGCGAGCCGAGGAACCCGTGAGCCCAGGCCGCGTCGGCCTGCACCGCCCGCATGTTCCACTGGCGCGCGTAGCGCACCGCCGCCGCGGGAGCGGCGTTGCTCGCGACGCCGCTGCCATCAACCGTCGCATCCATGGCCAGGCGCGGGACATCGAGAGCGATTAAGGTGTCGGCGTCCACCGCCTGAATGCCCCGCTTACCGGCGAGCGTCGCGGCGGCGGATCCCTGAAGACCGCTTACCGCGGCGAGGCCACTGCCCGACGACACCCAGAGTACCTTGCCGCCCAGGGCCGCGACCTGCGCCGCGAAATCCCTCGGAACCGAGCCGCTGAACGATACGAGGTGACGGCGGTTCGCTGTCGCACCGCTACGGGCGACGGAGGCGAATTGCGGAGTCCGAGCGGAGGCTGCCGGCTCGGGGGAGACGCGCGCGTCGTACGCGCACGCGGCTGCGGCCACCAGTCCTGCGGTGGCACATCGAGAAACCGACCTGACAATTGACATCGGGCGCCTCGGGGCACGGGGGAACGGAAAACATGGCGCCGATTCTCTGGGCCAGCAAGCAGAACGTCTGACACCCCGTCGCAGCAACTGTCAGGACTGCGTCAAGACCACGGCAGGGTCACTTTCCCACGCAAAAGCTCGCGAACACGCGATCGAGCACGTCCTCGGGCGTGACCACGCCGATCAGGTCGTCCAGCGCCCCCACCGCGGCGCGCAGGTGCGTCGCGGCCGCGGCTGCGTCCACCCCGCTCCCCCGGGCCGCGTGGAACGCGTCGACTTCCGCGAGGGCGCGCTCGAGCGCGCTGCGATGGCGGGCTCGCGTCACCACCGGCTCCACGTCGCCCACCGCCAGCAGGCGGCCGAACGCGACTTCCGCGAGCTTGCGACGCAGGTCCGCGAGGCCCTCGCCGGTCACCACGGAAACTGCGACGGTCGGTCGGACGATCGGACCGTCGGACGGTGGCTCAAGGTCGGACTTCGTATGCACGGACACCACGGGTGCGGTCACCTGCGAGAGGAACTGCTCGCGCCTGTGAGGGTCCCGCTCCCCGCTCCCCGCTCCCTGGTCTTCGCAAAAGAGCACCAGATCCGCCGCCGCGAGATATTTGCGGCTCACCTCGATGCCCAACCGCTCGATGCGATCGTCCGAGTCCCGCAGCCCCGCGGTGTCCACGAGCCGAAACGGAAAGCCCTCGAGCACCGCGTGCGCCTCGACCGCATCGCGCGTCGTGCCTGGGACCTCCGTCACGATCGCGCGCTCCGTGCCGAGCAGCGCGTTGAAGAGGGACGACTTGCCCGCGTTGGGGCGTCCGGCGATCACGAGCAGCGCGCCCTCGCGCAGCCGCTCTCCTTCGGAGGCCGTGTCGACGAGCCGGGCGATCCGGTCGCGCACCGCCCGCCACGCGCGCACCACCCGCTCCGGCGCCACCGGGCCTTCGTCCTCGTCGGGAAAGTCGATTTCGTAGGCGATCAGCGCCTCGAGCTCGAGCAGCTCCCTGCGGAGCTCGTCGAGCCGGGTCGACAGGCCGCGATCGAGCTGGTGCAGCGCCCACCGCGCCTGAGCGGACGAGCCGGCGTCGATCAGGTCGGCGGTCGCCTCGGCCTGCAGCAGATCGAGCTTGCCGTTCAGCATCGCCCGCCGCGTGAACTCTCCTGGTCGGGCCGGCCGCGCTCCGGCGACCACCAGAGCCGCGACTGCAGCCGCGGGGACGAGCAGCCCGCCGTGGGTCGAGAGCTCGACCAGGTCCTCTCCGGTGTAGGAGCGGGGCCCTGGAAAGCACGCGGCGAGCGCATCATCGACCGTCGCGCCGGTCGTGGGATGCACGACGTGGACGCGGCGCACGGTGCGAGGCGGGTCGGGGTGAAACGGGTGCAGGGCGCGCGCGGCGACATCGAACGCCCCGCGCCCCGAAAGGCGGATCAGGGCGAGGGCGGAGCGACCCGGGGGCGTGGCGAGGGCGACAATAGGATCAGACAGCACGCATCCCGCTTCCCGCCTCCGGTTACGTTCCCTTCCCCTGGTCCCGCAGGCGCCGCTGCGCGATCAAGTACTGCTGCGGGATGCTGAAGATGTTGCTCACGGCGTAGTACAGGTTCAGCCCGGACGCGAAGTTCAGGAACAACAGCGTCAAGAACGCCGGCATGAAGTACAGCATCATCTTCGTCTGCGGGTTCGGCGGCACCCCGATTTGCCCGACCTTCGACAGAACGAACATCGAGAGCCCCATCACGATCGGAATGATGTAATACGGATCGGGGCGCGCCAGGTCGGGCAGCCACAAGAACGGCACGCCGCGAAACTCGATGGTGTTCGCGAACACGAAGAACAGCGCGAACAACACCGGCATCGGGAGGAGCATCGGCAGACAGCCGCCGAACGGGTTGACGTTGTGCTCCTTGTAGAGCTTCATCATCTCGCGCTGCAGCCGCTCGGGCTCGTTCTTGTAGCGATCCTGGATCTGCTTCAAGAGCGGCGCGACCGCCTGCATCCGGATGCTCGACTCCATGGCGCGCTGATTGAGCGGCCAGAGGAGCAGCCGGACCAGGATGCCGAAGATGATCAGCACCCAGCCGTATGCGAGCCGCAGCTGGTCGTGCATCCAGATCAGGATGTTCACGACCAGCACCGACACAGGCTGGATGATCGGCTGCAGGAACCCGCCGTACGGATTGGCGTCGTCCAGGTCGTGACCGAGCTGCGACAGGCGCCGATACTCGAGGGGCCCGACGTACACCTGGTAAGCAAACTCGCCCGCGGGGGGCACGGGCAGCGTGACGGCGACGGCCGCGCGCGTGGCCACCGCCGAACGGCCGAACAACGACGAGGCCGACGCGGTGCGCGGGCCGCCCTCCACGATCGCGGCGCCGAAGCGGGGCTGGTTCTCCTCCACCGCGAGCGCCGCGACGAAGAAATACTTCGACTTGACGCCGGCCCACTCGAACGGCCCGTCCAGGATCTTGCGCTCGCCCGGCTTGACCGAGCCGAAGTCGGTGCGCTGCGTCTTCGTCGCCTTCGTGACGAGGGCGTAGTGCCGGAAATCGTCCATCGAGTCGGCTTCCACCGAGCGCAGCCCATCGCCCAGCCCGACCAGCGTGGTAGCCCCGGCGGGCCCGAATCCCTCCATCCGCCCGCGCACGGTGAACCGATACTCGGCCGGCAAGAATCGGTATTCGAGCGCGAACCGCGCGCCATCTCTGGCCCCGGTGAAGCTGAGGGTCGCACCGTCCGACCCCACCTGCACCCGAGCGGCGCTGGGGGTCAGGGTCCAATCGGACACGAGCGTCGTGTCGGCACCCTCACCCGTGCGCCGATAGACCAGCAGCGGAGCCCCTTCCCGGACCAGCTGGACGGGGCGCCCCGCGTCCGCCTTGTTGAACGAGCGGTACCCCAACAGCTCTGCGCGGACCAGGGCACCGCCACGCGTCGTGAAGCCGAGGCGATAGAGGGGAGACGTGACCCACACCGTGTCCGCGGGAGCATCGGCGGACGGGCGGACCGGCGGACGGGCGGACGGGTGCGCCGGTCCGACAGCCGAATCCGGCGCTGCCGGTGGGAGCTGGGTCGTGCTGTCAGCCAGTCCGGCCGTCCGCCGGTCCGCCGTCTTCTTCGGCGGAAACAGGATGCTCGGCAAGACCGCCACGATGAGCATCAGGACAACAGCGAGAACAACGCGTCGTTCCACTTAGCCTCTGCGCGTCTGCGCGTCTAGCCCTTAGGGTACCGGATCGTATCCGCCGGGGTGCAGTGGATGGCAGCGCAGGATCCGTCTGATGCCGAGCCACGCTCCTCTGACCGCGCCGTAGCGTTCCACCGCTTCGAAGGTGTAGCGCGAGCACGAAGGTACGAAACGACACTGCGTGAACACCAGGTGCGCCAGCGTCGACTGGTAGAGGCGAATGAGCGCCATGAGGGCGCGCCGTGGCCAGAGGCGGGGGTTCATGCGATGCGGGTCACGCCGGCCGTCAATTCGGCGCGCAGCTCAACGAACGACGCGGCGTACGCCGCGCGTTTCGCGCGCACCACGAGATCGACGGCGGGGAGCAAGGCGACGGGGTAGCGTCTGAGAATCTCTCTCAAGCGGCGGCGCAAGCCGTTGCGGGCCACCGCGGTGAACTGAAAGCGGGGAACCACGATCGCCATCCGCGGGTGGTCCAGCGGACTCGGGCGCCACGCCAGGTCGAGATGCGGGGTGCGCAAGCGGCGACCCTGTTCCCAGCAGGCAGCGAGCTCCGGGCCGCGCGCCAGGCGCACGCGACGCGGGAACCGCTCTCCCGTTAGTGACTCCTGTGCTTGGACGGGAGCCGGACGGTGAGGCGCTTGCGCCCCTTCTTCCGCCGGCGAGACAGGACGGCGCGACCCCACACGTCTTTCATGCGCGCGCGAAATCCGTGCTTGTTGATGCGCCGCCGATTGCGCGGGCGATACGTCGGACCCATACATTCCTCTCGTGAGGCCGGGAAAGTACACTGTCGCGAGCGCGGCGGTCAAGGTTGACTTTTCCACAAGCGAGCCGTACTTTCGGGCCGCCCTTGCAGGACGTCCCACCTCTCGTTATTCGCGGATGGAGCAGTCACCTAAAGAAGCTTGGAAGCGACTCCTCGCCGAAGCGCGGCGCGAACTTCCCGACGCCACGGTGCGGACGTGGCTCGAGCCAGCGGTACCGATTGCCCTGGACGACGGTCGCCTGATCGTCGGTGCCCCCGATCAATTCGCCGTCGAGTGGAACGAGTCGAAGCACGCCAACGTCCTGGCCCGCGCGGCCGAGCGCGTGTTCGGCCGGCCCACGGCGGTCGTGTTCCGGGTGCAGGAGGATCGCCAGCAGCGGCCCCAGATGGACTTCTTCGTGGCACCGCGCGAGCCGGCGACCATCGACAAGTCCGGTGTCCCGACCACGCCGCTCAACGAGCGGTATACGTTTCAGACGTTCGTGATCGGGAAGTCAAACGAGCTCGCCGCCGCCGCCGCCCACGCGGTCGGGGAAGCCCCCGGCAAGACCTATAACCCGCTCTTCATTTACGGCGCCACGGGACTCGGCAAGACGCATCTGATGCAGGCCGTCGCCCATGCCGTGCTCACCAAGTACCCGGGCACGCGCGTGCACTATTTCGGCGCCGAGCAGTTCATCAATGAAGTCATCGAATCGATCCACGCGCGCACGATGTCGGAGTTCCGGCGCCGGTACCGCAACGACGTGGATCTCTTCCTGGTGGACGACGTGCATTTCCTCGAAGGCAAGGAAATGACGCAGGAGGAATTCTTCCACACCTTCAACGCGCTGTTCGAGGGGCACAAGCAGATCGTACTCACCTCGGACCGGCCGCCCAAGGAGATTCCGGGACTGGAAGACCGCTTGATCTCCCGCTTCGAATGGGGATTGGTCGCGGACATCGGACATCCCGACCTGGAGCATCGCATCGCGATCCTGCGCAAGAAGGCGGAGCAGGATCATCTCGAGCTCACCATCCCGGACGACGTGCTGCGGTTCATCGCAGAGCACGTACGCTCGAGCGTGCGGGAGCTCGAGGGCTGCATCATCAAGCTGCTCCTCTTCGCCTCGCTCAAGAACCGCGAGGTCACCATCGAGCTCGCGCGCGAGGCCCTGTCCGACAAGATCCGCCAGGGGGACGAAGGGGCGAGCTACGCCCAGCCGACGCCGAGCATCGATCGGGTGCAGGAAGTGGTGGCCCGCCGCTGGGGCGTGACGCCGGAAGGCCTCCGCTCCAAGGCGCGCACCAAAACGCTGACGGTCCCCCGTCAGGTGGCGATGTACCTCGCACGCGACATGCTCGGCCTGCAGCTCGTAGAGATCGGCCAGGCGTTCGGCGGGCGCGACCACTCCACCGTCATCCACTCGGTGGACAAGGTGGAGCGCCAGATGGTGCGGGACCGGACGTTCAAAGAGCGCGTCGAAATGGCGCGTCAGGAGTTGTCCGCACTGTAGCCAACATCCGGGAACGAGTGGTGTGGGCGGGTGTGGGAAGCGGGCGGCGTTGTGGGGAAAGCCCGGGATACCAACAGTCCCCACATCGGGGCTGGACGACGGCGGGACGCGAGTCGCTTCGCTGGGCACGGGTTAGGCCGACCACCCACATTTCCCCGCCCTCTACTACTACTACTAGTAGTTATATCCTAGTAGAGTAGTAGAGTCTTACTCCACAAACTTCGAGAAAAGGGCGACGAGACGGATGAAGTTCACGATTACGCGAGAGCAGCTGCAGGAAGGACTAGGCGGTGTCGCGGCGGCGATCCCTGCCAAGACGACCCTCCCGGTGCTCGCCAACGTGCTGGTCGAAGTGACGAAGCAGGGCCTGCGGCTCTCCGGCACGGACCTGGACATCGCGGTCACGACCACCGTACCGGCCGAGGTGGACGCCGAAGGCGCCGTGACCCTGCCGGCGAAAAAGCTCGTGGACATCGCGCGGGAGCTGCCCTCGGGACCCGTCCGGTTCACGGCCGCGGGTGAGTCGCGCGTGGCGATCGAGTGCGGCCGCTCGAAGTTCAAGCTGCTCGGATTGCCGCGCGAAGAGTTCCCCTCATTCCCCGCGGTGAAGTTCGATGGGGCGTGGAACGCAGCGGCCGGTGTGGTGCACAAGCTCGTGGGGCACGTCGCCTTCGCGGCGTCGACCGAGGAGAGCCGGCCGATTTTGAATGGTGTGTTGTGGGAGCTGCGGCCCGACCACATGCGCATGGTCGCGACCAACGGGCACCGCCTCGCCAAGATGGACGTACCGGCCCAGGGCGGGTCGACCGCCGACCTGATCGTCCCGCCGAAGGCGCTCGAGCAGATCCGCCGGCTGTTCGCCGCCGAGGACGCCCTCGAGATCGCGCGCAGCGACAATCACATCGGCTTCCGTGCCGGCGGGACGCTCGTGTTCTCCCGCCTGATCGAAGGGCCCTACCCGAACTACGAGCAGGTGATCCCGCGCGAGAACGACAAGGTCGCGACGGCGGACAAGGCCGCGATGGCGGCGGCGCTGCGGCGCATGAGCGTCGTCGCGAGCGATCAGACGCACCGGATCCGGCTCGCGTTCTCCGGCGGCGCCGTGAAGTTCTCGGTCCAGACCCCCGATCTGGGCGAAGCGCAGGACGAGCTCGCGGTCACGTACGAAGGGGAGCCGCTCGAGATCGGGTTCAATGCGATGTATTTGCTCGAGATCCTCAAGTACATGCCCACCGACGAGGTGCGGCTCACCTTCAAAGCTCCCGAGCGCGCCGCCACAGTGGAGCCGGTGGGGTGGGACGATCCGGCGAGCTATATGGCGCTGGTCATGCCCCTAAGATTGGTAGACTAGAGACGCCAAGGTAGACGCCGAGGCGCATAGGCGCCGAGTGGATATGAGGGCCGAGTGCCTAGGACGTTCCTATTCGCTCATTCCTCATATCCACTTTGCGTCTCGGCATCTCGGCGTCTACCTACAGGCTGTCCGTCTGACTCGTAGTGTCTCGAACCGTGTCCGTCAGCACCGGCAGTGGAACGGTGAGCGAGTCGACGGGCGGCAGGGCCACCTGAGGCACGACCAGCCCCGTATCCTCCTCTTCCGGCGGGATGTACACATCCACGCCATGATATCTCGCCAGAATGAGGTTGCGCCGAGCCAGCGTGCGGTCCGGGCGGAACGTCGGGTTCGACGTACGCGGATGTGGTAGCGTGGCTGCGAGTTCAGCGGCCTGCTCGGCAGTGAGGCGCGCCGCCGGCACGGCGAAGTATGCGCGGCTCGCCGCATCGACGCCCCAGATTCCCGGCCCCCACTCCGCGATATTCAGGTACAGCTCGAGAATCCGGTCCTTCGAGAGCGCGAGCTCGAGCCGTAGTGCAGTCACCGCCTCCTTCACTTTGCGGATCGGGTTGCGCGACGATGAGAGATACAGATTCTTGGCGAGCTGCTGGGTGATGGTGCTCGCGCCCCGCAGCCGGTCGCGGTGCCGCCACGCCGCGCCGACGGCCGACCAGACGCCGTGGGTGCCGTCTATGCCCAGCGCATCCGCGATCTCGGCGGGGTCGATCCCGACGTGGGACCGGAACCGCGAGTCTTCGGCGATGATGACCATACGCTGGAGGACGGGCGAGATGCTCTCGAGGGTGGTCGGGCGGACGGTTGGACAGGCGAACTGTGACCGGCCGTCCGGCCATCCGGCCGTCCGGCAGTCCGCCATTTCTCGCATCAGCGCCGTCTGCCGCGGCCAGTGATCGCGCCACCACACCGGGGGCGGCCATACGGCGAACACCCAGACGAAGACGACGCCGGCCGTCCCTAGCGCCACGCGGCGCAGGTTCCTAGGTTTCGCGTCCGCCATGTCGCTCGATCTCACCACGCTGCGTCGCCGCCTCCAGAAAGCCCTCGGCAAAAAATTTACTGTGGGAGATGTCTTGGGCGAAGGCGGGTTCGCCGCCGTGTTCCGGGTCCGGGACGAGACGCTGGGGCACGACGTCGCAGTGAAAGTGCTCGACCTGGGGCTCACGCCCTCGCCCGGGCTCGCCGAGCGCTTCGTCCGGGAGGCTCGCACCAGCGCGCGGCTCGAACACCCCCACATCGTGCCGATCTACAAGGTCGGGGGCTACAAGAACGAAGTCCTGTACATCGTCATGCGCTGCCTCGACGGGCCGTCGCTCCGCCAGCTGCTCGAAAAACATCAGCGCCTTTCGCTGCGCGACGCCGCCAGGATCGCGCGCCAGGTCGCGGACGCGCTCGGCCATGCGCACCTCCACGGCGTCGTGCACCGCGACGTGAAGCCCGACAACATCCTGCTCGACAGCGCGGGCCACGTGCTCGTGACCGACTTCGGGATCGCCAAGGCCGCGCAGGAGGCGTCCGTCAGCCAGCTCACCACGGAAGGCATGGTGGTCGGCACCCCGCATTATATGAGTCCGGAGCAAGCCACCGGAGAAGACGTGGATGCCCGGTCGGACATCTACTCGCTCGGGGTCGTGCTGTATCAGATGCTCGCCGGCGTTCCGCCGTTCGACGGCGACTCCGCCCAGTCGATCCTCATGAAGCAGGCCACGGTGACCCCGGTGCCGATTCAGCACCACCGGAGCGAGATTCCGCCCACCCTCGCCGGGGTGGTCGATCGCGCGCTCGCCAAGGACCCCGCCGAGCGCTTCCAGACGGCCGAGGAGCTGAGCCGGGCGCTGGTAGACGCCCTCCCCACGGCGGCCCAGGACAGCGTGCGGATGCGCTCCCCTGTCCTGGTCGGCGCCCTCCAGGCACTGCTGGGCCTCGGCGTCGTGGGCGCCCTCGTGCTCGTGGGGCTCGCGGTTTTGTCGCAGCCTCCGCGCATCTCGGCACGCGCGCCCATCCCCGACAGTCTCGCCCAGCCCCTCCGGCGCCAGGGCGCGCTCGTTCCCGGAGACGCGGCCCTGTACGTCTTCTCGCCCCGCGGCGCCGATGACACGACGCTGCTGCTCGTGGCGCGACGCAACGTGGCGGTGGTGACGCCGCACCGGGTGCGCGGCTATCGCCGGGACTCGGTCCAGGTGCGCTATGGAGCCGAGCTGCGAGGCGGGCTCGCGTTCCGGATGGTCCTCACACTGCCGCGCGCCCGCCGCGACACCGTGTTTCGCCACCTCTCGTTCCGCGACGTCTACCTGCTGTCGCGCCTGCTTGGCAAGCTGATCGGCGAGGATTAGGGTCGCGACCGGCGGGCACTGGCGACGCGCCGTGTGGACACGCCGTACAGGCTGAGGGCATCGATGCCGTGGACATCGCCGGGAGTGGTCGCGACCAGACCGGCCAGGTCTCCCCCCCCGAACGAACAACCGAACGCGAAACCGCCGCGGCGTAGCGAGCGATCGGTGTCGAGACGCGCGTGCAGACCGATGGGAAGCGACGTCCCTGCCCGGAGCGTGCCGCGCAGACTGAAGGCGTAGCCCGCCACGCCATCGGACGTCAGGCGGCTGAGCGCCGAGAGGCCGACCCGCCGTCCCGCCAGCTGCACGGTCGCGCTCGGGACGTACGTGATGCGCAGGGTCGAATCGCGCACGACCGGCCGTCCGATGTTTTGGATCACGCCGCCCACCGACAGCGCCGGCGTCCAGTCGTACAGGACGCCGAGGTCCCAGCCGGTGCTCGAGGTGCCCCCCCGGTACAGCACCGTCGCGAACCCGGCCGCGAGGCCTGCACGGCCCGCGGCGTATCCCAGGCGGTAGGTGTGCCCCCGCTGGCGGTCGCTGAACAGGTCGCGCTGGTAGCCGAGCGATAGCCCGCGGGAATTGAGGCCGAAGGTCAGTTGTCGCAACTTGCCGCTCGCACCCGGATCCCCGACCGTCAAGTCGAGATGGACCGACGCTTCTGGAAACGCCGCCAAGCCGGCGGGATTGACCCAGAGGGCCCGCGCGTCGCTGACGTCGGTGGGGAAGAGATAGCGAGTGGTGGTGTTCGGGGCGACTTGGGCAAGCGCGCCTGACGCCAGCAGCAGAAGCGGAAGCGACAGTCCGACCGTGCGCCGGCGACCGCAGGGGAGTCCTTTAGGGTCCGACCGTCCGCCCACTACGGCAGCACCGCGACGGTCGTTCGAGTCACCTGAACCACCGGAACGGCGACACCCTGCACCGGCAGGCGCACGGTGAGGGTGGTCGAGTCCTGCCACTCACCGCCCAGGTAACGACCGTCGGCGGCGATGTAGGCTACCCCGCTGCCGGCCCCGGCGCCGGAGAGCTCGAAGGGCTGCCCCGCGTTCTTACCGCCGCCGGCGACGCGATACGTCTGGCTTCCCTCCACCCGGATGCTGCGAGTGCCGAGGCGGTCCTCCCACCCTGCCGCGGTGGCGTGCGTGATCGCGCGCCGCGACACTTCGGAGCCGCTCCCTTTCTGGGTGGTCTCGACCGTATCGGTCCAAGCGGCGCCGGGTTTGACCCCGTCGATCGGCAGCCGCGGCAGGAAGTCCCGAAAGTTTCCGAGGAGCTGGACCACCGACTGCGCCACGACGCTGTCTGACGCCAGGGCGTTCACGAACTCGCCGCGCGGCGCCACGCGTCCCGCGAACACAAGTTTCCGCACCTTGCCGATGTTGTCCACGATCGGCGGCGGCGTTCCCGAGTCGGCCACGATCGAATCGACGAGGAACGTGGTCGGATAGCCGATCGTGTCGGCCGGCCCCGTGATCGCCGCCGCCACGAAGATCCGGGCGCCGACGTCCTGCGCTTGGGTTTGATCGCCGAGGGCCTGCTGGATGTGGAGCCGCCGGTGCAACACGTAGCGCACCGCGCTGGGGCCGTAGCGGACGGCGTCGGAGCGGTGCGCGGGTCCCTCCGTCGTCGCCGGTGTCGTCGGAGCACCCGGGGTGGGCGTGAGGCCGGGGGCCGCCGCGGTGGGCGTCCCGCGACTCCCAGCAGCGCAGGCGGCGGCGAGCGCCGTCCCGGCGAGGAGCAGCCGACGGATCATAGTGTGCTCCCTATGCGGTACCCGGCGCGGCCGCGCGGTCGCCTTTGGTGCGGCCGAAGACAGCCACCATCTCAGTCCCTTCGCTTGCGACGCGCAGCAGTTTCCAGCCGCGCTTCCGCATATCGGCGCGCCACCCGATGAGCTTCTCCCACTCCTGCGTGGTGGTGCGGAATACCCGCAGGTCCGCGACTTGCTCCCACTGTGCCGGGTAAGGTTTCGACGGCGGGGTCATCGAGAGGTGGGCGGTAGGGCCATAAGCCGAGTTCTGTTTGCCCGCCGAAACGGACAGATGGTCATCTCTCTGGGATGGCTGTCGCCAGCCACCTCACGCGGCCTACCCGCAGCTCAGGCGACCCGGGCCGGGTCTCGCTGCTTATTTGGCCTTGCTCCGACTGGGGGTTACCGTGCCACGCCTGTTGCCAGGCGCGCGGTGGGCTCTTACCCCACCGTTTCACCCTTACCCTTGGATAAAGGGCGGTCTGTTTTCTGTGGCCCTTTCCGTCGCCTCACGGCGCCCAGGTGTTACCTGGCAGTCTGCCCTCGGGAGCTCGGACTTTCCTCAGCACGCCACTCCAACCGGCATGCCGCGACCATCACGCCCTACCGCCACCCGGTAGGAAAGCTACCGGCTCCGGAAGGGTCAGGGCAAGTCTCGCCCCGTTGCTCAGCGCGCGAGCCTCCGCAGCAGGCGGCCCAGGCTGTCCTGCGGCAGGCGCCTGCCGGCGCCAGGTCCGCCGGGCTCCTCGGGTGTGAGCCAGAACCCGTCGCTTTCGTCGAAAACCAGCCGCCTGACGCCCGAGAAGTCGCGTGCCCGCAACGACGGCGGAACCAGGGCTATCGCGTGCACGATGTTGAGACCGCGCGCGCGCTGGAGCGCGAGCAGATCGCGCGTCCAGGGCTCCGGTGTGAACAGGAGCAGTGGCCGGTCTGGAAGACCGAAGCCGCGGAGCAGGCCGAGCGTGAACCAGTCGGCCGGTGGCTGCGCCAGCCGGAAAGCGAAATAAAGATCGCGCCGCTGCTTCAATACCCGATCTCGCAGCACGGTGGCGCGAGCGGCGACCTCATCCTCCAGGGTGCGGTAGTATCGGGGCAAGAGCCCCGCGTCGCGCAGCGCCGGGTAGCGGGCCGCGAACGGGAGCGAGTCCCAGCCGCCGCCCGCTGTCCCCGCCCGGACGAGTCCCGCGAGCCCGCGACGCCACGCTGCGTTGCAGAACTCCTGGCCCATCGAGTAGCTGCGTAGCCCGCCGAGGTCGAGACCGAGCGCGATGACGAGGGTGTGCTGCTCCGCGGCGAGCCGGCCGAGGGCGCCGAACGCGGACGGGAGTCCTTCCGTCCACAAAGTCGAGTCGAGTGCGCACGGGGCGGGAAGCCCCTCACCGCGCGCGCCCCGCGACGAATCCCCAGCAGCGTGGCGCACGTTGCGGTAGTCCAGCAGCGGGATCCACGCCACGCTCGTCGGCTGCAGCCGCTTCACCGCGTCCGCCCAGGCGCGGCGTACCGCGTCCCGCTCCTCCCAGCGAACGTGGAGCGAGTCTGCGCTCTCGGGCCCGGCGTCGCCGGCGAACAGGTTGAACCCACCGGCATCGAGCAGCGCGACCAGCGAATCGAGCGAGGCGCTCGATCGCACCGCGCGCCGCCCGTCCCGGGTCGCGAACAGCGGCATCCACAGCACGCGCATGCCCTGCTGCCGCAGCCACTCGGGTGCGCTTGTGGCGCGGGCGAGCTTCCGGTCCGGCAGGAGGGGCAGCGCCAGGGTGTCCACGCCGCGCGGCGGAGTCATGGCCGGAGGCACGAGCTCGACGGGAGCGGGCGCCTGTCCCAGCGCGAGCGGCACGCCGCGCGCGGCGGGCGGGACGTGCGCCCACTCGGCGGGGCGGCGGGTCCAGCGGGCGAGCGCGTGGAGGAACTCGTCCGTCCGCTCCAGGGCGTCGAGCTGCTGCACGGGAGCCGTCGTGGGCCGGAACTGCGGCCCCAGCGCGCCGAGCGCGTGCCGGCTGATGACCACCACGAGCCCGTCGCCGAGCCGTGTCGCCGCCACTACGCCGGCTCCCGCCCGGGGCGCGGGCGTCCGCGGGGCGCGCACAAACGCGTGCCGCGACGTCACAGCGAGGACCTGGGACGAGTCCCGCGTCGCGAGGACATTGTTGCGGTCGAGCGGAAACGGATCGAACACCGAGCCGAGCGGCTCGTCACCCATCGCCCGGCCCTCGGCCCACGGTTGCGGGTGGCCGGTGATGGTCGGCGTGTGCATGGTGGTGTCCTCGAGGAGCCGGTCGCCGATCGAGATCCCCGTCCCCGCAAACTCGAGCCAGCGGTTCGCCGTCCAGCGGTCCAGATACCCTTCGCCGTCGGCATCGTAGCCGAGTACCACGACGCCGCCCCGGAGCACCCATTCCGTGAGCAGCGCCAGATCGCCGGCGGTGAGTGCGTCGGACGGAGCTTCGGGCTCACGGCCCAGTAGGAAGAGTAGCACCCGATAGCGCTCGAGATCGGTGCGGGCCAAATGGGGGTAGAAGCGGCGATACTCGACCGCGTAGCCCTCGTCGCGCCACGGTTGGACGGTGCCGTTCAGCAGCGCGGGCTCCGACAGCGCGAGGTCGAGGAGCAGGACGCGGCGGGCCTGTGGTTGACAGGCGGCGAGGAGGAGCAGGGCGGTCAGGCGGACGGGTGGACCGGCGGACCGTAACGCGGCCACGAGCCGGCCTACCGACCGCCCCACCGCCCGACCACCCGACCGCCTCATTGCGGCGCCGACTCCCCAACGAGCTTCCCGAACCGCGCAGTGGATCTGATGGCGTCGAGCTCCGGCGCCCGGAGGTAGAACCACAACCGCGCGCCGCGGGGGCGAACCCGCTCGAGCAGGTCGAGCGCCCGATCCGGCTCGCCCAGGGCTACGAGCGCGCGTCCGACCCACGCGGCGTCAGTGATCGTGGCGTGACCCGCGGAGCGGATCTCGCGCTCCAAGCGTTCGATCCGGGTGCGCGCGGCGGGCGTATCGGCGGCCTGCAGCTCCACGAGCGCCAGCACCGCCTCGGCGGGCACCCGGAATCCCGCCCGCAGGCGCGCCGCAGTCTCGGCGTCGGCCCGCGCCTCGGCGGGGCTGCCGAGCCGGAACTCGGCGAGGGCCCGCAGCACGTAGGCGTAGTCGGCTCCAGGGTCGATGGCGAGGGCGCTGTCCGCCCAGCGCCGGGCCTCCACGTAGCGGGTCTGCCGCGCGGCGACCCGCCCGAGGTTGAACAACGTGATCGGCCGCTCCGGTTCGAGCGCGAGCGCCCGGCGGTACATGTCGGCGGCGGCGGAGTCGCGGCCCAGCCAGAGCAGCGCCATCCCGTACTGGTGATGCGCCTCCGCGTTCCGCGGATCGAGCCCGACGGCGCGCAGCAGCGCCTCGCGCACCCCCGCGAACGTGCGTGGATTCCGGAAGCTGAGGAGGAAGCCGCGGGCCATCCACGCGTCGGCGGAGGCTGAGTCCTGCCGCAGGGCGCGGTCCGACGCGTCGAACCCGTGAGCCAGCACGGCCTCCGGCGACAGGCCCGGATACTCCCACCCCCAGTCGAGGAACAGCCCGTACCCGATGGCGACTCGGGCGAGCGCGGGCGTGAAGCCCGGATCGAGCCGCAGCGCGCTCTCGTACTGGTCGATCGCGCGGCGCACGGCGCGCGGCGTCCGCTGTGCGAGCTCGTAGTTGGCGCGGAGGAAGCGATCATAGGCTCCGGGATCGCGCGGCGGGCGGCTCGCCAGCGCCGACCGCTCGACCGGCCGCAGCGCGCCCGTGATGACGGTTGCCACGGCCCGCGCGACGGCTTCCGGAATCGCCTGCAGCGCCGTATCCCGGCTCTCGTACTGACCTCCCCAGACGTGTATCCCGTCCGAGGCCCGCAACAACTCGACCGTGACGGCCGGGCTCTGGCCCCGACCGGGCCGCCCCACGCTCCCGCTGACCAGGTACGCCACGCCGAGGGCGCGCCCCAGCGTTGTTGGATCCTCCGCGGTCCCGCGAAAGCGGCGAACGGCGTTGCGCGACTTCACGCCGAGTCGCTCGACTCGGCCGAGGCTGGTGATGATCGCCTCAGTGAGCCCGTCAGCGAGGTAGGCGGTTGCTGTGTCGGGAGTCTCGAAGTACAGGACGGCGACGCTCGCCGCTGGGGCCGCGTGCTCCGGCACAGCGGCGACGCTGCGCGAGCAGCGGAACCCGGTATGGGTGAGCCATGCCCGCCGGTCCGGGAAAACGGCCCGGGAGAGTGCCGTTGCCTTCTCGGGTGGCGTGTCGAAAGCTCCCCCCTTGATGATGTGACCGGGCTGGCCCCGCGCGTCGACGGCGGCGGCCGCGGTCCATTCCCACGCGTTGCCGATCAGGTCCACCGCGCCGACCCACGATCTCCCGAGGCTGCTCGCGCCCGTCGGCGCGAAGCCGTCCCGCAGCGAGGCCGCATTGGCTCTGCCCGGCTCCCACCGGTCGCCCCAGGGATACCGAAAGCCCCGTGGTCCACGGGCGGCCGCCTCCCATTCGTCTTCGGTGGGCAGGCGGCCGCCGCGCTGCCGCCACGCGCAATACGCCACTGCCTCCGACCACAGTACGCCGGTCACCGGCCATTGATCCGGCGGCGATTGCGTCCAGGGGGGAGCGGCTCGAGTGGAGTCCAGAAAGCGCCGGTAAAGGGCGACGCTGACCTCAGCGGAGTCCAGGTAAAACGAGTCGAGCTGGACGGTGGTCGAGTCGCGCCAGGGGGCACCGCCGCCCCCCACGGAATAGCGTCCCGCCGGGACGAGCACCATCCCGGGCGGCGGAGGGATCCGCGATCCACGCAAGACGATCCACCCGAGGATCGCCGCTCCGCACGCTGTCGCGATCCACCCGACCTGACTCACGGACATGTGGTGCTTTCGAGCCGGAGCGGCGATCGCGTCGACGAATACCCGTGCCGTGCGATGCCGGTCCGCGGGCGACTTCGCGAGCCCGCGCACCAGCGCGCGCTCGAGATGCAGCGGCAGCCCGGGGCGCACCGTGCGGATCGGGCGCGGCAGGTCGTTGATCACGCGTGCCGTGATCGCTTGGGCGCTGGGTCCGGTGAACGGCGGCTCGCCGGCGAGCATCTCGTACAGGACCGCCGCCAGCGAGTAGACATCGCTGCGCGGGTCGATGCGCTTGTCGCCGCTCGCCTGCTCCGGGCTCATGTAGGCCGCGGTGCCTACCGCGATGCCGGCCCCGGTCAGCGGCACTCCTTCCGAGCCGACCCGCTCCTCCATCAGCTTCGCGACCCCGAAGTCGCTCACGAGGGCATGGCCGCGGGACAGGAGGATGTTCTCGGGCTTCACATCCCGGTGAATCACGCCGTTTTCGTGCGCGTATTGGAGCGCGTCGCCCACCTCGGCGGCAATACGGACGGCCTCGTCGATCGCGAGCGGTCCGTGCCGGCTGAGCCGCTGCCGCAGCGATTCGCCTTCCACGTACTCCATCACGTAGAACAGCAGGCCGTCGGCCTCGTCCGCTTCGAACAGGGGCACGATGTGGGGATGGGAGAGCTGGGCGGCGAGGAGGACCTCTCGCTGGAACCGGTCACTCCCGAGGTAGGCGCGCGTGGCGGGCGCCAGCAGCTTGATCGCCACGCCGCGCCCGAGCTTCACGTCGGTGCCGAGGTACACCGTCGCCATGCCACCCCGGCCCAGCTCGCGCACCAGGGTGTAGCGGCCCGCGAGGGCACGAGCCAGGCGATCGAACAGCGGGTCGGCTACCATGGCCGGGGGTAAGTGGCTACCAGAATGCCAGTCCAGAGCACCGCCTGGCCCAGTCCCAGGTACGCGCGGGCGGAGGTGGAATCGGCGGCGATCGCAAGCGCGGTGTCGAACGGAATGCGGAACGGGGCGCGTGCGCCGTGACGAGCCAGGGCATCGTAGACCAGCGCGGCCGTCCTCACACGCCCCCTGCGGTGAACGGCAACAGCGCCTCTCGCATCTCCAGCGCGCGCTGCCACCGCTCGGCGCGCGACTTGGCGAGCGCCCGACCGATCAGGGCGGCCAGCTCGCTGGGCACGTCGCGCCGCAAGCCGCGCAAATCCGGCGGCGCGTGGTGCTGGTGCATGTCGAGCACGGCCGCCGCGCTGGGGGAAGAGAACGGGGGTCGGCCCGCCAGGCACTCGAACAGGACCACGCCCAGAGAGTAGAGGTCCGTGCGGCCGTCCACGTCGGGTGCTCCCTGCGCCTGCTCCGGACTCATGTACTCCTCGGTACCGACCACGAACCCGCTGCGGGTCACGCGGTCATCGCCCGAGCTCGCGATCGCGCGAGCGATACCCAGGTCGACCAGGACGGCGCCTTGAGGAGGGGGCACGAGCAGGATGTTGTCCGGCTTGATGTCACGGTGGGCGATCCCGTGCGCGTGGGCGTGCTCCAGCGCGTCGAGCACGTCCACCGCCATCCCGACGACCCGCGGGATCGGGAGGCGCGTCTCTCGGCGCAAGGTCTGGCGGAGCGTGTCGCCCGGGAGGTACGGCATGACGTACCAGAGGAGGTAGTCCGCTTCGCCGCTGTCTATCATCCGAGCGATGTGCGGATGATTGAGCTGAGACGCGAAGCGGATTTCGCGCAGAAAGCGGTCGGCGGCAACCGAGACGGCCAGCTCGGGGTGCAGCACTTTGATGGCCACCTCGGCACCGCTCGAGTCCCGTGCGGCGAAAATGGACGCATTGCCGCCTCGACCCACCGCCGCAAGCACGGTGTAGCGGTCCCCTAGAGCCCTGCGGACCCGCTCGATCAGGTCGCGTCCCGGCATGGCGTACCGTCCCTCGGCGGGGCCGGGGGCGGGCGCGCTCCGAAACAGGGGCGACCGCCGCACCCGACGCCCGCGGCTAACAATAGGGGCTGGGGCGGCGCACGCTAGATTGGCTCGGATGACGAGCCTGGAAGCGGTCCACGGAGATATCACGCGACAGGCGGTGGACGCGATCGTCAACGCCGCCAACACCACCCTATTGGGTGGAGGCGGCGTCGATGGCGCGATCCACCGTGCGGCGGGCATGGAGCTGTTGGAGGCGTGCCGCCGGATCGGGGGTTGCCCGACAGGGGAGGCGCGAATCACCGCAGGCTACCGACTCCCGGCGAAGCACGTCATCCACACCGTCGGTCCCGTATGGGGCGGGGGGAGGCGCCGGGAGCCCGAGCTGCTGCGCGGCTGCTACGTGAACTCCCTCAGGCTCGCCGGCGAGCACGGCCTGAGATCGGTCGCCTTCCCGTCCATCAGCACGGGAGCCTACTGTTATCCCGTCGAGCAGGCGGCGCGCATCGCGGTGAACACGGTGCGCGAAGAGTTGCGGGGTCCGACGTCGCTCGAGCTCGTACGGTTCGTATGCTTCAGCGCGGCGGACCTGGAAGTGTATCGGCAGCTCCTAGACGACTGAGCCCAGCTCGGGCCGCCGCTACATACGGCGTGAGGTCGGCACTCGCCCCGCCCGCCCCCTGCCCCACCACCATCACAAACCGATACGTAGTGATCGCCGTGACGCGGTCCCCCGCGCGCTCGGCGTCGTTGGCCCGCTTGAGCAGCTTGTCCAGCGTCGCCGGCTCGCGATAGATCAGCGCCGGATCCTGTCGCACCTGGGATGCGAACTGGAAGAACCACAGGGCGCCTCCCGCGGCGAGCACCAGGGCCGCGGCCAGGAGCAGGAGCGCCACGCGCCGCGCACGCCACGCCGCCGCCGGCACCGCGTCAGCCGGCATCGGCCAGCCGGGCGAGTGCTCCCGCCGTCGCTTCCGTGACCAGCGCCATGAACGCGTAGTCGAGCGTCGTGCCCGTGTCGGTCGCACGGTGGTAATGCGGATTCCGGAGGAACGCCGTGTCCGTCAACATGAGCGACGGGTAACGGGCGTCCCAGAAGGACGCATTGTCGGAGAGACGCGTGAGCGGGAGCAGCCATCCGCGCAGCCGCGTGGTATAGGGAACGAGCGGCAGCTCCGGCGCAGCGGCCCGCGCCCCGGCTACGAACCCTTCGAGCAGCTCGCGGGAGCGCGTATCCCCCACGGC
>Ga0209375_1000994_pt1 | contig 22393 bp, 24 predicted proteins | sample GraSoiAngelo_131_FD_185888 | JGI IMG/M metagenome (GOLD analysis project Ga0209375, IMG submission 185888) | Grasslands soil microbial communities from the Angelo Coastal Reserve, California, USA - 14_0929_02_30cm (SPAdes) (version 2) | ecosystem: Environmental > Terrestrial > Soil > Grasslands ... | reverse complement strand
ATGGCGGAAATCGAGCAGGCGAAAAAGGTCGTGCCGATTGTCAGCATCCAGAACCGATACAACATCACCGACCGCGCCTCCGAGGCCGCGCTCAACTACTGCGAGAAAGAAAAGATGGGATTCATTCCGTGGGCGCCGATCGGTGGGAGCGGGACTCGTTCATTACGCAACCCGAACAATGCGTTGGAAGCCGAAGCGAAACGTCACAACGTCAGCGTGGTGCAACTCGCGCTCGCGTGGTTGCTGCAAAAATCGCCGGTCATGTTGCCGATCCCGGGCACATCGTCGCTTGCGCATCTCGAGGAGAACATGGCCGCGGAGAAACTCCAGCTCAGGCCGGACGAGTGGAAGAAGATCGACGGTTTGGGACGGCCACACGGAATCTTGTAATCCTGTCGATCAAGACCACATCGCATCTCAATTCAGTGTAGTTCGCGCGAGTTGAGGTCCCCTTCGCGCCGTGAATTTCTGGAGACGGCCTGCCCTCAGGCCGTTTTTTCATTTGTCGATTCTGCGGCGTGAGGGCCCGCCGTCTCCAACGGCGCGGCAGAGTTGCGAATGGAGCGAATGGGATAAGCGACATAGAAGGTAACGCCGCGAGGGTAAGGGCGAGCGACTATGGGCAACGAGTTGGTGTCAATCAAGAATTAGAAACTATCAACATCATGACGGAGCGATCCGGTTCAGGATTGCCTCAAATCGCGGATGACCGCGAAGTCGCTGCCAATCGGGATCGTGCTTGATCCAGTCTCCGCCTGCGAGGCCAGCTTCGATGGCCCGTTCGAGTGCATCGAGCGCCTTTTCTTTCTCGCCGAAAAGCGCAAGATGAGAGGCGAGGTTGTACAAAATCGCATCGTCGTCGGGGGCTAACGACATCGCCCGCTCATCCCATTCCTTCGCCCGCTCAATTTCTCCTAATCTTGCCAGGGTTCCCGCACCAAGGCTGTAGGCGCGCGCGTCATCGGGGTTCAGCTCAAGAGATTTGTTGATGGCATCAAGTGCAAGCTCATCGGCGCGGCGAGCCTCATCATGGCGGCCCAGTTGCGTCAAAACCAAGGCAATCAACGCAGACGGTTGATAGTCCTCCGGGCGCACGCAGCGCGCCTGCCGGAAAAGTCGAAGCGACTTCTCAAGATCCCCGGCTTTAAAGCATGACCGGGCATAGTAATAGTAGGCATCGAAGAGAGTTGGATCGAGCTCAATGGCTCGCTCAAACGCTGCCGTTGCATCGGCGTATCGCTGCTCCATTGAGAAGCCTTGGCCCCCCGCGACGTGCGCCTCTGCCAGTTCAGGATCCAGTTCCAACGCGCGGGTGCTCGCCTTCCGCGCACCATCGAAATCGGACTCGCCTCCTCCCCAACCGACGAGGTGGAGGTGAGCCGTTGCAAGGCCTGCCCATGCGGCGGCGAAATTTGGATCGAGCTCAATCGCTCGCTCAAACATCTGCCGAGCAAAGCCGATGCTTTGGCGCGTCCATTTTTGGAAAAACTTTCGTCCACGAAGATAAAATTCGTAGGCCTGAACGTTGGTCGTGGACGGTTTAAGCAAACGGCGCTCCTCGCGCTGTGTGAGCGAGAGGCCGAGCGCGGTTAGGACACTGTGGGCAATCTCGTCCTGGACCGCGAAGATGTCTTCGAGCTCGCGATCAAATCGCTCCGACCATAGATGATAGCCGTTCCGCGCATCGATCAGTTGGACGCTTATGCGCAATCGGTTTCCTGCCTTGCGAATGCTTCCCTCGAGAAGTGCGTCGACGCCAAGACGTCTCCCGATTTCACGCGCATCCACGCTCGCTCCGCGAAACGCGAAGCAGGATGTTCGAGCCGGGACATGGAGACCGCCGACCTTGGTCAGCGCGTTCAGGATTTCTTCCGCTATTCCGTCGCTGAAATATTCTTGATCGCGTTCCGGGCTGAGATCAGCAAAGGGCAAAACGGCGATCGAACGAATCCCCGCTTTTCTTTCTTCTGCCGGTTGAGCGATGTCTGATCCCGCGCTCGAGGGCTGACGCCTTATCGCCGGTTCCTTTAGAGTAACGACGTACAAGCCGATGGGACCCACTCCTTTCAATGAACGGTCGCCTAGCGATTCAAACTGAAATTCCGTACGCCCGCGCAGCTGGCGCCAGACGTCCTGACTAAGGACTACTTGCCCGGGCTCGGCGGCTTGCTGGACGCGCGCCGCCGCGTTGACTCCGTCTCCATAGAGATCACCGTCCGCGCCCACCGCCACATCAGCGATATGAACGCCGACCCTCAGATTATGGGCGCAACCAGCTTCGGCTGATTCCTTGGCATACTGCTCGCTCAATGCAGCCGCCGCGCGCACCGCCAGTTCGGTGCTTGGAAATTCCGCGAGAACCGCATCGCCGATGAATTTGACGACTCGACCTTTGTAGCGCTGGACTGTGTCGTGAGATAGCGCTTGAAGAATTTCGATTAGCTGGAGCGCGCCGCGTTCGTCCGCCGCGGCGCGATCACTGTAGCCCGCGATGTCGGCGAACCAGAGAGCGACGAGTTGATGGGGAAGGGGTGCTTTTGGCATCCGAGGTTGTTGACGATCAAGTATGCACGGCGGCTTCCACCGGAGCAACATGAAGGGGGTTGCTGCTGACGTGAATCCGTGCCGATTTCGCGTTATTTACGAATTGTTTTCGGTTCGGGCCCGGCGAGGCTTTTCTGAAATCACAGGTTGTTTCTCGGCGCGTTCCATTCCAACGTGAGCGAGATCAGAAGGTAAGAGGGAGGGCATGGATGACTGACGAGCACATCGAGAAAACCAAATCAGCAATTGAGTCTGCCGAAAATATTCCGGCCGACAGGAAAGCCGAGTTGCTGGAGTTGTTGTCGAAGCTCAAGCCAGCCATCGCCAAGGTTTCGGAGACGCATCACGAGGATGCGAAGAGCATCGCCCGCCTCGTCGAGGCTTCGGCTCACGAAACGGTTCGCGCCGAGAAAAAACCGGAACACACAAACAGACTTTTGCACGAACTGAAACGGTCCGTGGAAAATTTTGAAGGGTCGCATCCGCAACTTGTCGCGTTTACGACCCGATATTCCGCGCTGTTGTCCGCTTTAGGTATTTGACCGCCGCGCGCTCAGCGAGAAGACGATTCAGATCACATGAGCGCGACATACTCGGCTATTGACCCCAAACGCTTTTCCGGGGTTGATGGATACGTTGGGAACACGCCGTTGATTCGACTGCGACGCCTATCCGAATTGACCGGTTGTGAGATTCTGGGAAAGGCGGAATTCATGAATCCGGCCGGATCGGTGAAAGATCGAGCCGCCTACGGCATTATCAGTGATGCGGAACGACAGGGTCGGCTCAAACCAGGTGCAACAATCGTCGAAGGAACCGCCGGTAACACTGGGATCGGTCTTGCCGTGATCGGACGCGCGAGAGGGTATTGCACCGTTATTGTGATTCCGAATAATCAGTCGCCGGAGAAAATGCATTTGCTGCGTACGCTCGGTGCAGAGGTAAAGGCGGTGCCGGAAAAGCCATACAAGGATCCGGAAAATTACAATCATATCGCGCGTCGTCTCGCAGAGGAGCGCGGTTGGTTCTGGGCGAACCAGTTCGATAACACGGCTAATCGCGACGCCCATTATCGCAGCACCGGCCCTGAAATCTGGAAACAAACCGAAGGGAAGGTCGGTGCATTTGTGGCAGCCGTCGGGACCGGCGGCACGCTTGCTGGTGTGAGCGTTTATCTCAAGGAACAGAATCCGAAGATCGAGATCGTCTGCGCTGACCCCTATGGCGCGGCGATGTGGTCTTGGTTTACCAATGGCAATCTGGAGACGAACGACGGTGACTCTATCACAGAAGGGATCGGACAGGGGCGTGTCACAAAGAATATCGAAGGCATCAAGGTCGATCGAGCTTATCGCGTTCCGGATCAGACTGGCCTAACGATCGTTTACCACCTTCTACGTGAAGAGGGCCTGTTCCTCGGCTTATCAAGCGGCATTAACGTTGCCGGCGCGGTGCGCTTCGCCAGAGAATCCGGACCGGGTCAAATGATCGTCACCGTTCTTTGCGACTCGGGCCACAAATATCAATCAACACTCTTCAATCGCGATTGGCTGGCTTCCAATCATCTCGATCCAAACCTCCCTCTGGAATCGATTGTCGGCGGCTAATCTGTGATCTCTCGTCCCATTGAGAACCGCCTCTGTTTTTGATCCTTGGAGGGAGCCGCGCGAACGCCTGTATCCGATTCCTCGATAGAGGGAAGCGCCAGAGCCGCTTTCCTCGCAACGACAAACAAGACCGAAACAAACAGAAGAGGTAAATCTATGAAGAAGCTTCTCTTGGTTGGATTGGCGGTAGGCGGATTGGCCTTCGTTGCCGGGGAGCGTGCTGACGCTCAGACCACCATCCTGGTTCCCAGAACTGAGGGACTCAGTTTTGGATTTCCGAGCGGCTACTCCGCGTATCCGACGTACCTAAATTATTATCCTTATGGATATTATCGGCATCCATATGTTCACTACTATCCATATGCCGGGAATCCATATGCATATTATTCCGCTCCGCCAAGCTATAGGTACAGCGGGCACCGGACTTACCACCGCCACTATCGCCATCATTATCACCACCACGATTGAGCTTACGTAATGTTGCCTGGCGGCACGTTGAACCATTGAAATCGTCACATGGGGATCCGGCAGAAAGCCTGATCAGCTTTTGGCCGTGGGTGATTTCTTGCGTTTGAGCACAGAATCTACGGAAAATTTGCCAGCACTGGTGAAGATCAGAGCGATAAAAATAATCAAGTAAAGAGCTGCTCTAAGCCAGTCTTCGCCAAGTCGAACGCTCGTGTAGAGGGCGTCAGCCATTCCCAATGCTGCGCTGGCTGCGACCAATCTTGTCAAAAGACCGCAGGCAATGAGAAACGCGCCGATTGATTCGTTGAACGTGATCCACAAAGCCAGACCGAAAGGGATTGGGAAACCCATCCTAGCCATCAATGGCGCTAATCCGACAGATGACAAAGATTTCCCGGCGTGAAAGGCCGACCATTACCAGCCGATCTTTTGCACGCCGAAAGTAGCAACGAGCAAAAGTCCGCCTCCACGTAAAATCAGCAATCCTAGATCCTTGTGTTCTCTCATTGGCAGCCAGACCCCAAGCAGGAAGAGCGAACGGATTCTGTGACGACTGTCAATTGCCTCACCAAATCCAGAGCTTCGGAAATCGGTTGCCTAACATCCCGTGGTCGCTAAAGAAGAAACTGATTCCCAGATAAACGCGGGTTAAAACAAAAAGCCATTGCCGTGAAGTGAAAACAGAAGTTCCTTCGACGACTTCAACGGGATTCAAAAAAATCAGGGCCTACACAAAATCGGCAAATTCTGTCTAGCCTTTCCTCTTCCTATTGATATCCGAAGAGTGTCTCGTGTGACGAAAGTGACGACGGTATTGGCCGGGTGCGATTTTTAGTGTCCGCTGAAAGACGTTTCGCATCGAGTTGACGTTTCCGAAGCCGCATTCGCCTGCGATCGTTTCCATGCTGTTGTGACTTTCTTCCAATCGCCGGCGAGCTGCTTCGACGCGGAGATGCTCGACAAATTTTGCGGGCGTAGTCTTCATTTCTTTGGTGAAGACGCGCGCGAAATTGCGTGGACTCATCGCTACGCGTTCTGCCAGCAGCGGCACGGTGAGCGGTTTCTGCAAATTATCGAGCACCCACGCTTCCAATTCGCGCAACGGTTTTCGATCGGTCAGTTGCAGTGATAACGCGGCGCTGAACTGCGATTGGCCGCCGGGTCGCCGCAAATACAGCACCAGATTGCGCGCAACCTGCAGAGCGAGGCGCGAACCGTAATCTTCCTCGACCAACGCCAGCGCCAGATCCATTCCAGCTGTGACCCCGGCGGACGTATAAATATTTTCGTCACGGACAAATATTGGATCGGCATCGACGCGCGCGCGCGGCGCGCGTTTGATCAAGGTCTGACACCAGTTCCAATGAGTCGTCGCGCGACGACCATCGAGTAAACCGGCGCGCGCCAGGAGCATTGCGCCAGTGCAAACCGAGCCGACTCGCCGGATTCGTCGAGCAATTCTTTTCAACCAGCGCACCGCTTCTGGATTCACTTCGTTCTGCTCGATCGCGTCGCCGCCGGCCACGAGCAGGGTGTCGATCTTTCCGCGCACTTCGCGAAAGGTCCTATCCGCGGTGATGCGCAGACCGCAGTTGGCAATCAGCGATCGACCGGAAGAAATGGTCGCCACTTCGACCGAATAAATCGGAGGCGATCCAAGATTCTCCCCGGTGTGTATTTCCGATGCCCGGGCGAAGACTTGAAGCGGTCCGACCAGGTCGAGAATCTCGACACCGGACCCCGCCACGAACACGATCCGCCGTGTCCCCGGTTCGAATGACGGTTTGTTATTCTTTAGTGCGCGTTTCGGTTTCAATTGGAGGAGCCGGATACTGCCGATTGCGGCGCGACGGCCGTGATAAATTTATCCGGGGCTGCGTCGAAAGTTTTCTTGTCGTCTTCCGAGCAGAAATAATAAGTCGCGCCCTTAAAGACGGATTTGGGCGCAATCTTTGGATCAACATCCATTCCGCACACCGTGCAAAGCGGATGCTCAGCGGTGGACATAAGTGAAGTGGCGTAGGTCTGATTCGAATCGGGATTCATCCAGCCTTCTCCCTGATATTCCATGTTGTAAGCGGTCTTCTGTGCCACTTCGCGGCCGTAATAGCGTTCGACCACGCGGAGCGCGAGATCGATTCCGGAAGAAAGACCACCGGCGGTTGCGAGATTTCCATTCTCGACGAAGCGGGCGCCGCGCTTGAGCTGAACGTCCGGAAATTGCATCGCGAAACGTCCAAATGCTCCGTGATAGGTGGTCGCGGATTTGCCGTTCAGCAGTCCGGTTTTTGCCAGAACAAATGTTCCTGTGCAAACCGACATCGTGACATCGGTGGTCTTCGAAGATTTTCTGATCCATTCCAACACCGCCGGGCTCGGTGCACTTTGAGCAGGAATGACAATCACCTTCGGCGGTGGAGCGTTTTGGATCGTGCAATCGGGAACGATCTGCATTCCGCCGCTGGTGCGGATCGGTTTCTTCGTTTCGGCCACCGTGTAGAGACGGAACGGCATTACTTCGCTACCCGGGATCATAACGTCCTGGAAAACTTCCCACGGCCCGCAAAAATCGATTACGACCGCACCGTCGGAAATTAGAAAGGCGACCGGAATCTTCCCCTTGTCTGGCGGTCTTAGCGACGTTGTGTCGGTCGTGACTTCGTTCCGATTCGAGTGGTCATCTTTAACCGGACCTCCGGTTACGAATAATGCACTGAGCGCTAGCACACCCAGTGCAAGCAGGAAACCAAATCGAGTTAACCGGTAAACGAGCTCTATTCTATTCATCGTACGCGCATTCATAATCCGATTTTCGGATGACAGGTTCGTGGCAGCAATGACAACAATCATCATATTTCTGCCAACCGGCGGATGTTTAATCCAGCCGTTCTTAAGGAGCGCCGAGAAAACTCTTGTATCACGTGACGCGATCGTTCAAGACTTCGGCCAATTGCAAGATGAAGGTTGCCGCCTCGTTAATTTTGTGTCTCGCGTCACTCGCCCTCGCGGACGATTTCAAACTGATTAATGGGAAGGAATACAAAAACGTCACGGTAAGCCGGATTGAGCCTGACGGGATCGTGCTCAGAACTAAATCGGGAATTGCGAAGGTTTATTTCGTCGAGTTACCGAAAGACGTTCAGGAACATTTTCACAACAATGCCGCGAATGCTGCTGGACACTCTGCCAGTAAGGCGGCGTTTCAAAACCAGCAGGCAGAATTAGCAAGTCTTCCGCCGATTGAAGAAACCAAGGACAAAATTACGGAGGAAATCTGGCAATTTCGCTTGAAGACGCGACGGCTTTATAACGCCAGCAAGTTCGATGAACTCGAGGCTCTGGCTAGCCAAATACGTAGCGAACGCGGACGCTTTGGTAATGGCTCGTGGAAAATAGTTCAATTTTACGAATCACTCGGCTGTCGATCGGACGAGCCGGAAGGCATGTGGCAGCTCCACGCGCGTATTCACGAAAATTGGGATACTGCCAAGCCGCGTTCGATCACAGCACACGTAGCTCACGCAGACTTCCTTACCGAATACGCGTGGCGCGCTCGCGGAAGCGGCTTCGCCAATACAGTAACAAAAGAGGGCTGGCGTTTGTTCAGCGAACGGCTGGCAAAAGCGAAAGAGCTCCTCGATAAATCGGCCGACTTCGAACCAAAGTGCCCAGTGTGGTGGCGTGTGCGTATGACGGTCGCGCGAGGGCAGGGATGGAGCTGGGACGATTACGAAAAACTTTTCCAGGATGCGAAAACGTTCGAACCCGCGTTTTGGGGTTATGATGTCGCTAAGGCCACGTACCTTTTGCCCAGATGGCACGGACAGCCGGGAGAGTGGGAGTACGCGCTCACCCTGGAGGATAACAGACCAAATGGTCTTGGATTGGAAACATATGCGCGGGTCGTCTACGCATTAAACGGTTATTACAAGAATATATTTCGTGAAACGCACGCTTCCTGGCCTCAAGCCCGTGAGGGCTTCGAGTTGATACGGCAGAGATATCCAGATTCCCTGGAGCTTTTAAGCGGCTATTGCCGGCTGGCTTGCTTAGCCGAGGACCGTGTTGTAGCGCGAAAACTTTTCGATCAGCTTGGTGGACGAATGATCGCTAATATTTGGGGCGATCAAAAGGATTTCCAGAATTATCGTAATTGGGCTTACAGCCGCTAGGAAGCCGCTCCGCTCCCAGTCAGCAACTGACCGCTGATCAACAACCGCTGATTTTACCGCTTATCGTAAACGGCGACGTTCTTGAACTTTTTTCCGTTCGGAGTCGTTCCAGTGATATTGGCAGTACGATTCTTTCCATCAGCGGAGACGACAGTCCGACTCGCCACAGTGACTTTCCCGCCTTTCTTAATGGTTACCTCCAATGTTCGATCATCGACTTTTCGATAGGAGCGAGTGTCTGCGTTCGGGTCGCCGGTAACAGGATAATCCTTCCCGTCGAACTTGCCCGACCACTCGACGTGCATGGGCTTACCGTTCGCGTCAATGCCGTCACCTGTTCCTTTTATGTTCCCGAGCCTGTCTTTGAAGGTAATGGTGGTGAACTTTGCTGTCCCGGGTGTGATTTTCGATTTTGCCTCGTTCAGCTTCCAAGCGCCCATAAGTGGATCGGCGGCGAAACACAGCGTCCCTCGCAAGAAGCAAAATGCCAGAGTTAGTCCAAGAGCTTTCGTTTTCATGTGGCCATCGAGACAGGAGTTCGATGGAGCGTCAATATTTTTCCAAGTTAACGGCAGCCGCTCGTGGTTGAGATCCAAAATCTTCTCTGAGAAATTCTGTGTAACTGGATTCGACTTTGCTCACCGCGGTGTCGGTGTAATCTGCAGCCATGGCTAAAACAATGCGCGCAGTCCAGGTTCCGCGTGGTGGCGGGCCGTTGGAGTTGGTTGAACGAGATATTCCCGAGCCGCAACCGGGATGGGTTCGTCAAGGAAGGACTCTGGCCAGGTATTCAATATCCGCGCGTGCCGGGACACGAGGTGATTGGAGTTGTCGATCTTGCCGGCGAACGAGTGAAGCCATGGAAAGATGGTCAGCGCGTCGGGGTCGGCTGGCACGGCGGGAATTGCGGTTATTGCGATCACTGCCGGCGCGGCGAGTTCTTTGCGTGCGAAGTCGCGCTCTTGACGACCGGGATCTCTTTCGACGGTGGTTACGCGGAATACATGGTTGCGCCAGCGGAAGCGCTGGCCCGCGTGCCTGACGGATTATCTGCGCTCGATGGTGCGCCACTGATGTGCGCGGGCGTGACGACTTTCAACGCGCTGCGAAACAGCGGGGTAAGAGGCGGCGATGTTGTTGCAGTGCTCGGGATTGGAGGGCTCGGTCATCTGGGCGTGCAGTTCGCAGCGAAGATGGGATTCAAAACGGTGGCGATCGCGCGCGGGAAAGACAAGGAAGCATTCGCCAAACAACTCGGCGCACACCACTACATCGACAGCCAGGCATCCGATCCGGCGGCGGAACTGAACAAGCTCGGCGGCGCGAACGTTGTAATCGCGACCGTAACGAATGCCGATGCGATGGCAGCGGTGCTCGGCGGGCTTGCGCCCAACGGCGTGCTCATGGTGATCGGTGCAGCTGGTCCGCTTTCCGTTGATCCGATTCTGCTCCTTAGTGGTTGCCGCTCCGTCAAAGGCTGGTACTCCGGAACCTCGATCGATTCACAAGACACGCTAAACTTCAGCACGTTGAATGCCGTGCGCTCGATGAACGAAGTTTTTCCGCTGGAACGAGCCGCCGAGGCTTACGACCGTATGATGAGCGGCAAGGCGCGGTTTCGCGTCGTTCTGCAAATCGGCCAGAAAGGCTAGAGCCAGGAGTCAGAATCAGTGATAAACAAAAACATCCGTTCATTCGGATGCCTGTTCACACAAGCCGCTGGAAAAGAATGAAGCTGATCACGATGGTTTGGACGAGAAAGAAAATGGCATAGAACTGGTGATAACGTTCGTTCCGCGTGATGGCAGCCGTCATCATCCCACTGAAATAGACCACAGTGCTGATGATGTATGGCGTTCCTAATGCAAAAAATGCGGGACACCTTTGAGCAACGTGTCAGCGATATCAACCACGGTAAACATGCTGAAAATCACGAAGAAGACGCGATGGTTTTCATAGTAATGGGTTTTGTAATCGACTGATTCGTCGATGCTGCCTTCCCGCGGAAAAGAAGCATCGAAGCGAGAAACAAAATCGTGGGTGAGATGAGAACGAAGACGAACAGGTAAAACGTCCATTCTTGCTGGTTGCGCCACCGACAGAAAATCCACCACGCTATGACGAGATAAATAAAGAGGTTCGCAATCCAAATAACGTGCACCCAATAAATGCGGCGGTGCATCCGCGCCTGCAGCATTTCGCCGACACCAGCCAGCACGCGTGTCATGCCCAAAGCCAGAATGATTGAGATAAGAACGGAGATATACTCGAACGCATTCATCATTTGGAAATGTTCGCCACAGCGAATCCGTCCGAAGGCGGATTTGATGTAAGAGGCTTAATGTTTGATGTAAGCATGAATTCGCGACCATAATCAAAATGAAATCGCAGTACGATGTCGTAATCCTGGGAGCTGGACACCCGCTTTCGCCAAGGCTTCGGCGTGGCCAGCAACGGCTTGTCGCGTCACACTGAATCGCTCTGATGAAATCTCGATATGATGTTGTGATTTTGGGAGCGGGACACAACGGACTCGTGGCCGCGTCTTATCTGGGAGGCGCTGGGTTGAGCGTGCTATTGCTGGAGAAAAATGATTACATCGGCGGAGCGACCACTTCGCAGAGAGTGTTTCCCGATTTCGACGCGCGGCTTTCGCGGTATGCGTATCTGGTGAGTTTGCTTCCGCAGAAAATCATCCGCGACCTCGGCCTGAATCTCGAGCTGCGCAGACGCGCGATTGCGTCGTGTACGCCGTACGTGAGCCATGGCCAGCATGGCGCACTGGTTTTGAGCAACCTCGATGAAGAGGTGAGCCGTAAATCGATTGTCGATCTGACTGGAAGCGAAACCGAGTTCGAGCGGATGAAAAATTTCTACAATCTATCGCGCGTTTTTGCGGAGCAGGTTTGGGACTCGATGCTCGAGCCGCTCCTTGCGAAAGACGAAATGGCGGGCCGGTTTAAGGATAATGAAATCTCCCGCGAGGCATGGCGCAGTTTGGTTGAGGAACCGCTCGGGAACGCGATCGAGCGTTATTTCCGAAACGATCTCGTGCGCGGCCTTGTTTTCACCGATGCGAAGATTGGCGTGTTCACGTATCCGCACGATCCGTCGCTCGTGCAGAACCGCTGTTTCCTTTATCACCTCATTGGAAATAAGACAGGCGAATGGAAGGTGCCGGTCGGCGGGATGGGCGCGGTGTCATCCGAGTTGGAACAGACGGCGCGTAAAGCTGGCGCCGAAATTTTAACGAACGTCAATGTGCACGCGTTGAACGTGACGGGGAAAACGCGCAGCGTCGAATTTCGCGTCGATGGTAAACTCGAGACGGTCGACGCGCGATTTTTACTCGTGAACTTCGGCCGAAACGTGCTCGCAAGATTTACAGGTCGATTATTTCAGCCGGATCGCACTGATGAAGGCTCTGTGTTCAAGATGAACATGCTTTTGTGCCGATTGCCGCAACTGAAGGCGAAAAAATATCTGGCCACTGAGGCCTTTTGCGGGACCTTTCGCAGCGACGAAGGCTATGAGCAAATGAATGCCAGTTACGACCAGGCGTCTGGAGGCCGGTTGCCGGAGAACACGCCGTGCGAGATGTATTGCCACACGCTGACCGACGAGAGCATTCTCGCGCCGGACCTGCATGAGCGGGGATTTCACACGATGACGTTGTTCGGACTCGATTCGCCGTGGAGCTTATTCGCGAGAGACAATGCGAACATGCGGCGCGAAGCGGAGAAAAGATTCCTGGCGAGTATTAACCAGTGGCTGGAACAACCCATTGAAGATTGTCTCGCTGTGGCGCGTGATGGCCGTCGCTGCATCGAAAGTAAAAGCCCGGTCGATATCGAGGACGCGCTGGGAATGTATCATGGGAACATCTTTCAAAACGCGCCGACGTTTCCTTTTGCCGCGCGCAAAGAGCAGGTCGGCACCTGGGGCGTAGAGACTGAATTCGAAAATGTGTTCCTCTGCGGATCGAGCGCGCTACGCGGCGGCGCCGTTAGTGGGATTCCAGGTCATAACGCGGCGATGAAAGTCTTAGAAGCGATTAACAAAGCGCCGAAGACCGAACGCTGAATATCCAATGCGGAATTCAGCAAGTCTCGCTGATTTGGAATCGCTCGACGCGATCATCGCGGGGACGTACGACGTGATCTCCGGACCTGCCGGCAAGAAGCGCGACTGGGACCGTGAGCGTTCACTATTTATTTCCGGCGCACGCCTCATTCCCAACCGCCGTCGAAGCCGGCAGAAACGACGATGTCGATCTTGCGCCGCAGATCCTCGACATCGAGGGTTACATCGCACGTGTCGAACCGCTCATCGAGAGACAGGGTTTCTACGAAAAGGAAATCGCCCGGCGCGTCGAACAATTCGGGCAGATTGCGCACGTTTGGAGCGCATACGAATCGCGTCACGACCCGAGCGACGCTGAGCCATTTATGCGCGGAATTAACAGCATCCAGCTTTTCAATGACGGCAGTCGTTGGTGGATTGTGAGCATTTATTGGCAGCACGAAAGCGCGCTCCACCCGCTCCCCGACAAGTATCTTTAAGGTTGTGCCTTCTTTACGGGCGCGTGGTCTTTGTTGATTAGGACGGCCTGCTGCGGATGCGTGTCGCGGTAGCATTTCGTTGCCAAACCGAGCACGAACGCCGCGAGGACAAATACGGCTACTCGCTTTTCCGTAGGAGTGAGGCGGAATCTCTGCCTCACTTCATCGAAGCTGAAGCGCCGGACCTTTTTCAACTCGCGAACGTTTTCAAGATCAATTCTGAGATTGACCCGTGTGCCGCGGCTGAACCAGAACCGAGCGCCCGTAACGCAGCGATGAAGGGCCCGGAGACAATAAGGCTAGGCACTCGCGCTGCGATGTGTCGCCGCGGCGAGCGCAGCGCGCCGTGGTTACCTGTGGGCGGTAACCGCATCAATTTCCTTTGCGAATTTATCGAGGCTAATCGCGGTAGGTCCGGGCGCATAACGCAAGGCGATGTACGTTTCGGTGATCTGGCGAACACACTCGGACGCGTTAGGCAATGATTGGGCCGCCCGTTTTGCGAAATCCGATGGGCCCTCCCACGGATCGCGTTGCACCCCGATGCGGGCAAGCTTCTGACAGTAGCGTTCATACAACGCCTGAATCCGATCGGCGCGAGGGCGCGTCTGCAATTGCATCCAGCCAGCGTAAATGATTAGCAGCGCAGAGACAACGATCAGCACCTGCATGACGAGCGGGAAAGGTCCGCTATTGGTTAGTCCCAGCGAAGTGAGCAACACGTCTTGGACGTCGGCGTCGAAAGCCAGGACGCGAGTATCCCACTGATAGTTGAGCGCCTCCCAGATCAACCGAATCTGGTTGACGAGAGGCAACCGCGCCAACTGCGTCACGAATGCGGTCCGGCCAGTTGCCATTTCCCCGGAAGCGATGCGGCCGGCTAAAAACGAGCTGAGATCCAGACTCGCTCGGTCGGGGGCAACTGCGGTGGTTGGATCGATTCGCGTCCATCCGTTCTCTGGAATCCAGACTTCGCACCAGGCATGGGTGTCGGCCTGGCGCACGAGAAAGAATCCGCCCAAGTCATTGTATTCGCCGCCCAGATAACCGACCACAACCCGCGCCGGAATTCCAGCCAGCCGCATCAGAGTAGCGAAACTGGCAGCGTAATGTTCGCAAAAGCCCGTTCGACGACGAAAAAGAAATTCGTCCAGATCGTTCTTGTTGTATTCGCCAGGTGACAATGAATAGCGGAATCCTTGCGTCCGAAAAAACTGGAGGGCGCTAGCCACGGTCGCCCGAGGCCCGGAATTTCGTGCGGCCAAGGAGCCTGCCAACTCGCGCACCGCGGGACTAATGGATGCGGGTAGCTGAAGCGCTTCCCGGCGTTCGCGGGCACCGAGTTCCTTTCCTATCGGGTCAGTTGATGAGAGCACTTCATACCGTCGCGATTTTCGAATCGGCTGAACGCTGTACAGATAATTGCCGCGCGCGAGCATTGCGCCGGAAGGGATTCCAAAGGGCCGATCTAGCGCAAACATCCACCGGGCCCCATGCGGTGCGATGGTAATTCGCTGGCGAATTGCCTTGTCGCTGGCGGGATATTGCCGAGACGAATCGGAAATGGACGCTGGCGCATAAGGCGCTCGCCATTCCAAGCCTTCGCAATGCCACATGACCAGCCCCCGCCAATACATTGGCCCGGCAGGCCTGGTCCTGCGGTCGGGAAACTCCGCGCGAAAAGCAATATCGGAAGAATTCGCAAGCATTTCGATACCGCCGGGAGAAAGCCGATCGGAAAAACCGGTCATCGCCGCGTGAAGGTCGCCGATCCGAAACTGGAAACCTGTATTGATTCGCGGAAACAGGAGGAACAATAAAACAACAACTGGCGCGGCCTGAGCCACCAGTTTCAAGGTCGTCGCCAGCGGCAGCCAGAAAGCACCAGGTGATGATCCACGATGAAACTGAACCAGCGCCGCAATCAGTAATGCGAACGCGACAAAGAGACAGAACGCGATCGCAAGGTCCTGCGAAAGGAGAAAGCCGCAAAGACAGAAGCGATACGGCAGGCTCAATGCCTTTGAGAGTATTGTAGCTGAGAAAGATTGCACCGAGCGTCAGAGCCATGAGAATCAGTTTCAAACTAGTCGAGCGAAGCCGGTAACCTCTTGGCTCCATCCAGAATTTCAGCACGAGCGCGAAAAGAAAAAGAAACGGCACCCAGCTTGCGAGCGTGCCAAGCAGCGCGGGAAGTGTGAACAGCAGCGCGGCGGCGAGCCAAAGCAGCGGCCGGCGTGGGATAGTGGTATCTCTCCACTGCTGTGTGCGTCTGCTGTTCCTGCTGTTGCTCATGCTCCTTCCTTGCCCGGGAACAAACTCAAGGCGCGCAGGCATCGGTGAAAATGCGCCTCTCCAACAGCGGGCGCGATCTCTGTGTTTGGCAAACGTAAACTGTAGGGCCGTCGCACGCGTTCGGCTTCGATCACCCACAGCGCAAGTTGCGACAGTCTTTCTTCAGCGCCGTGAAAACGTAGTGCAGAAAAATCGAGGTGCACGGAGCCTTCCGCTTCGGCCGCAAATTGTTTTGTCATGAGTGGCTGTCCGCGCGCCACGGCTCTCCAATCGATGTGACGTTGCGATTCGCCCGGCACATACGCACGGACACCTGCAAAGTCATCGCCTTCTGCAAGCTCCGTTTGTGGCCGGCTGTGCGGTGAACGCGCACGATGCATCGGGAGCCGGGGATCGCCCGACGGCTTTGGATATACCAGGTAAGTTTGCGAAGAGCCAAATTTTTTCAAAACGCGAACGAAACCGAGCGGATAAGTACTCGTTAGCCGAAGCGTTGCGATCCGGTGTTCGCCCCGCTGCTTCGCTGGGAATCGGAGCGTTACACGAGCGGCCTTGCCGGCTGGAATGCAATCAACGTGTTTGCGCTTGCCGCCTCGACCCGGCACCACCAATTGGATTCCGCGACGCGTGGCACGCGAACAATTCATGATCTCGACCGGCAGGGAAACCTCCTGACCTGCAAACGCCGGCTTCGCAGATTCCGGCGCTATGGTCACATCTGCCAGATTGAGCAGCGTGTGCGGGATTGAAACCAGAAACACCGCGGTTAGCGCAAACAGCAGCAGATAAACGGCCGGGCTATTTTGGCTCGATGCGGCGTACCACATCGCGCCCAGCACAAACAGCAGCCCCGCAAAACTCGCAGTCGGGTAAAGCAGCGGAAATTTTCCTGCTTTCACGGGACAGGAACGCTGTGCAGCAGATTATCAGCGAGTGTGCGTCCGCTTTGTCCGGGTTGCTCGATATCGTGCCCGAGCCGATGCCCCATCACTGTGATACCGATCGCTTGAATATCCTCGGGCAAAACCATGTCGCGGCCGTTCATTAGTGCCCATGCCTGGGAGGCGTGCAACAGGGCCAAACCGGCACGTGGCGACAAACCAGGGTTGTGACGCTGTCGCGACGCATCGAGTAAATCCTGCAAATAGTCGAGCAGCGCCGCCGAAGCGTGCACCTTTCGCACGTTATCCTGGATCTCTATCAGGGTTCGTGGGCTGATGACGGGCTTCAGTTCCTTCAACATCTCGCGCCGATCCATCCCTAAAAGCATGGCGCGCTCGCTAGCCCGCTCCGGCACACCCAGCTCGATCCGCATGAGAAAACGGTCCAACTGCGATTCAGGCAATGGAAAGGTGCCCACGGCAGTTTGCGGATTCTGCGTTGCGACTACAAAAAACGGCTCGGGCAGCTCGTAGGTCACGCCGTCGATCGAGATGTGGTGTTCTTCCATCGCTTCCAGAAGCGCGCTTTGTGTTTTTGGCGTCGCCCGGTTTACCTCGTCGATCAGCACCACTTGCGAAAAAAGTGGACCACGATGAAAAACGAACCGCTGCTCATCGCGGTCGAAGATGGAGTTGCCGAGAATGTCGGCAGGTAACAGATCGCTGGTAAATTGGATGCGTTGAAAGGCGAGGGCGAGGGAGCGTGCCAACGCCTGGGAGAGCGTGGTCTTGCCCACGCCCGGTATGTCTTCGATCAGCAGGTGGCCGCGCGCGAGCAGACACGCGACGGCGAGCTTCACCGCGTGGTTCTTTCCTACAATCACCTCGCAAATCTGCTTTACGAACGCGTCAACATCGTCCGTCACGCTCGAATCATCTGCAGGAATAATGGGCTGCGCAAACATCGTTTCCATTTGGGGGTTCAGGAGATCAGCTGCTGAATTTAAGGCCTAACGGAGAAGAGAATATGATCAATGAATGATAATCAGTGAAGCATAATGTCACGTTACAGCGTGGAACGCTGATTACTGAATCACCGATCACTTAACTCGGTCGTCGGCTTTGGGGAGACGCGTTTGGCCTTTGTCGCCGTTACGGAGCTTGCTTGCTCTATTTTCCAAGTCGCCGGGGTAGGGGAGAAATGCGTGTCGCGATAGCATTTCGTGCTAAGCCAAGCACAACGGCTGCAAGAACAAAAACGGCTACTCGCTTTTCTGTTGGAGTGAGGCGGAATCTTTGTCTCGCTTCACCGAATTTGAAACGCCAGTTGTTCTTAACCACGAATGAACACCCGCCTTCGCACGAGGCTATGGCGAGGCAGGCGAATAAACACAAATAAAGAACTTGCTCCCAAATGATGCGAGTTAATCCGAATGATTTTTCGTCGGCGCTTGTTGCTTTTGCGGTGGTCGAATCGAAACGGATCGATAATGGCCCTTGACGTGGAAGTCGTAGAACTGTGCCTTTGACGCGGCCGACATCAGGTCGCGATAAACCGCAGGCGGCACCCCGAGATAACGATAAACAGCGCCATTTACGAATTCGATTTCGAGACTGTGCCGGCGTTTGCTGTAGCCAATCTTTGCGATTGCCGTCGATTGAACCGGCTGCCGCGGGATGCGAGAAACGACATGATTCGGTGCCGCTGACGGTTCCGCGCAATACGCCGACGGGATGGCTTCGAGCATTGCAACGAAGACTGCGAGCGAAACGCGTAGCATGGCGGCAATCTAACCACGAATGAACACGAATGGACACGAATTCAAAAGCAATCTGCTTCTACTCGCAAGCTCAACGGCTGGTACTACAGAACGCAAGCCAATCCGTAGAGCCAAGGCGTGTTTAGCCGCTTGTTTGTGAAACAACAACTTCTCATCATTAGTGTCTATTCGCGTTCATTGGTGGTTAACTCATCGCCCGAGAGGCGTGGTGACTTCTGTGCCCGATGGTGGCTTAAAGTCGAAACTCGACGCAGGAACCGGCGCACGCGTTTGGTTCGAATACGTCGTCACGATTCGATCGCCGTTCGGCAGCAGCATATCGGTGCGTTCGACACGCAAGTTTTCGTTGATATGCAAATCAAGCTTTTGAAACGCTCGCTTCATCGAACCCGTCCGCGGCAACAGTGTCAGCTCATATCCTTTGTCGCTCTTTATCGCAGTGATTTGGAACGTGTTTTCGATGTTCTCCAGATTTAATGCGGAATTGATGGCAGCGACGGTGGAATCCAGCGGCGAACCTTTGCCCAGTGGATAACGCTCCGCCGATTTAAAGTTTGGATAGTAAATCCAGAGCTGACGGCCATCGCTGACCGTGACACTGGGCGAATTGCCTTTGACTTCGCGCCGGAATTTGTTCGGCGGCTGGAACCAAATCGTGCCCGAGCTCAGGATCGGCTTCTTCATCAGCCGAAGCACTCTTTGTTCCTGAAAATCGGCCTGCGTGCTCCGGTTCTGTCGAACTCCTGCGAGAAGATTCTTGAGATCAACCTCGGGAAGCGGCGCTGTTTTCGCAGTAGATGTCAACGTGACAAAGGCCAGCACCGCAAACACGAATGCGCGCATGCCATGATGTTATGCCGTCAGATCGAATTCTCAAAGCATGCGAAGATCTGTGTTCGCTGAACGGCGAGCGCACGTCCTTGCCGGGACAACTCCGAGTAAGCGGCAGACAAGGATGCGTGCGCTCCCCAATATCGGTTCGCTTAAGGTTGGTCCTCAGTGATGATGCCGAAAAGGCCGTGCTCTTCGTCTGCGATTCCAGCGGCGAAGAAAACTCCTCCAGCCTGCGCAGGGAGAAGATCCCACAAGCCATCAAACTGGAGCGGTGTGCCATCGAGGCGCATGAGCGTCTCGATAAAAGTCTCAGGAGTGGTCGGATCGTAAACGTTAATGAGTCCATCCCCGAAATTACCGACCCAAAGTTCGTCTTCCACGACAGTGAGTCCCCATGGAGCGTTCAGGTTGCCATTTGAGACCAAGCGTCTGAGGAAGTTGCCGCTGGTGTCAAACACATTGATGAAGCCACAGCCGGGACAGGCAACGTCATCCTCCCTTTTGGGATCCTGCTTGGCGTAGGTCACAAAAATTTCACCGTTGAAATTGCGGATGCCGAATGGCCCATAACCAGCCGGAAGGTTTGGATCGGTGAAGCCGTTCGGAGTAACCTGCTGAAAATTTTCGTCGAAGGTTGCGACCTTCCCGTTATGAAAATCTGTCACATACAGGAAATTGTGATCATTGGCGACGCCTAGCGTTTATGTGGGGCATGCAAGGTGGATTCTTGCATTATGAAGGTGCACCCGGTTTTATCCCTACGCCCGATGTCACGCCGGGCGCACTTGACGCCCTTGCAAGTAATCATCTTCTTCATATTCGGACTGAGCCGGGCGATAAATTCGGCGCAAGATACTGCACGCTGAGCGGCGAAGCCTATGAGGCTGTTGATTCCAATTTCGCCGCTCCGGACTGTTTCGCATTGACGTCCGAACCGCTCTGAATCGCAAAAGTTCAGAGCGGTTCGGGATCATCGTTAACAATCATTGCGGGCCTGGCGGCTGAGTCAGAACAATTGATCCAAACAACCCGTGATCTTCCTCAGATGGGCCAGCAGTAAAGAACATGGTGGTGGTCAAGCCGTTTGCACTGGTCGGCGTAGTTCCATGGCCGAATTGCAGTGCCCAAAGCCCGTCGATTTGGATCGGCCTGCCGCCAGACGAATGCATCAGTCCAACAGCTTCGAATTCACCAGCCGGAGTGAGCGAATTTGGATCAAACGCATGAATGCGGCCGTTTCCGAAATTGCCCACGAGTAAATCGCCACTAAACCTGCCAAAGCCCTCGGGTGCGAGTGCCAGTCCCCAAGGCGAATTGAGTTCACCCGCGGAGGCGACGCGCTGAATGAAGTTGCCCTCCAGGTCATAGGCGTCGACGAAACCATTCCCCGGTCCCGCAACGTCGTCTTCCGCGTCCTCATCCTGAAGGGCGTAGGTAACGTAGAGAGTGCCGTTAATGTTCTGGATTCCGAACGGGGCAAAGCCCGCAGGAAGATTTGGATCGGTGAAATTCCCGGACAACGTGACTAAGTCAAACGAGCTATCGAAAACATCTACTTTACCGTTATGAAAATCGGTCGCATACAAAAACTGTCCCGCAGTACGACTATCGATTGCCAGACCTTTATAGATCGCTCCATGCGCCTGCGCATTCGCATTCGGGACGACGGTAACAATGGGGGCTCCTCTGAACGCCGAGATTGTGCCGTCCTCACTGGAAAAGATAAACCGCGCTGCAGACGGACTGCCGACACCCCCGTTGTTTACTATAAAGCCAGTGCCACCGTTAAAGACGAGGCCCGTGGGATTCCCTTGCGCGCCACCCGCCCCGGGAACCGTAAAGGTTGCCTGAATCACGTCATTGGCGATGTTGAACAGCGTGGTTTTGCCAGTGCCGTTATCGGAAAACCACCAGGGTGATGTTGGACCCGAGTCCAATCCCCAGGCGTTCACTACGTTTGAATCCGTATGGTCCGCTAACCCCGGAACATCTGACACGATATTGTGCTGGGCATAGAATTGCGATGGACCTGGCATCCCAGCAGCAGCTGCAGACGCGGCCGTGAAAATTACTGCTGCTAACGAGAGCAGACCGATTTTTATGTAAGCATGAGTCGTTTTCATAGGTTTTGATGATTGTTTTTCTGTCGGAAGAATCGCACCGATCAGTTCCGCGTGGCGCATTGGAAAAGTAACACTTTTGTTACTTTTGCGGAGTTTGCTCGCAGCGACAGCTTGGCCGCAAGGATGCTTGGTCTGCGTTTAGCGCCAGCGGCGCTCTGCTCACATGAGTCTGGGGCAGCGCCCCAGGGAATTCGAATCACACCAATAACCGAAGCGCTGAAAGCGCGATTTAGCACCGCATGATTCGCCCTTTCAGCGCTGGCGATTTCGACTCGATAAATCTTGGGGACCTGGCCCCAGGCTTGTGATGAACGCTGCGCCGCTGGCGCTAAACGGAGGCGATGCCTGCCTGTGGAGTCTAGCTCGCAGCAGCGAGCCCGTCCGATGGCGGACTCGAAACCTAATCTGCCGATCGGATCGTATAACCGACGTGGCGCACAGTGTGAATCAACGGCGGATCACCAATCTTTTTTCGCAGCCGGCCGATGAAAACTTCGACCAGCTTCGTGTCGTACTCATGCGCGTGTTCCCAAACGCGTTCGCAAAGCTCCGTGCGTGTGAAGACGCGGCCGGGCTCTCGCATCAGGACCTTCAGTAACATCAGCTCACGCGGAGAAAGCTCGATGCGTTCCGCGCCGCGGTGAACGTCGTGGGTAGCCAGGTCGAGCGTGAGATCGCCAACGCGCAACGACATTACCGGTTCCTCTGGGTAACGGCGGCCGAGAGCGTGCACGCGCGCCACCAGTTCCTGCATTGCAAACGGCTTCGGCAGATAATCGTCAGCTCCAAGCTCCAACCCGGTTACACGATCATCCAGAGCGCCGCGCGCGGTGAGCAGCAATACACGGCTTGCGAGGTGTTGTTTGCGGAGGCGTTGTAACACTTGGAAGCCGTCGATTCCAGGCAGGCGGATATCGAGCACGATGAGGTCGAAAGGCGTCTTTCTCACTTCGTCCAGGGCGGCTTCGCCATTGTGAACTGCTTTCGGATCGTGGCCGGCCTCGGTCAACGCAGAAGCGATTTTCCGCGCTACAGCGGCTTCATCTTCGACGATCAGGACACGCATGGATTAGAAACGGATGGTAAACTGTGCGGCAAACAAATGATTGTCCTCGCCAGGACCGGT
>Ga0209375_1000992_pt1 | contig 22433 bp, 16 predicted proteins | sample GraSoiAngelo_131_FD_185888 | JGI IMG/M metagenome (GOLD analysis project Ga0209375, IMG submission 185888) | Grasslands soil microbial communities from the Angelo Coastal Reserve, California, USA - 14_0929_02_30cm (SPAdes) (version 2) | ecosystem: Environmental > Terrestrial > Soil > Grasslands ... | reverse complement strand
TGATCGAGCTGGGCCGGACCGAGCAATTGTTCACCAAGCCGACCAAGGAGCAGACCGAGGCGTACATCACGGGGAGGTTCGGATGACAACAACCCTGTCGGACGGTCGGACTGTCGGACAGCCGGCCAACGAACGCTTCCCCGTCCGACTGCCCGACCGTCCGACGCCTGTTCTGGATGTACGGGGTTACAGTTTCTGGTATGGCCTCACCCAGGCGCTGTTCGACGTGAGGGTCGCGATCCCCCGCCGCGCGGTGACGGCGCTGATCGGGCCCTCGGGCTGCGGCAAGAGCACGTTCCTGCGCTCCGTGAACCGGTTGAACGAGCTGATCCCGCACACCCGGCATTCGGGCGACATTCTCCTCGAGGGCGTGTCCGTGTTCTCCAAAGGCACCGACCCGGTCGCGCTGCGCCGGGAAGTGGGGATGGTGTTCCAGCAGCCGAACCCGTTCCCGAAGACGATCTTCGACAACGTGGCGTACGGGCCGCGGTTGAACGGCCTGGCCCCGAAGCGCGATATCCCCGAGCGCGTGGAGCGCGCGCTCCGCCAGGCGGCACTGTGGGACGAGGTCAAAGACCGGTTGCAGACGCCGGGCACGGGTCTGTCGGGCGGCCAGCAGCAGCGGCTCTGCATCGCGCGCGCGCTCGCGAACGAGCCCGAGGTGCTCCTGATGGACGAGCCGTGCTCGGCGCTCGATCCCGGTGCGACCCAGCGCATCGAGGAGCTCCTCGTCGAGCTCAAGCGCAGCTACTCGATCGTCATCGTTACGCACAACATGCAGCAGGCGTCGCGCGCGTCGGATTTCACGGGGTTCTTCTACCTCGGTCGGCTGATGGAATTCGGACCGACGAAGCAGCTGTTCACCAGGCCGGCGGATGAGCGCACCGAGGCCTACATCACAGGACGGTTCGGATGAGCGCTACTCTAGGTGCGGCCCATCGACATTTCCACAACCAGCTCTCGGACCTGAAGGCCAAGCTGCTGACCATGTCCGGCGAGGCCCAGGACGCCCTCGGGCACGCGCTCGACGCCCTGCTCAAGCGGGACGCCGACCTCGCCGCCCGGGTCATCGCAGGCGATCACGCCGTCGACGCGCTCGAGCTCGAGATCGAGGAGACCGTGATCGACTTGCTCGCGACGCAGCAGCCGATGGCCCGCGACCTTCGGCTCCTCGTCGCCGCGACGAAGATCGCGAACGACTTGGAACGCGTCGGGGATCATGCGGTGAACATCGCGCAGTCGGCGGAACGGCTGCTCGCCGCCCGGGTGATCGCGCCCGAGCCAGAGCTGCTCGAAATGGCCCGGCAGGCCCGCGCCATGCTGTCGGGCGCGCTCGACGCGTTCGTCCGCGGGGACGCGGGGTTGGGGCGCGAGATCTGCCGGCGCGACGACTCCGTGGATGCCCTCCACCACTCGGTGTTCCGCATCCTGCTCACGCACATGATGGAGGACCCGCACATCATCGGCGCGGCCATGGATCTGTTCCTGGTCAGCCGCAACCTCGAGCGCGTGGCCGACCTCGCGACCAACATCGCGGAAGATGTCGTGTTCGTCGTGGAGGGAAAGACGATCAAGCATCACGCGGAAGGATGAGCACCCCTCCGCGGCGTCGTTCGAGATACTCGGCGTTCGCGAACACCTTGATGAGGACCAGGCCCGCGACGAAGCCCCCGACGTGCGCCCACACGGCCACCCCGCCCTGCGCGCGCGACACTGCCGTCGCGGCGCCGAGCAGCAGCTGCAACACGAACCAGTAGCCGAGCATCACATACGCGGGCAGCGTCACCGTGGTGATGAAGAATCCCAGGGTCACCAGGGTGTGCACCCGCACCCGCGGGTACAGCAGGATGTATCCACCCATGATCCCGCTTATCGCCCCGGAGGCACCCACCATCGGGACTCGCGAGCCGGGGTCGACCAGAATCTGAGTCGCTGCCGCGGCCACCCCACACAAGAGATAGAAGACGACAAACCGCGCGTGCCCCATCGAGTCCTCGATGTTGTTCCCGAAGACCCAGAGGAACCACATGTTCCCGATGATATGCAGCCAGCCGCCGTGCATGAACATGGACGTGAGCAACGTCCACCAGTGCGGGTCTGCCGTGAGCACACACTGCAACCCCGGACCGAGCGGTACCGCCGTGCCTGGCGGTACGGTCTTGAGCACTTCGCCGGGGATCAGTCCGAGTTGGCAGACGGAGCGCGCCAGTGGCTCCGGCGCGCCGGCACCCTGAACGAACAGCCAGGCCACGACGTTGGTGAGGATGATGCCGACAGTGACGACCGGGGTGAGCTCGGTGGGGTTTTCATCTTTGTACGGGATCACAGGGAAAAGATAAGGTCGGTCGAAGGCGGTGGAGGGCGGTGGAAGGCGGGCGTATCCGGTGCTCACCGCCCTCCACTGCCCTTCACCGCTTTCCACCGCCCTGCCATAATGACATCTTTGTCGGGCACGGGGATTGCTTGTGCGACGGGGCGTTAGCAGCGCGCATCAACCCCAGGATAAGGAGCACTCGTCATGGCTGAGAAAATCATCGGCATCGACCTCGGGACCACGAACTCCGTGGTCGCGGTGATGGAGGGTGGCGATCCGGTCGTCATCCCCAACGCCGAGGGCGGGCGCGTGACCCCGTCCGTGGTCGCCTTCACCAAGGATGGCGAGCGACTCGTCGGACAGGTGGCCAAGCGGCAGGCGGTAACCAACCCCCAGAATACGGTGTTCTCCATCAAGCGCTTCATGGGCCGGCGTATGGGCGAGGTGGTGGAGGAGACGAAGCGCGTCCCGTACAAGGTCGTGGAAGGGCCGAACGGCCTCGCTTCGGTCGAGATCCAGGGGAAGCGGTACACGCCTCCCGAGATCTCGGCGATGATCCTGCAGAAGATGAAGCAGACTGCGGAGGACTATCTCGGCCACAAGGTCGAGAAGGCGGTCATCACCGTGCCCGCCTACTTCAACGATTCCCAGCGCCAGGCCACCAAGGACGCCGGCAAGATCGCCGGTCTGGACGTGGTGCGCATCATCAACGAGCCGACGGCCTCCGCCCTGGCGTACGGCCTCGACAAGAAGAAGGAAGAGAAGATCGCCGTGTACGACCTGGGCGGCGGCACGTACGACATCTCCGTGCTGGAGCTGGCCGAGGGCGTGTTCGAGGTGAAGTCGACCAACGGCGACACCCATCTGGGCGGCGACGACTTCGACGCCCGCATCATGGAGTGGCTCGTCGGAGAGTTCAAGCGCGACCAGGGCATCGACCTGTCGAAGGATCCGATGGCGCTCCAGCGGCTGAAGGAGGCCGCCGAGAAGGCGAAGATGGAGCTGTCGACCGTGATGCAGACCGAGATCAATCTGCCGTTCATCACGGCGGATCAGTCCGGACCCAAGCACCTGAACCTCACGCTGACCCGGGCGAAGCTCGAGCAGCTGGTGGACGACCTGGTCAAGCGGACGATGCCGCCGATGGAGCAGGCCTTGAAGGACGCCGGGCTCAAGCCCAACCAGATCGACGAGGTCATCCTGGTGGGTGGCCAGACCCGCATGCCCAAGGTGCAGGAGATCGTCAAGGCGTTCTTCGGAAAGGAGCCCCACAAGGGCGTGAACCCGGACGAGGTCGTGGCGATCGGCGCGGCCATCCAGGGCGGCGTGCTTGCGGGCGAGGTAAAGGACGTCCTGTTGCTCGACGTGACGCCCTTGTCGCTCGGCATCGAGACGCTGGGTGGCGTGACCACCGTGCTCATTCCACGCAACACGACGATCCCGACCAAGAAATCGGAGGTCTTCTCGACCGCGGAGGACAACCAGACGACGGTCGAGATCCACGTGCTGCAGGGCGAGCGGCAGATGGCGCTCGACAACCGCACGATCGGCAAGTTCCAGCTGACCGGCATCCCGCCCGCGCCACGCGGCGTGCCGCAAATCGAGGTGACGTTCGATATCGACGCGAACGGCATCCTGCACGTGTCGGCCAAGGACAAGGCCACCGGGAAGGAGCAGAAGATCCGGATCGAGGCCTCGTCGGGTCTCGGCGACAAGGACATCGACAAGATGGTCAAGGACGCCGAAGCGCATGCGGCCGAGGACAAGAAGCGGCGTGAGGAGATCGAGCGTCGCAACCGTCTCGACACGTTGGTGTACGAAGTGGAGAAGAGCTCGAAAGACTGGGTCGAGAAGCTCGAAGCCTCGCTCAAGACGCGGTTGGACAAGGCCCTCGAGGGCGCGAAGCAGGCGCTTCGCTCGGGCAACGCGGATGAGATCTCCAAGGCCCTGGAAGAGCTGCAGCAGGCCTACTCTGCGGCGGGGGCGTCCCTGTATGCGGCGCAGCGCGGGGCGGGCACGCCGGGAGGAAGCGCGGACCAGCCGGCGGGCGGCGCTGAGGCGGGCACCGGGGAAAAGAAGGACAACGTGGTCGATGCGGACTACGAGATCGTGGACGATGACAAGAAGAAGTAAGAACCTCGTGAAGGGATGGAACGGCGATGTCAGTGCGTACGCGTGATTGGCTGAAGTTCGGAACGTTAGTGGCGATCGCCTTCGTGTTCGGGCTGGCGTTCGCGTCCACGCTCAACCTGCCGAAGAAGGGGGGCGCGACCGAAACGTTCGCTGCGCCGGTGATCCCGGCGACGGCCGCCCCCGCCCCCCTCCCGCTGTCGGCGCCGGCCCTCAAGGCGGCCACCGATTTCGGGGACGCGTTCGTATCGGTCGCGGAGCACGTGAAGCCCGAAGTCGTGTTCATCCGTGCCCAGCATGTCGAGCGCGGCGACAACCAGCGGCTGCCCCCGGGATTCCAGGATTTCTTTCCGAATCTCCGGCGGCGGCCGCAGGTCGAGCAGGGGTCGGGCTCGGGGTTCATCGTCTCCCCCGACGGCTTCATCCTCACGAACAATCACGTGGTCGCCGGCGCCGACAAGGTGACGGTCCGCCTGTACGACAAGCGGGAATTCACCGCGAAGGTCGTGGGCACCGATCCGAACACCGACGTCGCCGTCATCAGGATCGACGCGCGCTCGCTGCCGAGCGTCGGGTTCGGCAACTCGGATTCGACGCGCGTCGGCGAGTGGGTGCTCGCCATCGGGAACCCCCTCGGGGAGGCGTTCGCGTTCACGGTGACCGCCGGCATCGTCAGCGCCAAGGGCCGCCTGCTGTCGGGCCTGCAGCAGACGCGCTACTCGATCCAGGACTTCATTCAGACCGATGCGGCCATCAATCCGGGGAACTCGGGCGGGCCCCTCGTGAACATCCGGGGCCAGGTCATCGGGATCAACTCGGCGATCGCGAGCGAGACCGGATTCTACGCGGGCTACGGCTTCGCCATTCCCATCAATCTGGCGCGCACCGTGATGGATCAGCTGGTGAAGACCGGGCATGTGGAGCGCGCGGTGATGGGCATCCAGATCCGTGACGCCAATCCGGAAGACGCCGACGCCGTAGGTCTGAAGCAGATCAGCGGCGTCGTGGTCAACAGTTACACGGGGGACGACTCACCCGCCAAGAAGGCCGGCATCCAGCCCGGCGACGTGATCATCGCGTTGGACGGCCAGCCGGTCGACAACACGCCGCAGTTGCAGCAGCGCGTGGGCTTCAAGAAACCGGGCGAGGCGGTCGACGTGACGTTCCTGCGCCAGGGGGCTGGCAAGAAGGTCGTGACGGTACGGTTGGCGCGGGCCCCCGGTGATTCGGACTCCGAAGTGTCGGCGGTCTCGTCGAAGTCGAAGGGCGACGCCGCGACCAAGGAGGAGATGCTCGGCATCTCCGTCGAGCCGCTGACGCAGGACGACGCGCGCGACGCCCGGCTCCGCCCGGTGCTCGAGCGCGGCGGCGGTCTGGTGGTGACGGACGTGGCGCCCGACGGGCCCGCCTTTCAGCGGTTGCAGTCGAGCGACGACCCGGGCGGCCCGGACATCGTCGTCGCGGTGAACGGGACGCCCACGCGGAACCGCAGCGCGTTCCGCGACGCCCTGAAGAACGTCAAACAGGGCGACGTGGTGACGCTGCAGGTGCTGTCACGCAGCCCGGACACCGCCGACGGTTGGGCGGGGCGCGTCGTGCGCCTTCGCGCGCGCTAGGAGCACCGCGCCGGTCACCATCTGCCATAGCACCGGAAGCACGAAGGCGGCTTGGTCCGCCTTCGTGTTTTCCGGGAACCCGAGGGCGAAGGCCATCGCCACGGCCCCCGCTCCCATCCCGCTCGTTCCCACCCAATGGGGCAGCGCCTTGCCGTCCACCACTCCCCAACCGAACAGACAGGTCGAGAGGCCGAGGGCGAATCCCGCCACGCGCTGGGTCGCGAGCGCGAACGGATGGATCATGTCGTACACAAACACCGCGCGGGTGGCGGTCATCCCCGGATCGGCCTGGGTGAAGACCTGCGCCAGCGCCCAACCGGAGCCCGCCATGAACGCGACGATCACCATCCAGGCGGTGTAGGCGAACGTGGCCGTGATCAACCCCGCCCGCACGGCATTTTCTCCGCTGCTGCCCGCGTGGATCCGGGCAACGCCCACCAGTCCGGTGAGCGCCAGCGGGAAGCTGAACAGGAACGTCCAGTGGATGGCGCGCCACGCGCGGCACTGCGCGATGGTCGTCAATTGCGCCGCGCCGTCGCCCGCGAGATCGGGATGCAGCGTTCCCGCGACGATCACGAGCAGGGGGCCGGCGACGAGGCAGAGCGGGAAGACGAGCGAGCGGGATACAGTCATGATCTCCTCGGGGTTGGGTCGGGCCCAATTTACCCTAACCCCGGGCTTGCGCCCGGGATCAGCCAAACGCCTTATATTGGCCGAGGGGCGTCCGTCAGGGGGGGGGAATCGATGCAATTGACCCGGATCCTGCGCGAGGGGTTCATCGCCGGCCTGGTCGGCGCCGCGGCGGTCGCGCTCTGGTTCCTGATCGTCGACCTGATCGCCGGCCGCCCGTTCTTTACCCCGGCCATGCTCGGCTCGGCGGTGTTCTTCGGCGTGCACGATCCCGCGCAGGTGGTCATCGCCTTCTCTCGCGTCGTGCCGTACACGATGCTTCACGTGTCCGCATTCATCATCGTCGGCACCGTTGCGGCCGCGTTGGCCGCCGAAGTCGAAGTGGCGCCACCGACACTCTACCTGATCGTGCTCGCCTTTGCGGTATTCGAATTCGGCTTCTACATCATGCTCGCCGTGCTGGCGCAGCCGCTGCTCGGCGCGCTCACGTGGTGGAACGTGGCGATCGGCAACGCCATCGCGGCCTGGGGGATGGGCTATTACCTGTGGCGGGAGCATCCCAAGATCGCGGAGGCGCTCAAGCTGCATCCCCTAGGGGAGACGGACGAGGGGGAGTAAGAACGCGGCAGTCGGAACGCTGAACGCGGAACAGACGGGCGAGCGTCATGTGCGCTGTTCCGCGTTCCGCGTTTCGCGTTCCGCGTTCCCATAGGCCTCCAGCGGCACCGCCCTTTCCACGTCACCGGCTTCTTCCCGGATGCTCCACCGGAACCACACCACCGTCGCCGCCACCCACAAATAGATCGTTCCCACGACCCACATCAACAGGCCGCCGAGCTGCTGGTCGGCCGCGGGCGTGAGTCCCCACATGCGCGGCGCCGACTCGTAGAACGGGTACAGGACCCGGTCCGCGAGCGTGATCAGCGCGCCCGCAAGCGACATCGGCAGGCCAAGCGCGAACAGATACAGCAGCTGAATGGCATAGCTCGCCCGCGGGAGCTCGGGCACGGGTGACAACACGGGCCACCACATGATCACCGCCGTTGCGATGAACACCAGGTGCTGCACCACGTGGAGCCCGTGGTGCTCGAGTGCCGCCTCGTAAAATTGCGGGAAGTGCCACAGCGTGATCGGCGCCGAGAACAACACACCCGCGGCGAGGGGTCGCGTGGCCCAGCGCGCGAACCGCATGACCGGGCGCGGCCGCAGGAGCGGGCGCACGACCCACGCGGGCGTCCCGTACAGCAGCAAGGGCGGAAACACCAGGGTGAGCACGAGGTGCTGCACCATGTGGGCGCTGAAGAGGTAGAAGTCCGACAGGTTGTGGAGCGGCCCGTTGAGCGCGAGGCCCAACACAGTCAGCGCACCCACGAACGAGGCAACGCGGCGTCGGGGTGGAGCCAGTCCCCCCCAATACACGTAGAGCCCGCCCAGCAGGGCGAGCCCGATGATCACGCTCGGATGCAGGTCCCACCGTTGCCAGGGCCCGGGGACCGCGGGCGGCGTCGTCATCCGGCCCCGGCGGCACCCCTCAGCGTGAGGGTCCCGTAGAACAGGAACAGCAGCGCCACCATCACACCGACTGCGAGCAGCAGGGGCGCTCCGAAGAGGAACGTGAAGAACTTGTTATCGGCCTTCAGATGCATGTAGAACATGATGACGAGCGCGAACTTCGCGGCCGACAGGACGAGCAGCACCGGCACGAGCACCCCGTGGAACGCGGGCACGTAGAATACGCCGACCTCGAGCACCGTGAGAATCACGAGCGCCGCGGCGACCCGCAGGTAGACGTCGACCGTCGGATGCGCGTGCTCTCTTACCTCGGTGTTCGCCATCGTTGTCTCCTGTGCGTCGGCGTCGTCTCTACTGGATCAAGTAAACCACCGTGAAAATGATGATCCACACGACGTCTACGAAATGCCAGTACAGCCCGGTGATCTCGACGGTCATCGCGTTCGCAGGTCCGAGCCTTCCCTGCAAAGCGCGCACCCACAGCGTGAGCAGCCACAGGACGCCGACCGCCACGTGCGCCCCGTGCGTGCCCGTGAGCACGAAGAACGTGCAGCCGAACAGGTTGGTGCTCATGGTCAGGCCCTTGTGCACGAACTCGGTGAACTCAATGACCTGCCCACCGAGGAACACCAGCCCGAGCAGCGCCGTCGAGAACAGCCAGATCTTGCCCCACTTCATGTCCCCGCGCTGCACGGCCGCGAGCGCGAGCACCATCATGAGACTCGACATCAGCAGGTCGAACGTGCTGACCGACGTGAAGGGGATGTTGAGAATGTCGTGCGGGTACGGGCCGACCACGCTGCGCCCTTTGTAGACCAGATACGTGGAGATGAGCGAGCCGAACAGCAGGCATTCGGAGCCGATGAAGGCCCAGAACGCCATCTTGCGGCTGTCGAGCCCCATGCTGGTGTAGTGCGCGGTCGTGGCGTGGGCGGCGTGGGTCATCGCTCAGACCTCGAAGGGCTCGAACGCCCACCCATAAATTCCCACGATCAACACGCCCGCTCCCACGAACGCCAGCCACAGCGTGTGGGTGAGCGGCGCGAACGCCATGAGCGGCAGGCCGAAGGCGGCGACCATGGGCCACCACGAACCACCGGGCACGTGGATCGGACCGGGCGGCGTCGCCGGTGGATCCTGCATCGGCGCATGGAGCTCGGTACGCCAGCGCGGCAGGCGACTCGTGATCGTGGGGATCACCGAGAAGTTGTAGACCGGTGGCGGTGAGGGGATGCTCCACTCGAGCGTGGCGCCGCCCCAGGGATCGTTCGAGGCAGTCTCCCCGCGGCTCCGCGTGCGCCACAGGTTCGCGATGAAGACGAGGAGCGACACGGCGATCAGAAACGCCCCGACGGTCGAGACGAGATTGAGGTCGCTCACGCCCAGGTCGGGCGAGTACGTGTAGATGCGGCGCGGCATTCCGAGCAAGCCGATGAAATGCATCGGGAAAAAGGCGACGTTCATGCCGATGAACTGCAGCCAGAAGTGCCACTTGCCGAGCGGCTCGGAGAGCAGGCGCCCGGTCATCTTGGGCCACCAGTAGTAGATCCCCGCGAACAGCCCCATGATCGTCCCGCCGAACAACACGTAGTGGATGTGTGCCACCACATAGTACGTGTCGGTCTGTTGCAGGTCGGCGGGGGGCGATGCGTGCGACACGCCCGACAGCCCTCCGATGATGAACATCGCGATGAAGCCCACGGCGAAGTGGAGCGCCGTGGTGCCGCGGATGTCGCCGCCCCACAAGGTGGCGATCCAGTTGAAGATCTTCACGCCGGTGGGCACCGCGATAAGCATGGTGGTCGCGGCGAACACCGAGTCCGCGATGGGCCCGAGGCCGACCGCGAACATGTGATGGCTCCACACGCCCCATCCCATGAAGCCGATCAGGATCCCCGAGTACACCACCACCGTGTACCCGAACAGCGGCTTGCGGGCGAACGTCGGCAGGACCTCCGAGACGATGCCCATCGCGGGCAGGATGAGGATGTAGACCTCGGGATGGCCGAACAGCCAGAACAGGTGCTGCCACAGGAGGGGAGTCGCGCCCGCGCCGTGGGCGTAGAAATGTGCGCCGAAGAAGCGGTCGAACATCAGAAACACGAGCCCGACCGTGATCACCGGGAACGCGGTGATGATCAGGAACTGGGTGACGAGCGTCATCCACGTGAACACGGGAAGCCGCATCAGCTTCAGCCCGGGCGCGCGCAGGTTCAGGATGGTGACGATGAAGTTGAAGCCGGCCGCGAGCGAGGAGATGCCGAGGATCTGAAGGCCGAGCAGCCAGAAGTCGATGTTCGGTCCGGGGGAGAACTGGCGCTCCGTGAGATTCGCATAGCCGAACCAGCCGCCGTCGGGCGCGACGTTCAGCATGCCGGCCTTGAACAGCGGTCCCACGAACCAGCTGGCGTTCAGGAACAGGCCGCCCAGCAGGAAGACCCAATAGCTGAACGCATTGAGCCGCGGGAACGCCACGTCGCGCGCGCCGATCTGCAGCGGCACGATGTAATTGAAGAAGCTCGCCGAGAGAGGCATCAGGGCGAGGAACACCATCGTGGTGCCGTGCATGGTGAAGAGCTGGTTGTACGTCTCGGCGGACACCACGTGGCCGTTGGGTTGCGCCAGCTGCAGCCGGATGACCAGCGCCTCGATCCCCCCCAGCAGGAAGAACACGAACGCCGTCCAGAAATACAGTAGACCGATCCGCTTGTGGTCAGTGGTGGTGAGCCAGCTCTTCATTTCAAACTCTGCAGGTAGGCGACGAGGGCCGCGATGTCGGCGTCCGAGAGCGGCGGCTTCATGCGCATCATGAGTGAGCCGGGCTTGAGCGCGGGTGCGTCGGCAATCCACGCCGCCAAGTGGGCGGAGTCATTCGGGAGGATCCCGCCCGCGATCGTCGTGCGGCTGCCTACGTGCGTCAAGCCGGGACCGATGACCCCGGCCGACACGCCTTGAATCAGGTGGCACCCGATGCACGCCGAGCGCGCGTAGATCGCTCTCCCCTGCTCCGCGGGACTGGCTTTGGGTGGCGTGGCCGGTGGGCCGAGCTGGGCCTGCGCCCAGGCGCCAAACGCCGTGTCCGAGTCGACGATCACCCGCAGCCGCATGTTGGCGTGCGAGACGCCGCAGAACTCGGCGCACTGCCCCGAGTAGTCGCCCACCGAGTCGGCGCGGAAGGCGATGTAGTTCGTCTGACCGGGGATCGCGTCGCGCTTGCCGCCGAGCAGTGGCGCCCAGAAGGAGTGGATCACGTCGGCCGACGTGATGCCGATGCGCACGGGCTTGCCGACCGGGAGGTGGAGCTCGTTGGCGGTCGTGAGGGCCAGATCGAGATACCTGAACTCCCACCACCACTGGTGGCCGATCACCTCGACCTTGAGCGCGTCGGCCGGCGCCTCCCCGGAGCTCGTGAAGATCGTGCGGACGGTGGGCACCGCCACAAACACGAGGATCACCGCCGGGGCGAGGGTCCAGGCGATCTCCAGGAGGGTGTGGCCGTGCGCGGGCTTGGGGGCCGGGCGGCCTTCACGGTGGCGGAACCGGACGAGCGCGACGACGAGGAGCACTTCGACCAGGACGAAGACGGCGGCAGCCCACCAGAAAATGTCGGTAAACAGGCTATCGGTGGCCTGGGCGAAGTCGGAGCGGGGGCGGAGGGTCGACTGCGGGAACGGACCGGCGCACCCGGACAGGGCGAGCGCTAAGGTCACGAGCCAGAGGCGTACGCGCGACGTATCGGTCACGGAGCATGGGAGAGTAGCGGCGCGGGAAGCGGGCGTCAACGAACACCGGGACGCCTTTGCACCCTTGCACCCGCCCCGATCCCCCCGTCCACTCTGCACCGTCGAGCCGGTCTTGACAGCCGCCAATCCTGCGACCGATTACAGCGCAACCGGCGCGCGACGCTGCCGGTCCACGGTGGTCGTGCGGGACCGCTAATTCGCCCACGATAGGAGGAAAGGCACCATGAGGGTCTTGTCTCGGTGGCGGCGCGTGGGGCAGCTGGTTCTGCTCGCGGGCCTCGTGACGGCAGTGCTGGCGCGCGGAGCGCCGGCACAAACGAGCACTGGCAGCATCCGGGGATATGTGACCGACTCGAGCGGCACGCCGATCGAGGGCGCCCGTGTGGCCGCGGTGAGCGTCCTCACGGGGGCAGAGCGCGACGTGGAGACGCAGGCCAAGGGATTCTATGCCCTCCTCGGCCTCGTGCCGGGCGAGTACGACGTGACCGTGCGACAGATCGGGATGGCGCCGCAAAAAGTCCGCGTGCGCGTGCAGATCGGGGAGGTGGCTACGTTGGACTTGAAGCTCGCCGCGACGGCTTTGCAGCTCGAAGCGGTGACGGTTGCGGCAGCAGCCGGCGTGGAGACGCGCACGTCCGAGGTCGCGACGAACGTGACCCAGAAGCAGATCGAGGCGCTGCCCACCGCCAGCCGCAACTTTCTCGACCTGGCTGCCCTGGCACCCGGCGTCACGGCTTCCGAGGATCGGATCAACGGGGTCGGATTCAGGACCTTCCAGGGCGGGGGCGCGAGCCCCAATCAGAGCAACGTCTATGTGGACGGTACGAGCCTCAAGAACGATCTGACGGCAGGTGGTGTCAGCGGCCAGGACGCCAGCCGCGGGAATCCATTCCCGCGGAATGCGATCCAGGAGTACCGCGTCATCACCCAGAACTTCAAGGCGGAGTATCAGAACGCCGCGAGCGCCATCATCACCGCCACCACTAAGTCGGGCGGGAACACGTGGCGGGGAAGCGCATTCTACGGATATCAGAGCAAGGATCTCGTCGCGCTCGACACCTTCCAGATCGCCGCCAAGAACAAAGCCGACAGTATTGCCAACGCTACGGGGAAGCCTTCGACGTTTAGCGAGCCGGATTATACGCGCTCGCTAGTGAGCTTGAGCCTGGGTGGGCCGATCCAGCGGAACAAGCTGTTCTTTTTCGGCGCGTACGAGGGCAATTACCAGAACCGCGCAAACCTCGTCAGCTTCAATCCGCCGACCAGCTTCCCCGCACTCGATGCCGTCAATCTCGCGCAATACAACGGGAACTTCACGTCGCCGTTCCGCGAAACGCTCGTGTTCGGCAAGCTGAATTACATGCTCGATCCCAAGTCGTCCCTCGAGTTGAGCCTCAGCGACCGGCACGAAACGGACGTGCGAGACTTCGGCAACGTGAACTGCTCGATGTGCGCGTTTCAGTCCGCCGTCAACTACCTCAACAACGTGATCATCGGGCAGCTCAAGTACAGCCGGAACTCCGGCGCGTGGCTCAACGAAGCGAAAGTGGACTACTCGCGATTCCAGCGGAACCCGGCTCCGGACACGCCGGGACTGGTGTCTCAAATCTTTCACTACCCCTCAAACGCCAACGGGCCCGGTCAGGATGCGACGATCGGCAGCAGCTTGAGCACGCAGGACTTCATTCAGGAGGGCTTCGGGGTCCGCGACGACTTCACCTACTCGGGCCTCCAGAAAGGCGGGCAGCACGTCATCAAGGGTGGCGTGAGCGTCGACTTCGACACGTACGACATCACCAAACGCAACAATGAAACGCCGAAGTTTGAGTACGCGCAGTACGTGGACCCCAGCACCTATGGTTGGACATCGAACGCGAGCGGGCTGCCGTTCAACTTCGAGCAGCCCTTCCTCCTCTCATACGGGACCGGGGTCGGCGTTGTCAACACGAACAACACCAGGTTCGGCGCCTACATTCAGGACGACTGGAGCCCGACGCCGCGGCTGACGTTCAACATCGGGATCCGGTGGGACTTCGAGACGAACATGATCAACACCGATTATGTCACGCCGCAGGACGTCGTCGATACGCTCACGCGGTACGTTGACTCGATGCCGGCGCCGCACATCGACCTCAACCGGTACATCAGCACCGGGAACAATCGGTCGCCGTTCTATGGGGCGTTCCAGCCACGCCTCGGGTTCTCGTACGCCCTCGACGCGGAAAGTAAGACGACGGTGTTCGGCGGCTTCGGGATCTACTATGATCGTTCCATCTTTGACTTCTCGGTGGACGAGATTCAGAAGCTCACGCACCCCACCTACACGATCCGCTTCGCAGCCCCGGATTCGACGCCGAAGCCCGGACAGGTGGCGTGGAACGATGCGTACCTCACGACCGATACGACGGTCCTGAACGCGCTGGTCCACACTTCCGGCCTGCCGGAGGCGTACCTACTCGACAACAAGATGAAGCCGCCCAAGTCCACCCAGTGGAGCCTGGGTGTGCGCCACGTTTTCGGGTCCGTGATCGGGTCGGTAACGTATCAGGGCCAGCGGGGCACCGACCTCTTCACGTACAACTGGGCCAACATTGGATTCAAGCCGGACAGTGGGTGCCGCAACGGGTGTTTGAGCTACAACATCGGAGCCCACGGTTTCGCGAACATCATCTACTCCACGAACGACGGAAAGATCTGGTATGACGCGGTCTCGCTCCAATTCGACCGGCCGTACCGCCTGTCGAGCCAGAACTTCGGGTGGGGCGCGGGGATCGTGTATACGTACGCCGAGCGCTCGATCGCTGGTGTCGACAACCTGAACGACATCACCTCGTCTTTCCCCGGCGGATTCCCCCGGGCCTACGGAATTCCAAAGCACTCGGATAATGGAGGGAATGACGAGCGGCAACGGATCGTGGGTAACTGGATCATGGACATGCCGTATCTGTTCGGGATTCAGTTCAGCGGGCTGCTCACCCTGGGGAGCGGCGCCGTCATGGATGTCGGTTGCGCCGCCCGCTTCTGCGGGCCGGAGACGTACCTCAACGGCGGGTTTACACCCACCCGATACACAGGCGTCATTCCGGGCGCGTGGGCCTATCGACGGATCGACCTCCGGTTCCGCAAGGAGTTCCCGGTCATGTCCGGCACCCAAATGGGCGCGTCCGTCGACGTCTTCAATGTGTTCAACTACCAGAACTTTGGATGCTACGACACCGGGTTTCAGTCTAAGACCTACGGCCAAGCAACCTGCGTCATCAGCGATCCGCGTCGTGTGCAGCTGGGCGTAGACTACACGTTTTGACCTCACCCCCGGCGGGCCACCGGGGCGCAAGCGCCGGTGGCCCGCGCCACGAGACGCGGCGTGCTCGCACGGAGTCCCAAGGCCTCACCGACTATTCGTATGAATACAAGCTGACAGGATTCTTTATCTGATACGCGGGACAGCCCATCCGCCTCGAGGTGCGTCGCGAAGTCTCTGAATCTCCAGTCGCACATTGGCGCAGTGGCCATGCCTGGCCATGCGCGCTACTGTCCAGAGCATGAACCGCCACTCGACGCTCGCCGCCGCCCTCGCCGCGACGAGCCTGGCAGCGTGCGGGGTCAACCACTCTGAGGGCCCCCCACCCCCTCCGCCGCCACCGCTCGACTCGGCCCAGACCGCCGCGTTCCTGGACACCGTCCAACAGCGCACTTTTCACTACTTCTGGGACCTGACGAACCCGACCAACGGACTCACGCCCGACCGCTCACCCACACAATCGTTCTCGAGCATCGCCGCCGTCGGATTCGCGCTCACCGCGTACCCGATCGGCGTCGAACGGCAGTACACCACACGAGCCCAGGCAGCCCAGCGCGTCGTCACGACGCTGCGCTTCTTCTGGACGGCCACGCAGGATTCCTCGGCGTCGAACGCAACCGGGTACCACGGGTTCTTCTACCATTTCCTCGACATGAACACGGGGACCCGGTTCCAGCAGGTCGAGCTCTCGACCATCGACACCGCCCTGCTGCTCGCGGGCGTGCTCACCTGCCAGAGCTACTTCGACGGCATCGATGCGACCGAAACCGAGATCCGCCGGCTCGCCGATTCGATCTACCTGCGCACCGACTGGCGCTGGGCCGCGCCCCGTCCACCGCTCGTCGCGATGGGCTGGCACCCGGAGAGCGGCTTCCTCGGCTCGGACTGGCGCGGCTATAACGAAGCGATGCTGCTCTACGTCCTGGCGATCGGGTCGCCCACACACGCCGTCGATTCGACCGCCTGGACCCTGTGGACCAACACCTACCAGTGGGGAACCTTCTACGGCCAGACGCACGTCGGATTCGCGCCCCTGTTCGGACACCACTACTCGCACGTGTGGATCGACTTCCGGGGCATTCGAGACGCGTACATGCAGGGACGCGGGATCGATTACTTCGAGAACTCGCGTCGCGCGACATACGCGCAGCGTGCCTACGCCTACGCCAACCCCAATGGCTGGCGTGGCTACAGCGACCGTATCTGGGGGCTGACCGCCTCCGACGGCCCCGCGGACGTCACGCTCACGCTCAACGGGCGCAGCCGCCAGTTCCACACCTACTGGGCGCGCGGCGCGTCGTTCACGGAGATCCCGGACGACGGCACGCTGGCGCCGACCGCGCCCGGCGGATCGGTTCCGTTCGCGCCCGAGATCGCCATCCCCACCCTGCTCACGATGCGGCAGACCTACGGCGACAACCTGTTCTCGACCTACGGGTTTCGCGACGCCTTCAATCCCACGTACACGCCAGCCGGTCCTGCCGGCTGGTTCGATGTCGACTACCTCGGCATCGACCAGGGGCCGATTCTCGCCATGATCGAGAATTATCGTTCGGACCTGATCTGGCGCCTGATGCGGGGCAACGCGCACATTGTGCGCGGGCTGTGTCGGGCGGGATTCACAGGAGGGTGGATCCAGGGGAAATGCCCGCCGTGAGTTTTCCCAGGCTGAAGAATGATGAAGTGCACATCACCGGGAGCATCGAACAGGCTCCGCCCGTTTCACGGGCAGTGCCGAGCCGCGAGTCTCACTCGCGGATCATGACGACGCCGCCAGTCTACTTGTTACGGCGCGCCGCCGTCCACTCCCGCACGTCCTGCTCCAGCAGATCGAGCGGCAGCGCGCCGTTGCGCAGCACTTCGTCGTGGAACGCACGAATGTCGAACTTGGCGCCGAGCGCGGCGGACGCCGAGTCGCGCAGCTCGCGGATCTTCAGCTGGCCGATCTTGTAGGCGAGCGCCTGTCCCGGCCATGCGATGTAGCGGTCCACTTCGACGATGATGTCCTGCTCCGCCTTGGGCGCGTTGTCCTTGAAGAACTGCAACGCCTGATCGCGCGTCCAACCCATGGCATGGATGCCGGTGTCGATCACGAGTCGCACGGCACGCCACATCTCGTAGGTCAGCTGGCCGAATTTCGAGTACGGATCCTGGTACATGCCGAGCTCCGGGCCGAGGCTCTCGGCGTAGAGGCCCCAGCCCTCGACGAACGCGGTGTAGCCGCCATAGCGACGGAACTCGGGCACACCCGGCATCTCCTGAGACAGGGCGATCTGGAGGTGATGACCGGGGACCGACTCGTGCAACGACAACGCCTCCATCTCCCACTTGGGACGCGACTTGAGATCATAGGTGTTCACGTTGAACCACCCCGGGCGTCCCGCGTCGGGCGCGCCCGGCTGATAGTACGCGGTCGTCTGCGAGCGCGCGGTGTACGATGGGATCGTCGTGACGCCGTAAGGGAGCCGCGGCAGCTTCCCGAACAGGCGGATCAAACCGGGATCGATGCGCTTCGCGATGTCTCGGTAGCCGCGCACCAGGCTCGCCGAATCGGCATAGAAGAATTGCGGATCGGTACGCAGGAACTGCGCGAAGTCGGCGAAGCTCCCTTTGAACCCCGTGGATGCGATCACGCTGTCCATGGCGGCGCGGATGCGTTTCACCTCAGAAAGGCCGAGCGCGTGGATCTGCTGCGCCGTGAGAGACGTCGTCGTGAACTGGCGCACCCGTAGCCCGTACCATGCCGCGCCGTCAGGGAGCGCGCTCATCCCGATCGGCTCGCGCGTGCGTGGGAGATACGTGCCCACGAAGTACTCGCGCAGCTTGCGATACGCAGGCGCCGCGCGCTGCGTGTAGGCAGCGACGGCCGCCGTACGAAGTCGCGCCTGGTCGGCCGAAGCAATCGACGCGGGAAATGCCTTGAACGGCACGAGTAACGGACTCGCCAGCGCGCTGTCGGGGATGAGCTCGGTGATTTGTTGCGGCACGTCGCGGAGCGTGATCCGCGGAGGGGTGACGCCGGCCTCGAGCCCCTTGGCGAGCAGCTGGAGCGTCTGATCGATCAAGGTGGGGATGGCGTTCAAACGGGCGACAATGTCTTCGTAATCGCTCACCTGCCGGGTTGGAGCGCGGGCCAGGAGTTGTCCCACGTCCTGTTGCGGCCCGTCGAGTTGTGTGACCGCGAAATACTCGTCCGGGAACTTGCTCGCGGCGCTCTGCTCCTCGATGCCCCGCTTGAAGAGGTCGTAGTTCAGGCGATCCGCGGCCGACAGTCGCTCGCGGCGGATCGAGTTCACCGCTTGGAGCGGGTCAGCCAGCTCGCGCTTGCGGCGCGCGATCGCGTCCAGGGAGTTGTCGGTCCAGCGGGCGTTCTGCCCGGGATACCCGACGTTGGTCGCGAACTCCGGGAATTCGGTCATCACGTATTCCCAGTGCACCTTGAAGAGCTCGCGCAAGCGCGTGCTATCGGGCAGGTGCCGCGAGTTGGCGATCAAGGCGGCGTAGCGGTCGTGGAAGGAGGGCGTGCGGCCCTGGGCCCGGGCCTGTGCGACCGTCGCGAGCACCAGCAACGCTGCGAGCCGCTTGGTCATTGCGCTCGCTCCGGCGCCGGCGGCCGCACCTCCGCCGCCTTCGCCACCACGGTCGCCACGCTCGCGGTTTTGAACGCGGTGTTCACCGCGGGCAGGTCACGCTTGAGCGCCTGCTGCAACGCCAGCAGTTGTTGCTGGATCTGCGGCGCGAACAGGCGGTACACGGCGTAGGTCTGCGCGGTGGGGCGGGCGTCGGTGCTCGCCGCGACTCCGCCCAGGGCGCTGATCCGCTCGATCAGCATCGGGGGGAAGTTCAGGGGATCCTGGAACGAGCGGTTGCGCACCTGGTAGAGCTCCCGTTCGATGGCGCCGAGCCGGTCCGTCAGCCCCCGCACCTGTGCGCCCAGGCGCGCCGAGTCGGACGGCGGCGCGGCGGCGAGCCGGTCTTCGAGCTGGGTCCGCACGTTCCGGATCGTGAGCACCGCCGTGGTGGCCGCGTTGACCGTGTCGCGCAACTGCTTCAGGAACGTGAACTGCTCGCGCAGCGCGGCAGGGGTCACCGTCGAGCGGGGGTCGACCTTGAGCGCGAAGCGCTGGGCGTACGCCTTGCCGCCGACCCGCAGCCGAACCTGGTAGGCGCCCGGTAGCGCCACTGGTCCGTCCGTCGTCACACCAACCATTCCCCAGAATGCGGCCGCGTCGGGGTACTTCATGTTCCAGACGAACATGTTCAGGCCCGCTTTGTTCGCCACGCGCGGTGGCGCCGGAGGCCGCTGGGGCCACGGCTTGTCCGCGTCCTTGAGCGTGTCGGACACGATGCTGTCGATCTTCACGCTGTCGGTAACGCCCGCCTGCTTGAGACTGTCGGTGCGCACCTTCTTGACGCTGTCCGCGCGCACGCTGTCCGCCGCGGTGATAGAGTCCGCCTTGCTCGTGAAGCTCCGGACGACGCGACCCCCGGCGTCGAGGATGTCGAGCGTGACCCGTTGGTCCTTGTCCTTGAGCCAGTAGTAGATCATCGCGCCGGTGGGCGGATTCTTGCCGACGGGGTGCGCCTCGTTGGGCGGGAACCCGAAGCCGCCGGACCAGTCGACCCGGTAGGCGTCGCGCGGCTTGACCAGGTGCGCGGCCTCGCGCGGCGTGGCGTGCGCCAGCTCGCGCAGCGGAGAGATGTCGTCCAGGATCCAGAACGACCGCCCGTGCGTGGCGGCCACCAGGTCCCCTTCCTTGATCGTGAGGTCGTGCACGGGCACGATCGGGAGGTTGCGCCGCAGCGACTGCCAGTTCGCCCCGTCATCGAACGACACCCACACGCCGTGCTCGGTGCCGGCGAAGAGCAGCCCCCGCCGCACCGGATCCTCCCGCACCATCCGGACGAATTCCGTGGCGGGGATCCCGGTGACGATCTTCTTCCAGGTGCGGCCGTAATCCGTCGTGCGATAGATGTAAGGGGCGCGGTCCTCCAGCTGATAACGGTTCGCGGCGAGGTAAGCGGCGCCGGGCGCGTAGTGCGACGCTTCGATGCCGGAGATCCGTGTGTACGGCCCGAGGTCCCGGGGCGTCACGTCCTGCCATGTCTTGCCACCATCGCGAGTGATGTGCACGAGCCCGTCATCGGAGCCCGCCCAGATCAATCCCTTCACGCGCGGTGATTCGGCCAGCGCGAAGATCGTGGCGTAGTACTCGGCGGTCGTCTGGTCGAGCGTGATCGGCCCGCCCGACACACCCAGCGTCGCGGGGTCGTGCCGCGTGAGATCGGGCGAGATCGCCGTCCAGCTCTGGCCCTCGTTGACCGATTTGAACAGCACGTTCGCGCCGATGTACAGCACCTTGGGATCGTGCGGCGACAGGAGCAACGGCGCGGTCCACTGGAGTCGATACTTCCCCTCACCCGCCGGATGGCCGTCGGGGCTGTCGGGCCACGGGTTGATGATCTGGCCGAACCCGGTCTTGTGGTCCACGCGGATAAGGAACCCCGAGTTGTCGCCCCCGTAGGTGATGTCCGGATTGTCGGAGCGTGCCTGCACGTGCCCCGCCTCGCCGGCCACGTCATACCACTGGCCCCGATCGATCCCGCCGGGCCAACGGCTCGGCCCGCACACGCCCGAATTGTCCTGCTGGGCGCCGCACACGCGGTACGGGAAATGATTCGTGGTCGTCACGTGGTAGAACTGCGCCGTGGCGTAGTCCTGGTCGCTCCAGGTCTTGCCGCCGTTGAACGACACATTCGCTCCGCCGTCGTTCCCCTCGATCATCCGTTGGGGATCGTTCGACGCGATCCACATGTCGTGGTTGTCGCCGTGCGGGTCCACCAGCCACTTGAACGACGCACCGCCGTCCGTGGACTTGTACGCCAGCACGTTCAGGGCGTAGACGGTGTTCGTGTCCTTGGGATCCGCGAACACCCGGGAGTAATACCAGGGCCGCTGCCGCAGCTTCCGCTCGGCATTGATGTGGCGCCACGTCGCGCCGCTGTCGTCCGAGCGGTACAGGCCGCCCTGCTCGGCCTCGATCAACGCCCACAGCCGCGTGGGCTTGGCCGCCGAGACGGCGAGACCGATGTTGCCCAGGACACCGGTCGGGAGGCCGGGGTTGTGGGTGATTTCGGTCCAGCGCTCGCCGCCGTCCACCGACTTGAACAGCCCACCGCCCGCTCCGCCCGAGACGAGCTTCCACGGATACCGCTGCGCCTGCCAGAAGGCCGCATAGAGCACGTTGGGATTCGAGGGATCGAGCACGACATCCGAGATCCCGGTGGAGTCGTTGCGGAACAGGACCTTGTTCCAGGTCTTGCCGCCGTCCGTCGTCTTGTAGACGCCGCGCTCGGGGTTGGGCCCGTAGGCGTGCCCCTGCGCCCCGACCCACACGATGTCGGGATTGGTCGGGTGCACCCGCACCCGCGAGATCTGCTGCGTCTCCGCGAGCCCGACGTTCGTCCAGGTCTTGCCCCCGTCGGTGGTCTTCCAGACGCCGTCGCCCGCGGCGACGTTGCCCCGGATCGGGTACTCCCCCGTGCCGACGTACACGACGTCCGGGTTCGATTCGGAGACGCCGATCGCGCCGATCGTTCCCCCGAAGTACTTGTCGCTCGCCGGTGTCCACGTGTCCCCGCCGTCGGTGGACTTGAAGACGCCGCCCCCGGTCGTCCCCATCCAGTACTCCTGCGGCCGGGCCGCCGAGCCCGCGACGGCGACGCTCCGCCCGCCGCGGTAGATCCCGATCTCGCGCCACTTGAGCGCCGCGAACACGGTCGAGTCGAAGGCTTGCGCCGGCGCTGAGCGCGCCAGAAAGGGGAGCAACGTGACGGCGACGAGGGTCAACGAACGAACGAACACGGTTCGGCCTCCGGGCTTGGGTGGGACAGAGTCACCCACGTAAGCACGAAAAGGCCGAACCGCAAGGGGCCCGTTACCGTTTGGGCAAGGTCATCATCCCCGACATATCTACGGGTTTCTCGGTGATCGACGACTTGGCGTCCGCTCCGCGGCCCGTGAGTGCGAGGTCGCCCTGCTTCGCGTGGGTCTTCACGAGCCCGAACGGCACGTCGCGCGATGCCCATACGTCGCCGCCGTCCACCGTGGTCATGTGCAGCGCGCGGAACGTGCCCGCCGGGACGCTTACCGACTCCCAGCCGATGACGCGTGCGCTGTTGCAGCG
>Ga0209375_1000987_pt1 | contig 22518 bp, 16 predicted proteins | sample GraSoiAngelo_131_FD_185888 | JGI IMG/M metagenome (GOLD analysis project Ga0209375, IMG submission 185888) | Grasslands soil microbial communities from the Angelo Coastal Reserve, California, USA - 14_0929_02_30cm (SPAdes) (version 2) | ecosystem: Environmental > Terrestrial > Soil > Grasslands ... | reverse complement strand
CGTCCTCGCGATGGTCACGCCTGAACAACGTTGCCGGGGTCTTCGAATACGAAGTGGATGCTCAAGGGAACACCCGCGCGCAAATCTGGGAGTGGAAGTAACGCCGGGGTGACGACTTCGGGGGGTCTATGTCCGAGGTCAGGACTAGGGCACAGGTGCACGAGTGGATTCTCACGCAAGTCCGGCAGCGCCCCGGCTGCCAGGACTTCTCCCAAGAGTTCCGTTTGCTCGGCAACGGCCCCAATTGGGAGTGCATCCCCACGAACTGCTACAACTGGGACCGCGCCTCCTTGGAGGCGTTCGACCGAGTCGTGGGCGACGCTAGACGGAGATTCGAACTCCTAGACTAGCCACCACTTCGGCCGATGCTTGGCCGGCGCCGACTACGCTAGCCGCGAGCACGACCGTCGTCTTGTCGTCCACGACGAGGCGGAGGTTACCGTTCGAGCTGACCAGGGCATTGAGAATGTCTATGACGTGCCGAGAGCGCCCGCCTACGGCACCCGCTCCCAGTGGTCCACGAACGTCCCGAACGCACCTTTGCCGGTCGCGGTCACCCGATTTCCCTCGAACGCGATTTGCGGCTCGCCGTGCAGCGGGAGTTGCATCTCGACCCGCATCCCCGTGATCGTGACGGGCGAAGCGCCGCTCTCGCCGGACAGGTCGTAGCTCACGCCCTTGCCGCCGATCTCGTCGTTGACCAGAAAGAAGATGCTCTTCTCGCGGTACTCCTTGGGGGTCAGATCGTAGGTCGCTACAGACGAGACCGAGAACAGTTTCCCGCTGGCATCTTTCCAGTAGATGTTGAAGTTGCGGTACCCCTTCGTGTACGTGATGAGGCCGTCGATCGCCGGCGGAACCTGCCTCGAGCCGCCGGGCAGATCGCGCGAGGCCAGCCGGTAGCTGCCTTCCAGGCTCGGCGGCTTCGGGGGCACCACCGCGCCGGTGAGGAAGAGGAGCGACAGGGACGCGAGAGCGAAGTCGGCGCGCATGGCGCCCTCCCGGGGAAGAGGAACGTGAACCAAGATGACACGCGGGGCATGCTGCGGTAAGGGGTCGGGGTGCCGGGACAGAGCGAAGGCGAGGAAGCGAGGGCTCGCTCCCTCGCCTCCGCACCCGGTTCACGTGGTCGCGCAGCCGCAGGTCGTCAGTGTCCGATCGGATGCGTCTGGGGGAGCGTCTTCCCGATGGACGTCGCCGCGGCCGAGCACTCGGGGTGGCCGAACCCGCTCGCGCTCACACCGTTCGTGATGTCGTAGATGATGTTGTCGTCCTTGCCATCGTCCGCCACACCGGCCGGCACGTGGTCGAGCTGGAGATTGTAGCGCATCTTCCAGGCGATGTTGTGGTCGGCGCAGGAGGCATCGCCGCTCACCCCGAGGCCGCCGACGAGGGTCCCGTCGGCGTCATACAGCGCCAAGCCGCCGCCGAACACGTTGGTCCCCCCGATCCGCTTGCCGACCATGAAGTCCTTGCGGCTGCCGTAGTCGGCCGCGTCGCCGCCATAGGCGACCTCTTCGTTGGTCGGGTTGGCCTCTTGCAGTCCGAACAGGGTTCCGCCCGGTTGGGTGGCGGCATAGAGATTGGCGGTCGAGAGGGCGAGATGCGGCAGGCTGAACGCGTTCCCGGTGTTGGCCTTCTGGGCCGCGATCACCCGGCTCCCCGGCCACTGATCGGTGTTTGTGGCTCCCGTGAACACCACGGCGACGACGAGGCCATTCCGATCCACCACCGCCGCCCACATGTCGAGATTGAAGCCGCCGTTGGCCTCATTGCGGGCCTGAACCAGCGCCGCCTTCAGCTGATCGAAGCCGGCGACCCGACTCAGGTTCAGGTCGACGGTGGGCAATCCGGTGAGACTGTTGTCGCCGCAGGCCGCCAGCGCGGCGAGCCCGTACGCGACAATGCCGAGCCGCAGCAGCTTAGGGGTGAAGTGATGGAGACTGAGCATGACGGTATCCTCCGGGTTGTAGGGTGACGTCAGGACCCGGGTTTGGCGGTCTTCGGGATCGGAGTGGCGTCGGAGCGGAGGCGTCAGGGCGAAGGCGAGGAGGCCGTTCTCGGGCCAGCCGAAGAAACTACGTGCCCGACGGCCTGCTTGCGAGCCGCGCCCGCTGCATATTCGCGCCTACCTCAGATGCTGTGAACCCGAGGCGCGATGTCGGTCGGAACGGAAAGAACCGTCTCCAGATTCGCTCGGGAGGAAAGTGCATGAAGAGAACCGCGCTGTCGCCACTAGGATCCCTCAGACTTCGGCCGACGCTTGGCCCGCGCGAGAGCTGCGCAGCAACGGGTTCGCGGTGTGGCAGAAGTAGGTCCGGGGACAAGAATCCTCGCTATGTCAAGGCGGAGCGAGGGCGCTGGGTGGGCTCGTCACCGCAGCACGCGGAGGAGGTCGCTGTAGTCGTCGGTCCAGATGATGGTGCGCCCACCGCGCGCGAACGCAGTGTCCGCCCGCGCCGCGACGAGAGAATCCCCGAGGAACGCCGGGTTCCGCGTCAGCAGGACCCATTGCGAATGCTCGTAGATGGTGGTAGGCATCTTCGGAGGATGGTTGTCGATGAGCACGGCCGCGAGGCCGGCGTCCCGACTCAGCCCGCGGATCAGCGGCGCGAGGTCCAGATGCCGGTTGGAAATGTGGACCGCGAGGATGCCGTCCGGGCGGAGGTGGCGCAGGTAGACGCCGAACGCCTCGCGGGTTAAGAGGTGCACGGGGATGGCGTGGCCCGTGAACGCATCGACGGCAAGAATATCGAACGCGAGAGGGCCGGGCCTCTTGAGCTCCCCTTCGAGCGAAAGGCGCGCGTCCCCCCGGACGACCGTGATCGCCCCGGCCGACGCTCGCAGGTAGCCGAACCGGCGTCCGGCCATCTGAATCACGCCGGGGTTGATCTCGTAGAACCGCACCCGATCCCCCGGTCGCGCGAGCGCGGCGATGGTCCCGGCCCCGAGGCCGACGACTCCGACGTGCAGCGGGTGCCCGGCCTGCCGCGCGGGGTGGCGCTCTATCGCCAGCGCGACGCCACTGCCCTCGCCGTAGTATGTGCTCGCTCGCCCCTGCGAGGGCCCCGATAAGACCTCGGTCCCGTGGAGGACCCAGTTGCTGTAGAGCGCGCGGAGGCGCCCATCACCCTGCCACCACTCGACCAACCGGAGGACGCCATAGAAGTTCCGCTCCGATTCGATCGACGCTTGACGGGCGCGGGCGACCTGGATGCCGAGAGCCACGGCGAGCGCGAGCCCGCCCACCCCCCACGCGACCGGCGACCATCGGCGCACCGGGGGGCCCGACCTACCCATCGCGCGCACGAGCCCCACCCCGGCCAGGACCCAGGTGGCGACCAAGGCGAGCTGGAACTCCCAGTAGCCGTCCAACAGGATCGGGGCAACCAAGGTCACGAAGGCCCCGCCCAGCGCGCCGCCGGCCGCGACATGGAGGTAGAACGACGTCAGCCGGCCCGCGGGCGGGCGGCTTCGCGCCAGCTCGCCGTGTACGGCCATGCAGGCGCTGAAGAGCGTGGCCGAGTAGACGACGATCTCCTGGGCGAGGTGCGTGGTGCCTTGGTGGAAGAGCATGTAGACGGTGACCGGCAGAACGAGCGCATAGGCCGCGAGCCACAGCCGGCGCACGGCCCAGCGCTCGTTCTCGAAGCACAACACCAGCGTACACAGGTAGAGGGCGAGAGGGAGCACCCAGAGGAACGGTACCGAGGCGACGTCCTGCACCACATGGTTGCTGGTGGCCATGAGCATCAGGGTCCCCGTCGCAGCCAGGAGGAGCCACCCCAGCCGGTCGCGCAGCGCGATGCCTGGCGCCGGCTCCCGTACCGCGACGACGGCACCTGCGCCCCTGGACCGGCGCCACGCCTCCACCGCGCAAACGGCGCAGAGCCCGGCGTACAGCGCGTAGGCAGCCGACCAGAGGTTGGCCTGCGCGCGCAGCCGCAGCAGCGGCTCGACCACGAACGGGTAGGCGACGAGCCCGAGCAGCGAGCCCAGGTTCGAGAGCGCGAAGAGGCGGTACGGCGAGCGCCCCGGACGGGTGCGCTCGAACCAATGCTGCAGCAGCGGGCTGGTGCTCGAAAGGAGGACGTACGGGGCGCCGATCGTCCCGGCGAGGAGCGACAGGATCACCAGCACCGGCTGGGACCCCGCCGCCGCTGCCGCCTTCCACTCGAGCGAGGGAACGATGGGGAGCGCTGCGAGCGACGCAGCGAGCAGCGCGACATGGACCAACGCCTGCCGCCGCAGCTCGACCCGGTTGGCCAAGGAGTGTGCGTAGGCATAGCCAGCTAGGAGCGCCACCTGGAAGAACAGGAGGCAGGTCGTCCACACAGCCGGGCTGCCGCCGAACCACGGCAGGATGAACCGCGCGATCATCGGCTGGATCTGGAACAGCAGGAAGGAGCCGACCAGGATCGCGGCGGCGTAGTGGAGGATCGCGAAGGCTCCCAACGCTCGTCTTCGGCTACTCATACCCCAGCTCGGTCCCAGCATCGCCCCCGGCGCACATGCCACCGTGCGCGGTTACGGCCGGCGTTTGCCTCAATGAATCCTTGAAGCTCTTGTGACGCACTACGGCGGCCGCTGTCCCAACCGCTGCAACGCCGCCCGCGCCTCCGTCACGTAGCGACGGAGCTCCGGGTCGGAGTAGCGCCACGCCGCGAGCACGAATTCGTAGGCTCGAATCGCCCTGGCCCGATCGCCCAAGCGCTCGGCGACGTGACCGCGCTCCAGCGTTCCGGTAATCGCGCCGGCCCCGAGTGGCAGGCTGACCTGCTGATCGAACAGCCGGGCCGCGTCCCGATCCCGCTGCGTGGCCGCGAGCAGGTGAAACTGGATCCGGCGCAGCGGACCGAGACCGAGAGACAACGAGCCGTAGGGGGTCGCGCACAGCGAGTCCGGGAACGCCAGGAGCCGGCGCAACGCCTCGGCCGTATCACGCCGGGCCAGCGCGAGGGCGGCCCGCGCCAGGCCGGCATCGCCTCGCGCACCGGCGAGCAGCACTGGACTCCGGCCCGACCGCGCGACCGAGTCTCCTTGACGCATCAGCTTAAGTAACGGCACGGTATCCCGCCGCTCCGCCCACCACTCCGCCGCGAGGAACGAGCGATAGCAGTGGTTCACCCACGGCGGGTCGGCCACGACCTGCCGCTCGTTTAGCGCGTGAAGCCAACCATCCAGCGCGGCGGCGGCGGACTCCGCGGGGATGGCGCCCAGCAGCGCGAGCTCCTCGAACGGGACGCTCACGCGGGAGGCAACCATCGTCCGGGCCTCTCGCACATGCCCGCGGTACAAGAGCGCCGTCGCCAACAAGTAGCCGGTCCAGGCAGTGTCGGCGGGAACGCCAATGCCACGGCGCCCGCCCGCGAGGAGACGCAACAGCCGCACGCCGGCCTCGGCGGAATCCGGCCAGCGCTGGACGGATCGCCAGGCGTCGAACAGGACGTTCGCCGGCGCCGTATCGAGGAGGGATTGGACCGTCCGGGACGGCTCCCCACTCAGCAACCGGGCTACTAGCCGGAGCCCCGCCCCCTCTGGGACGCCGGACGTCAAGCGGAGGTACCCGTCGACGTAGCGCTGCGCCGCCGCCGTGTCGTTCCGGTCGAGGGCGAGCTGCACGGGGTGGAAGTAGGCAGGAGCGAACGCCGGATCGAGCGCCATGGCCCGATTGAACGCGTCGATGGTTTGCTGCGCCGTGCTCCCCACCACGTATCCCAGGTGAAACCGGGCTTCGCCCAGCGCATACCAGACTTCCGGATCGTCGGGATAGCGGCGGCTCGCCTCTTCCAGCGTCGCGAACTTGCGCAACCGATGTGACCAGTACTGGACGTCGAGGGAATCGTCGGATGCCGCCTCAAGCGAGTCGGCAGTTATCAGGAGGCTGTCTCGCGGCGCCAGCCCGTGATTGAAGCGGCCGGCCCTGAGCGCCAGCGGGCCTCCGCCCTCTCCCCTCCAGCCCTGCGCCAAGCCGATGCGGCGGAGCGCGAGGGCGAAGCTGCTGTCACGCTGCACCGCGACCCCGTATGCCGTGATCGCCGAGTCGAGTGAAAAGCGACGCAGCAGCTGCTCTCCGTTCAGGAACTCTTTCAGCGCGGGCAAAGACCTGGTGCCCAGCGGCGCCCCCACGCGCACCGCCGGTCCGAGTCGTCCGAGGTCGCGCAGCACGTCTCTCGTCAGCGAGTCCGCCAACCGATCGATCCGATCTCCCAGGTCGCTACGCTCCGGCTCTGCCAGCGCCCTGCCGCTCGCCACGTCGATCACAGTCGGCCGCAGCCGCACGGAATCTGAGCCCTCCCCTACCATCTGTCCGAACACCACCCACCGGGCGCCGCTCCTCCGTCCCAGCTCGGTCGCCGAGGCGGGGTCCGCGGGACCGTTCCAGCCTCGCAGCACGATCGTGGGAGACACCGTCCGGATCGACCCCGCACCGTCGAGGTTGCGCGACAGGTAATCGACGAGTCCCTCATGCCAGAGCGCGAACTTCCGGTCGAGGACGTCGAACGGAGCCACCGCAACCAGATCGGGATCCAGTGCGGGCGTCCGCCTCGTGTGCTGGATGAAGACGGCGGCCGCGATGAGCGCGCCGACACTGCCGAAGGCGACGCCGACCGCATGCCGCTTAGCCCAGCGTCCCGCCTGGAGCGCGACCGATTCTGCGCGGCCTCGGTGATACCGCACCGCCGCACGGGTCAGGGCGTCTCTCCCACCGCGCTCCCTGAGCGCCTGGACGGCGGCCCGGTGCAGGGCGCGACGCCGGGCGACGGGAAGCAGGTTGTAGGTGGCGTGACGCGCGAGCTCGTGTGAGAACTCGTAGCGCCCGGGCGCCTGGAGCGTCACCCGCAAGAAGCGCCGCGCGACGACTTCATCCAACGCCGGGTCCAGGTCGGCCGGAGCGAGCGCGGCGACCTGCTGCAAGACGGTCGACTCCACCGGCGCTCCCAGGACCGCCGCGGCGTCGACGATACGGCGGGCGGGCGTGCTCAGCTGGGCGAGACGGCGGCTCAACGCCTCCTGCACGCTGGCGGGCATCGGCAGCGGGCGCCCCTCAACCGTCGGAGCAAGCCGCCACGCGCCGCCCGGCTCGAGTGTGAGGCGCCCTTCGTCCAGCAACGCTGCAGTCACCTCGATCACATAGAAGGGATTGCCCGCGCTCTCGGCATGGAGTCGCATCGCCAGGTCGTGCCGCTCTGACGGGAGCAGCTCCAACATCGAAGCCAGCAGCCGTTCGATCTCGGGCGCCTGCAGCGCATGCAGACGGACCCGCTCCACCCCGTGCGCACCGCGCAGCTGCGCCAGCGGGGCCACGGCCGTGGACTGGTCGGTGCGGGCGGTCAGCAGAACGAGCACGCGCGCCTGTCGCACGCGCGTAGCGAGCCCGACGAGCCACCCCAGTGTGGCGGCGTCCACCGACGGCGCATCGTCGATGAACACGACTACGGGGACTTCGCCGGCCACCGCGGCCAGCGCCTGCTCGATGGCTTCGTCCACACGCCAGCTCGCAACGTGCGCTCGGCCGGGAAACCGCTCTCGGATCGCGGGGACCAGGTGGCCGAGAGCAGCGAGCGCGCCGGGGGGCGCGGTCGCGAGGCCGGGAGCGTCAGTCAGGCCCCCGAGCAGCTCTCGAGCCGTCGACCACGAGACTGCGTGATCCGCTTCCGTCGCCCGAGCTCGCAACACCCACGCCTGGCCCGCATGCTCCGTTGCCGCCCGCAGGAACTCCTCACACAGTCGTGTCTTTCCGATTCCCTCGTCGCCCTCCACGACGACGATTCTGGCCTCCCCCGACTGAGCCGCGCGCCAAGCCGTGGTCAGCTGATTGAAGGCTCCGGTACGACCCACGAGATCGGGCGTGAACAACGCGGTCGAGCCCGGACTGGGCCGGGCGCGTGAGTCCGCCCGGATCCGCTCGCGCAGCTCGCGCTCGAGCTGGAGGAAAGCGGGGGACGGCTCGCCCGCACCTTCGCGCTTCAGCTTGGCGATGAACCCGGCGTGCCTCGCCCCCGCTTCGTCGTGCCGGCCGGCCAAGGCGAGCGTTTCTACGAGGCAGTGATGAGCGCGCTCGTCCAGCGGCGTGGCCTCGATCCACCGCTCGGCGAAGCGCACCGCGTCCGGCCAATCGCCCGCGCGTTGTGCCTGGACCACCAACCGCTCGCAGGCGGACACCAGTCGGCGGCGAAGGCGCTCCCGCTCTCCTGCCACCCAGTCGCGGTAGTTCTCTCCGCCAATGTCGTCCGCTCTGAAGAGGAAGTCGCCTTGCCAGCGCGCGACGGCCTCGCGTTCGCGCCCAGCGGCGAGATCCGCCTCGAACGCCGCGACGTCGAGCTCGACGGCGCCGTCGGCCAGGCTCACACTGTCTGCGCGTACGTCCAGGGAGCCGGCCAGCGCCCGCTTGAGGCGCAGCAGGGACTGACGGAGCGAGTGCCGCGCCGTCGCCTCCGGCCGCTCGCCCCACAGCAGGGCGGCCAGTTCGGCGCGAGCCAGCGAGCCCGAACCGTGTCGAGCGATGTATGCGAGTAGCGCGAGGTCCTTGTGCCGCCCCGGGAGCAGCTCGCCTGCAGGGCCGGTCAGGCTGAGCCCGCCGAGCGTGCGCAGGACGAACACGGGCTACGCCGGGCTGCCGCGCGGCTCGCGGGGAGTGACGCCGAGGTGACGCGCCGGATGACGGCCGGATGCGCCGCCAGGCGTAGCGTGCGCGTCAGATGGCCGAAGGCCCCGACCAGGGAGCGACATGTCCGAGCAGCCTCCGCTGACCGACGATCGCACAGTGACCGACGTTTCGTACTTCATGATCCGTGTGGAACGCGCGGTTGGCAAGCACCGCCGGATCCTTGGCGGGACGATCGAACGCCTGGGCACGGGCGAAAAGCAACGGTTTGGCGGCGGGAACGACCTGCTACGTCTCGTCGCCACGTGGCCGGCGGAAGCGAATCGTCCCGCAACCCTGACGGAGCACCAAGATGACCAAGCTTGAGCGTGTTTTGAGAATCGTCGCCATGTCGGTCGTGGCGGTCGGACTTTCCTGTCGGGATCGAGCGCCCAGTATCACGTCGCCCCGCAGTTCGACTCGCGGGCCGACATTCGAATTCGTCGATGGGGCGCACGGCGGCAACGCGCACTTCTATTTCCTGCCCCCGCTCGTGAGCAGTCCCGCCGTCACCGGGACGTTCGATCCGAACCAGGCGCCGCTGGTCGTGGTGTGTCAGCTTGCGAGCACGGATTGCAACCCCATCGTCGCTCAGTTCTCGCTGACGACCGGCACCGGCGCCCAGGTCGTGCGGGTCGCTCCGACCGATCAGCTGTACATCGTGAACTGGGATACCGGCCAATGCACGACGGGCCCCTGTACCCTGACTCCCGGCGCCGTCTACCGTATTCGTGTGCTCGTCGCGGGCACGGAGCTCGGGCATGCGGACGTGCAGGTCGTCGCCAGCCAGCAGGAAGCTCGCAACGTGAACACCGGGGAGTTGTTCCCGCTGGTGGACGGCCGGACGGTCCCGGTCAAGTTCCGCATCGAGGTGGGAGCGGTGTTCGTGGTCACCCCGACCACCGAGACGCAGATCGTGCAGACGCAGCCCAATGCCCTCGGCAGCAGCGCGCTCCTCACGGTGCCGCCGAACGCGGTCACACAATCCATCGGGCTCACGGTCCAACCCGCCGCGCTGCCGCCCGCCACCGACGTGAGCGCGCTCGTGGGCGGGACGGCGTACGAGCTCGGGCCGTCGGGAACGACCTTCGCCGCACCCATCACGGTCGCGGTTCAATACGCCCCGGCCGGCATCCCCGCGAGGATGGCGGAGCGCCGGTTGCGGTTGTTCACGCTCGTCGCGGGGGCGTGGCAGCTCGTGCCCGGGAGCGCGGTCGACCCCGCCACGCATACCGTCACCGGCACCACCAGCCACTTCAGTACCTATGGCGTGCTCGCGTCTGCGTCGGTCAACGCGGGCTCGATTGCCAGCTGTGGCACCGGGACGAGCGCGAGGACGGTGTGCTGGGGGGACAATCTCAGGGGTGAGCTCGGCGACAATTCGACGACCGGGCCCGACCAATGCAATTCCGTCCCCTGCAGTCTGACGCCGACGCTCGTCGCGAACGCGGACACCTTTGTGGTGGTGAGCGTGGGTGGCGCTCACGCCTGCGGCGTCACACCACCCCCCGTGGGCGCGGCGGAGTGCTGGGGGGCCAGCTACTTCGGCCAGCTCGGCAATGGTCCTTCGGGTGGGGCGCAGTTGTGCGGGGTCGCCGGAGTGACGGACCTCCTGCCGTGCAGCACGACACCGGTGACCGTCTCCGGGGGACTCACCTTCGCGTCCGTGAGCGCGGGAGCCCTTCACACGTGCGGCGTTACGTCTGCGGGCGCGGTGTACTGCTGGGGTTTCAACGAGGGTGGCCAGTTGGGTGACAACACGACCACCGGGCCGGAGACCTGTAGCGCGTTCGGCGAGACGTTCGCGTGCAGCACCGTGCCCGACGCGGTCGGCGGGGGGCTCACCTTTGCCATGGTCAGCGCCGGGGGAGCGCACACCTGCGGCGTCACGACTACGGGAGCGGCGTACTGCTGGGGAAGCAATGGCGCCGGTCAGCTCGGCGACAATGCGCCGGGCGGGCCGCAGCAGTGTGGGCCAGCCGCGGGAACGTTCCCTTGCAGCATGACGCCCGTGCCGGTAGCCGGTGGATTGAGCTTCGCGAGCGTGACCGCCGGCGCGTCCTACACCTGCGGCCTGACCACCGCGAATGTGGCCTATTGCTGGGGCGAGAACTTCGGGGGTCAGTTGGGCGACGGGACGACGACTTTCGCATCGAGCCCGGTCGCTGTCCTTGGTGGACTCAGTTTCACCGCGCTGAGCGCCAGCGCCAGTGATAGCGGCCACACGTGCGGCGTCACGACGTCGGGGGCAGCGTACTGCTGGGGATTCGGCCAGTCCGGCGAGCTGGGCGCTGGTCCGACGATTACGCAAAGCCTCACGCCCGTGCAGGTATCCGGTGGGCTCTCCTTTGTTGCCGTGAGCGCGGGAGGGTTCCACACGTGTGGCATCACCAGCGCACCCACGCTCGACACCGCGTATTGCTGGGGCGCGAATTTCCAGGGCCAGCTCGGCAACGGCACCACGACCAGCAGCTCGACGCCCGTTCAAGTCGGCACGCTGCCATGACCGCGCCGTTGCGCGCCCATGAGATACAGGTGAACGGCGTACGCTCACCGGTGCTCGAGGGCGGCCGCTCCGATTCACCCGAAGCCGTAGTCTTCGTGCACGGTAATCCCGGCTCCTCACGGGACTGGCAATCCCTTGCGGCCGCGGTCGCCGCCTTCGCTCGGGCCGTTGCCCTGGACATGCCGGGTTTCGGCGCACTTGGTGCTCCACGATTTCGGAGGACCCTGGGGGCTCGCCTGGGCGGCGCGGCATCCGACGAGTTCGCGAGCGCCACGCTGATCAATACGGGCGTGCTCCTCGGCTATCGCTGGCACGTGCTCGCCAGGATCTGGCGTACGCCGGTGCTCGGAGAGCTGTTTCAGGCCACCGCGACACGCGCGACGTTCCGGCTGGTCTTTTTTGGTGGGTGCGGCTCGATGTGGAGTGCTCCCCGTCTTTCGGACCATAGGAAATGCGACATGTGCTACAGGGTGGCCGAGATGCAGGCGGCGAGATGTCCTGTTGCTCATGTCCTCACCCCTGGTTCCGGCGAGCTACTTGACGCCCCAGTGTCGCTGCGGTATTTCACGCTTCCAGCTAGCCGCGCCTGCAGCGACAAAGGCAAACCCGGCGAAAGCCGGGGGCACAAAGCCACGGGTCCTCGCCTCCTCCGCGACGCCGGCGTAGTTGACGCCACGAAGGACCCACGACCGCCGAGCTACCGCACCGGGTAGCTTGGCGGTCGTTTTTCTTAGGGAGGCGAGAAGGAGGGTTATCCGATGAAGAATCGCAATGGCACGCTGATGAGCGTGGCCGACTTTCGCGCCGGGCTGGCGAAGGCGCCCGAGAAGCTGTTCGCGGTCGCTGGCGACGAGCGGCTGCTGGCGCGGCTGCCGAAGGGCAACTGGGTTGGAGGCACCATTCCCTACCTGATGACCGACGAGGACGGCGGGCTCACCACCCGCGACTCCCTGATGGTCCAGGAGTTGGTGACGGACGAGCGAGCGGCGCCGAAGATCTCCGTCTACGACGCCAAGACGATCGCGCGCATCACCGAGGACGCGCCACGGAACGGCTACACCTTCCTCATGATCCCGGCGTTCTCCGACGTGCATCTCGCTTACGGGAAAGACGCGCCCACCTTCCGGGACCTCTTCAGTCACCCGATCGTAGGCTGGATCGCCGGCATCCACCTGAATGACCTGGGCAAGGAGAAGCCCAAGGTGTTCAACGGGAAGACGGGCGAGGTCTTCGCCGACAAGGCGCTCGCCTGCCATGTGTCGCTCCCCGCCGGGAAGACAGCGGACGTGGAGATCGTGAACATCTTCGAGCGCTCCGAGGGCCCGGATATCCGCTTCGAGACGGACGGCTTTGGGCCCGTGACCGACTGCACGATCGACGGCAAGAAGACCAACTTCGCCCGTTGGCTGACGGACAACAACGTGGATACGAAACTGCCGCTCGTCGCCGACTACAACGGCGCGCTGATCAACGTCAGCGTCCAGGGGGTGGACAAGGAGGCCGGCACGGTCTCCCTCTACGCACCGGTGTTCAAGGACCGGACGTACCGCCTGGCCAAGCCGATGCCGGACTATGTGCAGGGCTTCAAGTCAGTCACTGCGGGCCCGACCCACGACGTCGCCTTCGCCTGCAACTGCACCCTGAACTACGTCTACGGCAAGCTCGACGGAGCGCGGGTGGGCCTGCCGGGACCGTTCACGTTCGGCGAGATCGCCTACCAGCTGCTCAACCAGACGATGGTCTACTGCGACGTTGTCGACGCAGGCGTGCCGCATGAGGGAGGGCGTTACTTCGCCGAGCAGATGGCCACGGCGCATTGAGCCATGACGCGGCGCCGTCCTCACCATCGAGGGCGGCGCTGCTGCGTTCCTTGATCCCCGCTCTGTATGAGCACCTGACGGGGCGCCGGGACGAATCATCACGAGACGGACGGCAGACACCCATGGTCGTTGCATAATCCCTGGTCCGAAGAACGGGGGCAGCACATCGTCGCTTCTCCTTCGGCAAACGTCGTGGCAAAGCGGACGGAAACTGATGTGTTAGAGCGATCTCCAGTCGCGCCGCGGATCGCTAGTCCGCGGTCCGTCCGCACCGCCACGGAAGACGATGGGACCTCCCTGCGTTCCCGGGGTGGAGCTTACGAACGGAGCCTCCTATCCTAATCGTCGTTGGGCGCCGCACGGAGCGTTCCTGACCGGGGACGGGTCGCGCTGGGTGACACGTGTACAGTGATCCGTTTCAACTGCTAGGTGGAGAAGGGCGCCCAGAGCTTCTCCCCTCCCGCGCGAGCAGATTTTCGATCTCTTCCGCGACCTTGCGGCGCGTGCTCCCTGACGCATATTGGAACGCAACTCAGATGCTATGAACCCCGAGGCGCGATGTGGTGCGGATCGCCCATGCTTCGAGGGGAGCGAATCGCGAAACCGGCTGAGTGGGGGTGCCCACGCGGCCGGTCTTTTTTAGGAGGACTCGGGGATGAAGCTGGGAGTGCCGGCGTGTGGACACGCGGCAGATATGAGCAACAAGAGGAGGGCCGAAATGCGCGTGATTCGGATCTTAGCAGTATGCGTGCTGGCCGCGGCGTGTGAGCGCGATGTACCCGTCGCGCCTGAGCGGCCAGCCCATCCCGCGACGGCAGTGGCTCCGGCAGCCGCCCTCAGCGCCGCCGAGCGGGCCGCGCTAGCCGCCGCAATAACGGACGCCCAGGCGTGGCTGCTCCCGAAGCTGCGCGAGCGCGACATCACCACCGACGCCATCGCCGGGCGATTCGTCGACCTCGCGACGAGCCTGGCGCGAGCCGACACCGGTACCCTCGGCCCGCGTGTCGCTGCGGCGCGCCAGGACCTTGAGGCCGGCACCGCGGGGGAGCCGGGCGAGCGGCTCATCGAACTCGCAGCGCTCGGCCTCGTGCTCGACGGCGTCGAGGCGGTCATCCAGGGCAGGCTGCGGCTCGTCCCCCTCGACGCCGCGGCGCCGGACTCCCCAGGCTCTCTTAGTGAAGACAGCCATCCCAAGCTGGACAGGAGCCGACCATGACGATCCATTCAACCGCCCTGCGCAGCGCGGTCACGTGCCTCGCGGCCGCCGTCGCGGCGCCGCTCGCCGCGCAGACTCCCAGTAATCAGCCCGAGATCGTGGCTTGCTACGACTCGCGGACGAGCTCCACGGGGACGCCACAGGGGACGGGCATCGTGTACCGGATCAAGGTGCCGGGCGTCGTGGGCCAGGCAGGCTGTGTGGACCCCAGGCACACCCAGTTCAGTTGGACGATCAGGCACAGCGCGCTCACCGGGCTCAGTAACGACGACCACCCGCAGTACCTGCTGGCGAATGGCGCGCGTGTGGTGACCCAGGGGTTCGCGGTAAATGGCGGGTATCCAACGTTCGCAACGATACCCGCCACTGGCGCAGGCACGCGCTTCTTGTGGTTTGCCGGGAAGGCGGCTCTGCGCGCCGGCCACATCGACGAGTCCCATGCCGCGCTATGGGACGATGCTGCTATCGGGGTCTCCTCAACGGCACTGGGATTCAACTCCAACGCGAGCGCGGCCTTCTCTTTCGCATGCTGCGCCGGGGCCACCGCAAGTAACCAGTTCGCCATGGTCCTCGGTTCGGGCAGTACGGCCAGCGGCTGGGCCGCGGCGGCCATCGGCAACAACGCGACGGCGAGCGGGGACTATTCGACAGCGATCGGCTTTCAGGCGAATACGAATGGTATGTCCGGCGCCACGGTCATTGCGGACGCGCAAGGCGGTCCGCCCGTAAGGGCGACTGCACCGAACTCTTTCGTCGCTCGGGCCCAGCGGGTGTGGTTCGGCACGAGCGGTGACCAGCCGACCAGCCCGGCCGGCTACTTCACCGTAGATGGCTTGATCGCCTCCACCACGGGCGGCTTCAAGTTCCCAGACGGGACAGTCCAGGCCACGGCGGCCGCCGCGGGGGGGGGCCTGACCGGCATCCAGCTCGTGCATGCGGAAGGCAACCAGGTGGGAGCCCTGGAAAATGGGGAGTCAACGGTCATCGCGCACTGTCCGGCCGGAAAGAAGGTGCTCGGAGGCGGCTTCGAGGTTATTCAATCTGGGGGGTTCACCAGCGGGCCGTTCACGATGATCAACGGGCCCGGCAGAGGAGAGGGAGACAGTTGGGTGGCCGTGGTCCAAGGCACGTCTACAGGCTCTTGGTTAATCGTCGTGGACGCCGTTTGTAGCAACGCGTCGTAGCGGGAAGGACGAGAGAGGCCGCGATCAGCCCCCAAATTTCACTGGTGTGAGCTTTGGATACAGAGTGCGAGGCGATTCGCTCTGGCTGACAATCAGGTTCTCAAGCGCTTCGCCGGGGCAGGGCTTGGGGACGACGCTCGTTCGACTTAAGTGATGGGACTCACCATCGGCCATTCGTGATGGTCGACATTGCGACGGAGGTGTTCATGCGCCCGTCCTCTCGCCCTTCGCAGCGGACCGCCCGTGACGTCTCGAGGCGGGAATTTCTGCGAACCGGAATTCTCGGATCGGCCAGCTTGGCCGCACTCGGGTCGAGCGCGTGCGCGTGGGAACAGCTCAGCACGTGGGCACAGCTCAGCGCGTCGGCACAGGACTCCGACTTCGTCCCGGCGATTGTCATCGGCAGCGGTTTCGGTGGCGCAGTGGCCGCGCTCCGGCTCGGCCAGGCCGGCATCTCGACGCTGGTGCTCGAACGCGGACGGCGCTGGGACATCCGGGCCGACGGCAACACGTTCGCGACGTTCGAGCGGCCTGACGGGCGAGCCTATTGGCTGCGAGACCACACTGCGGAAGGGGTGCTGGGCCTGCCGCAGCTCGAGAAGCCCATCGACCGGTACGTCGGCGTCCTCGAGGTCGTTGTCGGCAATGGCATCTTCGTCGGCGCCGGCGCGGGCGTGGGTGGGGGCTCGCTCGTCTTCAACGCCATCATCGTGAAGCCTCGTCGTGAGCTCTTCGAGCGCATCTTCCCGCGAGAGATCGACTTCGGCGAGATGGAGGACGTGTACTATCCGCGCGTCAAAGGGATCATTGGCTCGGCGCCCATCCCCGACGACATACTGGCGACGGAGTACTACCGCTCCAGCCGGGTGAGCCTCGACCAGGCCCGGACCGCGGGATTCCCGACGCGCCCGGTCGACCTGGCGATCGACTGGGACATCGTGCGCGACGAGATTGGCGGGCTCCGCGTGCCCTCCGCCATCGCCGGGCAATCGTTTTACGGCCTCAACAGCGGGGCCAAGCGCAGTCTCGATCACAACTATCTCGCCATGGCCGAGGCGACCGGCCGCGTCGAGATCCTGCCCCTGCACAACGTGGTCGCGATCGAACAAGGCCACGGCGACCGGTACGCGGTGACGGCGCTCCGCATCAGCGACGGCGGGGACGTCGTGGGCACGCCTCGGCGCCTGACGTGCAAGTACCTGTTTCTCGCCGCGGGCTCCATCGGCACGACGAGCCTGCTCGTTCGCGCGCGGGCCACGCGTGCGCTGCCAGCGCTGAACGATCATGTCGGACGCCACTGGGCGGCTAACGGCGACATTCCCGTGACGCGGGGCGCGCTGCCGCTCACCAACGCGGGAACGGGCGGTCCCGCCGGGCACTTCATCATGGAGGACCTGGACAACCCGCTCGGGCCCACCAGCCTCGTCGAGTTGGTGCTGCCACCACACATCGCCGCGGCGCTCTCACTGGCCGGCGCGCCGCCACACTTCGCCAACTACGCAAGCCTGGGGATCCCGCCCGCGATCGGCTCGTTCAGCTACGACGCCGCCACCAACGTCGTCGCCCTGAACTGGCCCGGGACCGATCCCCGAGTGGCGAACTTCCTGGCCGCGGCGAAGGGGACCCTCGCGGTCCTGGACCGGAGCAATGGGTCGCTGACCCTGTCGTTCAACCCGTTCGTGTCCGCACACCCGCTCGGCGGCGCCGTCCTGGGCAAGGTCTGCGATCTCGATGGGCGGGTGGAGCACCATCGGGGCCTGTACGTGGTGGACGGCGCGCTGATCGAAGGGTCCACCGGCCTCGCCAATCCCTCGTTCACGATCGCGGCACTAGCAGAGCGCAGCATGGACCACATCCTCGCGGAGGATCACCTGCGTGATCAACCGGTGTGATCGAAGGAGTGCACCCCTACCGCGTGCCCGGCCCAAGCCGTTATCGGCCTACCCCGGACAGCACGTGACACGTACGCGCGCGCGTGAGGTCGTTGCGACATTGTTTTGGCGAGGCCTCAACTTGCGCCGCGGGGCAGGTGGAGCTCCGAACTGTGGACATCGGATTGGTCATCCGCTGTGCGACGGTAACCGGCCCTGCCTAATTGTGATTGGAAGGCGCTTTGCTAGAGCGTTTGCCGCAGGACCGGGCCGCCTCCGTTGTCAGCAGAGCTCCGTAAGCCGCCGGTGCTTCGCCCCTACGCGGTCGTGCTAGGCTCATTGCACCACGCGAACAGGCACTAGACTGGGCCCGCCCATGGTGCCCGTACCAAGCTGGCCGGAGGAATTGTCCCCCCAGCAGTACGCCGCGGCTCCGGTTGTGATCCCGCAGGTGTACGTGCCCCCTCCCGCGCTCAGCGCGGCAAAGGTAAGCCCCCCCGAGATGGCCACCGGCGTCGCGCTGTCCATGGTCGTCCCGTTGCCGAGCTGACCCAAGTTATTGAAGCCCCAGCAATACGCGGCGCCCAGCGGCGTGACGCCGCACGTATGAGAGCTCCCCGCGCTCACCGCGGCGAAGGTGAGCCCGCCGCCCACCGCGACCGGGGTCATGCTGCACGGCCCCGCCGCGAGGCAGGTGTAAGGTCCAGTGGTCGTCCCGTTGCCAAGTTGCCCGTAATGGTTCCACCCCCAACAGTAGGCAGCGCCCGCCGGCGTCATCCCGCAGCTGTGGGCATCTGCGGCGCTCACTGTGGCGAAGGTGAGCCCCCCAGAGACTGCTGCAGGCATCGTGCTGTTCGTGGTCGTGCCGCTGCCAAGCTCGCCGGAGGAATTATCCCCCCAGCAGTATGCGGCACCTGCCGTCGTTACCCCGCAAGTGTGACCGGTCCCAGGGTTCACCGCGGCGAAGGCGAGCCCCCCGGAGACTACAGTAGGCGTCGTGCTGTTCATCGTCGTGCCGGTGCCAAGTTGACCCAAGTTGTTAAGGCCCCAGCAGTAGGCGACGCCCGCGGTCGTGACCCCGCAGGTCTGGGTGGCCCTCGCGCGCACCGCGGCGAACGTGAGCCCCCCGGAGACTACAGCAGGCGTCGTCCTGTTCATCGTCGTGCCGGTGCCGAGCTCACCGAATAGGTTGATCCCCCAGCAGTAGGCGGTGCCTTCAGTCGTGACCCCGCAGGTGTGCCCGGTCCCCGCGCTCACTACGGCAAAGGCGAGGCCCCCTGAGACCGCCACAGGCGTCGCGCTCCCCGTGCTGTCGCCGTCGCCGAGCTCGCCACCGCCCCAGCAATAGGCCGCGCCGCTTGGGCGGACCCCGCAGGTGTGGAATTCCCCAGCGCTGATCCCGGCGAATGTGAGCCCGATAGGCGCACCCAGATTGCCACCGCATCCGGCCAGCATCATTCCTGCTAGGACCGCCATTCCGCGGCACGCCAGTCGCTCGAATGCTTCCCGTCCATCGGTCATGGGATTTTCCCCTTTAGCGAGCGCGGTGCACACACGGAACCGCGAAGTATCGGGCCTGATACGGATTCCGCTAGGCCGTAGGCGAGTTCTCACCGATTACGCCTTCGCAATACTCCACTGTGTCCGTGACCTGGCGAACGGTAGCGCGGGTGGGCCAAGTGGCAGTCAAGGGGTTCGCCGGGAACCCGTCGCATGCGTTCTGGAGCGGCAAACACAGCGGCAAAGCCCCTCGCAGCATGTGACTCTCACACAGCTTAGACCCGTGCACCGGACTCGCAGTCCGCCGTCCGTCCGGAGGTTGTATTTGGGGTGAATCGCCATAGATCGTGGTCCATGAAGCTCGTCCGGAACTCTCCTCACAGGAAGACATGATGGAACGTGCCGCCGGGCTTGTTACTCACGGCAGAAGAAGTAGCGGATTGGCTGAAGGGTGCGCGGCGACAGGTGCAGCGATTGGGAATCCCCTGGAATCGATCTCGGTCGCAAGACGCCTCGCTACCAGGTCAAGGACGTCTTGGCGTGGCTCGAGACTCGCCGCCGAGACGGCGGACGCCGACGGGTTGCAGCTCGCTGAGCCACGTGTGCCCTCTGTGTTGTGCTGCCACGCCTACCCATTCTGCTAACCTGCGTGTTCCGGAGAGTCCCTGTTGGTTAGGCCGGGATGCGCTTCTTGCGCGAAGCAAGCGCGCGGACTACTGCGGCGGGCGACCCACCGATCGCCAACACGGACCTTAGCAGGAGGTCGACGCTTACAGAGGGATCTCCAGATTCCATCTTCGCAACGCGTGACTGACTCGAGCCGACCAACTCAGCGACCCGACTCTGCGACAGTTTCCGGCGGATCCGAAGGGCATGCAGGCAGCGGGCTAGGGCGAGTTTCATTTCGACGAACGCAGCCTCCTGCTTGTTGAGGCCCAGAAACTCAGCGGCCGTGCCAACCTTCCACCCCGCAGCTTCAAGACGAGCCCTCTTCGTGCTGTTCATGGAGCAGATCCTCCCATCGTACTAATGCAGGCTGTCGTAGTGCTTCAGCCTTCTCTTGCACGTGTCGATAACGCCCTGTGGCGTCTGTCGAGTCGTCTTCGCAAAGACTTCTAAGATCACAATGGCGTCGGGGTCGATGCGGTACACAATCCGCCAGTCCTGGCCTTTGTCGGGAACCCGGAGCTCGTGGCATCGTCGGCCGATCGACGGCATCGGTCGCGAATGCGGTAAACTTAGACTCTCGCCCTGCTGCAGCCTGCCGAGTAGATATCCCGCTTCAATTCTCGCCTCCTCGGAGAAGGGCGGCGTCTTGATCTGGCCGTGTAGCCAAACGAGGGGCTTCTCCCTCGGCACCATCGGACAACAAGATATGTCAAATATGACATATCAACAAGGGGTGGCTACGCTGAGGCAGCCCGCGGCTTGGGGGGCGTAGACCGGGGCGCAGACGTGGACAGCGAGTTGCCCCTCCAGGATTCGACCTGGATTACCGGATCCAGAGGGGCCCAGTTAACCCGTCGAATTCCAGCAACTTGCAGCACTGAACGCGAGCTCGTGTCACCCGCCGCTGGAGTTCAGTTCGTCGGACGTCACTTGTTGCTCGTCTTAGGTCGCACACATGTCAGCTTCCACTTTACCTCACGTGGTCAGAGCGCACGCAAATGAACCGCAACGGCCAGCGCCCGCCAGCCCTGGCCGTTGTGCATGCGGTCCCGTCGCGGATCCGATCTCGGTGTCGCCGTCGAGCGAGAACACGTGCGGCAGTCGCTCACTCGGGCCGCGAGACTTTCGAATCGGCGGACGCGTCGTTAGCGCCCCACGCCACGCCTGTGGTCTCGTCGATGACGATTGTATGGGCATCGCCCCACCGCCGCGGCTCGTTGACCCGTTGGATCGTGTGCCCCATTTCGCGCAAGATCGTGAGCAGGCTATCGCTCATGGCCGCCTGCTCCACTAGCGCGGTATCGGGCATCCACGCGTGGTGGATCCGCGGCCCGGCCACTGCTTCGCGGGCCGTCATCCCGAACTCGATCACGTTCAGTACGACGGCCAGGAGGGTATTGGGAATCGTCCGCCCCCCAGGTGTGCCGGTGACGAGCCGCAACTGACCGTTGTGGGCGACGATCGTCGGCGCCATCGAACTAAGCATTCGCTTCCGTGGGGCAATCACATTCGCCGCTGTGCCGATCTCCCCCTCGGCCCCCGTGCAGCCTTGCTTCTTGTTGAAGTCGTCCATCTCGTTGTTTAGCAGAAACCCAGCGCCCTGGACGACGAGCCCGGAGCCGTACCACCAGTTGATCGTGTACGTGTTGGCGACCGCGTTCCCGTCTCGATCCACGATCGAAAAGTGAGTGGTTTGGGGATGCTCGGACGGAGGGCATGCGACGTTGGGGCCGAGATGCACGCTCGCCGTAGCACGCTGGGGGTCGATCGACGCAGCGAGCGAATCGGCGTAGGCCTTTGACGTGAGCCGCTGCACGGGCTGGGGCGCAAAGTCGGGGTCTCCCAGCCAGCGCGCACGGTCCAGATACGCGCGCCGCATGGCCTCCATGGTCAGATGGTGGGTTGTCGCCGAGTATCGACCGGCCGCCTTGAGGTCGAAGCGCTCGAGAATGTTGAGCATCTCGATCAGTACCGTGCCCCCCGAGCTCGGCGGCGGTGCGGAGATGATGTCGTACCCTCGGAACGTGCCTCGTAAAGGTACGCGCTCGCGAGCGCGGTACGCCGCGAGGTCCGCCTTGGTAAGGAGTCCGCCGTGGGCCGCCATTTGACTCGCGATGCTGTCGGCAATCCAGCCTCGGTAGAACACATCCGGTCCCGTGCGGGCGATGTCTCGAAGGGCGCGGGCGAGATCGGGCAGCCGTAGGGTGTCGCCGGCTGCCCACTGGCCGCCGCCCGGCTTTCCATAAACCGCGAGCGACGACGGGAACCGGGAGAATACGCTATCCACAAACCAGTTCAGCTCTCGCGCCATCGGGCCGGATAGAGGGAACCCGGTTGCGGCGAGGGCGGCGGCGGGGGCTAGCACAGTGGCCCACGGCAGGCGTCCGTATTTCTTATGTGCCAACGCGAGTCCGCGCACCGTCCCAGGGACGCCAACGGCCACGTAGCCCTTTGTGGAGAGGTCGTGGTCGATCGAGCCGTCCACTCGGAGATACATCGTGGGCGTGGCGCGCGCGGGGGCGGTTTCGCGGTAGTCAATCACACTCGTCCGCCCATTGCGGAGACGGATGAGCATGAAGCCCCCGCCTCCGATGTTCCCCGCCGCGGGAAGGGTCACCGCCAGTGCGAACGCGGTGGCCACGGCGGCATCCACGGCATTGCCGCCCTGGCGTAGGATGGCGGCGCCTACGTCGGATGCTGGACCCGACGCGGATACCACGATCCCCGTGCGGGATGGGACGCCGGAATCGGCCTGGGCGGCTGCCGAAGAGAGCAGGGGCCCCACTGCCAACGCAATCGTGACATGCAGTAGGTGAAGCGTTCTCGCCGTCGCCATGTAGGCCACTAATGCCTCAGCTGCAACCTCTCCGCAAGCACGTTGCCCGGAAACGCAGGCCGGGCGAGAGCAGATTGATGACGCTTCAGGCGCCGCCCTGGCGCACCGGGCCGGAGGCCGTGACCCGAGGCAAGACGAACCACTTCCTGATCCAGAGCGCCAAAGACGCTACGCTGGAGCGACTTACAAAACGAACACGAACCGCGAGATCGTGTCGTCCGTCTGTTGTGAGTCGACGCGCTGGATGTCAGAGTTGGTTCTAGTTTGTT